>Ga0116178_10004511_pt1 | contig 10233 bp, 6 predicted proteins | sample AD_STIC12_MetaG_FD_89880 | JGI IMG/M metagenome (GOLD analysis project Ga0116178, IMG submission 89880) | Active sludge microbial communities of municipal wastewater-treating anaerobic digesters from USA - AD_STIC12_MetaG | ecosystem: Engineered > Bioreactor > Anaerobic > Digestate | place: USA...
TCTCACCATGTCTCGCTCCTGAAATACGATGGGGTCAGGTCTTCCATTTGCTCATCCATCTCCAGACAGCTCATCAGGCCCTCCTTTGCGTCGCGCTCACGCTCTTCGCCCACAAGACGAAAGCAGGCGCGCATTTCGAATGCGCGCCTGCTGATGAACACCCTTGGCCCACCGAATCCTTTCATCTCCTTGCCCGGCGCTCCGTTCTGCTCACGCCGATCAGCGCCACGCCAAGTCCGAGCAGGATGAGCGATGTCGGCTCCGGCACGACGAACGCCGTCGAGGTTCCAGTCTTGCCCAGTCCAATGATATCCGTATTGGCGACATCCCAATTTTCGGCACCGAGCCTCGTGAAGTCGCCCGCCGTTCGCATATCGTTGGCGCGGACGCAAGAGACGCCCGGGTCGCCGCATCGTTGGTTGTTGGGGTTGAGCGTGAAGAAATCCGAATCGAGCGCGGCGCTCCAATAGCCCATCACACCGCTATCGACACTCAGATAACTCGAGAAGTTCTGCCTCCCTGCCGGAGAGATCATCGTATTGACCTGGCTATTGACATCGGCACCAGAGGTGAAGTCGAAACGCGCAAGAAAATAGCAGCCGGCATTATTGTTCGCTGCGCAGCTCACCCCCTGATAGGCGCCCTCGGCGTTGCCGCTCCGACTGCCCCCCTGGCCACGCCTGGCGAGATCGGCGGCACTGAACGGCGAGCTGATGTTCTGATTGTTGTTGTCCCACCAATAGAAGTCGAGCACCACCCTGGGTCGTATCCGGCGCAGTCCCCGGGTTATTGAGGATGCCGTAGTAGATGGCAAGTATCTGATTGCCCCCATTCTGACCACTGGTGAATATCGTGGCGCCGGGTCCGCTTATCTGTGAACCAGATGGAGACTGAACCGTACCAACCGACAGCCGGGTAATTTCCATCACGCCCCAGATGCCTTCAATGATACCGCCCCGCCCCGGATTCGCAGCGTTATTGATATCGTTCGACTTGCTGAATTGCTCCTGGATGCGAAACTCAAAGAATGCCGGTCCCGCAGGCAAGGCGATTGGCGCGGCCAATGCGTTGGCACACATCACCGACAACCCTGCAGCGAGGGTTGAAAGACTGAATTTTTTCATCATAGTCTCCCCTGCGTCACATCGACGCGCTTGATGTGGGGGACATTCGGATCACTGCCGGATTGCAGCAGCTCGATTGGCTGCCTGTGGATGGATCCGTCGATCCTCCGCGCCTTGCCAGCCTGACCCACCCCGCCGGCTTGATCCTTCACTCTAGACGGTGGCAAGTGACAGGCAAGGGAAATGATGCGGCCGCGCGGAACCGAGCCCGCCGTCATCCTCTTGCAGACGCTGAAACCGGCGTGCCGACGCTACTTGCTCGCCAAGGCCGCAAGCGCCGCGCGCACGCTTTCCAATGCCCCCGGAAAGTCGAACACCTCGATCTGGCGTCGAACCTCTTCAAAGTCCATCAGCAAGGTCTCGCGCAGGGCCTGCCGATTTTCCGCAAGGAAGCTGATCGCCGTCGTGTCGTCCCCGGCCAGCAAGGCCTCGAGTCGCACCAGCACGCTGGTGTCCACCCGTCTTGCAGGCATCTCCTGCACCATTACCCGATTGGCTTGCACCAGAGCATCCTGTAGCGCGGCAATCAGCCTGGGCAGACGTTCGGTCAGCGGCACCAGCGCCGCCTGCACCTCCGCAAGGTCACCGCGCTTGAGCGCGTCCTCGAGGTCGCCGGCGAGTCGATGGACGATCGTGGCGCCGACCGTGCCGGCCGCACCCTTCAGCGCGTGAGCCAGGCGCCTCGCGCCGGCAAGATCGTCTTGCTGGATCTGTTCGGCGAGTTTGCGTGCATCGTCGCCATGGTATTCGGCGAAGAGCCCCAGGATAGGCGGGTAATCCAGCCACGAACCGCCCAAGGTGCGCAGGCCACTTTCCAGATCCAGATCGCCAATCGCCGACAGCCGCGTGCGCAGCTCGGCATCGGCGGCCTCCGCAGGCGCTGCGGCCAGCGGAGCCAGGTCGGCCTGCGGCGCCATCACGCCAGCACCTGCAACGCTGCACGGGTGGTCGCCTTCATCAAGTGCGAAGTCCGACTCGTCGGACGCCGACGGCGGCAACTTCCCGGTTCGCCCCGGCAGCCACTTGTGCAGGGTGGCGTAGAGTCGCTCCGGCTCCACGGGCTTGGCGATGAAATCGTTCATGCCGGCCTCCACGCAGGTGCGGCGATCGTCATCGAAGGCATTGGCGGTCATTGCCAGAATCGGCTTGTCGCGCCAGCCCGGCAGGGCGCGGATGGCGCGGGTCGCGTCCAGGCCATCCATCACCGGCATCTGCATGTCCATCAGGATCAGCGCGTAGTCGGCGGCCTTGACCCGCTCCAGGGCCTCGGCGCCGTCCTCGGCCGTCTCCACCGTCAAACCGACGGCATGCAGCAGCTCCAATGCCACCAGCCGGTTGATGGGGTTGTCTTCCACCAGCAACACCCGCGTGCCCGCCTGCTCATGGCGCAGCGCCCGCTCGGCATCGGCGCGCCGCGCCGTTGGCGCGGGCATGATGCCGTGGCCGCGCTGCAACAGCACCGTAAACCAGAAGGTGCTGCCCTCGCCCGGGATGCTATCCATCCCCGCCTCGCCGCCCATCATCTGCGCCAGGTTGCGCGTCAGCGCCAGACCGAGACCGGTGCCGCCGTATTTGCGCGTGGTGCCGACTTCGGCCTGCTGGAACACGTGGAACAGGCGCTGCCCCTGCGCCGGCGTCACGCCAATCCCCGTGTCCTCGACTTCAAAGCGCACCTGCAAGCCCTCCGCGCCATCCTTCAGCAGCTTGGCGCGCAGGACGATGCTGCCCCTTTCGGTAAACTTGACCGCGTTGCCAGCCAGGTTGAACAGACATTGGCGCAGGCGCATCGGGTCGCCGCGCAACCACGTCGGCACGGCGTCGCCGTCGAGTTCGATGTGCAAGCCCTTGGATTGGGCGGACGGGCGAATCAACGAGGCGACGTGGTCGAGCACCCCCGAGAGGTGAAAATCTTCCAGCGCCAGATCGAGTTTGCCGGCCTCGATCTTGGAGAGGTCGAGGATGTCGTTGATCAGGCCGAGCAGATGCCGGCCCGATGCCTCGATCTGCTCCAGCCGCCCGTCCTGCTGCGGAGTGACACCATCCTTTCGCAGCAGATGAGTCAGTCCGATGATGGCGTTCATCGGCGTGCGGATCTCGTGGCTCATGTTGGCCAGGAAGGCGCTCTTGGCCTGACTGGCGGCCTCGGCCTGCTGTCGCGCTTGCGCCAGTTCGGCGGTGCGCTGCGTCACCAGGTCTTCGAGGTGGTGGCGGTGGCGATCCAGTTCCTCGCCGAGGCGCTTCTTCTCGGTGATGTCCTCCTTCACCGCGACGTAATGGCTGATACGGCCATCCGGCTGCCGTAGCGGTGCGATATGGGCGAACTCGACATAGTCCTCGCCGCTGGCCTTGCGGTTGACCAGTTCGCCCTTCCACGTCTGCTCGGCCGTGAGCGCCGCCCAGATCGCGTCGTAGGTCGCGCGCGGCGTCCTGCCGGATTGCAGAATGCGCGGGTTCCTGCCGATGACCTGCTCGCGCGTGTAGCCTGTGGTGGCCAGAAACGCGGCATTGACGTATTCGATCTCGGCCGAGAGGTTCGTGATGACAATGCTCTCCGGGCTCTGCTCCACCGCCAGCGCCAGCTGGCGCAGCGAAGTTTCCGCGCGGCGCTGGTCCTGCAGCACGCTCAGCAGTGCCTGGCGTCCACGTTCCAGTTCCCGCGCGTGTTGCGCCACGGAGGCCTCGGCCCGCTTGCGCTCGGTGATGTCGGTATGGGTGCCGAGCATCCTGAGGGGCTTTCCGGCATCATCGAATGCGACGATCTTGCCGAGCGAAAGAATCCACTTCCAGTCCCCGTCGCGCGTTTTCTGACGGAATTCCACCCGATACTGCGCAGTTCTTCCCGCCACGTAGTCCGCGTAGGCGCGTGCCGTGATCTCCCTGTCGTCCGGATGAATGCGCTCGATCCAGGCTGCATTGGTTTCGACAAAGGTTTCGGGGGCATACCCCAGCATCGCGGCGTACTCCGCGTTGACGAGTGCCTCGCCGGACTGGACGTTCAGGTCATACAGGCCGAGGTTCGTGGCCTGCAAGGCGAGCCGCAGTCTTTCTTCGCTTTCGGCGAGTGCCGATTCCGCCCGCTTCTGGCCGGAAACGTCGATGCAGTATTCCACGCACCTGTTCTCGTCGAGCGCGCTGCCGGCAAACACGAACCATTGCCGCGAGCCATCCTTGCGCAAGTATTCCTTCTCGTACGGGCCGACGCGGCCGTTCGCCCGGAACGACTCCATCTCCGCGATGCTCGTCTCGATGTATTCCGGCGGCGTGAACGTTTGCCAGGTCAACTGGTGCGCGTCCACCTCCTGCCGGCTGTAACCCATGATCTTCAGAAAGGTGTCGTTGGCATCGATCAGGGTGCCGGAGGTCACGTCCCAGAACATCACGCCCACGTTCTGGACATCCAGAGCCTTCCTCAACCGGTTTTCGCTTTCGCGCAGCACGGCGGCCGCCTGCTGTGCGCTCACCAGCCGCTGCTGGCGCCACAGCAGAGCGACCCCGAGGCTGGCCAGCAGCATCAGCAGAACGCTCAGCAGCCCGGTGGTCCAGGCCTGCCGACGCACCGGCGCATGGATCTCGTCCTCATCCACCTTGGCGACCATGAACCAGGGCGTGTTCATGACCCTGCGAACGACGGCGAGCACGGGGGTGCCGCGATAGTCCACGCCTTCGACCACGCCCTGCACCCCTTGCACCGCCATCGCCGCCGGAAGGAGCGGGTTTGTCGCGATCGGCAGCCGCAGCCTGAGCGCCGAATCGGCGCGGTGGCGCAGGTCGTTCAGAGAAACCAGCTCGTCGCCTTCGCGCCGGATGAGAATGGTTTCCGCGCTGGCGCTGGGGGTGGGCCAGCGCTGGATCAGGGGGTACAGAAAGCGGCGCGGGTCGATGACGACCAACAGCATGCCGATTGCCGGCTCCCCCGCCTGGGATGACAAGCCGACCGGCGCGGCGAAGATCATCTGGATGGACTGGTCGGGCAGGCGATGCAGGTCGCTGAAGGAGACCTCGCGCGCCAACCGGTTGCGCCGAACATGCTCGCGGCCATGCGCAAGGTTCGCGGCATCGCCGCAATACGTTTCCGGAACCGCCAGGCACCGCTCGCCGGCCGCATCGAACAAGGCCACCGCGCGGTAACCGTGACGCTGCTGGATTCCGCTCATCCATGCCTGCGCACTCTCGAGGGCCTGGGCGTCGTCCGGCCTCTGCAGGTAGCGGGCCGCCTGCGGCACATCCTGCATGGCCGCGGCATCGGCGTACCGTTCCGTCATCCATTGGGCGATCTGCTCGACCTTCGTGTCTGCGATCTGGCTGAGCGTTTCCGCGGCAAAGTGGCGGGCCTCGGCCTGCTGGTTGTGGTAATGCCAGCGGCCGCCGGCGCCGATCAGCGCCACCGATAGCGCCAGAACGAGCAGCAGCCGCGCGCCGAAAGAGCGGCTCATCGGGCTTGCGGAGGGAGTCGGGCTCGAGGCGGGGGTGCTCATTCGGCGATCCCGCCCTCTTGCGGAAGATCTGCCAGGTCCTCGGCATAGCGCCGCGGTTCATCCAGCCGCTGGCGCAGGGCGTCAGCCTCGCGCTTGAGTTCGAGGATGCGCCCCTCGCGGCCCAGCATCACCTCGTACCACTGCTGCAGTTCGGCGAGCTTTTGCCGAAGTTCGGCTTGCTGGCGCTTCTTGCTGACGATGCGCCAGATGGATTCACCGAGCAGACGAACCGTTTCCACGTCGGCGCCTGAATAAGGCTCGGGCTTGTTGCCGACCCCGGTGAGCATGCGCACCCGCCCGTCTTCGATCACCGGCACGCTGATCAGCCGCTCCAGGCCCGCATCGCCTTGCGGCAATCCATGCTTGTCGGGCGCATTGGCGTAATCGTTGAAAACCACGGGCGCGCGAAGACGCAGGGCATCCGCCCAGACGCCGGCCTGGCTGACCGGGCAATGCTTGTCGCGGGTGGCCCGGCAATCCTGTTCCAGCGTGGCACGCGGCCAGGTGACCCGCTCGATGGTCTCCTGGTCGTCGTCGACGAGATGGATGACGGCGATCCGGCTACCGGTCAGTTCCTCGGCGAGTTCCTGCCCACGCTGCATGAACGCGGCTTCGTCGAGCGCCTCGGCGGCCTCCGGCAGGTTCAGCAGGGCTTGGTCACGGCGGGCTGCGAGCGCAAGCGCAAGCTCGCCCCTCTTGCGCTCGGTGACGTCCGTCAAGGTGCCGCGAACCGTCATGCCGCTCCCGTCCGGACCGCGCTCGACCACCTGACCGACCACACTCAGCCAATGGATGCTCTGGTCGGGGTGGATGACACGAAAATCGAACGCATAGTGGTCGAGGCCGCCGGGCGCCAACGACTGCCGGATCGTCTCGTGTGCGCGTGCGCGGTCGTCGGGGTGGGTTACGTCGAGGAAGGTGCCGAACTCCCAGTCGTCCTGCCAGGGCAGTCCGTAGAGGGAGTCGTGGTTCTTCGAGCGCGACATGCGGTCGGTCGGCACGCGATAGTCCCAAACGGCTACCTGGGCCAGCTCGGTGGACAGACGCAGGCGTTCCTCGCTCTCGCGCAAGCGCTCCTCCGCCTGCCGACGCGCCGTGATGTCGTGCGCCAGCACCAGTTCGCACTCCCGTCTGTCGAACTCCAGCACGTGCGAGGTGATCTCGACTTCGATCACACTGCCGTCTTTCTTCAAGTGCCGCCAGACGCCCGCCTGATCGAGGCCCCCTGCGGGCAACTCGCCCAGATTCTCGTAAAGGCGCGGCAGATCCTCGGGCGGGCGAATGTCCTTGATCGTCATGGAGAGGAATTCGTCCCGCGAATAGCCGTAGTGGCTGACTGCCGCATCGTTCACGGCCAGGAAGCGCCGTGTCGCGAGCTCAAAGACCCACATGGGGTTCGGGTTCGCATGAAAGAGATGGCGGTAGAGGGCGTCGCTCTCGCGCAATTCCGCCTCGGCGCGCTTGATCCGGCGAATGGCCAGGACAAGGACCAGGGTCAGCACCGCGGCGACCGACAATCCTGCCAGCAGCGCGACAACGGCGCGATGGCGCGCTTCGGCCTCGGCGGTGCGCGCCGCCAGCAACTCTTCCAGCCGCTGCTGGTAGTGCCACATCCCCTCTTCGAGACTGCGTCCGGGGGTGATGTCATGAATCATCGACAGCAGCAGAGGACGTCCATCGAATTCGAAGGGATGGGAATACACCTCGACGGTACGGAGCTCGCCACTCGCCAGTCGATGGCGGAAGATGAAGTAGTTGCGATTTTCCTTTTCGGCAAGGGCACGCTCGGCCGCCACCAGCTCCGCGCTGAAGGTGTTGATCTGCGCGATGGTCATGGACCGCAGCGCGTCGCGTCCGTAACCATAGAAGTCCGCCGCGGCCGGGTTGGCATCGACGATCTGCCCGGAGGCCGGGTCGATCAGCAGCATCACGACGCCGTGATCGTCGAACACCTGGCGGAAATCGGGCACCTGTGCGAACAAGGTGGAGGGAATCAGCGCCAGCCACAGCGCGGCGAGGATGTGACGCAGGGAGATGGGCGGCGCGCTCGCGGCGCGCGGCCACGACGCCGGCCGCCCGGCGCGCCGATATTCCATGGCGGAGGCTGCGGCGATGTCGGCTGTGCTCGGCGTCATCATGGCACTCAAGCGGCGGTGTCGCTGTAGCGCTCGGCGATGCGGACGAATTCGGCGTAGTTCGTCAGGAAGGCATCGACCACGTCCGGGTCGAAATGCCGGCCCCGGCCGGCCAGGATGACTTCCCGCGCCTCCTCGTAGGACATGGCTGGCTTGTACACGCGCACCGAAATCAGTGCGTCGAACACATCGGCCAGCGCCATGAGGCGAGCCGAGAGCGGAATGGCCTCTGCCTCGAGTCCGTCGGGGTAACCGCTGCCATCCCATTTTTCGTGATGCCAGTGGGCGATCTCCTTGGCCAGGACAAGGAAATCGACCGTCGTCTCGATGTCGGCCTCGGCGCGATCGATGGCTTCGGCGCCGATCTCTGCGTGTGTCTTCATGACCGCCCATTCCTCGGGCGTGAGCGGGCCGGGCTTCTGCAGGATGGCGTCGGGGATGCCCACCTTGCCGATATCGTGCAGCGGCGCCGACTTGGTCAGGAGATCGATGTAGCGCGATGTGAGCACATCGCTGAAGCGCGGGTGCCGCTGCAGCGCCGTGGCGAGCTGGTGGACATAGCCCTGAGTGCGCAGGATGTGGTTGCCCGTCTCGGGGTCGCGCGTTTCGGCGAGGTGGGCCAAGGCGCGAATGCTGACCAGTTGGGTGAGTTCGTTCTCGCGCATGCGCCGAGCGACCTCCGCATCGAGCAGGGCATTCTGGTCGCGCAAGAAGTCGCGGCCCCGCTTGGCTTCGAGCTGGGTGCGCACACGGGCCAGCAGCACGCCGGGGCGAATCGGCTTGGTGAGATAGTCGGCGGCACCTCGGGCCAGCCCGCTCTCCTCGTTGAGGTCGTCATCGAGTGCAGTGACGAAGAGCACCGGGATGTCGCTCGTCGCGGGATCGGCGCGGAGCCGGGCCAGGACTTCGTAGCCATCCATCTCCGGCATCATCACGTCGAGCAGGATCAGATCCGGCTTCAGCGGCGGCCGCACCGCCGCGAGGCAGCGGCGGCCGGAATTGACCGCACGCACGCGGTAGTAGGGCTGCAACAGGTGCGTCAGCACCGCCAGATTGGCCGGCTCGTCATCCACGATCAGAAGGGTGTGTTCAAGCACGGGAGCTCCAGCACGAAAACCACGGCTGCAGTTTACGAGTATTTGCGGCGCGCGTTTGCGGGATTTCTCCGCTCCGCAAGCACCGCCCGACAGGCAGATCCTCGAGCAGACCAGCGGCATGAACGATGGCGTCCATCTCGCCCGCACCCGCCAGCTCATGATTTTCGCGAGCCCGTGTTCGCGATTCGCCGCTGGTCTGCGCCGTGTCCGCCGGAGAACAATGCGTCGTGGGGGCAGCACGGTGCCGCCCCGTCTCACAAGGAACGCGCCATGAACTGGGAAACCCCCGCCTACTGCGAAATCCGTCTCGGCTTCGAAGTCACGGCTTACGTATACGTACGTTGAGCGTATGCAGCGCGCGGCCGCGGCGGCGGAGACGGATCGCCGCCGCCGCGGCCGCCCCGACGACCATGGACGCCCTCCCCCTGCCCGCCGACGCCCGCCCGCGGCTGTCGCCCCACTACGTCTTCCGCTGGGAAGAGAGCCAGTCGGCTTTCATCCTGCTCTACCCGGAAGGTCTGATCAAACTCAACGCCTCGGCCGGCGCGGTCCTCGCACGCTGCGACGGTGCGCGCACGGTCGCGACGATCATCGCCGAACTGCAGGCGAGCTTTCCCGCGCAGGGCGCGGAGATCGCCGACGGCGTGCGCGCCTTCGTGGATCTCGCCTGCGACAAGGGCTGGCTGCGCGCCGCCTGATGGACGCCGCCCCGGCGCCCTCGCGCGGCGCGCCGCCGCTGTGGGCCGAGGCGGCGCCGTTCTGCACGCACCGCCTCGCGGTGGGGAGCGGCCACGTGCTGCACGTGGAGGAATGCGGCCGCGCCGACGGCATCCCGGTGGTCTTCCTGCACGGTGGCCCGGGCAGCGGCTGCAACCCGCGCCAGCGCCGCCTGTTCGACCCCGCACGATTTCGCGCCGTGCTCTTCGATCAGCGCGGCGGCGGTCGCAGCACGCCGCTCGGCGGCCTGCGCGCCAATACCACCGCCCACCTCGTCGCCGACATCGAGCGCATCCGCACAGCGCTGGCGATCGAGCGCTGGATCGTGTTCGGCGGCTCCTGGGGCAGTCTGCTCGCGCTCGAATACGCCGGCGCGCACCCGCATCGCGTCGCCGGTCTGGTGCTGCGCGGCATCTTCCTCGGCTCGCCGGCGGAACTGCGTACCTACACCGAGCGCATTCCTCCACGCGCACCCGGGCTGCGCCAGCGCCTCGCGGAGGAAGCGCTCATCCGCTTGCCCCGGGCCCGATCCCGGCACGCGGAAGACGATCTGCTCGCCACCTGGTGCCGCCGCATGCTCGCCGGCCGCCCCGAGACGAGGTGCGCCGCCGCGCGCCACTGGCTGGACCACGAGCGCGCGCTGATGGGCGAGCCGCCGCTCGCCGCCCCGCCCGACGCCCGCGAA
>Ga0116178_10004517_pt1 | contig 10225 bp, 11 predicted proteins | sample AD_STIC12_MetaG_FD_89880 | JGI IMG/M metagenome (GOLD analysis project Ga0116178, IMG submission 89880) | Active sludge microbial communities of municipal wastewater-treating anaerobic digesters from USA - AD_STIC12_MetaG | ecosystem: Engineered > Bioreactor > Anaerobic > Digestate | place: USA...
CCAACTGACGGGTGGCCCCGGCGTGGTTGCATCGGGCCACAGCACCCGCCACCTGCAAAAGCTGAAGTGGGCCGCGCAGTTGCACGAAATTGGCAGCCATATTTCGCACAGCGATTACCACAAGCATGGCGCCTATATTCTGGACAATGCGGATGCCATGGGCTTTTCCCTCTCGGAAATGCACCGATTGAGCCTCTTGGTGCTGGGTCATCGCGGCAAACTGCGCAAGATCGAGGCCGCCCTTGATGAGCCCGATCTGGCAGTCCAGCTGATTGCGCTACGCCTGGCCGTGATCCTGAGCCACGCCCGCCGAGACCCCGACCTTGCCGGCATGACCCTGACGCGGCCCGATGCGCACAGCCAGAGGGTGCAGTTGCGATGCCGCCCCGGCTGGGCCGAGGCATTCCCCCAGTCCGCCTACTTGCTGCGCGAAGAGGCGCAAGCCTGGCAGAAGACGCCGTGGTCGCTGGAAGTGCTGGGTTGCTAGCCCCTGGGTGAACGCCATTTCACCCCATTTGCTATTACTCTGATAGCTATTTACGCAATATCGACAAGGGCTGGAGTCCTTTTTAGCTGCTAATTTGGTCGACTTCGCGCTCCAGCACCCCTGCTCCCAGACGTTTCGCATCGTGCTTGGCCAGCGCCGCCAGATTGGCAACATCCTCGGCCCGCGAGAAACGACTTGCCTCAATCACCACCGCACCAATGGACACCATGGTGCACGGAAAGAAGCGCCGCACGCCCTGGCGGTCTTCGGCTTCAATGCCGCCTGCAGCGCGTGCAACATGCATGCTGTCTTCACTGGGCACGAGGTCTGGCGCGTCGGGTTTCGAAGTGCTTGAGCGCAACATACGTCAGCGCCCCCAGCACCACAGCACCCAGCAAAAAGCCGCCAAACGCCAGTGGCCATGGAATACCCTGGGTCATCATGGAGAACTCCGACATCCCCCCACCCCAGCCAGAATGTTGATGGGCATGAACACCACACCAAACACGGTTAGCTGATTGACCCGCTTGTTCTGGTTGATGTTGATGAAACCAATCGTTGCATCCATCAGGAAATTGATTTTGTCGAACAAGAATGAGGTGTGACTGTTGAGCGACTCGATGTTTTGCAGTATCTGACGCGCGTCGTCAAACTGGGCAGACGACAGTATCTTGCAGCGGATCAGGAAATTGATGGCGCGCTGCGTATCCAGAATATTGCTGCGGATTCGGCCATTCAAATCCTCTTCTTCCGCGATATCACCCAGGATGGCCGCTGCCTCACGGTCGCTGATGGCTTCGCTCAAAACCTGGCGGCCCACCTTGCCCAGCGTGGTGTAAATGTCCTCCAAAGAGTCCGCGGAGTACTCGACGTCCGCGCCGTAAAGATCCATCAGCAAATCGGTGCAATCCGACGCATAGCCTGGCTGTGTAGCGGCGCGTCGACGCTGCAGCCGGAACACTGGCAGGTCCTCGTTGCGCAGCGAGAACAATATGCCCTGGTGCACGATAAAGACTACGGGCACGCTGCGCGAGTTGCCCTCGCGGTCAAGCAGGAAGTTGGAGTGCAAGTGCACATCACCATTGGCTTCCACATGGAATCGGGTGCTCACCTCCAGGTCCGTGATGTCGCCTGCATCGGGCAGCGCCAGGCCAAAGTGGGCTCCCACATAGCTGCGCTCGGCTTTGGTGGCATTGATCAGGTCGATCCAGACCGGGCGAATGCCCTCCAGATGCTTTCGGCTTTCAATGGCAACCTGCTGCAATTTGCCTTCGCGCAGTTCGAATGCATTGATCTGCGTCGCGTCAAAGGCCGGTTCACGGTTGCCGACCAGCCGCTCACGGCAGGCATCGGACACCTCCCAGAGGATTTCGTTTTGTCGCCCTTCTGACACCTGCTGCCAAAACAGGGTGGCATCCGCGTGCGGCAGCGCCTCCAGAATGGCTCCAATTTCCTCGGATGGCGTCTGCGCGATGAAATTCTGCAACTCCGCCGAGTGCTGGCGCTGCACCAGCGTTTCAATGATCTCGTGGCGCGGCATGCTTTGGCCATGCACCATGCCCTCCACGCGCCTTTGCTTTCGCAGCATCTCCGAGACTTTATCCATCGACATGGGGGACTCTCCCGTGAATAGTGGTTCCTACCGCCGCCGCTTGGCGTCAGCACGACAAATACATCTGCATTTCGGGCTGCCGAACTGGAAAGTCACAGATTTGAAATCAAGCCGAAACACAATGAATCTTTCCAACGCAAATGACCCGCATGTTCAAAACCGATACCACCGAGATTTCTTCCACTGGCCTGCGATACGTCTCAAAAGAAAACGGCTCTCCCTTCCAGGGGTCGGGCAGCACGGGTGAAACGATCAGTTGCATCAAATGTGGCAAACACAAACTCAGGACACGCGGAATGGTCAAACGCTACCTGAACTCATTGCTGTTCTTTTGCTTTGAATGCAAACCCGCAAAAGAGGCGCTGATCAAGTAGGGACATCCGTCGTACAGTGCGACGGCTTGCGGCCAGTTGCGGCTTTGCCGCTCCACGACCGCAGGGCCCGCAGCAGCGAACGCTTCTTGTCCTGGTGTTTGCCCATGCGCCGCAGGATGTCATCGAGGGTGCGAATGGCGTCTGCGATGTAAGGGCCTTTGTTCAGCATCACGCACTCGGCCCGTACACCCAGACCTGCGTCCGAAATTTCAGCGCGGGAAGGCACTCCGGTTTTGGCCAGGGTTTCGAGCACCTGCGTGGCCCAGATCACCGGCATGTGCGCCGCCTCGGCGCACCAGAGTATTTCTTCCTGCACTTCGGCCATGCGCTCGTATCCACACTCCACCGCCAGGTCACCACGCGCGATCATCACGCCTGCACTGCCGCCAGACAGGGCAGCAAGCATCAGCTCAGGCAGGTTCTCAAAGCCTTTGAGGGTTTCGATCTTGAGGACGATACCCAGGTCACGCCGCCCCAGGCGGTCGAGCTGCTCACGCAGCTGGTACACATCAGCGGCCTGCTGCACAAAAGATAGGCCCACCATGTCTGCATGCTGTGCAACCGCTTCCAGGTCCTGCAGGTCCTTGTCCGTCAAAGCCGGCAGATCGAGTTCGCTGTCCGGGAAGTTGATGCCCTTGTCGCCAATCAGCTTCTCGCCGCCCTGCCTGGCCTGGGTTATCTCCACGTCGAGCCAATCGCCCGCAACCTGCCGGATGACGCCACCAATTTTTCCGTCGTCAAACCAGATGCGCTCGCCGATGCGAACCTGGTCGATGACCTGCGGCAAGGTGCACGCAATGTGGGCCGCAATTTTGCCGGCATTTTCTGCCCCCTCCTCCATTTCGGCGGGGTATCCCAGACCATCGCGGGTCACGCGGATGACATCGCCCAAACTCAGGTGCAGAACACCCGGCAGGCTCTCAATATTGCCGGGCAAGGTACTGAACCACTTTTTGCCCTTGGCGCCATGGATGGTCAGACGGGTTTCAGGGGTGAGGTAGGCCGTCTGCACGCTCTCGGCCACGGCCACGTCTTTGTCGCAATGCACCACCAGCAAGTGCCTCTTGGCACCCCGGGCATCTGCAAAATCAATTTGCGAACCCACTTCCAGGTGCGCCAGCCACTGCTTGTCCACACGAATGGCGCCATCCACGTCCGACATGGACGCCACCGAACCGTTCGTCACCATGCCCAAGCGGTAGGGTTTGTAGGGTCGACCGAATTCATCACGCTGCGGACGCATGCGCAGCACCGCCGGTCTTGGCATCACTTCGCCCGTTCTAATTTTGGGTCCACCCAGGTCCATGAGGATGCGCACATGGCGTTGCACTGCCTTGGCGGCGTGGCGCACGTTCATGGCCATCGCTTGCCAGGCATCCGCATCGTCATGGGCGCAGTTGATGCGCGCAATGTCCATTCCCGCTTCCACCAACTCCCGCACCACGCTGTAGTCAGTGGCCGCTGTGGAGGGGAGCGTCACCATGATGCGCACCGGTCGCCCGACTGGATACGTGCCCAGCAAATCAACCGAATGGCGCTCCAGCAAGCGACGGCTGCTGACACTGCCAGCAGGCTCCTCGGCCGACTTATCCACCCAGTCTTGCCCAGTCAGGCAGTGCAAGATCCCCAGCACCTTGTCCAGGTTGGCCAGCACATGCGATTCGGATCGCCCCAACGACGACAGACCCAGCCACGCCAGCTGCTCCTGCACCGGCCTGAGGTCATGCACGCGAAGCGCCAGGTAGTGAATCAGGTTGCGTGCGCTCTCCTGGTACTTTTCAGACACGCGGGACAGTTCGGCATGCATGGCCGCCTCGCGGTCGTGCATCGATTGCCGCAGAACCTGCAGTTGCTGGATGAGGGACAGACACACCTGCTCACGCGAGGGGTTGGGCACCGGTGTTTTCGAATGTGCCCTTTTGGAGGATGGCTTACTCTTGATCATCGGCGGATGATCGCACACAGTTGTTACCGCTCTGTGACGCGGTAAAACCAACTGCAGGTTGCGCTCACGGCAGATTCAGGTTGCGCAGCCGCTGACTGGTCGAACGCCTGATGTCGCGCAACTGGGCCGCGCACGCGTAGCGGGCGGGCCGGACAGATTTCTTGGCGCAATCTGCGATTTCGGCTTCGAGACGTACCACGTCCGGGTGCGCATCGCCCAAAGCGACGGCCAGTTTGTGATGAAGTCGTTTCAGGTCACCAAGATGCATCCACATGAATTTCTCCGAAAACGTTCAATTTCCAAACCCGCTTGCGCCCATTAGGCGCCTCTTTTGTGACGAATGGATGAAAGTTTTATGACAAGCCTTTGGTTGCGCCAACTCGGCAAAAATCGTAAACTGTATATACCGTTTACTTTGAAAGATATCGATGGCCACTGAAAACTCCACTGCAACCAAACCTGTCACAACTTCTGCCAAGAAGGCAGTCAAGCCGGTCGTCAAGGCACCCGCTACGCCAATTACCACGGTCGCTCCTAAAGCTGCGGCAATGCCTGCAAGCAAGCCTGCCGCAAAACCCAAGGCCGTGGCAGCTCCCAAGGCCAAGCCCGTGACCAAAACGGTGACAAAACCTGCTGCCAAGGCAGTTGTGGTCAAAGACGTGAAGGCAAAGAAGCCCAAGATGGTTCGCGACAGTTTCACCTTCCCGAAAGATGAATACTCCGTGATGGATGCGCTCAAGTTGCGCGCTGCCAAACTGGGGCACCCGGTCAAAAAGACCGAATTGCTGCGCGCTGGCGTAAAAGCCATTGCCGCGATGACCGACGCTGCACTGCTGTCGGCCCTGAAGGCCGTACCCAGCCTGAAAACCGGACGTCCGGCCAAAAACTGAGTTGCCGACGCCTGGCTACATCAGGTCAGGCGTCTGAACCGTCACCACCACGGTTTGCCCGGTAGCTTCGCGTTCGCGGTAGCGCAACCACCACACCGCACCCTTCTTGACCGCACACTCCTGGGCACTCAAGCCCAACAGACTCGAAATGGTCTGTCCCAGTGTGGGTTGATGGCCCACCACCAACACGCAACCTTTGGCGTGTGGCCACTGAACCAATTCCAGCAACTGTTCTACCGACGCCATGGGCGCAATGCCGGGACTGAACTTGAACTTGCGCCCCAGCGCCAACGCCGTTTGCTCCGCGCGCCGGGCCGGGCTCACCCAGATGCGCGTGCTGTCGGGCAATTGCCGGTCCAGCCAGGTAGCCATGCGTGCCGCCTGTTTTTCACCCCGGGAAGTAAGCGCACGGGTCATGTCGTCACCGTCTGATGCGCCCTCTATGGCTTCGGCATGCCGCCACAAAATAAGGTCCATGGCGTGCGCTCCGTTCAGGCCTTCTCAACGTCCGCGTAGCGTGCCATCAGCGCAGCCTGGGCGCCATGCACAGCGGTCTTGCCATCGCCTTTGAAGCGCGTGTAGGTGCCGTCAGCCCCCAGATCCCAGGCATCCACTCCATCGTGCAGGTAGGCCACCAGACATTCATCGACCAGCCTTTGGCGCTGCACCGGGTCGGTTACCGGCCAGGCCAGTTCGACCCGGCGCACCATATTGCGGTTCATCCAGTCTGCGCTGGACAGGTAGAGGTCTTCCTTCGCACCCTCACGGAAGTAAAACACCCGCGAGTGTTCCAGAAACCGCCCGATGACCGAGCGCACCCGGATGTTGTCGGTGTGCCCCGGTACCTGCGCCGGCAGCATGCAGGCGCCCCGCACAATCAGGTCAATTTTGACGCCCTTGCGCCCTGCCCGCATCAGGCTGTGGATCAATGCCTCGTCGGTCAACGAATTCATCTTGGCAACAATGCGCGTGTCTTTGCCGCGGCTTGCGGCAACGCCCAGTGCGTCTATCCTGGCAATCATGTTGCGGTGCAGGTGAAACGGTGCAAACCACAGCTTGCGCAGGCGGGGCAACCGGCTTTGGCTGGCCAGGTGCACAAACACATGCTCCATGTCGGTGGTGAGCGCCGTGTCGGCAGTGATGTGGCTCACATCGGTGTACAGGCGTGCTGTTCGAGGGTTGTAATTGCCGGTAGACAGATGGCCATAGCGCTTGAGGGTTTTGCCCTCGCGCCGGGTAATAAGCATCATCTTGGCGTGGGTCTTGAGGCCCACCACACCGTACAGCACCTGTGCACCAATCGACTCCAGCATTTCGGCCCAGTTGATATTGGCTTCTTCGTCAAAGCGTGCTTTGAGCTCCACCACCACGGTGACTTCCTTGCCCAGGCGCACAGCCTCCCGAAGCAGGTCCATCAATTCGGAGTCTGGCCCGGTGCGGTAAATGGTTTGCTTGATGGCCAGTACGTTGGGGTCGTTGACGGCTTCCCGCAATAGCGCCAAAACCCCATCAAAGCTCTCAAACGGCTGATGGATCAGGATATCGCCCTGCTTCAGTTGCTCAAAAATGCCCTGCCCGTTTGCCATTTGTGCCGGAAAAGACGCCCTGTAGGGTGTGAAGCACAGGTCCGGGCGGTCCACCAGGTCAATCAGTTGGGTCAAGCGCACCAGGTTCACTGGCCCGGCGACCCGGTACAAAGCCTTGGCAGGCAGATCAAACTGCTTGAGCAAAAAATCAGACAAATATTCGGAGCAACCGGCCGAAACTTCCAGCCGGACCGCCTGTCCGTAGTGGCGGTGCACCAGCCCCTGTCGCAATGCCATGCGCAGGTTTTTCACATCGTCCTCATCCACCGCCAGATCCGAGTGGCGGGTCACACGAAACTGCGAGAACTGCCCCACCGATCGCCCGGCAAACAGCTCCGCCAAGTGCGCGCGGATCACGCTGGACAGCGACACAAACAGCGATCGATCGCCCGACACCTTGGCCGGCATGCGGATCAGTCGCGGCAGTACCCGCGGCACTTTGACGATGGCAATTTCATTCTCGCGCCCGAATGCGTCCCGCCCGCCCAACCGCACAATGAAGTTCAGCGACTTGTTGGCGACTTGGGGAAACGGGTGCGAAGGATCCAGGCCCACCGGAATCAGCAGCGGGCGCACTTCGCGTTCGAAATACTGTTTGACCCACTGGCGCTGCGCAGTGTTGCGTTCGCCATGGGAAATGATCTTGATGCCGAGTTGCTCGAACGCAGGCATCAGCTTCTCGTTGTACAACGTGTACTGCCGCTCCACCATGGCATGAACCGATGCCGACAGCCGCTCGAACGAGGCCACCGAGAACACACCCTTGCGCTCCTTGGCCTGGTTGGCCGTCAGATGCGGCTCAGCCCGAACTTCAAAAAATTCATCCAGATTGGAAGAGACGATGCACAGGTAACGCAGACGCTCGAGCAAGGGAACGTCATCGCGCACCGCCCAGTCCAGTACGCGCTCGTTGAAGGCCAAAATGCTGTTGTCCCGATCCAGCAGATCAGGTGCGCTCAGTGGCGTTTGCAATTTGGGATTGCGGAGAAATGACAACATACGCACGCCTTGACTATGACACAACAGTGAAGAATTGTTTACGAATTTGGTGACAGTTGTGTGACAGTCCCGTGAAGCAAGGGTGAGGCATCCAGCAGACTCCCGCTGCATGCTGGCGCCAGATGGCTCACAAACAACTGCGAGGCGTGTCCCCATCCAAATGTCTGGGCGCGCTGCCGGGCCACATGCCGGGGTACCGCCAGCGCCGCATACCAGGCGCGAGCCAGGTCGTCGTCCAGCGCGCCACCCACCGGTGGTGTCCCCACTACTTCCAGCGGTCCTTCTACCGGGTAGGCCGCCACGGGCGTGCCAGTTGCCATGGCTTCCAGCATGACCAGCCCGAAGGTTTCGGACCGACTGGGCATCACAAAAACATCGGCCGCTGCATACACCTGGGCCAGCACCCCCCGGGGCAACACGCCCAGCCAGCGCACATGCGGATAGCGTTCGCGCAAGCCTGCTTCCAGCGGGCCCACACCACACACGATTTTGGTTCCCGGTATATCGAGTTTGAGGAAGGCATCGATATTCTTCTCGTACGACACGCGACCGACAAACAGCGATACCGGGCGCGCCAGATGGCCCAGATCTGCATAAACATGCGGCACCTCGTGGTAGCGAAACAGGTGCATATCCACACCATGAGTCCAGTTGCGCAAATTGCGAAAGCCACGCGCCTGCAGCATGTTCAGAACGCTGGGCGTTGGCACCAACACGCCTGCAGAGTGCCGGTGAAAGTGCCTGAAAAGCGCGTAGCCCATCCACAAGGGAACCTTGAGTGCGGCCTTCAGCACCTCGGGAAAGCGCGTGTGATAGGCCGTCGTATAGGCCAGCCGGCGCTTTCTGCAGTAGCTACGCGCAGCCCATCCCAAGGGTCCTTCGGTGGCCAGGTGAATGGCATCGGGTGCCAATGCATCCAGGCGGCGCGCCAGATCTTTACCGGGGCGCACCGCCAGATCAATACCGGCATAGCCCGGGCAAGGCCGTGTGTCAAACAGTTCCGGGTGAATGACCTCGACCTGGTGGCCTTGCGTCTGCATCTCGCGCACCAGTTCCACCAGTGTGGTGACCACCCCATTGATTTGGGGTTGCCAGGCATCGGTAACCAGGGCCAGCTTCATGCCAAGACGCCTTGTGGTGCGTGAACCAGCGTGGTGGCGGTCTGTTCATCATTCCAGTAGACCAGTTCCAGGCGTCCATCATGGTGCTCAACCAGCGCGCTGCGGCTTTCAACCCAGTCGCCATCGTTGCAATAGAGCGTGCCCTGGATGTCGCGCATTTCGGCGCGGTGAATGTGGCCACACACCACACCGTCATGCCCATGCGCGCGTGCAGCTTGCGCCACCGCCACCTCAAAGTCAGTCACATAGTTGAGTGCTGACTTGACTTTGTGTTTGAGGTAGGCTGACAGGGACCAATACGGCAGCCCCATGCGCGCACGCAAGGTATTGAGGTAGCGGTTGAGCTTGAGGGTGAACTCATACAGGTTGTCGCCCAAAAAGGCCAGCCATTTGGCACACTGGATCACGCCATCAAAGTAGTCTCCGTGGGTGACCCACAGGCGCCGACCGTCGGCCGTGGTGTGGACCGCATCGTCGCGCACTTCAATGCCGCCAAACTCGTGGCCCAGAAAGCCCCGTGCGAATTCATCATGGTTACCGGGAATGAACACCACCTTGCAGCCCTTGCGCGCACGGCGCAACAGTTTTTGCACCACATCATTATGGGACTGCGGCCAGTACCAGCGCCGGCGTAATTGCCAGACGTCAACAATGTCACCCACCAGATACAGGTGCTCACTGGAATGCGCCTTGAGAAATCCCAGCAGTGCCTGCGCCTGGCAGCCCGCTGTGCCCAGGTGAATGTCGGAGATAAAGATAGCCCGGTAACGGCCCCCGCGATGGTCGTCTTCGTCATCGTGGGCGCCGTCACCAGCGGGTTGGGCACCGTCCAGCATGCCCCGCATCAGCGGAGCAAAGGCGTCGGGGCCGGCACGCATCAGGCCCCCAGAAAGTGTTTGCGGTAGCGCGACGGCAGATCGGCGATGCGCATCATCATCGGCAGGTCTGCCGAGTTGAAATCCGGGTCCCATGCGGGTGGCCCCAGCACCTTGGCGCCCAAGCGCAGGTAGCCCTTGATCAGCGCGGGCGGCTCCACTTCCAGCGATGCGTCCAGCTGCTCAACCGGCAGCGGCAGGCGGGGACGCACGTGGTATTCAATCGGCGCCAGATGGGTGGCCTGCACCTGACGCCAGATGCTCGCTGCCATGTCTCCACTGGCCACTCCGTTGTGCAGCATGGGTATGCTGGCGCAACCAATCATGGTGTCGAGC
>Ga0116178_10004523_pt1 | contig 10218 bp, 10 predicted proteins | sample AD_STIC12_MetaG_FD_89880 | JGI IMG/M metagenome (GOLD analysis project Ga0116178, IMG submission 89880) | Active sludge microbial communities of municipal wastewater-treating anaerobic digesters from USA - AD_STIC12_MetaG | ecosystem: Engineered > Bioreactor > Anaerobic > Digestate | place: USA...
ACGAAATTCGGCGGCGGCGGAAAAGCGAGGGCGGGCAAAAATTCCTTCCCCCCAACCCCCTTCCTTTTTGCCCGCCCGAGCTTAAAAGTTTTTCAAAATTCGGCGTTCGGATTTTCGCTAAAAAAAGTTCGGATTTCGTTCAGCGTTCGGAGTTTTTCCAAAAAAATTAAAAGCGACCTTATATCAAGGCCGTTTTTTTGTTTTGATTTTTTGTTTAAATTATGAGAAAATATATCTAGCAAAATAATAAAAAATATGATTAAAAAAGTAAACAAATACGATAAAAAGTTTTTTTCAGGCGCATTTAGATTAATAATGCTAATAAGCATTAGTGTCTTTTTTATATTTATTTCTAGTCAATTAGTTCAGGCAGAGGAACATTCAATTTCAAATATCATATTTAATCCCACTCTTGATGTTTCATTTTTTGGCTCTTATACTCTTCAATCAACTATAACTGGTAGTCCAACCTCTGTGACTGCTGAAATAGAAGGTATAAATCAAGATGATGAAGATGATTGGCAGTATTACGCAGATGGCACAGCTAACTCTTCATCTACAACAAAGACAATGAGTGATGAAAATGTAGATGGCGATTGGATAGCAACTACAGTACGGCCAGATAGTGTTTATCCGCAGATCTATTTTGCTCCATCTTCTATAACTTGGTCTAACACTCCGACAGATATAAACATTCGGCGTTCTAATTATCACCTTCTTCATTTTTCCAATCCATTTACTTCCGAAGCATCTAGTACATTTTTTATTGAATTATATGCAGAACCAGTTTCTACTGTTAACTCCGCCGATCTGTCTGTGTATTTGGTTAAAAATAATAAAAATATATCTTTTTTTAATTCTGACTGGCGTAGTAGTCTCGATGTTTCTTTGGTTGGTTCAATAGGTAAAAATACTGCTTTTGATCATGTTCATGCTACAGATAAATCGGAACATTATGTGATTAAATTGACTGCAAATGAAGACGGTACCTTCAGTTCTAAAAATTTAGATATTAGTGGTGATTTTTGGGTTGTCTTATATGCTAATTCTCCTAATACAGCTAGAGGATGGAATTTAAAGTATCATAGTTCTTCTTTATGTAATAATACAAACGGTTGGTACATCGGCAATCAATCTGGGTGGTCTACTAATACACAGGCGGGTTGTCCGGATATGCATATACATTTTGCTAGACGCGGTACTCCTTCAGATGGCGTTCGCGCTAGGATTACTGCTAATTATTCTGGAAGTGATTCAATTGTTGAAACTAAGGAATTATTTTTTGATCCTTTGCCAAATCTAGCCCCTAATCCAACATCTTTTATTAGCCCACTTCCAGAGGCTATTTATGATGGTGATAGTGTTACTGTGTCTTGGACTCCTGCTACAGATCCTAATAATGATTCTATAACTTACAATATTTATTATTATAACGATTCGGCTACAACTACGATTGCTACGGCTACTTCAACCACCAGTATTGTTTGGGATGTGGGAGATGTTAATGACGGAGCTTATGGATTAAAAGGCGAGGCATGTGACGCTGCTCTTTGCACGGGATTTTTTTTATCGGATACTATTACTCTTAATAAAGCAGATCCCTTACATTCGCTAAGTGATTTTTCTATTTCTTCAGATAATAATAATGAAAATTATGCTAAGGCGGATGATATTATTACTCTGTTGTTTACTGCGAGTGGCGATGTTTCTTCTACTCTTAACGTTGAATTATATTCTGGTGGTGGGGCAGTTCATAATCCTATTTCATTAAATCATTCCGATAATAACTGGACTGTAGAATATATAGTAACAACCGAAGATCTTGATGGTTCAATCGATTATATTATTACAGCAGATAATTTAGATTTTGAATATTCAAGCACCACGCCAATTTTAATTGATGTGACTGCTCCCAGTCCAGTGGAAACTAGTCCAATGGCAGGTACTTATAGTTCTATAACTACTATTTCTTTAAGCGCAACGGCGTCTGATTATATTAGATATACTAGAGATAATACTAACCCATCTTGTTCTATCGGTACTTTGTATTCGGGTGTTATTGATATTGATTCCTCAGAAACAATTCGGGCTGTTGCTTGCGATACTGCTGGGAATATGTCTGCCGTGGCAAGTTTTATCTATTTAATTTCAGCATCTCAAGCTGGTTCGGTGTTTATTCCTCCTTCTAAGCCTCAAATTATACAAAAGCCAGTATTCAGTGATGGTGGATTAATTTTTGATGTGGAAAATTTTTATCAAATTGCCGTTTCTGAAAGAGCTGATTTTATCGGCACAAGTTGGGAGGATTATAATGATACTTATACATATAAAGTTAGTAACAAAACACTCTATATTAAATTTAGAAGTAAGGATGGGGGAGAAAGTCAGGTATATGAAATTAAAGGTTCAGTAAAAGAACCTGAAAAAAATCAAACTTGGTTTTTTTCACGTAATTTAAAGTATGGAATGACAGGGGATGACGTAAGGCAATTACAAAAATATTTAAATAATCATGGTTTTATTCTCGCTAAACTCGGACCAGGTTCATCTGGAAACGAAACAAAAACATTTGGATTTTTAACTCGCGCCGCACTAATCGCTTTTCAAAAAGCTAATAGCATTAAACCGGCCGTAGGATATTTTGGTCCTATTACAAGAGAATTTGTAAATAGGTCTAAATAAAATAAACTTAATTATATAAAAATAAAATGGCATCTCTCTATGAGAATACGAGAAATGGGAGAAAAATTTATTGTTCCAGATAATGATCCAAATAAAAACAAAATTTATTCCGAAAGAAGTAATTTTTTAGATTTAATAAGAGAAAAAGAAAAAGAGGGGAATAGATTTTTTACTGTTCGAACGGAACAAGGTGACGGTCAAAAATATCAGTATGATACTAGTTCTTTGTCACCTAACGAAGATATTGAATATGCTCACGGAATTAGTTTTTTAAATCAGGTAATTCCAGAAATTTTAGAACGTTTTGCTAAACAAGACAAAAAAAGAAAGATTAAAATTTTAGATTTGGGTGGCGGTGTTGGTCTCTTTGCTGATCAAATTAGAGAGAGGTTTGGTGAGAAGGTGGCGGTCTATACAACTTCGGCATTTGGATCTTCTGAAAAAACTAGAAAGGAGTTGGTAGAAAAGAAAAAAACTGCTACTAAAAATAAAGAGGCTAAACTTCATAAGCTAGATGCTTATAAGACCAGCATAGGTGATTTTAGAGATTTTCCAGAATTTGATTTAATTATAGATACTTATGGAGAAATGTATTATACTCAAGGCAATTTTACAAATTCAGATGCTCAAGAAAAAGTAGGTTTTAAAGAGAAAATAGATATGGTTATAAAAAAGTTACAAGAAGGCGGACGATTATTTTTAGGCAAAGTTTCTGAAGATTTGTTTATTTATTTGTGGTCATTAGATTCACAACCTCAATTTAAAGATGTAAAAGTAACTTTTAATGGTTTAAGTAAAAAAGAGTGGACGGAAGAATTAAAAAAAATCAATTTAATTGATGATGGGGCAGCGAACAATCCCCCGAATGTTAATAAGGTTTTGGATTATATTTATGATAGTTGTGATGGGGATTTAGATAATTTGTCAGATCAATCTTTTGCTGCCTTATTAAAAAGAACTTTTATCCTGCATCTTTCTATCTGTGTTGAAAAAATAGGATAAGTCGCTTCAATTGGTTTATCCCCAGTTTTTATTGACTTAAAAATTTGTTTGTAATATAATTGACTTATCAATTATTAATCAAACACTTATTTTATGTCTAATACAGAGAATTCAGCAATTAAGTTTATTATTACCTTGGGGAAAACTGCGTCGGTTTTAAGCAATCGTTTAGATCGAGGATTAGGCGGCTTAGGTTTTACTGAATTTTTGATATTATATTATCTTAATCAAGCTGAAGAACAAAAAATGAGCCGAGTCGATTTAGCTGCTAAAGTTGGTTTAACCGCCTCTGGAATAACTCGGTTACTTTTGCCGATGGAAAAAGTTCATGTGGTTAAAAGTGGACCGCAAGAACAAGATGCTAGAGTACGTTCGGTAACTATTACTTCGGCTGGCAAACAGAAATTAGAAGAAGCGGTGGAAAGAGTAGAGATTTTTGCCACCGATATTATAGCTAAAGATAAGCTAAATAAACTGGATGAAATATCTGATTTATTATTAGAAATTGCCGGTCGAGCCTTAGTAGTTTAACAATTTATTTTGTTATTCTATTCTGATTATTTTATAAAAAACTTCTTTATCTCCTGCTTTAAAAGAAATTGTTTCGCCAATTTTTTTGCCTAAAAGCGCTGTGCCCAGAGGAGAGTTATGAGAGATGATACCTTGCTGGGGGTTAGTTTCTTTAGAGCCTAAAATTTGGTAAATTTTTTGCTGATTTTGGTTGTTGGTTACAGTTACCCTGTGCCCCAATTGAACTGTATTCGTTTGTTTTTGCGAGTCAATGATAACAGCCTTGTTTAATTCTTGTTCTAAACTAAAAATAGCGCTATTGATTCCACGCAGGCGTCCTTTGGCCAATTGGTATTCGGCATTTTCAGAAAAATCTCCTAATTGCGATAAACGAGCTACATCTTCAGCCGCTCCTGGGCGTTGTTTTAAAAGATGCTCTAAATTTTTTTGGAGTTCTTCAAATTTGGCTTTGGTAATTAAATAATCAGGCTTGAATTGGTTGTTTTTTTCAGATTTTCTTTTAGGTATTTGCATATAAAAATAGTATACCTACGACTTTTATTTTAATCAAGATAAACAACCCTTAGCTTGACTTTTAGCCAATTTTTAGGTAGGATAGATTTATGAATATTAAATCAGCTGTATTTGTTAAAGGTGTAACTGGCACCAACGAAATATTTGAGGACAATCGGCCTCAAATTGTTTTAATTGGACGATCTAATGTTGGTAAATCTACTTTAATTAACACCTTAACTAATCAAAAGAATTTAGCTAAAACTAGCTCTTTTCCAGGAAGAACACAACAAATTAACATTTTTTTAATCAACAATTCTTTCTATTTAATTGATTTACCTGGTTACGGTTTTGCAAAGGTGCCGCCTCAGGTTAAAGAAAAAATTAGCAAAATGATAGAATGGTATTTGTTTAGATCGGGTTATGATTTTAAAAAAGTTATTTTAATTATTGATGCTAAAGTTGGTCCAACGGCTGATGATTTGGCGATGTATGATAGTTTGCGTTTGGCTAGTAAAGATGTCATAGTTGTGGCTAATAAAATTGATAAATTGAAAAAAGGGGACCATCTTAAACAGATAGAAAAAATCAACCAGGCTTTTGAAAATCATCGCGTTATTCCTTTTTCGGCTGAAACTAAAAAAGGTTTGGGAGAATTAACTAAAGAAATTATTTAATTAAATTTAAAAAAATTAAATTTATGGGAAACTTTAATAGAGGAGATCGACACGGCGGCGACAGAAGAGGCGGTGGATTTCGCGGTGGTAGAGGTTTTGGTGGAGGACGTAAATTCGGTGGCAGTGCACCTTTTGGTGGTCGACAATCAATGTTTCAAGCAGTTTGCGGCAAATGCCAGAAAGAATGCGAAGTACCTTTTAAACCAACTGATGATAGACCAGTTCTTTGTAATGAATGCTTTAGAGAACAGGGGCAAGGTAGAGGTGAAAGATCAGACAGACCAAGACAAGATTTTGGTCGTTCCAATTTTGGAGAAGAACAAAAACAAAGAATTGCCAGTAGCCAGAACATCGAACAATTTAGAGGTCAATTTGAAGTCTTAAATGTTAAGTTGGACAAAATTTTAAAAATGTTAGCTCCTAACCCGGTTATTTCAACAGTAGAAGAAAAAGTAGAAAAAGAGCCAGTTGTTAAAACTAGAAAAACTAAAGCAGTAGAGGAAAAAATAAAAAGTTCAATTAAAAAAAAGGCAGCTGCTAAAAAGAAAAAGTAATTGTCTAGGTTTAATCAAAAACCAGGAAGCATTTCCTGGTTTTTAGTTTTGGCAAATTATGTTAAAATAGAGGTATAAAATTTAATTTTTTAAAAAATATGACAATTAGTAATACGCCTGTTAAATTAATTGTGTGTCTAGTGGTGGTCCAATTAGCTGGCGTGGTTGGTTCTCTTTTTACAACCCCAGCTATTCCTACTTGGTTTGCCACCTTATCTAAACCAAGTTTTAGTCCGCCTAATTGGGTTTTTGCTCCGGTGTGGACTATTTTATTTTTGCTTATGGGGGTAGCAGCTTTTTTGGTTTGGCGTTCTGGCTGGCAAAAGAAAAAAGTTAAAATAGCCTTGAGTATTTTTTGTGTTCAATTAGTTTTAAATACTTTTTGGTCAATCATTTTTTTTGGTTGGCAGAACCCGCAAGCTGCTTTTGTGGAAATAATTTTTTTGTGGTTGGCAATTTTAGTTACGATTATTTTTTTCGCCAAAGTGTCGCGCGTTGCCGCTTGGCTTTTGCTACCCTATATTTTATGGGTGAGTTTTGCCTCTGTCTTAAATTTTTCTTTATGGCAGTTGAATTTTGCCGGAAGAGAAGTAAGCCAAGGAATTTTATGTACTCAAGAAGCTAAGATTTGTCCCGATGGTTCAGCTGTGGGGCGAGTTGGACCAAATTGCGAGTTCGCGACCTGTCCCAGTCTTAACGTTTCTAAGGAACTGGCCGATTGTTTGCCTAAGAGTGATTTAGCCAGCCAACAAAAATGTCAGGGTCTATTAGGTAACACTTTGGAAAAGGCCGATTTAATCAAACTGGAAACCCCGGGTCCGAGTTCAGAGATTTCTAATCCATTGATTATCCAAGGTCAGGCTAGAGGCGGTTGGTTTTTTGAAGGTAGTTTTCCAGTGGTTTTAGTTGATTGGGATGGTCGAATCATTGCTGAAGCTATAGCTCAGTCTCAAGGCGAATGGATGACTAAAGATTTTGTGCCTTTTAAGGCTAATTTAATTTTTTCCAAACCAGATACCACCGTCAGCAACCGAGGAGCTTTGATTTTGCGTAAAGATAATCCTTCTGGTTTACCTCAAAACGACGATGCATTGGAAGTCCCGATTTTTTTTAAATAAAAATAGGTTTATAAACTATGTTTATTAAAAAAAATGTTGCTGTTAATGATAAAATGCAAAAAAACTATTGTTACGTTTTAACCGAACCAGTCGGAAGAAACTTTGCTTTAGATTTTAAACCAGAGTTAACTCCGAAACAAATGTTGGAACTAGGTGTTTTTGGGGGAAAATATATGACTGATTGTCAAAACGAATTTCCCGCTTCTTGGTTCAAAAGAGCAAAGTTGTCTCCGGAAGGAAGAAATGACTCTTTAAATTACTTTAAAAAGCGAGCCAGTCAGCCTTTAAGTGTTTGGCGTAAGAAAGGTTGGATAAATGAAAAACACGACCCGCGAGGCTGGTTTCAGTGGTATTGTCGTATTATATGGGGCGCCGTTTGGGAGAAGAAGATAGACGACAAATTAAACGTTGGCAGGCTATTATTAGACACTTATCTCAAGTTAAAAAAAATTGTCGCCCCAAAAATTTAACTTGTCGACCGGTTCAACGTCAGGCTTTGTTACATTGGGCCTATGATAGTCGAAAAATTTAGTCATTTGTTTAAAAATGTGATAAAATAAGAGCAGCTTAGATTAATTTATTTAATTTTAATTTTATGCGCGGCTACAAAGATAATATTGAAAAATTAACTTTAGAAAATGAAAATTTTCGCCGAGTTTTATATACTGGCAAGCATTCTCAGTTAGTTTTAATGACCTTACAGCCTAATGAAGAAATCGGAATGGAAGTTCACTCCGAAAATGATCAATTTTTTCGTTTTGAAAAGGGGATTGGTTTGGTTTTGATTGATGGCAATGAGTACCAAGTACAAGATGGCGATGCTGTGGTTGTACCGGCTGGTTCCGAACACAATGTTATTAATACTTCTTCTTCTGAAACTTTAAAACTTTATACTATTTATTCCCCGGCCCATCATCAAGATGGAGTTGTCCATGCTACTAAAGAAATGGCTTTAGCTGATGATGAAGAATTTGATGGCGTAACTACAGAATAATTTATTAAGCAATTAGTTCTTTGTTTATGGACAATATTTTCTTGCAGGTTAGTTCTATCTTAGCTATCACTGTTTCGGTGGCTTTTGTTATTCGTTATTTGCGGCAACCTTTGATCGTGGCTTATATTATTGCTGGTATTCTTTGCGGACCGATGTTTTTGAATTTATTTCAGGGTGATAAAACTACTTATGATATGTTTTCGCAATTCGGAGTGGTTTTATTATTGTTTGCCATTGGTCTAAACCTTAATTTAAAACGTCTCAAGTCTATCGGGACCAGTTCTATTTTAGGAGCTGTGGGGCAAATTGTCTTTACAGCCGCTTTAGGTACAGTTTTGCTTTTAGTTTTTAAATTTTCTTTCTTGTCGGCTTTTATTCTAGCCTTGGCCACAACTTTTTCCAGTACTATTGTTATAACCAAATTATTGTCTGATAAAAAGGATACGGAAACTATTTATGGTAAATATACGATTGGTCTTTTGTTGATACAAGATTTAATTGCTTTATTTATCATGATCGCCTTAGGATTTTTAAAGGTAGGTGGAAACGTCTCTCAGACCTTGGTTTTTTTATTAGCTAAAGGTGTGTGGGCAGCTTTTTTTATTTATTTACTGTCTAAATATTTTTTGCCTCGTTTTTTAGATCGCATTTCTCACTCTAGTGAATTACTATTTATTTTTACAATTACTTGGTGTTTTGGTTTAGCTAGTATTTTGTATTGGTTGGGTTTTTCAGTGGAAATTGGAGCTATTGCCGCTGGTATTTCTTTAAGTTCCTCACCCTACCAACCAGAAATTTCTAGTCGAATCAAACCTCTACGTGACTTCTTTTTAGTGTTGTTTTTTATTGTTTTAGGCAGCGGAATCAATTTAAGTTCTTTGCGTTCTGTTTGGGTGCCCGGTTTAATTTTTTCTTTGTTTGTTTTGATCGGTAACCCTTTAATTTTATATTTGATTTATCGCGGTTTAAAATTTACCAGACGCAATAGTTTTTTAATTGGTTTGACCGCTGCTCAAGTTAGCGAATTTGGTTTTGTAATGTTATATTCGGCTGAACAATTGGGTTATGTTCATAATGAAGTGGTTTGTACCTTTACTCTAATTGCGCTTGTTACTATTACCATTTCCTCTTATCTAATTTTGTTTAATGAACAGATTTATCGTTTTTTCATGCCTTTTTTTAGAATTTTTGGTAAAGATAAACATCGTCAAACTGGCAAGACCCCAGCTTTATACGATGTGTGGTTGGTGGGATATCATCGCATTGGCAAAAAAGTGGGCGAAGTAATGAAAGAATTAAAAGTTAAGTTTGCTGTAATTGATTTTGATCCGCGAGTAATCAGAGAAATGCGTAAAACTAAAACACCATCATTTTTTGGCGATGTAGCCGATATTGAATTTTTAGATGATTTAACTTTGCCCAGCGCTAAAATGATTATTATGACCATTCCAGCGGTGGATGATCAAATAAATTTAATTAAACACGTTCATAAGTATAATAAAAACATTTTGATTATTGCCAATGCTTATCATACTTATGATTCCAATGCGTTATATACTGCGGGGGCTGATTATGTAATGATGCCGCATGTTTTGGGAGGAAATTGGATTGCGGAAATATTAAAAAAACAAAAGTGGAGTAAAGAAAATTTATCCATCTTAAAACAAGAACAAAAAGAATCAATGATGAAAAAATAGATTATATGTCTGAAATTAAAAACTTGGAAAATCTTTCCAAACTGCTTCGTTATTATATTATTAAATCCACTACTGCTGCTGGTTCGGGGCATCTTACTTCTTCTTTGTCAGCGGTAGAATTGATGGCTGGTTTATTTTTTGGGGGAATCCTCCATTACGATTATTCTAATCCTCAAAATTTTAATAATGATAGAATAATCTTTTCTAAGGGACATGCGGCACCGTTATTTTATTCTTCATGGACAGCGGCCGGAGTGATTACCGAGCAAGAACTTTTAACCTTACGTCGTTTTACTTCTCGCTTAGAAGGTCATCCGACTATGGAATTTCCTTATACCGAGGCGGCTACCGGTTCTTTGGGACAAGGCTTGTCAGTGGGTGTGGGATTGGCTCTCAGCGCTAAATATGTGGATAAGTTATCTTTTAAGACTTTTGTTTTATTAGGTGATAGCGAAATGGCCGAAGGTTCGG
>Ga0116178_10004524_pt1 | contig 10217 bp, 9 predicted proteins | sample AD_STIC12_MetaG_FD_89880 | JGI IMG/M metagenome (GOLD analysis project Ga0116178, IMG submission 89880) | Active sludge microbial communities of municipal wastewater-treating anaerobic digesters from USA - AD_STIC12_MetaG | ecosystem: Engineered > Bioreactor > Anaerobic > Digestate | place: USA...
CGATGAGCACGCATGGAACAAAGACGCGTTCGAGCTTGTCGGTGAACTGCTGTGTCGGCGAGCGTTGTGCTTGGGCCTCCGCGACAAGCTTTACAACACGCGCGAGCGTCGATTCCTGCGCCAGACGCGAAACATGGACTTCGATGGCGCCAGGGCCGTTGATCGTTCCAGCAAATACCTTCGACTCGGCACTTGCCTTGGCAAATGCGTCCGCAGCCGATGCATCACCTTTGAAGGGACGCTTGTCGACTGGGACACTCTCGCCTGTTACAGGCGACTGATCCACACTCGTCTCGCCCAGCGTCACAAGGCCGTCCGCGGGAAGGCGCTCGTTCGGTTTAACAATCACGATGTCGCCGACCACCAAAGCTTCGATCGCAATCTGTTCCGACCCGCGCTCACGCTTCACCAAAGCGAATTTCGGAGCCAGCTTGCCAAGCGCTTCGATCGCGCGCTTGGCGCGGCCCATCGCATAGCCTTCGAGGGCGTGACCGATACTGAAAAGCGCCAGCAACAGCGCGCCTTCAGACCAATGGCCGAGTATTGCCGCGCCAACGGCCGCGGCAATCATTAGCGTGTCGATCTGGAACTTGCCGCGCTTGAGGTTCTCGATGGCCTCGCGGACCGCAAAGCTACCGCCGAAGAAGTATGCGGCTACATAAGAGACGATAGCTGCCTCCTTCGACCACTGGGACTCGACGATCCAGCCAATAGTGAGGGCAACGACTGACAGTATGGCGAAGATCAGTTCGCTACGTTCGCCGAATGGCCCGCCATGATTGTGACTGCCGTCCTCGGCATGCGGCTTTGCTTCATGATCATGGGACTTGTGATCATCCATTGGATGGCTCGCTTTCACGTTTTGCATCGCGAAGAATTTCAAAGCCGCCGAAGACTGCAACGGCAGCTACGACGAGCCCGACGACGACGTCCGGAATCCAGGAGCCGGTCCACATCACGAGAGCGCCCGCGATGAGGATGCCTCCGTTTGAGAAGAAGTCGTTGACGCTGAATGTTTGCGCGGCACGTAGATTCACGTCGTCGGTCTTGAGTGGCTTCAGCAGCCGCAGGCAGATCAGGTTTACGACAGCGGCAAACGTTGCCATCGCCATCATAGTCACGCCGGCAGGTTCGGGACCGAAGAAGGGCCGACGCAGCGCATCGAAAAGCACCCCGATCGCAAAGATCACGAGCATGATGCCAGAGAGTCTTGCGGCGCTCCGCTTTAATTTACCGGAACCGCCGACCGCTAGCACGCTGATCGCATAGACGATCGTGTCTGATAGATTGTCGACCGCATTGGCAATCAAGGCACTGGAGTCTGCGACCAAGCCCGCAGTTCCCAAAGTAATAAACAGCAGGAGGTTCAGCGCGAAGACGATCAGAAGCGTGCGCTTCTGTCTGTCCGTATTCACGCTTTTGCCTCCTGCTGTCATGGCTCTTCCCTACTCCGCGTGCTGCAGGGCAGGTTCGACGGCAGGCTCGGCCGACGGCTTGGGCTTGCGCTTGAGCACGAGCTTGCAGATTGCCGGCAGGACGAACAACGTCAGGGCGGTTGCGGTGATCAGGCCGCCGATGACGACGGTCGCTAACGGTCGCTGCACTTCAGCGCCCGTCTCCGTCGCAAGCGCCATGGGCACGAACCCAATGGCGGCGACGAGCGCCGTCATCAGAACGGGGCGGTAACGCTCGATAGCGCCTTCGGTGATGGCGTCATCCAGCGGCATACCGGCATCCAGGCGTTTGCGAATGCTCGTCATCATCACAAGGCCGTTGAGAACCGCCACGCCCGAGAGCGCAATGAAGCCAACAGCAGCCGAGATCGAGAACGGCAAACCACGTAGAACGAGAGCAAAGACGCCCCCTGCCAAAGCCAGCGGCACCGCCGAGAACACGGCAAGCGCGGGCGCAATGCCGCCTAGAGCCATGTAGAGCAGCACCAGAATCAGTGCAAAGCAGATCGGGACCACAATTGACAGACGCGCCGTCGCCGCCTGCAGGTTTTCGAACTGTCCACCCCACTGGATGTAAGCGCCCGAAGGCAGTTTGACCTGCGCCACCTTGGACTGTGCCTCGGTGACAAAGCTGCCGAGATCGCGGCCACGGATGTTCGCCTGGATCACGACCCGTCGCTTGCCGTTCTCGCGGCTGATCTGGTTGAGGCCCTCGGTGAACGAGAACTCGGCCAGAGCACGCAGCGGCACGCTAAGGCGCGGTTGTCCGTCAACAGCCGGGAGCATGACGGGAAGGGCGCCGATAGCGTCGACATTGTTGCGCAGGAGGTCAGACACCCGCACCACGATCTCAAACCGTCGATCGCCTTCGAACACCAGGCCAGCCTCACGGCCGCCCAGCGCCGAAGCCACCGCATCCGCCACCTCCTCGATTGTCAGGCCGTAGCGAGCGATGGCATCGCGGTTGAACCGAACGTCGAGAACCGGGAAGCCCTGTGTTTGCTCAACCTTCACGTCGGCGGAACCGCTGATCGACTGCAACGTCGTCGCGATTTGCCCGGCGACCGGGCCAAGCGCGTCGAGATCATCGCCGTAGAGTTTGACGGCAACGTCCGAGCGGACGCCGGAGATCAGCTCGTTGAAGCGAAGTTCGATGGGCTGGCTGAACTCAAACGCGTTGCCGACTTCGCCCGAGATTGCTTTCTCGATCTTGGCGACGAGTTGCTCCTTGGTCATGGACTTGTCCGGCCACTCCTCCTTCGGCTTCACAATGACAAAGCCGTCCGAGATGTTGACCGGCATTGGATCCGCGGCGACCTCTGCCGTACCCGTCTTGGACATGACCCGTTCGACTTCAGGCAACGCCTTGACCGCGTGCTCGACGCGCTTCTGCATGTCGATCGACTGGTCGAGCGACGTTGACGGGATGCGCAGCGCCTGGACCGCAAGGTCCTTCTCGTCCAGCTGCGGCGTAAACTCCTGTCCCAGCGTGGTGAAGAAGAAGGCAGCGACAGCAAAGATGGCCGCTCCAACTCCGATGACCGGAATTGGCGCCTTGACCGCCGAGCGCAGCAGCGGCGCATAGCGCGCCTTGCTTATGCGCACCATAGGCACTTCCTTCTCAGAAACCTTGCCGCTGATCAGGATCGCCACCATCGCAGGCACAAAGGTCAGCGAGAGAACGAAGGCGCCAGCCAACGCCAGCATGACCGTGATGGCCATCGGCGCGAACAGTTTGCCTTCAACACCCGTGAACGCCAGCAGAGGTGCGTAGACAAGGAAGATAATCGCCTGACCAAAAACTGTCGGTTGGATCATCTCCTTCGACGCCTCGGTGACCTCGAAGAGCCGCTCCTGAAGTGACAGCAGCCTGCCCTCATGGTGCTGGCGCTCAGCCAGCCGTCGCAGGCAGTTCTCGACGATAATAACGGCGCCATCGACGATCAGACCGAAGTCCAGGGCGCCCAGGCTCATCAGGTTGCCCGAGACATGCAGCTCGTTCATGCCGATTGCCGTCATCAGCATGGAGAGTGGTATGACCATACCGGTGATCATCGCAGCCCGGAAGTTTCCGAGCATGACGAATAGAATTACGACGACGAACAATGCGCCTTCGGCGAGGTTCTTCTCGACGGTGGAGATTGTAGCGCTGACCAGCTTGGCGCGATCATAGGCGACGTTTGCTTGGACGCCATCCGGCAGCGACTTTGCAACCTCATCCAAGCGCGCCCCAACATCCGATGCAACGGTTCGGCTGTTGGCGCCCGTCAGCATGAAGGCTGTCCCAATCACCACCTCCTCGCCGTTCTTGGTAGCGGCTCCGGTCCGGAGACCGCCACCAACTTTCACCTCGGCAAGATCCTGAACCGAAACAGGTACGCCTTGGCGGTTGGCAACCACTGCACGGCGAATCTCGTCTAGCGTTCGAACCCGAGCATCTGCTCTGATGAGGAATGACTCGCCGCCCCGCTGGAGGAAGTTTGCGCCTACCGAGAGGTTGGAGCTCTCCAGCGCTGTCGCCAAGTCCGAGAATGAAACACCAAACGCGGCGAGCTTGGCCGGGTCCGGCTCAACGACGAATTGCTTCTCGTAACCGCCAATTGAGTCGATGCCGGCAACGTTCGTAATGGCCCGCATCTGCGGACGAATGATCCAGTCCTGAACTGTGCGCAGGTAGGCCCCGCGAGACACATCATCGGTCAGCTGCTCGCCTTCGCTGGTGAGGAAGCTGCCATCGCTCTGCCAACCGGGTTTGCCATCGTTTTCCGGGCCAGCCTTGGGATCAAGGGGCGCGTATTCCACAGTCCACATGAAGATGTCCCCGAGGCCCGTCGTGATCGGGCCGATCATCGGCTGGACGCCTTCGGGCAAGGAATCACGTGACTGCGTTAGCCGTTCCGTGACCTGCTGACGCGCAAAGTAGATGTCGGTATTCTCGGCGAATACAGCGGTCACCTGGCTGAAGCCGTTACGCGACAGCGAGCGTGTGCTCTGCAGTCCGGGAATTCCAGAAAGAGCAGTCTCGACTGGGAACGTCACACGCTTCTCGATTTCCAGCGGCGCCAGCTCCGGTGCAGATGTATTGATTTGTACCTGCTTGTTTGTGATGTCCGGTACGGCATCGATGGGAAGCTTGATTAAGTTGAACACGCCGAAGGCAGCCACAAGCAGCGTCGCGAAGACGACGAAGTAGCGGGCGCGCACGGATAGGGAGAGGATCCTGGCAATCATGTCTGGGTGCTCTGTGTCTGGTTGATTGCTGGACTAGTGGTCATGACCGGCGTCGCCCTTGCCGAGTTCGGCCTTGAGGACGAATGCTTTAAGACCCGCGACAACCGATCCGGGCTTGAGCCCTTCTACAATCTCTATGCGGCCACCGCCGCGCTGCCCCGTCTTCACAGGCGTCGCCATGAAGCCATCATTGGTGCGAACGAAAACAACATCTCGTCCTTCGACGTTCTGAACTGCTTCCTCAGGCAGAACGAAACCTGACGTCCCTGCTCCCTGTGTCGACGCCGGCCGGATCAAAGCGCGCGCGAACTGACCCGGCTGAAGCGTCTCGCTCTTCTCCGTCACTTCGAGAACGACAGTCGCTGCGCGGCTAGCGGCATCGACAGACGGAGTTACCGATCGCACCTTGGCGGCCAGCAACTGCCCGTTGCTCTCGATTGAAGCCTGATCACCAGGGCGCACGCGCTGCGCGTCGAGAACGGGCACGGCCGCTTCTATTTGGATTTTAGATGGATCAGAAATCCGGAAGAGTTCAGTCTCCGGTGACACATAGGCGCCTAGCTTGGCAGCCGCTGTCACTGACGTAATCCGGCCGTTGATCTGACTCGCAATCGCGACGGACTGGCCGTCGCTTGTTACACGCGCAGCACGCGCGGACGATTCACTACGACGGTACTCGGCTTCGGCCTGCGCCAACTCGGATTGAGCTCTCTCCAAGTCCTGACGGGATGTGATCTTCGAATCGAAGAGTGTCTTCTCACGCTCGAAGCTTGTGCGCGCGAGATCGAGACGCGATTTGGCGCTGGTCAAGGAAGCCGATAGCGCGGAGGCGTCCGGGCTCAGGACGACAGCAACAGTCTCGCCACGGCTGACCGGGTCGCCGAGACGCTTGCGAATATCTGTAATCGCGCCAGATGCGCGCGCGGTCAGGATGGCTTCACCAGTTGGCGATGCAGCAACCGTCGCTTGCGCCGTGATCTCCGCGCCAAGGCTCCCGGGAGCAATGGTGATCAGACCGATACCGGCCATTTCGATGGCCTTTTCGTCGATATCGACTTCGCCCTCGGCATGTTCTTCCCCGCCCTCTTCAGCGTGGCCGCCTTCCTCACCTGCGTGTTCGTCGTGATCGGCAACCTGTGTCGCCGTCGCGCCAAGTTCGGCTGCGTGCTGCTCGGGCGTCTCGCCCAGATGGCTGGGATGACCACCGCTGAGAAGCAGACCGGCGGTTAGCCCCACGCCAGCGATGACAATCGCCGCGCCGCCTATCATCAGTTGTTTCTTAGAGAACGTCATTGTCGTTGCTTTCTTGAGAGGTCGTCGCCTGCACGGCGCGGAATGCGTATTCGGGGAGAAGCGGAGAGGCTGTGCAGGTCATCGAGCGTTCGCTCGGATGAGAGCCGCCGCTGCCTTCGCACGCGCAAGACGCGCTTCGATCGCGGCCGTCCGGATGCTGGAGAAGGCATCTTCCGCATCGAGAACGTCGATCAGTTGGAAGCGGCCGGCCTCGTAGCCGATCTGGGCCAGGTTCAATGCTTCTTCGGCCTGACGGACCGCCTGGTTCTCCAGAGCCGCGGCCCGTGAGTCTGCAGCTTCAAACGCGGATCGCGCGTCGTTAAGTTTGCGAACTGCATCGATCAGCGTGACATTCAGCTGAAGCTCTGATGCACGGTCGTCGGCGCGCGCTGCCGCGATCGCCCCGCCATTCATGTTCTGGATCGGTATCGGGACGCTGACGCCTGCAACCCAAGCGCTTTCTTTAGTCGCTTCGAACCGCCGGTAGCCAGCGTTCACCGTGACATCGACCCAAGCGTTTGCCTTCTGAAGCCGCAGAGCAGCTTCCGTAGCCTCGTGTTCGGCAACGGCGACCTGATAGTCGAGCGTGTCAGTCGGGGCGGTGTTGAGAGCGTCGTTCTCGCGTCGGAATTCCCAAGGTCCCATCGCGTCGACTAAGTCCTGCGAACCGCCCCAGAGCGCCGCCAACGCGCGTTGCGCAGCCCCTAGCTCAGCGGTTGCGATGTTGAGTTGGGCTTGAGCCGCTGCCTGTTGAGCTTGCGCACGAAGTAAACGTAGGGGCGGCTCGCGGCCCGCATCGACCAGCGACTGCGCTACGCTCGAAAGCCGGTTGGCGCGGTCAGCCGAAGTCCGCGCTAGTTCTAGGAGCTCTTCAGCCGCAGACAGGTCCGCGAAACGGTCTCGTACGGCGAAATCGAGATCTGCGCGCGTGATGCGCGAGCGCACAACAACGGCGTCAGCTTCGCGGCCGGCGGTATCGCGCCGTGCCTCGCGTTTGCCGCCAAGCTCAATCTGCTGGGACAAGCCAATGGTCGATTCGGCGCCATCCATCCCGCGCAGTGCGCCTTTGCCCGAGAAGTTCTCGACATTGTAGCTGAGTTCAGGGTTGATCCCTGCCCCCGCCTGCCTCTGGCGGCCGCGCGCGGCGTCGACCTGCGCATCAGCAATGCCGACAGACGGCGAACTAGCGCTGGCAAGCTCCAGGGCTTCCGCAAGCGTCATTGGTTTCGGCGCGGTCTGCGCCCACGCGGCCCCGGCCGGAAGCATTGCCGCCAGCGCCCACGCGAGCGCCATGCGTCCGCAGACGCGATTAATCGAAGACATAGGGAGTCCCTGAAATCAGAGTGTCAGAACTGCGCGCACGAATGCGCGCACGGTTTCACTTTGACTCAGGCTTTGGGCGGGCGTTCGAGGCCGCCGGAAACGTGCTGTAGCACGGCGGTAGGCATGGCGGGCTGCATGCCAGCAGACGCTTCAATGAAAACGGGCGATGCCGCAGTCTCGCTCTTAAACGGCGTCGAATGGTGGCAATGCCCATGAATGCAATGCTGCGCGTCGCCGCCCGATTGGGAATCGTGAGCAACCCCGTCTGCAGCCTTCACAGTGGTTGCATTAGATGCCGCGTCGGCGGTCTCAACAGCAAAGGCTGTTTCACCGCCACACGTCGCAGCCTCGGCGAGCGGCACGCCAACAAGCAGGATCGCGGCAAGCGCGACACGCGCCAACCCCAACACCGCTTGAATGATCGATCCGAATGCCATCGCTACGTCAGATAGTGAGTGATGATGCCTCGATCTACCCCGGACTTCTTAAGCGCGCTATAAGGTAGAGTGACGCGGCTGATCAAATCGCCGCAATAATTCAAGATACTAGAGGTGATGTTATAGCGAAACTCTCGTCGCTGTCTGGAGTTCGTTTACGGTAAAATCCAAGAGCCAGCAGGTTCATGTCGACTTTCCAGCAATGCGCTCCCTCGAGTTGATCTTCTCCGGCATCCAGTTGCGCAATGATCAACGTGGCGACAACGCGCCAATGATCCTGCACTCCGCGATCGTCCCGCGCTGACACTGACCGAGCAGATCATTCAGTTCTCGACGCAACGCCTTCAAATCCGAAATCTTGCGGTCGATCTCCGCCACATGGTCGCGCGCCATCGCGTCGACGCCGCAGCAATCATTGTCCTTGTGATCCGCCAGCCCTAACAACGCGCGCACCTGATCCAGCGGGAAACCAAGATCGCGCGCCCGCCGGATGAAGCTCAGGCGCGCCAGATGATCGCCCGTGTAAGCGCGATAATTTCCCGCTGTACGTCCCGGCTCGGGCAACAGGCCGATACGCTCGTAATAGCGCACCGTCTCCACTTTTGTCTCCGTGGCCTCAGCCAAAGCCCCGATGGAATAGCTGTCCGGCATTGCTTGACCCTGTAGCGACTACAGGGTGCAGATTGGCCCGACCTGCTGATTTGTCGAGAGCTGAAATCATGGCCGGCTGCTGCGAACACGATACCTGCGCAAGCAATGCGACCGCAAAGGTCGATCCCGTATGGCGGCGCGCTCTGTGGATCGCACTGATCGTCAACGCCACCATGTTCGCGGCAGAGATCGCAGCCGGCTTCGCAGCGGACTCATCCGCCCTGCAGGCAGATGCGCTCGACTTCCTCGGCGACAGCGCCAACTACGCCATCAGCCTTGGCGTTGCCGGTATGGGTCTGGCGATCCGCTCGCGCACGGCTCTTTTCAAAGGCGCGACCCTGTTGCTGCTCGGCGCGTGGGTCGTCGGAAGCGCCGGCTGGCGCGCCGTCACGGGCGGCGATGTTCCTCAGGCTGAAGTCATGGGCATTGTCGGCTTTGCCGCGCTTGTCGCTAACGTCGCCGTCGCGCTGCTGCTGCTCCGCTTCCGCCGGGGCGATGCCGATATGCGTTCGGTCTGGATTTGCTCGCGCAACGACGCCATCGGAAATGTCGCCGTCATGCTCGCCGCGCTTGGCGTCTTTGGCACCGGAACGCTCTGGCCGGATGTGATCGTCGCCGTCGTCATGGCAACACTCGCGATCACGGGCGGCTGGACCATTGTCCAGCAAGCCAGGGCTGAGATGAGAGCGATAACAAAGGCTCCATCAGTCGTTCCGGCGGAGTAAAGCGCGCCACAGCCGAGTGTCCGTTTTGCGCCGGTAGCGAACATACGCCTCGAAGGACATGGGTAAGTCCGTTTCCGGGGCTTTCCGGCCCTTTCCATGTCGGTTCCAGCCACGAGATCGTGTGCTTGATCAAACAGATAGCAATTGGATCTGCTTTGGTCGCGATATGGCTGCCAGCGTTGGCTGGCCTTTCTGTGCAGTTACCCTAGTAAATCTGCGAGCTTGGTCACTGATTTGCCGGTCACAGCCTGAGTTATAAGGCTCCCTTCCAATCAGGATCAGTCCAGGGCCACGGTCCGGGCAGAAGTTCACGCAATACGCCTTGCTCGAAAATAACCCGCATGTAGCCCCTCGGCGCCGTCACCATGGTTCGATATGAGTTCACAAACGGGAGCCATTCTACCCTTCAGGGGCGGTGCTGTGAGACATCCAGACCTGGCCTCCGATGCCAAAATAACCGAACGCCGAAAGACGCGCCGCGAGCCCGGGCGCGAGGCGTCGGGCCATTGGCGCAATCGCTGGCAAGTGCCGAAGCGCTACGAATCACTTGCGCACGAGCAGGGCGCCCTGCCGCTCGGCGACGGCTCATGGCTCGGCTACCGCCGCTTCGCCACCGAGAAGGAAGCCGAAGAGCACGCCCGGAAATACGTCGCCTACAACCTGACGAATTTCGGCATCCGCTATCTCGGGACAGAATTCTTCCCAGAGTACTGAGAACGTCCAAGACACTAGCAAAAACCCCGCCGATCGCCCGGCGGGGTTCTGCATTTCAGATCAGCACAAGCCTAGTGATGCTCACCCTGCTGGGTCATCTCCGTCGTAGCCGCGTCCGTTTTCGGCGCAGCCAGCTGACCGCTGGCGCGCATCTTCTGCATCATCTGCATCGCTGTCGCCATCTCGGTCTTGTTGAGCGAGCCGTCCTTGTCGGCGTCGACCATCGGCAGGAATTTCACGACTGACTTGAAGCGCGGATCGTTGCGGAATTCCGCCGCCGTCAGCTGGCCGTCGATATTGTCATCCAGCGCGCCGAACAGGACATTCCGCTGCAACTCCTGGAACCACTCATCGTGGCGGTTCTTTGCCGTCTCGTCCTTGAAGCGGAA
>Ga0116178_10004527_pt1 | contig 10216 bp, 7 predicted proteins | sample AD_STIC12_MetaG_FD_89880 | JGI IMG/M metagenome (GOLD analysis project Ga0116178, IMG submission 89880) | Active sludge microbial communities of municipal wastewater-treating anaerobic digesters from USA - AD_STIC12_MetaG | ecosystem: Engineered > Bioreactor > Anaerobic > Digestate | place: USA...
GATCGTGTTCACCGAGGTCGCCGCAGCCGCTGGCATCGATCACGTCCACAGCGAGTTCATGGGCGCGGGCGACTGCCTGGTCGACACCGTGCTGCCGGCCAAGCAAGGCTGGTTCTGTTCGATCGACTGGTCTTCGGGCGGCGCGGCGGCAGCCGCATCCATCGCTTCGGCGAGTGCGGCCTCGGCCTGATCCAGCGTGGGGAAAAACATAGTTCCTGCCGCGCTACGATATCGCAGCCGCGCATCTCGCGCGAATACCAAGCCCAGAAAGTCGCCATCTGTGTGATCGACGAGCAGCATGCCAACGACTTTCCCGCCCTCGACCTCGAAATAAGCGAGCTCTTCACCGAAAAGATCAGCGATCGGCATTCTCGCATAACCAGCGATAGCATCGAATCGAACGTTGGAGATCGGCGTCATGGCGGGCGGCTATGCGGGCAACACGCCAAGCCGCAGCAAATTCTGGGTCGGCATCACGAAGTTAACGCCTAACCCTTGTTGCGGATCGCCGAGACCGACAATCTTGTGAAACGCCTCCTGCGCGCGCTCGCCAGCTGGCATCTTTCCAGCAAGGACATCGCGGACATAGCGCATCACAAAACCGGCCAACACATCGGCTGCCTGGATTCCGGCATGATCGTGGGATTGGCCGAACTCGAGCGCTGCACCATTGATCACCCCATAGTCCGCAAACCGGACCTTGGGCGCGGCGTCCGTTGCGGCCAGTCGCTCAAGCGTCGCCTTGGCGTCGTGCAGGATGGCTTCGAAATGCAGCTGCTCATCGTGCAGCAGGGTGACGCCCGTCATCGCGCCCCGCCTGTAAAGGTTGACCCTTGCATAGATGTTCGTGAGCGAAGTCAGGCTCGGCAACATCCAGATGCGCTTGCCCGAACTGCCTTTGTCGGGGATTGGCAGATAGCGTTCGAACGCGTGATCGCTTTTGGCGGCCTCCGAACGGAAGTCGTTGAAGCTGTCGTCGGCAAAGTGCAGCAGACCCAAGCCAATTTCGTCTTCTGCGGACACCTGCTTCAACCAGACCAGAGCCGCGTCAAAACAGGTCTCGACACTAAAGTTGCTAGGCGACCCGCAGGCCTCAACGAACGTTGTAAAAGCGGCCGACGGAGCTTCGCGGTAGAGATATTCCGCAAACACGTTCCGCAACCATTGCCCCTCGGGGGAGAAATCAACATCGCCCACCGCCGGCATGATCAGATGGTTGATCATATGCGCGGCGACGAAGAAGCGCTTGTCGACGACTTCGATAAACAGCGGCACCTGCGCCGCCTCCAGAAAGGCTGCGATATCGGCCGCGACGCCCGGCTTACCGGTCAGAGCAGTCGATTTGAGTTCGGTCGATTTGATACGATGGCGCGCAGCGAGCCGGGTGAGCTCGGCTCCAAGTCCCGCAGCATCGGTGCAGCCGACGCACGCAAGCGCGAAAATCTGTTGTCCGCCGAAATCGAACGCCGCACCGGGCAGGGCGGCATCACCACTGTTGCCGCTCTCGTCAAGATAGAAGCGTTCGATCAACGGGGCGACTTTGCGGCATATATCGGGAACTCGTTGAGATCGGAGAGGCCAGTCATAATTTGAGCTTGGCATCGGAGCCTTCGGCGAACGCGTTGGTCGCCGCCAAGTCGGCGCGCGCGCTCTCAATCGAGCTCCAGTCGATCCGATGTGTGTAGGATTGAGCGACATCGAGCATGCGGATCAGCGGGTCGGTGTGACCATTGTGCGAGAACGCCTTGAGCGCTCCGAGATAGTCGGTCCGATACGCGGTTGGGATGATGATGCGTTCCTGATCGCTAGCCACAAGCTCTGCGTTCATCATGATCCGGGCGATGCGGCCGTTGCCATCGGCAAAGGGATGCACCTCGGCGACAAGCACCATCATGTAAACGGCTCGCTGGAACGGGTCGTCCAACGCTTGCAGAAATTCGAAGCCACGCTCCAGGGTGCCATCGACCAGCTCGGGCGCGACGAAAACCGTGTTTCCGGCGCGATTCACCCGGTCCTTGAATACGCCCGGCGCCTTGTCTTCGCGCGCTTCCATTACCGTCGCATGGCGCTGGCGTAGGAGATCGCGGAAGCCTGTAAAGTCGGTGGGGAGGACTTTCAGGAGCGCGAGATCCGACACAACCCTGAATGTGCCGAGGACATCGTGCGCGTCGGCGGGCCGCTCCTGCGGTATGATGCCCTCGAAGACGATTTCGACGGCTTCCTCGACAGAGAATTCGGTGCCTTCGATGAAATTGGAGAAATAGGCTTCGAAGAAGGCGAGCGTCGCATTAGCGTCGCCATCGCGCTTGGGCGCGGGCCGACGCTCGACGAACGTATCGCGCAGTGCCGTGAACAAGGTCTCGAAGAGGCGGATGCGGTCAGGATCGAAAGGCTGGCCAGCGTGGCGCGCCTTGCCGATCGTGCTGGTGAGGTCGCCGTCGCGAGTGCCAAGCAGACTGCCGATCAGTTCGTGGAGCTCGGCGGCTTCCGCCTCATAGCCCAATTGCGGCGCGATGGCACTGGCATCGTCGCGCAGCCGGTTGACTGCGGCCTCACCTTGCTGGCGGATCAGAGCATCGAGGCGCTGCTCGATCTCGTCGCGTGACAGGGTGCGCGGGAGTCGGCCGCTGCGCGCGCGCGATTCGCGCAGATTTTCGAGATAGGCGCGCGGAATAGAGGCGAGCCGCACGCCGCTGAACGGCCGGTCGCTGTCGATCGGTTCCGGCCCAGAGCGGGGGCGGAAGGTCAGACCAGGTAACTCGGTCTCTCGTCTTTTCGACGAAATCAGGAAAACCGAGCCGTCTTCGGCCGGCTTGTTTTCGAGTGCCGTGCGGTCGGCGATCACCGCATCGGGATAGTAGGATGCGATGAGACTATACCAGTTCCGTCTGATGAGACGTTCGGGATCGTCCTGAAGATTACGCGTGTAAAGGCGTGATCCGAGCTTACGCAGCTGCCCGCGCTCAACGGCCTCATAAACGGCCTTGGAAATCAAACTGTCGGAAACGAAGACCTCCGGCAGCGTAGCGATGGAAAATTCGGGCATTAGCGCCTCCTCAAAACCCCTATATCCGAATTTTCGGGGATTAGTAAGGGCAAAAACCGAAAAAACGAGAGTTAAGCCAAGGCGCATGCAATATCGACATCGGGATGACTGAATTTTCGGGACTTAACTGCCTCAATCGAGGAATTTTCGGGGTTTAACATTTTATCTTTGTATCTATGTACGATTTCTGTATTAGATTTCAATACAGGAGACGCTTTGCGATGAAACAGGCCGATATAGGAGGGGTGATCAAGGCTGGCTTTGGCGACGTTTCAATAAGCGAGGCTGCGCGCCGCCTAAAGGTGGCGAGGCCCGGCTTGTCGAATTTGGTCTCCGGGAAGACGCGTCTGACCAAGGCGATGGCGGCCAAACTGGCCCAAGTGTTTCCCGTGGATGGCGAAGCGTTGATGCGCGACCAAGGCATGGTCGATGCCGGAGCTGTCAAACAATCACGCGACTCCGCCGCCGTGGCCGATGCCGCTTCCGAATGGAAGCGCAACGCGGCCGATTATCATGACATCACTTCAACAGACATTGCGCGGTGGGCTGAAACCAATCGCGCGCGCGCCCTGCTGCCGGTTCTGGTGCGCCGACTGGTACATTCCGTCGTGCCGGACGCGAAGACAGTCGACTTTCCGGGCCATGACGCCGGGCAGCGCCCAGGCTGGGATGGGCGCGTTGAATCGCCTCGGAACAGTCCTTGGGTTCCCGAAGGCATTTCGGGGTGGGAGTTCAGTGTTTCCGGCGACCTCCAAGGCAAACCCACTGCCGATATCGCCGAGCGTCGTAAGTTGTCGGCCGCCGAACGGCGCTCCACAACATTTGTATTTGTCACGGCGCGAAATTGGCCTGGAAAGGATGTGTGGGCATCAAAGCAGCGGGAAGTCGGCGATTGGCTCGACGTTCGCGCTCTCGATGCCGTCGATCTCGCGCAATGGCTCGATCAATCGGCGCCGACGCAAGCGTGGTTCGCTCATGAACTCAACCGATCGGTCGATGGTGTTCGGCCGATGGATGAGGTCTGGCGGTCATGGGCCGAAGCGGCGCAACCTGCGCTGTCGGCAAAGCTGTTTGAGCCCGCCATCGAGACGCATCGGACGCGGTTGCACGATTGGCTGGCATCGCCCAATGAGCGGCCGTTCGTCGTCGTAGCGGACTCGGTCGATGAAGCGACGGCTTTCTTGGCAGAAGCGCTCAAAGAGCCGGACGGCAGCATCGGCGCTGCGATAAGTGCGGCAAGCACGGTTTCGTCGCCCGACGCGTTGCGGCGCTTGGCGGCGGCGGCACCTAACTCGATACTCATCACAGAAAACGCCGCGACCGAACTCGCAGCGTCGGGCCTCTATCGCACCCATCGCATCATTACGGCGCGCGCGCGCACGACAATCGAGCAAGATCCCGACATCGCGCTTGAGCCGCTCGGCGACGAGGCTTTCGATACAGCCCTGGAGGATATGGAGATCGGTCGGGACGACTGGCCGCGCTGGCGCGCAGAAGCGGGTAACTCTCCGACCATTCTCCGCCGTAGGCTCGCGCTTTCGCCGGAGCTACGCCGTCCGGCATGGGCGCATCGAGCCGACCTGCTCAGAAAGCTCGTGCCGATCTTTCTGGCTGGCGCTTGGAAGCGCGACATCGCCGGCGATGTCGATTGCCTTGAACTGCTGGCTGGGAAGAAACAGCAGGAGATCGAACGCGATGTCGCCGAATTGGCATCGCTTGCAGATGCGCCGGTTTGGGCAATCGGAAACTATCGCGGATTGGTGTCTCGAAAGGACGCACTCTTCGCGATCGCCGACGCGATCACGCCCGGGGATTTGGACTCCTTCCTGAAACTCGCGGAACTGGTATTCTCGCTTGACGACCCGCAATTCGACCTACCGGTCGAAGAAAGGTGGCGCGCAAACATTCTCGGAAACCGGCCCGAGGTTTCCGGCGCACTCCGCCAATCGGTGGGCGAGTTGCTCGTCCTGCTCGCACTCTATGGCGACCGGTTGATCGGCGCGCGGTTGGGAAGTATTGCCGCGCGGATCGAAAGGCTCGTCGGCAGAGTTCTCAAAGGTGCCGATGCTCGTGCCTGGTTAAGCCGCCAAGGCGACCTACAGCTCCTTGCCGAGGCGGCGCCAGACGCGTTCCTGAACGCGGTCGAAGCCGATTTGAAATCGGCAAATCCGCAAATTCTCGCCATGCTTCGTCCGGTCGGAACTGCGCCATTCGATGGCCCGGATCGCACTGGCCTGCTTTGGGCTCTGGAGCTAGTCGCGTGGAACCGCGACAATTTTGGGCGGGCATTCGACATTTTGGGTAGGTTGAGCGAGGTAGTGATCGACGACAACTGGTCCAACAAACCTGAGAATTCGCTTAGCTCCCTGGTGCGCTTCTGGTGGCCGCAGACCGCAGCGCCACTCAACGATCGGCTTCGCAAAATCGAAGCCTTCGCTAAAACACGATCGAATGCCGCATGGCGGCTCCTGATGGGTGAATTGAGCGATCATGGCTTTGCCAGCGCCAACGCGCATCCGCGTTGGCGCAATGATGCGGCCGGTAGCGACGCCCGCCCACTACATTCCGACCAGTTCACGATGCGGCGTAAGGCACTCGATTTGCTGCTGGCTTGGCCTGAATACAGCATGGAGCAGCTCGGCCAGCTATTTGAGCAATTCGGCGAGCTTGCGGACGAGGATCGCGATACGCTGATCAACCGCGCCGAAGAGTGGCTTGCCGCCGGACCACCCGACGTCGATCGCGCCGAGCTTGGCGAACGCCTCCGGCGGAATGTTGTGCGAAATGAACATCGTGGAACCGATACATCAGTAACAACCCGCATTACTGCCTTCGCCAAAGAACTGGTGCCCGAAGACCCGGTAATGCGTCATCGGTGGTTGTTCGCTGATTATTTCGTCCCCGAATCTCGGGGAGAGATCGAGGACGATAAGTTCGATTTCGAGGCGCGCGATCGGCGGATCAGCAAAGCGCGCGAGCTGGCGGTCGCCGAGCTATATGGGTTGCGTGGATTGAGCGGCGTTGTGGCACTGCTCAAGAGTGGTAAGGCGCATGGGGCCGTGGGCTACGCGCTTGGTCAGGTAATCGCGCAAGGCAATGAGGCTGAAACCGTTGCCGAGCTACTCGCCTGGCCCGAGGTTGATATGGCTCCAGCGATAGATTCCTGCCTGGTCTCGTTCGTCCGTCGGGCTGATGAAGACCTCCGCAGTTCACTGTTCAACGATGCCTCGCGCAGCGACGATCATGCTCTGCGCTTGTTCCTTGCGGCACCATTCGAGCGATCGACTTGGGAAGCGATCGAGCGCGAGCGGCCTGCGCTGTCCCTGCGCTATTGGCAGCAGGTCGTGCTACAACCGTGGCACTTGGAATCGTCCGATCTGAGTTTCATGATCGATCGCGCACTTGGCGCTGGACGCCCGCTTGCAACATTCGAAGCTGTCGGATCGATCGCGAAGAAAGCGGATATCGCAGATTTGGTACGCGTTCTGCGCGGGATACCCGCGGCGCAGCCGGATGAAGCGAAAGTCATCAGAATCGATCCTTGGCGCATCGGCGAAGCGCTCGCGGCCGTTGCAATCGACGACGCGATGCCGCTTGCCGAACGCGCGCAGCTCGAATTCCTGTTTCTCGACGGATTGCGGCACGACAAGCATGGCATCCCGGCGCTGGAAGCAATGATCGCCAACGACCCGAGCGAGTTTGTACACTTGGTGACGTTGTTGTTCAAACGAGACGATGGCTCACCGGAGCCCGTCGATAGGGACGTGTCGGAAGAACAGCGGCGGGCGCTGCTCACGAAGGTGTGGAACCTGCTGGACCGATTGGCGCGTATTCCCGGCACGCGGGAAGACGGCAGCCTCGACGCAACTGCGCTTCTTGCCTGGATCGTTGCCGCGCGAGCCGGTTGCGCGGCAGCTGGGCGCCAAGGTTCGGGCGATCGTCGTATCGGAACACTTCTCGCCAAATCTCCCAGGGGAAAGGACGGCTATTGGCCGCATCCTGCCGTGCGCGATGCGCTCGACGCAATTGGAACGGAGGAAGTAAATTCCGGATTCCATATCGGGAAATTCAACAGTCGTGGCGTTGTCTGGAGGGCCCCCGGCGGCGGACAAGAGCGCGATCTGGCCAAGAAGTTTCGTGGTGACGCTGAGGCGATACGCCTTGACCATCCCTTCACCGCGCGGTGCCTGCTGGAGCTCGCCGCCGATTATGACCACCAGGGTCAGTGGCATGACACTGACGAAGCTGTCAGAAAACGCCTTGGCAGGCCCTAAGAATGAAGCTGGAAAATAGACGATGAATTATGATCATTTGAGCCCGTTAGCGCAGAAGCTCGGCGCGTGGATGGCGATGCAATGCAAGGATGGCTTGCCGGGGCATTTCGGTGATGATCTGCTTGAGGCGTTTCCCGATTCCGACAAGAAGCAACTGGGTCAGGCGCTCGCCGAGCTGAAGGCGGACGGTCTTGTCGAGCTCAGTCCGCTCATAGGACCGAAACTTCCTCGGGTCCGCACGACCTATGAACTTTTCGTTGCGGCGGACCCGGGCATTACCAAGCACGACCCACTGCGCGACGCCGTTGTGCTGGCACGGATGCTGATTGACGATCCGAAATTGGGGAACACCCGCGCCCTTGAAAGCGCGAGCGGATGGGAGCGGCGACGCTTCAATCCAGCGTTCGGCCAGCTGGTTGCGCTTTTTCCGAAAGGGAGGCGCCGCGAGTCGATCCAGAACGATTATCCTACGCAGGGCGTCACCGTTGGCGACGACGAAGTAGTCTCTCTTCGGCGTTTCATTCGGCAGCACGGCCGATGATCAAAATCACGCACAACGGCCGCCCGTTCGATGCTGGGCGTTTTGCCGAAGAAATCAGTTCTCACGCGATGGAGCTGGGGATGCAGGCGATCGAGGAAAAGGCGCGGGGCGCTGCGGGTTCGATCGTCGATCCCGAGACGGGCAAGCACGCTGTCGTCTTTGTTGATCGTCTGCCGCAAAATCGGGTGGGCATACGCACATCGGGTTCGCCCGCCTTCGCGCGTCTGCTTGAAAAACGGCTGGGCGTCGACGTGGGAGATGTGACGATAATGGGTGTGGACAAAATGGCGGCCGAGCCGCGCGTGTATCTCGCGCATGCCAGCGAGGACAAGGAGATGATCCGTCCGCTCGCCCGGTATCTTATGGATCATGGTATCGAAACGTGGTTCGACGAATGGGAGATCGAGCCGGGCGACAGCCTTCGTCAGAAGATGGAGGAGGGCCTGGGGGAGATGACTCATTTCATGGTCATCCTCACGCCGATCTCCATCACCAAACCGTGGGTTGCCCGCGAAATCGATGTCGGCTTGGTGCGCCTCGTCGGAGGCAAGAGCCGGATGGTGCCGTTGCGGGTCGGCGTCGAAGTGAGCGATCTTTCGCCATTTCTGCAAACGCTGCTCTGCGAAGCAATCGATCCCTCCGTCGAAGCAAATCTTGCCGCGTTGGTCGATCGACTGCATGACGTCAGCCGAAAGCCGGCGCTCGGTGCAAAGCCGCGCTACGTGGAAACAGTGCCCTCTGGTCTCGAAGGATGGTCGCTGTCAGCCATCGCCGTCGCTCAGCTTCTCGTCAAAAAGAGTGAGCATGCGACGTCGCTCGATCCTATGATGCAGCCAGATGAAATCGCCGAAGCAACTGGCATCGCGCCTGCGGATGTGCGCTTGGGGATACTCGACCTCAGAGATGCAGGTCTCTTGTGGCAGAGCGACCATGGCGATTTGTCCGTGGCGCCTATGGGCAGTCTGTTCGTGGAGTTCGATGCAAGCGTCATGCCGTTTGACCCGGAGGCAGATGCCCTGACCATTGCCAACCGGTTGATTGGGGAGGGTGTCGAGGACGCCCAAACCGAACAGCTTGCCGAATCTTTGGGTTGGGAACCACGGCGGATGAATAGCGCAATCTGCTATCTGGAACGCGCAGGGGTCATCGACGCTCGTCATTCTCTCGCGTACGAGCCGTGGAGAGCGGTCTATTTGACCGCTGGCGATGAAACGCTTCGCTTCGTCCGAAGCCGGGCATGAGCGATAGAATGCCGTTCTATCGCTCATGATGTTGGCATTTTCTGATCGATAGCCGCTTTGCGGCACCGATTTGCGATGATGGCCGAATCCCGCCCGGGATTTCTTCGGCCAGCAACACGCGATCGGCGTGTTTGATGGTGTTCACATGGCCTCTGCCACTCAATGCTCCTTGTCGCGCGGCGGCAACGGATCTTTGCGGCCAATCGTATCCTTGCTCCGGATTAGGCCATCCCGACCTTTGATCGTAAGATCGCCGCCTCCCGAGTTAAGCAAACGCGCCTTGGAGGTCGTCGCCGCTGCAGCTTGGGTGTCATGCACGAAACCGCGCGACGCACCGTTCCGCTTGTCGATCCACTTCTGGTCACTCGCGCGACGAAAAACCATTCGGTCATTGTCAGCCATCTCAATCTCCTTGTTGATTAATATCGATGTCGGTATCCACAACCGATGTTTCGACGAAGGCACCGAGCTGCTCGCGGAGTTGGCTGTAGATGTCGTCGCGCTCGTCGATCCCGCTCAGTGACAACACGAAAACAGCGTCTAGCGGTGTTTGATCGGCGCTGTTGAGGCCATAGACGTAGTGATCGCGCGTATAGGTCCGGGCATAGATGCGGAGCATCGATCCATCGACGTCGCGACCGCGCGTAAAATCCTTGCTATGCTGGCGAACCGGGCACCATTTATGATCGATGGCGCGCGCGGTCAGTTCGGGCACTTTGTCGGTGTCCATCGAGCCGAGCAGGTTTTTGAACTTCTCGCCACTTGGATATTGAACCGCGGTATTAAGTCGCGCGCTGAAGTAATTCGGGCCCGCAAATTCGTCGACCATAGGATGCGGGTTCAATATTGCGGTGAGCCGGCCCTTTCCTTTTAGCTTGCCGTCCTTGAGCAGGGCCGGCGGGATCGGAAGTTCCCAGTAAAAAGAAGCGCGATCACGCAATGACGCCTTCCACTGTAGAGTCACAGTCCCGGGACGGCATTCCCACGGGAGCTGCATCGCGTCGGGAGTGCCAAATCCCCGTGCGATATCGTGGCCGTGGCCATCTGAACTGTGGATCAGCAAGGCCCGCACCAAATCAGGGTCCGGTTCGCGCAATCGGTCCATCGTATGAGC
>Ga0116178_10004529_pt1 | contig 10213 bp, 3 predicted proteins | sample AD_STIC12_MetaG_FD_89880 | JGI IMG/M metagenome (GOLD analysis project Ga0116178, IMG submission 89880) | Active sludge microbial communities of municipal wastewater-treating anaerobic digesters from USA - AD_STIC12_MetaG | ecosystem: Engineered > Bioreactor > Anaerobic > Digestate | place: USA...
AACACAATTCCTTTTTGATGTGTATACGCTCAAGGTGGCCAAAGGAAGTTTTACTGAAAGCAACCGTCTCTTTGGAACCATCATCCCGAGCAGTAATGGGCAGGCTATCGTCACCACCCCTCAGAATGGAACCATCGTCTCTGTCCATGCGCAAGTAGGTAAACCTGTAACGGCGGGCCAGGTCGTTGCAGTGGTGGAACAATCCATAGATGCAGGGACACAAGTAAATATGGCTTCTGAGCGAAATAACCTGACCGCAGAATATGATGCTGCCAAAAAAGAAATGGACAGGCTAAACTCCATCCGTGATATTGCCGCCCAAAAGGACATTGATGAAGCAACTTCCCGACTGCAGAAAGCGGAGACCAACCTTGCACTGTTTAAAAGCAGATCCGGAAGAACCATGAACCTCACAGCGCCTATTTCAGGATATGTTGGAAACTTTAATGTGGCGATTGGTACAGCTGTGACCTCAGGTCAAACGCTCTTTACGATTACCAATTTGTCCACCCTGTATGTAGAGGCGCAGGTATTTGACAAGGATGCAGAATCTATTCTTCCCGATGCCTATTATACCGTAGAGTGTGCTAATGATAATCACAAGACGAGCCAGATCAAATTGCTGGCTCCCGCACAGGAAATCAATGCTACCAATCAATCGCAGAAAGTATTGTTCCAGGTCGATAATCCGGATGGAGATTTTAAGATCGGTGAATTTGTCAACATCCGTGTGTTCGCATCCACAGCGTCGCATCAGATTACACTTCCAAACAGTGCCTTTACAGAAATAAACGGTAAGCCTGTAGTCTTCATCAAGGAAGCTGCCGAAAAATATACGGTAAGCTACGTTCAGCTCGGGCATAACAACGGTACACATACCTCAATCCTGAAAGGGATAGAAGAAGGTCAAAGGGCCGTCATCAATGGCAGTTACCAGCTCAAGATGATCTATCTCAACCAATAATCAAGTATTCACTCATTCACTATATTCTGAAATCATGAAATCTTTTTTTAAACTCCTCATCTTACCCGCGGTACTCCTGGCAGTGGGTACCATAGCATGCAATTATGCAAAACAGGACAACACTACCGCAGAAACCAACGCCGGAAACGAAGACCACGTGCACACCTTTGCCTGTCCGATGCATCCTGATATGCAGGGCCATGAAGGTGAGAAATGTAATAAATGCGGTATGCCCCTCGAGCACATGGATCATGTCCCGGTGGCAGGTCACTACATGATGGAGATCAAGCCCTCATCCGATTTGATCAAGGCAGGTGTATCCGTCGATCTTTCCCTGACGCCAAAGAACAAAGATAATATGAGCCTTCCTGTACCTCTGGATGTGGAGCATGAAAAGAAAATACACCTGATTGCCGTGAGTGAAGACCTGAGCTGGTTTGATCACATACATCCGGAGTATCAAACAGACGGCAGCTATCTCATCAAGGAAACCTTTCCGAACGGAGGCAAGTATTTGTTATACGCAGATTACAAGCCTACGGGGAGTACGCATCAATTGGAGAAAACAGAAATTCGGGTAGAAGGAAAAACTATGGTGTCTGCGAATTATAAACAGACCAAATCGATCGCTACATCCGGTGCTTATACTGTAACATTGAAGCCTGATGGTGGGCGATTTCTATCCAACCAGGAAATACATTTTGACGGGCAGTTTACGAAAGGAGGAAAACGATATGATGTCAATGGATTACAATCTTATCTCGGTGCCAAGGGGCATATGGTGGGTATTCAAACCAGCAGCAAGACCTACGTTCACCTGCATCCGGAAATTGAAAATGATATCCTTCATTTTCATGCCACCTTTCCTGAAGCGGGTATGTACAGGGTATGGCTTCAGTTTAATGCTGATGATCAATTGCACACCGTTGACTTTACCATCATGGTGGAGCAGGGAGAATCAGTAAAGGGTGGTGAAGAAGCAAAACCAACCACACATAACCATTAACCAACCATGAAAGAAAGGATCACAAAAATGCCACGTATGTTGATGATGATGTTAAAGACGATAGGGTCATATTTATTTGCAAAGCAGTGTTGCAAATAATCATCTGTTGAAATGATGTAGAGAGGAGCAAAACGTATCCATTGACAAATAAACCATGTTAGATAATTTAATAAAGTTCTCATTACAAAATCGCCTGCTGGTGGTTGCGATTGCAGCCTTGCTGATGGTGTATGGTGTGTTTGCCATCGTCAACCTGCCGGTGGATGTACTGCCGGATTTGAATCGTCCGCGGGTGACTATTTTTCTGGAAGCCAATGGTATGGCTCCGGAAGAAATTGAAACCCAGATAACGCTTCCGGTAGAATCCGCACTCAATGGCGCCCCTGGTGTGGAGATTGTGAGGAGTAGTTCTACGATCGGTATCGGGATGGTGTTTGTTGAGTTTGGCTGGGATTCCGATATCTATAGGGCACGACAGATTGTGGCAGAAAAACTTCAAACTGTTCAACTGCCTGATGACATCGTCCCGGTCATGGGGCCTATCAGCAGTGTCATGGGACAGATCATGCTGGTGGGTATTTCTGCCGACAGCACATCTGCGGCTGACCTGCGTACACTTGCTGATTTTACCATCCGACGAAGGCTCATGAGTATCAAAGGTGTCTCACAGGTGATTCCGATGGGCGGAGAGCGGCTTCAATACCAGGTGCTCATTTCTTCTACCAAGCTTAAACAGTTTAACCTGAGTATTGATGAGGTAGATAAGGCGATGGAACTGACTAATCAAAACAGTTCCGGAGGCTTTTTTGATCAATATGGTTCGGAAGTATTGATCAGGAATGTGGGCAGGGCATATACCCTGGAGGATTTAAAGAATACCGTGATTTCAAACAGGGATGGATTGCCGGTATTGTTATCGCAAGTTGCAGATGTTCGTTTTGGTGCTGCGGTCAAGCGCGGTGACGCGAGTATCAATGCCAAGCCAGCCGTGATCCTCACCGTTGAAAAGCAACCTTCCTTTAACACTGTCACCCTTACCGAAGAAGTCGAGAAAGCGATCAGGGAATTACAACCATCCCTGCCTCCGGATGTCAGGTTGAATACCAATATTTTTCAACAGAGACATTTTATCCAGGCAGCCCTGACCAATGTGGAGCATGCCCTGCGGGATGGTTTCATCCTCGTGGTCATCGTTCTTTTTTTATTCCTATTAAATTATCGCACGACATTGATTACGCTGACAGCGATTCCCTTGTCACTGGTGATTACGGCTATCGTATTCAAACTTTTCGGCTATAGTATCAACACACTTACACTTGGTGGGTTGGCCATTGCAATCGGAGAGCTCGTAGACGATGCCATTGTGGATGTGGAGAATGTATTCAGACGCATCCGGGAGAACAGGAAATCACCTGACCCGAGGCCGGTACTGCAAGTCATCTACAGTGCCAGCAGCGAAGTGAGGAATTCCATTGTGTATGCAACCATGATTGTGGTGCTGGTCTTCATTCCTTTGTTTTATATGCAGGGCATTGAGGGAAGGATTTTTGCGCCACTTGGGATTGCATACATCACTTCTATCCTTGCTTCACTCGTTGTATCACTGACGCTTACTCCTGTGTTGTGCAGCTATCTTTTGGGTACAGGCCTTTCATCCGCTTCAGCACGCTCCGATGCAGTTATACAAAGAACTCCTGTTAAGAAGTCATTTTTGCGAACAGTATTTTCGGGATCCGGGGGTCATGAGGAAAGTCCTCTGGTCAAATGGCTCAAGCAAAAAGATATGAGACTCCTCCACTGGGGACTTGAACGGCCACGCACGATCATTGGGACGGCAGTAGTACTGATCATCATTTCAATGGGCGTATTGCCTTTCTTTGGAACCTCATTTCTCCCGCCTTTCAATGAAGGTTCTTTTACCATCAATCTCTCTACTCCACCAGGTACCTCCCTGGAAGAAAGTAATAAGATCGGGACCATGGCAGAGGAACTGATGCTACAAGTACCTGAAGTGAATTATGTAAGCAGGCGAACAGGACGTGCGGAGTTAGATGAACACGTGGAGCCTGTTTCGAATTCAGAAATTGATGTTGAGTTAAAACACGAAACCGGCCGGTCCCGGGATGAAGTGGTCGCTGATATCCGTCAAAAGCTTGACATCTTAAAAGGGGTGTCTGTGAATGTCGGTCAGCCCATCTCCCACAGACTTGATCACCTGCTTTCAGGTGTGCGGGCCCAGGTGGCAATCAAACTATTTGGTAATGACCTGACCGATCTTCGATCGCATGCAAATGAAATCGCCGCTGTCATTAAAAATGTTCCAGGTGTTGTGGATGTCCAGGTAGAACGCCAGGTGATGGTGCCGCAGTTATTGATCATGGTGGATCGTGAAGCCTTGCAACGATATGGCTTGCAGGCGGGCAAGGTGGCCCGGGACCTTGAAGTATTTTACAATGGCAAAGTGACCGGCCAGATCCTGGATGGGGATAAATCCTTTGATATCCTGTTGCGTACGACCGATGAGGAACGCACGAATATCGAAGCGATTCGTAATACACTGATCGATGCTCCGGATGGTACACTAATTCCGTTGCAGCAAATCGCGCGCATTGAAAACACAACCAGTATCAATACCATCACCCATGAAAATACGCAACGAAAGATCACCATCAGTTGTAATATAGACGGAAAGGATCTTGGAACCGCTGTCAGTGAAATTCAAAAGCAGGTCGGCCAGCAAGTGATCTTGCCACAAGGTTACTACATTCAATATGGTGGCCAGTTTGAAAGCCAGCAATCCGCTTCAAAATTGATCCTGCTGCTGAGCTTGTTTTCATTTGCCGGGATTTTCCTGGTGTTGTTTTCGCATTTTAAATCAACTCAGATCGTCGTCCAGATCATGCTCAATATTCCACTGGCGCTGATCGGTAGTGTGGTAGCTGTGCTCATTACAGGTGGTGTTTTTTCAGTAGCTACGCTTGTTGGTTTCATCACATTGACGGGTATTGCATCGCGTAATGGCATCATGATGATATCCCACTATATCCATTTGATGGAGCATGAAGGAGAAAAGTTTGGTAAAGAAATGATCATCCGCGGATCACTCGAGCGATTAGTTCCTGTATTGATGACCGCATTGGTGGCGGCACTGGCGCTGATACCATTGACACTTGATCCTCAGGCGCCCGGAAAGGAAATACTCTTTCCGGTAGCAACCGTCATTCTGGGTGGGTTGATCAGCAGTACACTACTGGACATTATGGTGACCCCTGTAGTCTTTTATACCTTTGGAGAGAAAGCGATCAAAAGTTATTTTAAAAGGAAAAGCGAAAAACTGATCAATGCAATCTAAGCAGATGAATTTCTTGCTTTGAGCTGATTAAACAACAATTATATCCTGAATAGCGTTATATTTGCCTGATGATTATGTTTTCACGCATATTTATATTGTACTTCATGGCAATGATTCTCATGCCATGTGCGGATATTCATGCGGCTACATCTTCCATTGCTGAACAGATTGCGATTTCATCGGATCACGAGGATTGTCCTCATGAAAATGAAAATGATTTTTGTTCTCCCTTTTGTATCTGCAGTTGCTGTGGACAAACAAGTCTGATCATCCAGGAGCGGAACCCTATCCATAAAGCAATTATGGTGGATAGCAAGGATACGGAGATTTATGGCACTGAAACAAATTGGGCGAGTGAATACCTCGACCGCCTATTCCATCCTCCCAAGATTTAATTGAGTTTTTAGCTGGCATTTCTTTGTTGTAAAGTCCTTAGGGACTTTGCAAACATTTTGCTGTGCACCTGGCCGTAACGGTCATTTTATACTCAATTAAATCAAATTACATGTTAGATAAGATTATTCATTTTAGCATACGGAATAAGTTCATTATTGGCTTATTTACCTTGGGCCTGGTGTTATGGGGCATTTATTCTGCCACCAGGTTACCAATTGATGCATTGCCTGATATCACAAATAATCAGGTGCAGATCATCACACTCTCTCCCACGCTGGCAACCCAGGAAGTTGAACAACTTATCACGTTTCCAATTGAACAGGCCGTTAAGTCTGTTCCAAAAGTAATTGAGCTTCGCAGTGTTTCCAAATTTGGGTTAAGTGTTGTAACTGCCGTGTTTGAAGAAGATGCTGATTTATATTGGGCCCGAACTCAGATTTCTGAGCGAATAAAAGAAGCCGAAGAAAATATCGGTCCGGGACTTGGATCTCCTGAAATGGCTCCAATCAGTACAGGACTTGGTGAAATATATCAATATGTCGTTTTTCCAAAAGAAGGATACGAAGATAAATTTTCCCCAACAGAACTCCGCACTATTCAGGATTGGATGGTCAAGCCTCAACTCATAGGTATCCCGGGGGTAGCGGAGGTCAATACACTTGGTGGGTTGCTAAAAGAATATGAGATATCGGTCCAGCCCGATAAACTCAAGAGCATGAACACCAATATCATTGAGATATATGATGCCCTTGAAAGGAATAATGAAAATACCGGCGGTGCCTATATAGATAAAAAGCCGAATGCATATTTTATCAGGGGTATAGGCATGATCACATCCATGGACGATGTTCAGAAAATTGTGATTAAAAATGTAAATGGTATACCAATTTTGATCCGGGATGTTGCTGAGGTTAGGATCGGATCAGCCATTCGCTATGGTGCCACGACAAAGGATGGAAAAGGAGAGGCCGTTTCAGGTACGGTAATGATGCTGAAAGGATCGAATAGTGCTGATGTTGTAAAACGTGTGAAAGAAAAAGTGGAGTTGATTAAAAAAACTCTTCCTGAGGGCGTAGACATAGAACCTTTTCTGGATCGCACAAAGCTGGTAAACAACGCCATTAGCACAGTAGAAACGAATTTGCTGGAAGGGGCGCTCATCGTCATTTTTGTTTTGGTATTGTTGATTGGCAATTTCAGGGCGGGGCTGATTGTGGCTTCGGTGATTCCATTATCCCTTTTGTTCGCAGTGAGTTTGATGAATTTATTCGGTGTGAGTGGAAACCTCATGAGTCTTGGAGCGATAGATTTTGGATTGATCGTTGATGGAGCCGTCATCATCGTAGAGGCGATTGTGCATCGGTTGCAACACACGAATGAAGGGAAATTAAGTTTAACTAAAATGGATGGAGTCGTGGGCAAGGAGGCTTCAAAACTGATGAATTCAGCGGCCTTTGGACAAATAATTATTCTGATTGTGTATTTGCCGATTCTGTCGCTTGTCGGCATTGAAGGGAAAATGTTTAAACCGATGGCACAAACCGTTTCCTTTGCCATACTGGGTGCTTTTCTCTTATCCTTGACGTATGTGCCTATGATGTCTGCTTTGTTTTTGAGTAAGCATACGGGACCAACCAATAATATTGCAGACCGGATTATCAGGTTTTTTTACCGGGGATATCAACCTGTACTGGAAGGCGCGCTGAAAATGAAAACCCTTGTGCTGGGTATTGCAATCGGACTTTTCATTTGTGCGGTTTTGGTGTTTAAAACCCTTGGTGGAGAATTTATACCAACCCTGGAAGAAGGAGATATTGCTACCCATGTGATCAGTCCTCCGGGCAGTTCGCTGATGCAATCAGTTGAAGCCACTACAAAGGCTGAAAAGATCCTGATGGATAGATTTCCTGAGGTTATTGAGGCTGTTTCTAAAATTGGAAGTGCGGAGATTCCTACTGATCCCATGCCGATGGAAGTAGCAGATATGATGGTGATTTTAAAGGATAAGGATGAATGGACGTCAGCTGAAACAACGGCAGAATTGATGGAGAAAATGGAAGATGCCTTAAATACCTTACCAGGTGTAACCTATGAATTTACACAACCTGTTCAGATGCGTTTTAACGAATTGATGACTGGGGTAAGAAGTGACGTTGCTGTAAAAATATTTGGAGAAGACCTGGAATTGCTTGTGGGATTGGGAGATCAGATTGTCCCTATCCTACAATCGGTAAAAGGGGTAGAAGACGCAAGGGCTGAACAGGTTTCAGGCTTGCCACAGATTACAGTAAGATACAATAAAGACAAATTGGCTTTGTATGGTTTGAATGTTGGTGATTTAAATCAGGTCGTCAGAGCAAGTTTTGCGGGTGAAAAGGCAGGAGTGGTATACGAAGGAGAGAAACGTTTTGATCTCGTCATTCGCCTGACAAAAGACGAACGTCAGGATATAGCCGATTTACAATCCTTATTTATTCCTTTGCCATCAGGCAATCAAGTGCCATTAGAACAAGTAGCCGACATAGCCTATGAGCGTGGAATAGCTCAGGTGAGCCGTGAAGAAGGAAAACGAAGAATTGTCGTTGGTTTCAATGTAAGAGGCAGAGACGTGAAAACGGTAGTCAATGAAATTACGGAGAAGCTTGATGCCCAGTTGAAACTGCCCAGCGGTTATTACACGACCTATGGTGGTCAATTTCAAAACCTGGTCGAGGCCAATAAGCGGTTATCCATTGCTGTTCCGGCTTCGCTGGCCTTGATATTAGTATTGCTGTTTTTTGCTTTTGGCAGCATAAAACAGGCATTGCTCATTTTCACAGCGATTCCTTTATCGGCTATCGGGGGAGTATTTGCCTTGTGGATTCGGGACATGCCATTTAGTATATCAGCAGGAGTAGGTTTTATCGCCCTGTTTGGCGTTGCCGTACTCAACGGTATAGTGCTCATTGGATATTTCAATCAACTTAAACGAGAAGGTATGTCAGACGTCTTGGAAAGAATCAGAAAAGGTACAAAAGTTCGGTTGCGGCCTGTGATCATGACAGCGGCAGTGGCTTCATTAGGCTTCCTTCCTATGGCTTTAAGCATGGGTGCCGGAGCTGAAGTTCAAAAGCCGTTGGCCACGGTGGTAATTGGAGGGTTGATCTCTGCCACCCTACTTACCCTCATCGTATTGCCTATTCTTTATTTGTTTTTTGAAACAGGTCTGAAAAAGATAAAAGTAGTCAGTGGAATACCCATTGCTCTTCTCCTCGTATTGGGTAGCCAAAATGTCAAAGCACAGAATGAGGCTCCCATGTCATTGCAGAATCTTCTGGAACTCGCGTATAAAAACAATCAACTGTTAAATGTCAAAGCGCTCGATATACAAGCCTGGCAGGTGAGAAAAGGTGCATATTCTATTGTGCCGAAGACAAATGTAAATGCCACCCTGGGGCAGGTAAATAGCGCACGATATGACAATCATTTTTCAATATCCCAGGAAATTCCGAATCCGACGCTGACAAAAGCAAGAAAGATGTTAGGGGAATCATATCTCAAAGGCAGTGAGCAACTATACAATATCAGCAAACAGGAACTTACCTACACCATCCGACAGAGTTGGTATCAGCTCTTATATCTCCATGAGATTGCGAGGATATATCAAAGAGAGGATAGTTTATTATTGCAATTTGCTTATTTAGCTAATGTTCGTTTTAATTCAGGAGAAACCAACCTGCTGGAGAAAACAACAGCAGAAACAAAACAGCAACAGATCAGGCAAAATCTGCAGATGACACTCAATCAGATTGCTGTTGAAAAAAGTAAACTGCAATATTGGGTTAATAGTCCGGTTGAGATCGATATGGAGGATTCGGACCTTACTGTTATTCCATTGGATATCCTAATTGATACAAGTATACTGGAACAGAGCCCCTTGTTACAATATGCCAGGCAGCAAATTGTTCAAATGGAAGCACAACGAAAGGTGGTCAAGGCAGAATCAGGTGCTGATTTTAACGTTGGTTATTTTATACAATCATTTGCCGGGCCGCAAGAAGTCAATGGCCAGCTTGAAACATTCGATGCTGTGCCAAGATTTCAAGGCGCGGTTGTGGGGATGAGCGTTCCGCTCCTTGGGCTCAAGAGTTACAAAGCAAATGTCGCCAAAGCAGAGATGGAGATTCTGGTGAAACAGAAAGAGAGTGAATGGCTCGAATCACAACTGCAAAACCAGCTGGCGAATTACTTTCAGCAATATGCTTTTGGCAAACAGCATGTCGATTATTTCCAGTCCTCCGCATTACCCAATGCTGAATCTATTCTGCGAAATGCTTCCAGAGGGTACCAAAGTGGTGATATTGGGTATGTAGAATATGCCCAGGCATTGCAGACTAACCTTGAAATTCAGCGTTTGAACCTGGAGGCTATCAACACCCTGAATCAAACCATCTTATCCATTCAATTTATCATCAATCAATAAAACATCATTCGATATGAGTCGTCAAAATATAGT
>Ga0116178_10004530_pt1 | contig 10212 bp, 8 predicted proteins | sample AD_STIC12_MetaG_FD_89880 | JGI IMG/M metagenome (GOLD analysis project Ga0116178, IMG submission 89880) | Active sludge microbial communities of municipal wastewater-treating anaerobic digesters from USA - AD_STIC12_MetaG | ecosystem: Engineered > Bioreactor > Anaerobic > Digestate | place: USA...
GAACTCGAAAACGCAGCTGCTCAGCTATTACAAGAACTCGCCGGCGATCGTTATCATCGCGCAGCAAAACGGCGCGCAGGCGATCCACGACGCAGCTGCCGAGATCAAGGCGCTGCAGGCCTCCTTCGCCGGCAAGGAAATCGCCCTGCTGATGCTGAACTCCACCCCGGCCGACAATCGCGACACCATCGCGGCAGAGATGGCTTCGCTCGGCCTCGACCTTCCGGTGATGATCGACGATACGCAGCTCGTTGGTGAAAGCCTTGGCGTCAGCCGCGTGGCGCAGGCTTTCGTGATCCAGCCGAAGACCTGGAAGGTTGTTTACTCGGGCCCGATTGCTTCAGGCGGCAAGACCTACGTGGCCGATGCCGTGACCAGCCTCGTCGCCGGCACGCCGGTGAAGGTGTCGACCGCTGAGATCAAGACGCCGTTGATCGCCTTCCCCAACCGAGACCGCAAGGCTGAGTTCGCGCGCATCTCGTACGAGAAAGACATCTCGCCAATCCTCACCAGAAACTGTGTCTCCTGCCACGCCGAAGGCGGGATCGCGCCATTCGCGATGAACAGCTATGAGGCCGTGAAGTCCTTCGCGCCGATGATGCGCGAAGCCATCCGCACCGACCGCATGCCGCCCTACAACGCCGATCCTCATGTCGGCCAGTTCAAGCAGGACATGAACCTGTCGGTGAAGGACTCGCAGACGCTGGTTCACTGGATTGAAGCCGGATCGCCGCGTGGCGCCGGGCAAGACCCACTGAAGATCAACGCCAAAGTTGCCCCGGAATGGGAGCTGGGTGAACCCGATTTGGTGCTGACACTGCCAGCCTTCGCCGTGCCCGCGTCCGGCATCGTCGACTACCAGAACCCCACTATCAAGAACCCGCTGACTGAAGGCCGCTGGTTGCGCGCTTCAACTATAAAGGTCGGCGACCGTCAGGCGGTCCACCACCTGCTCTCGCCGGTCGGCGGCTACGCGGTCGGCGCCGAGTCGACCGTCTACCCGGAAAGCACTGGCTCCTGGGTTGAGCCCGGCCAGACCCTGCGCTTCCAGATGCATTACACGCCCTACGGCAAGGCCACGACCGACACCACGAAAGTGGGTCTCTATTTTTATCCGAAGGACAAGCCGCCAAGCATCGTGCGTCGCAACGCCGTGGTGCTGAACGCAGGCATCGAGATCAAGCCGAATGAAGCGCGTCACAGGGAAACGGCCTACTCCGTCTTCCCGGCCGCAGCGACGCTCTATTCTGTTTTCCCGCACGCGCACTATCGCGGCGAAAATGTCGAAGTCTCGCTTCTGAAAGCGGGCGCCACCAAGGAAGAGCTCATTCTCTCCCTGCCGAAATACGACTTCAACTGGCAGCGCGGTTACGAGTTCAAGACGCCGATCCAGATCGAGCCGGGCACGAAGCTGATCACCCGCTACGAGTACGACAACTCGAAGAACAACCCGGCCAACCCGGACCCTTCGATCACCGTGCGCTGGGGCGAACAGAGCCACGAGGAGATGCAGTACACCGCCTTCGGTTTCCGCTGGAACGAGGAGACGGTCGAGAACCGCAAACCCGAATATCAGAAAGGCCTGGATGACTCACGCTCCATGGGCATGATGGACGTCAACATCGACGGCAAGGTCGCCAAGAGCGAAGTTCGCGGCCGCATGGCCCAGCTGCTGCTTGCCAACTGGGACAAGATAGACGCCAACAAGGACGGCTTCCTGACGCCGGACGAAATGGACTCGATCAACCAGATGATGAGCGGCCGCATCAATGCCGCGCAGGGCCAGCAGAGCATCGGGCAGTAGACGACGCCTTCCGGTATGAAATGAAACGGGCGGACCTAACGGGTCCGCCCGTTTTTGCTTTGAGCCGGGTTGCCATTGGAAGCAAAAGACAACGATACCGCGTAACCCGTCAAGAATTGCGAGGAATGGTGTCTGCGGGTTCACGATCGCTATACGTGCAACCCGTACTGACGGATCAGGCCGGGTCGGCTAGAAAGCGCATCCTGCCGTTTCCGGTACAAGTGGAGTTCCCCCGCCTCATGTCCACAGCCCTGAAGGTCAGCGGTCTCGCGAAAAGCTATGGCGGCAAGCGTGCGGTAGATGGGATCGATTTCGAGGTCAAAAGTGGGGAGCTTTATGCCCTGCTCGGGCCCAATGGGGCAGGCAAGACGACCACGCTGCGTATGATCGCCGGGCTGCTGAATGCTGATGCTGGCCAGATCGACGTGTTTGATGTTGATGCCCGCAAGGATCCGATTGCAGCCAAACGCCTGATCGCCTGGTTGCCGGACGAGCCACTGCTTTATGACAAGCTGACCGCGTGGGAATATCTGGAGTTCGTCGCGGGCCTCTGGGGCGTTGATATCGGCGAAGCGCGCAATCGCGCCGAACATCTGCTCAAGCTTCTCGGCCTGTGGGACAATCGCAATGACCGCTGCGAGACATTCTCGCGCGGCATGAAACAGAAAGCCGTTCTGGCAGGCGCGCTGATCCACGAACCGAAACTGCTGATGCTGGACGAACCGCTGACCGGCCTCGATGCCGCCGCCAGCCGCCTCGTGAAAGACCTGATCCGCGAGCGCGTTGAAAAAGGCGCGGCGGTGATCCTCACCACGCATATCCTCGAAGTTGCGGAGCGGATGGCTGACCGCATCGGCATCATCAAGGATGGCAAGCTGCTAACCGAAGGCCGCCTCGACGAACTGCAAGCACGTGCAGGCGCGCAAGGACAATCGCTTGAGGACGTCTTCCTGTCGCTGATCGCGGAGCCCACGGCGGCCATCGCGCAATGAAGAAGCCAGTAAAGACGAAGTCCAGATCGCTCAGCGGCAGGCCGGGCAGCATTCGCTGGCTGATGAGTCACGAACTGCGTCTGTTCTGGCGACGCGGGAAGATGAACCCGCGCAGCGGGGTTATCCTCGTTGGCCTCATGCTCGGCATCTGGTCGCTTGCCAGTTATTTCGTATTCATGCGGATCGCCCCCCTGATCCCGCCGCCGCCATTCGATGACGGACCGGCGCACGGACTGGCCCTCGCCGCCGTCAGCGTGATGATCGCCTTCATGGGATCGGTGATGATGTCGGGGGCGATCCTCGCGTCAGTCGAAGCAATCTACACACGCAACGACCTTGACCTGCTGCTGTCCACGCCCATTTCGGCCTGGCGCATCCTTGTGGTGCGCGCATCGGCAATCGCAATCGGAGCGATGCCGCTCTATGCGGGCCTGCTGGGACCGCCATTGCTCTGGATGGCCATTTTCTCATCGCCTCTCTGGCTGTCGGCAATCGTCTTCATCGTGACGCTGGCCTTCGTTGCAACAGCCATAGCGTTGCTGATCGTGACCGGGCTGTTCAGGCTGATCGGGCCGAAGAGCACGCGCGTTCTGGCGCAGATCTTCAGCGCCGTTGCAGGCGCAGCTGTGTTCCTCACCTTCCAATATTTCAACGTCACCTCGCGAGGCGATGATGCAATGACGCCGGAGCAGACGGCTGCGTTGATCCAGACCTTGAATATCGATCCACATGTCTGGTGGCTGTTCCCAGCCCGCGCCTTCACGGGCGATATTCTCGCCATCTTGCTCTGGGTGGTTCTGACCGCTGCGATCTTCCCGCTCGGCGTCTACATCTTCAGCCGCAGCTTCGTTTCAGACGCCGCCGCCGCTTCCGCCATGGGACGAAAGAAACGCGTGGCGGATGCGCGCGTGGCCGCTGTGCGTGGCGGCGTGATGAGCTCAGTCGTCCGCAAGGAAGTGCGGCTGCTGATCCGCGATCCGCTTCTGCTGTCGCAGGTCGGCCTGCAGTTGCTTTACTTCCTGCCGCTCGGTTTCGTGCTGTTGCGCCCCGGCGGTGATTTCCAGCTGACGCCCGCAGCTTTCGCGCCCGCCCTCACGCTGCTGGCCGGCGCGCTTGCCGGCAGCCTGATCTGGGTGACGGTGTCGGCGGAGGATGCGCCGGACCTCATCGCATCCGCGCCCGTCGGCACAGGCGCAATCGACAGGGCCAAGGTGTTTTCGGCAATCGCACCCGTCCTGCTGCTGATGGCGCTGCCGCTCATCGCGCTCTACGTGCGCGATCCGTGGGTCGGCGCGTGGACCACGGGCGGGGTTATCGCGAATGCTTCCGCGGCAGCATTGATCGGCGTCTGGCGCCGCACGCAGGCGTCACGGAAAGACTTCGTCCGGCGCCGCCAGAGCGGCTCGCTGATCACGTCGCTAGGCAAGGCGTTCGTCGGGCTCGGGCTCACAGCCACCGCGGCGGCAGGCGCCTATGGCTATCCGTGGCTTGCGCTTATTCCCGCGATCATCGTGCTGGCGATACTCGGGGCGCTGTACAAGCCAACGCCCCGGTTCGCCGTCGAGGCCTAGACCTTGATGGCCTAAACCTTGATGGGTTGAGCCGGCAGGTCCGAGAACTTGCGACCGTCTTTCGCCATCGAGCGCAGCAGGTTCGAGACCTTCACTTCCGGCACGACTTTCGAGACGCGCTCGGTCACTTCCAGCACCCGTTGCAGGCCGACCTTGTCGCCAAGGAACATCGGGCCGCCCTTGTCTTGCGGGAAGCCGTAGCCATTGAGCCAGGTGACGTCGATGTCGCCTGCGCGCTGGGCCATCCCCTCTTCCAGGATCGCCGCGCCTTCGTTGATCATCGAGAACACGCACTCTTCGAGGATCTCTTCATGCGTGACCTTGCGAGCGGCAACGCCCGAATTGGCCTGATACTCTTTCACGATGACTTCGACTTCTGGCGACGGCGTGCCGTTACGGGCGGCGTCGTAGTCGTAATAGCCGGCGCCCGACTTCTGGCCACGGCGCGGGGTGCGCTCGCAGATCATGTCGCGCAGCGGGTTGGCGGTTTTCGCGCCCGGCTTCCAGCCGATGTCGAGGCCCGCGAGGTCCGACATCTGGAACGGCCCCATCTTGAAGCCGAACTTGTTGAAGGCGGCGTCGATATCCCACGGCATTGCGCCGGCCTGCACGAGATAAGCGGCCGCTTGCTGGCGGCGGGCCAGCATGCGGTTGCCGATGAAGCCCGGGCAAACGCCGGCGAGCGCTGCGACCTTGCCGATCTTCTTGGCGAGATCCATCGATGTGGCGACCACCGAATCCGATGTGTGCTTGGCGCGGACGATCTCCAGCAGCTTCATCACGTTGGCGGGTGAAAAGAAGTGCAGGCCGATCACGTCTTGCGGACGCTTGGTGACAGAGGCGATTTCGTTGATGTCGAGATAGGACGTGTTGGACGCAAGAATGCAGCCCGGCTTCGCGATCTTGTCGAGGTCGGCGAAGATTTCCTTCTTGATCGCCATGTCCTCGAAGATCGCTTCGATGATCAGGTCGCAATCTGCGAGGTCAGCGCGATTGAGCGTACCTTTCAGGAGGCCCATGCGGATGCCGACCTCTTCCTGCGGGAAGCGGCCCTTGTCGGCCGAGTTCTGGTAGTTCTTGCGGATCACGCCGAGGCCACGCTCGAGCGCCGCTTCCTGAACTTCCACGATCGTCACTTCGATGCCGACGTTGGCGAAGTTCATCGAGATGCCGCCGCCCATCGTGCCGGCGCCGAGGACGCCGACCTTCTTGATCGACTTCAATGCCGTGCCGGCGGGCAGGCCTTCCACGCCCCAGGCAGCCTTGGTGGAGGCGGCGATGTAGGCGGAAATTTCGTCAGCGGAGGCGGCTTGAGCGGTGAGGCTGGCGGTCATGGAATTCCTCGAGGGCATGAAGCGCGGGTGGCCCCGCGTCGCGTTTTGAAACCGGGTAAGTCCGTGCCGTGGCGCCAGGCGGTCGTCAACTGAGCGGGTAACTCTTTGCGTGATCGCGCGGTGGCCGCTGCGGAGCGTGCGACACTGCGTCAGCACTTGCCGTTAGGTCAACATACTTGCTAGTTGGCCAACTAGTTTATCTTATAGGCCCATGAGTGGGCGGAAACCTCCAGTAAAAGGCGATGCGGTCGACACGCTTGAAGCGTCTCGCCAGACGCAGGCGGAGCGTCGCGAGACGGCTGAGCGCGCCATTCTGGAGGCCGCCAAGGTCATCGTCGCGGAGCGGGGGCTCGACGCCCTGACGCTGCACGAGGCCGGCGAGGCGGCTGGATACAGCCGCGCCCTGCCCGGCCATTATTTCGGAACCAAGAGCGCGCTCCTCGCCGCCCTCGCCGACCACATAATTGCCGGCTATGCGATCCGTATTCGCGAAGCTGTGGGTCCGGCCGATGGGCTCGATAGCCTCTGCGAACGTATCTGCTTTCATTTCGACGATGCGTGCCGCGACCCCGTCACGGTTCGCGCCTTTCAATGCATGCTCGCTGGCGGTCTGACACGCAGCGACCTTGCGCCCATCATGGACCAGCTCAACCGAAACTCGGTCGATGGCCTTGCCAGTATTATCAAGCTCGCCCGCGACAAGGGCGAAGTACGAGCCGATGTGCGCCCGCGCGCCGAGGCATCTCTCATTTTAGCGTCCATGCGTGGAGTTATGTTCCAGTGGTTGACCATTCCCGATCACGTATCCCTGTCGCGCATGCGCGACGCCTTGGTGATGAACATCCGCCGGTCGCTCGCGCCCTGACGGAGCCGGTCGCCCGGAGTCTGGAATACTGGGCGGCCACGCGTGGCTGCCAGCCTGCGCTGTTCGAAGGCGCGGCGATGCTGACCTATCGCGACTGGAACGACTATGCCGACCTGCTGGCAGACGCGCTGGCCGGTCGCGGGCTGGGCGCAGACGACGTTGTCGCCGTGCGTTGCAGCAACCGCATCGAATGGGCGGTGATCGCGCTAGCCTGCTCCAAGATCAATGCGCGCCTGCTGATGCTCGACCCTGAACTCACGCCACGCGCCATGCGCGAACGGCTTATCGCCGGTCAGGCTGCGGCGATCATCGTCGGCGACGTTGCGCCTGTCCGGCTTGCGCCCGCTCTTGAAGGGCTGCCCTTCAAGCTGCGCGCGACGATGGATGGCGCCTTCCCGGGCTTCTTCAATTTCTGGGATCTGTTCCCCCCCGTCGCGCAGCCGCGCTTTGGTCCCGTGCAGCCCTCGCTGCTGGCATGGACGGCCGGCGCGAGCGGCCGCGCCATGCCCATCGGCCTTCCGCACCGCCGTGCGGCGCCCGCTTCTGCCTCGCGGACCCCGGAGCCGGAAAGCGGCGCCTCGCTCATCACGGTGCAACCGCATCGCGTGTGGGGGCCCGTCCAGTTCTGGGCAGCGCTGACCGCCGGGCGCGCGATCCATCTGGTGCGCAGTTTCGAGCCAGCGGAGACGCTCGGCCTGATCCGCAAACGCCGCATCACACACTGGAGCGCCTTGCCCGAATCCTTCGAGCAGCTGCGCGAGCTTGGAGCCGAAGCTGTTCGCGCTGCGGATACGTCGTCGCTTCAGGAACTGGAAATCGGTGGAGCGCCGGCGACGCCGGCGTTGAAAGCCTGGCTGGCAGACCTGTTCGCCCCGATCCTCAATGAAGCCTACGGCTCGACGGAAGCAGGGCGAATTTCGACCATGCCGCTCGCACGTCGCCACGAGAAGCCGGAAAGCTGCGGCCGCCCGGTGCGCGGGGTCTCCGTCGAAATCCGCGACGAACGTGGCCAGCGCCTTCCGAGCGGCGCGATTGGCGAGATCTGGGCGCGCACGCCTCGCTCGCTCGAATGCGATCTGCCGGCGTCCTCGCTGCGCACGCGACGCGACGCGGATGGTTATGTCGCAACGGGCGATGCCGGGCGTGTGGATGATGACGGATTCATCTACATCACAGGCAAGGCGGCCAACCTGCACGAGCGGGACATGCGGCACGCCGGATAGCGCTGCACCAAATGGCGGGCTACAAAACCGGAAAGCGGTTGGGAGAACGCCATGAAAACGATGATCGCAGCTTCGCTGCTTGTGATGGCGCTTGCCGCGTGCAGCGGCGAAGCGAAGGCGCCTGAGGTCGCGACGTCGGCGCCTGCCGAGACAGCCGCCGCAACTCCGCCGCAGAAGGATCCGCTGCTCTCCGCAGTCGGCATCGGCGTCAGCGACCTGGCGAAGTCGACCGACTTCTACGTCAACGTGATGGGTATGGAGAAAATCCGTTCCTACCATCTCGACTATATGGACGAAGAAGTCGTCGGGTATCCTGACGCGGAAAGCTACATCGTCCTGATGCATTGGACGGATGGATCGGCGCGGACCTACAAGGACTTGCCGATCAAGATTGTCACGCGTGTGAAGGACCCGGTAGCTCTTGCTGCCAAGATCAAGGCGGCGGGCTTTGAAGTAACGCGCGAACCGCAAGCCAGCGCACAGGTGGGCGGCGCCATTGTGGGCTTCGCCAAGGACCCTGATGGATACATGCTCGAGCTTCTGCCGCTGCGAACGTCGGCGCCTGTTGCCGAAACGCCGAAGCCGAACTGAGGCATCACCATGCGCCTGGCCAAACCTCGCATCGCTCCGCTGCAGGATTCCGAGCTGACGCCGGACCAGACCGAACGCCTGTCCAAGTCAGCGCTGAAGGATGGGCCGGTCCTCAACATTTTCCGCACACTCGTGCGCTCGCCGGATGCCTTGCGCGCTTTCTCGTGGTGGGGCGGCTACATCATGAGCCGCAATTCGCTGACGCCGCGTGATCGGGAGATTGCGATCCTGCGGGTCGGCTGGCTTTGCAAATCCGGGTATGAATGGACACAGCATCATCGCATCGGGCTGCAGTCCGGACTGGACGAAGCGGAAATCGCGCGGATCAAGGTCGGCGCAGCCGCTGCCGAATGGACCCCAGCGGAAAGAGCGCTGATCGCCGCGGTGGACGATCTCAATCGCGATCACTTCGTGTCGACGCCTTCGTGGGTTGAGCTGTCGAAGCATTATTCGGAACGCCAGTGCATGGATCTGGTTTTCACGGTCGGCCAGTACACGCAGGTATCGATGATCCTGAACTCGTTCGGCGTGCAGCTGGATCAGGGGCAGACGCTCGATCCTGACCTGAAGACGTTCTGACATGGGCGACAGGCTGGCGGGCAAAACTGCGATCATCGTCGGCGCGGGGCAGACGCCGGGCGAGACGATCGGGAATGGCCGTGCGATGGCCATTCTGTTTGCGCGTGAAGGCGCGAACGTGATGTGCGTGGATCGGCGGCTGGATAGCGCGGAAGAGACCGTGAAGATGATCACGGATGAAGGCGGTCAGGCTTTTGCGTTCGAGGCTGACGTTACTCAAAGCATCGACTGCGCGGCGATCGCGCGGGAGGCCGTGGTGCGGCTGAAGCGGATCGATATTCTGGTCAACAATGTCGGCACCGGCCGGGGAGATGCGCCGCCTCATGCTATCGAGGAGGAGGCGTGGGACCGGATCATGGACATCAACCTCAAATCGATGGCGATGACGATCCGGCATGTGCTTCCGATCATGCGTGGCCAGAAATCGGGAGCGATCCTGAACATCTCGTCGCTGGCCGCGATCGCGGGGCATCACATGGTGACTTATGAAGTCTCCAAGATGGCGGTGAACCGGCTGAGCACGGTGGTTGCTTCCGGCAACGCCAAGCACGGCGTCAGGTGCAATGTGATCATGCCGGGGCTGCTCGATACGCCGATGGCGATCACGGGGAGCGCGGCGGCGACGGGCAAGCCCGCAGACACGCTGCGGGCGGAGCGGAATGCCAGAGTCCCCATGGGCCATATGGGCTCTGCCTGGGACACCGCCTATGCCGCGCTGTTCCTGTGTTCGGACGAAGCGCGGTTCATTACTGGCGCAATCCTGCCGGTGGATGGCGGAACTTCGGTCACCATCGGCTGAAAAAGATAGCTTTCGAGGCTTTTCTCCGCGACACACGCGCGCGGACTAACATGCGGCAAGGCGGCACAAGGCGCGAATGGTCAAGTATTTCATAAAGCTTTAGGTTCAAACTCCCTGCGGTTGGGTCACAACTTCGCGCGCGTATGTTCAAGAAACCCGCCTCTGGCAAACCGGTGGATCCGCTTGCGGACCGCATGCGCAAGATCGCTGCGGTTCCGGTGGAAGAGGTGACGTATTCTTCGGCCGGACCCGGCGAGAAACGCGCTGAGCGGAAACAGACCTTCAAATCGGCGACTGTCACAACGCTGGGCGGCGAGCGCGTCGACGTCGTGGTGAAGAATGTCAGCACGACTGGCGCCCGCGTGGAGTTCCTGCGCGACATCCAGCTCACCGATCGGGTCATGCTGTCCGAACCGACCCTGCGGATAAAGACCTGGGCCTATGTCGTCTGGCA
>Ga0116178_10004533_pt1 | contig 10209 bp, 9 predicted proteins | sample AD_STIC12_MetaG_FD_89880 | JGI IMG/M metagenome (GOLD analysis project Ga0116178, IMG submission 89880) | Active sludge microbial communities of municipal wastewater-treating anaerobic digesters from USA - AD_STIC12_MetaG | ecosystem: Engineered > Bioreactor > Anaerobic > Digestate | place: USA...
CCTCTCCATAGACCAACTTGGTTCGGCCTTGGGACAGCTCACACTTTTGGCAGTTTTGATACTCCAGCGCCAAGTCAGCCAACTGCTGCCCCCTCTTATCAACGGGAGGGTAGATCTCTTTGATCCCGCTTTGCAACAACAGCTCCAGTTGCTGCCGGATGGCTTTGTTTACCATTTATTCTTCTTCGTCGTCATCCTCGTCTTCATCTTCATATTCGTCTTCATAGTCATCCATATCCAAATCTTCATCATCATCGCCAAAGGGATTTCTGGGCTCTGGCTCCGGATCTGGAGGCAAAACACTGAGGGTTTCGCTTACTTCTCTGAGATCGCTTTCAGATTCGTCATCCTCTTCATTTGCTATCCGGCTTTGGCTCATGGCGAAGGCGGCTTCTTCGATATCGTTCAGATAATCTGGCACTTCGTTGTCTGCTACGTGTTCCATGGCGACGACAGACACTTTTTTGCCAAACTTGTCGCGCACATAGGCTGGGAGTTGGGAAAGACGTCCTGCTTCCAATTTGGAGAGTAGACAAAACATATAGTTCATGTCCGCTTTTTGCAGGAAGTCTTCAATCTTTTTATCAATCATTTGTTTCTCCTAAGAATGTGAGTGCAGGGTCTTGGTATCTACACATACTGTTTTCTTCCGCCTTGATGATGTTCAAGACGTCTTGAACCGCTTTTTCCAGTTCATCGTTGATCACCAGATATTGGTATTCGGGCAACCTTCGCAGCTCTTCTCTGGCTTCGGTGAGGCGTTTTTGGATCTCCTGCGGGCTATCCGTGCCTCGGGCTCTAAGCCTTGCCTCCAAGATCTGTAAAGAGGGTGGCAAGATGAAGATGCGGATGCAGGGAACCGCAGTATTGCCTACCTGATGAGCCCCTTGAACATCTATATCCATGATCACGTGTTTGCCGCTTTTGAGCTGGCTTTGGATGTAGCTGATCGAGGTGCCATACCAGTTTCCAAACACCTGAGCATACTCCAAAAAGTCGCCCTGCTGTTTACGCTCATTAAACTCCGCTTCGCTCACAAAGTGGTAGTGCACACCATTTTTCTCCTCGCCTCTGGGCGGCCTTGTGGTGTAGGATATGGAGTATTCCACCTTGGGATATAGCTCACGTATCCTATTCAAAATGGTGCTTTTACCTCCTCCGGATGGAGCGGAGAGGATGATCAGGAAGTTGGGTTCTTTGGTGATCACTTATGAGAGGCTCTTTAGCCTTCCACCATTCTCCGATAGTCCAAAGCACTCATCAGATTTTCAACTTCTTCAGGAGCGGACATGCGGATTTTGAAGAGCCAGCCTTCCTCAAAGGCAGATTCGTTGATCAACGCTGATCTTTCCTCAACATCGGAGTTCTTTTCTTCCACGATACCGCTCAAAGGAGCGATGAGGTCTTCCGCCGCCTTCACAGCTTCGATGGAACCGCAAGGCTCATCTGCAGAGACTTTGGTGCCCACTTCAGGGAGCTCGACAAAGACGATCTCGCCCAATTCACTCTGGGCAAAATCAGTGATGCCGATGGTGGCGATATCGCCCTGGACGCTAATCCATTCGTGGCTTTCGGTGTAGTACAAATTTTCGGGTAGGTGCATGGTTATCCTCCAATTGGATTGTATTATAATAGTACTTAGACCAAGAGTTTTGGCAGCGATTTTGTGTCAAGCATTACTTGCAACTCAGGACTGCCAAGTCTTTTAAAATCGGAGTGTTTGCCAATCTATTAAAAGAAGCAAGGGGTGAATATGGTTAGACACCCCTTGCGGTGAAAGACAATGTTTTAGATCAAGCCATCACGCTTGAGCAAGGCATCTGGATCCGGTTTACGGCCAGCAAAGGCAACGAAGAGATCCATGGGATGGAAGGCGTTGCCTCTGGCTAAGATATTATCTCTAAAGCTATTGGCGGTGTCGGGATTAAAGATTCCCTTGTCCTTGAAGATGCTCCAAGCGTCTGCCTCCAATGCTTCCGCCCATTTGTAGCTGTAATAGCCTGCAGAATAGCCACCTGCAAAGATATGAGCAAAGGAGCAGCTCATATTTGCTCCTTCCACACGTGGCAAGAAGCGCGAGGGCTCGATCGCCTCATCTTCAAACACACCAACATCTTGGACGCTGTTTGGGTCTGCAGTGTGCCAAGAGAGATCCAGATTTGCATAGCGAACCTGAGTCACGTTGGCTACGCCTGCCTGGAAGTTCTTGGCGGCGATCATCTTTTCCAGCAGCTCATCTGGTAGAGGCTCACCGGTCTCAAAATGACGGGCAAAGAGAGCCAAAGCTTCCTTTTCATAGAGCCAGTTTTCCATGATCTGGCTGGGCAGCTCGACAAAATCCCAAAGCACTCCCGTGCCGGAAAGGCCACTAAAGTAGCCATCCGCCAATAGGCCGTGCAGGGCATGACCAAACTCGTGGAAGATGGTGCGCACTTCATCAATACGCAGCAGCGAGGGTTGCTCCGGAGTGGAGGGCGTGAGCGAGGCAACAATGGAGACCATGGGGCGACGGAAACCATCGCTGTGCAAGCCTTGTGACTGGAAGGAGGTCATCCAGGCACCGCCACGTTTGGTATCTCTGGGAAAGAGATCCATATACATGATGCCCAGATAGCTGCCATCTCTGTCATGCACTTCCCAAGTGGTGACGTCGGGGTGGTAAGTGGGAACGTCATCCACCTGCTTCACCTTGATGCCATAGATGTGCTCTGCCACGATAAAGAGCCCTTCAAGCACGTTTTCCACCTTGAACCAAGGGCGTAACTCTTCGGGATCGTAGTCATAGAGCTTTTCTTTGAGCTTGTTTGAATAATAGCCAAAATCCCAAGGCATCAGCTCGTCCAGACCATCAAGCTCGCGGGCAAAGTCTTGCACCTGCTTCACTTCCTTGAGCGCAGCGGGCATGGCTACCTCGTGGATCTTTTCCAAAAACTCCTGCACGTTTTCCTTACTCTCAGCCATTCTTTCCGCGATTACATAATCCGCATGGGTGTCAAAACCAAGCAGGGCGGCCTTTTCTTTGCGCAATTTCAGCGTCTGCTTGATGATGTCTTGGTTGTCAAATTCATCGTTGAAAGCTTTGGAACCATTGGCGCGATGGATTTTTTCACGGAGCTCCCGATTGCGACAATAGGTGAGTAGCGGCACAAAGCTGGCAGGTTGCAGCGTGAAAAGCCAGCCGCCATCCTTGCCCTTGAGCTTGGCCATGTGAGCGGCTTGAGCCAATGCTGTAGCGGGCATTCCTTCAACGTCTTTGGGATCTGTAACGTGCAGCTCAAACTTGTTGATAGCCTGCAGCACGTGATCGCTAAACTGAGGACTGAGCTTGGAGAGTTCCATCGAGATTTCGGTGTAGCGCTTTTTATCTTCGTCAGAAAGCAGCGCACCACCACGGATGAAGTTCTTGTAATTGCGTTCGATCAGTCTGTAGCGTTCCGCGGCTTTGAGGGCTTCTTTATCCTTTAGGTCTTCGGGTATAGCAGGTTTGGGTTTGCTTTCCACCTCTGCCTTGTATACGGCTTGGACGCGCTCAAAAATCTTGGGATCGGTGGAAATACTGCTGCTGAACTGGGACAGCAAGGGTGAAATCTGCTGAGCCAAAGCCTTGAGCTCCGGCCCGGATTCAGCGGAATGAAGGTTGAAATAGATGCGGGAAACGTAGTTTAACTGCTCTCCAGCCAGATCCAGAGCCAAAATGGTGTTTTCAAAAGTGGGAGGCTCGGGATTGTTTTTGATGGCTTCGATCTCCGCCTTTGCTTCCTCCAAAGACTCTTTGATCGCGGGCAAAAAGTGCTCCGTCTTGAAAAGAGGGAAGGGGATGGCCTTGAGGCGATGGGTGTTTTCACGTTTCAAAAGAGGGTTTGTGTCTTGCATACGAGTTCCTTATGTGTTTATTCTTTGATACAAACATAATAAGCGGAGTCGGGAGCGAGGCAAGGGAATTATTTGTTTTGAGGATGAGTAGATTATTGAAGCTGGATTCATCTGCTGAGCTTGGGATATGCGTGGCTCATATCCTGATTGCTCCGGAGAATGTAAGAAACTCTTTCACTAAAGGATGAGCTCTTTTTCTTTGTGACACACAACTGCTTGGTCGTTTCAGCGAGCGACCTGTACGGGCGGTCGCCGAACCGCCGATCTTGCGGTACTCTCCCGAATGTCGATGAAAAGCATCTGCTGCTTCAGGATGGTCGGTCCGGCGACCGACCCTACATTACAACCCAAAAACCATACGTACCCCAGCAAAAGCAGGCATATTTCCATCCAGCGCAGCAGCTCACAACTCACAACTCGCAGCTCACAACTGCGTCGAAGCTGCCTCTTCCTTACTTACCCGCAGGGTGATACCGTGGAGATACTCGGGTTTTTCCCGAGTGGCTCCGAGTAATCACCGGGCGGCTAAGCAAGGAAGAGGCAGGTGCAGCTTCGCTGATTTCGGGGATAGGTATGTCTTATTGTGTAGATTGAGGCCGTAGATAAGGGGGCTTTTACTTGCATTTCAGCCCTTAATTTCCCCGAAAAACCGAGAATATATCGAAACATTTGACTTTTTGAAAAGGTTCACCTCTTTCTGTGCGCCTTCTCCGCCCAAACGTGTAACCTATTGCAATCCTATACCATTCCTGCTCAATGGAGGAGGAGCCGAGCAGGGGCGGGGCAGGGACGCCGCATAAACAGCGGCTTTGAGGGGAGTCAAAAACGGCTTTTTCCTGTTCCCTTTTCCCGCCCGAAAGTCAACTATTTCAAAAGACCCCACTTTTTCAGGTGCCGGAGTCCGGAAATGAATTCCTACTAAAATGGTAGGAGTTTAGCCTCACCCACTTCTTGTTCGTTTGCTTTTAAGCCACCTAATCTAACTTGAGCCGCAAATTGTTCTTGACAAAAAGGGGCTGTCCAAAAACATGGTAGAACATCAACGCGAGGTGGAGCAGTCGGTAGCTCGTCGGGCTCATAACCCGAAGGTCGAAGGTTCGAATCCTTCCCTCGCTACCATCTTTAATACTTATGACAAATCCGGCCATGATAGCCGGATTTGTTGTGATATAGCTTATAAACTGTGGCGGTGTAGCTCAGTTGGTTAGAGCGTCGGAATCATAATCCGCAGGTCCGGGGTTCAAGTCCCTGCGCCGCTACCAGTTTTTTCCTTTGGTATAGCCAGAGCTATCCATGCGCGCCAGTAGCTCAGTAGGATAGAGCAGCAGCCTTCTAAGCTGCGGGTCAGGGGTTCGAATCCCTTCTGGCGTGCCACTTTTTATAAAAACGAAACTTCGTGGTGGATGTAGTTCAATGGCAGAGCTCCGGATTGTGGTTCCGGCTGTTGTGGGTTCGAGTCCCATCATCCACCCCATTTTTTTATCATGGAGCTTATGGACAACAATCTCTACTTGGGTTTTGACATCGGTGCGTCCTCTGTTAAATGGGGCTACGGAAGCTGTCAACAGGGTTTACTATGCTTTGAAAGTGTGACTATTAGTGACAAAACGTTAGCTGGACTCCAAAATCTCTTCACCCAGATCATCAACGTAGTTGACAGTAAAATAGGTGTTAATAACGTCAAAGGCATAGGAATAGGCACACCGGGGACAATCGAACGAAAAACTGGAAAACTGCTGGGAGTAAACCCAAATTTACAGTTTTGGACTGGCCTCTCACCCGCTATACTCGTGGATCCTGGGCTAAACATCCCTGTCAGTTATGACAACGATGCAAACCTGATGTGTTTGGGTGAAGCTTCATTATTGGCGGACGATCTGGATGTGGTTGGAATCACGATTGGAAGCGGCATTGGCAGCGGTTATGTGAGGAGCAAAGAGGTGTTTCACGGCAGCCACGGCTTTGCTATGGAACTGGGGCACATCACGGTGGTTGAAGAGGGCGAGCCCTGCAACTGTGGCCGCAAGGGCTGCCTGGAGGCTTATGCGTCCATAGAGGGCATCAAATCAAGAGCCAAGAGGCATTTAAACTATGATCATGCTTTGGCTTGGAACTTGCAAGGCATATTGCTGCATGCTCAAGCTGACCAGCGTTTACAAAGCTACATCCAAGAGGGGGAGCGGCTTTTGGGCAAAAGCCTGGCCAATCTCTGCATAGTTTTGGATCCCGATGTCATCCTACTGGGCGGTGGCGGTGCCGAGGGGGGCTTATACTGTCCTCAAAGGATAGATGCCATCCTGAGTGAAAACTTGCCTGGCATCAATCGCAGCAAAACATCGCTCAGAAGCGCCGCATTGGGGAACAAAGCAGGCGTCTTGGGTGCAATAGTCTTGGCAGAACGCAAAATAGTTTGAGTTTAGGAACGCAATGTGCAAGCTAAGATATGTATAAACTTTTTTAAAGGAGAAACTATGAAAAACGTACGTTTAAAACTCGTGGCAATGCTGGCACTTTTGGTGCTCGTTGTCGGACTGTCCGCCATAAAAGTAACTTTTTTGAGGTCCTTCGATATAGAACCCAATCCAATGGATGACCATTGCCGGATCGGCATCACCATTGATCGACCAATGGAACTTAACGTTCGCATCGAGGACACCAAAGGGACTGTGATCAAGAATCTCTATTATGGCCATGTTTTGAGAGGTTTGACATTGACTTGGGACCGTTATGACAACAACGGTCAATACACCCCAAAAGGTGTTTACCGAGTAGTGGTTAGCACCAATGATCGCTATACCTCCACCATGAAGACGGTGATTCTAAAGTAAAGCTCAAATTGCCTTTTTAAAAGTTTTATGGAACCTGGGAGTCCCTACGGGGGCTCCCTTTTTTTTACTGGGTTTGATTTGGCTATTCAGGCCATATTTACGCTGATTTTAGCCGCATCAGAAGACAGTTGCATATCATAAAATTCGCCCTTCTTGTCATTTAAAGCTTGACAGATTTCCCCAGATAGAAAATCATGCCCTGAGTTTGGGAAAAATTGCCTAATGAGATACAAGTTAATGAGCTCCAAAGAGATGGCTTTGTCCTTCAAAGCCTTGTATGTGGCGATGCTTCGCAGCAATACCGCCTCAGTGAACAGCATTCACAGGCTTTGCGTTTCAAAGCTCAAGACAGTTCTTTTGGGCTCACCTTACGCCCTATCTCTCAAGAAAGGAGTATATTAAATGAATATGAAAGGAAAAACGGCACTTGTTTTGGGCGTAGCTAACCAGCGCTCGATTGCCTACTCTATCGCCAAAGCTCTAAGTTCGGCCGGTGCTGAGCTTGTTTTGAGCTATGCGAACGCCACTTTGGCCAAGAGAGTAGAACCAATCGCTTTAGAGCTGGGTGCCAAACTCATTGTAGAATGTGATCTTGCCGATGATGCAGCCATACAAAAACTGGGCGCAAAGATCAGGGAACATTACGATTGCCTGGATTACGTCGTCCACAGCGTGGCCTATGCGCCGGTTGAGGAGATGAATAAGCCCTTCCACCACCTCAGCCGTCAAGGCTTTGGCATAGCGCTGGACATCAGCGTTTACACCCTCATCGCCGTTCTCAAAGAAGTGGAAAGCCTATTGAAACCGGGCAGCAGCGTGCTCACCCTCAGCTACTACGGAGCGCAGAAGGTGGTGCCCAGTTATGGCGTGATGGGAGTGGCGAAAGCAGCTTTGGAAGCGAGCGTGCGCTATCTTGCCTACAGCCTGGGCGAACGGGGCGTGCGCGTGAACGCCATCTCTGCCGGGCCTCTGAGGACGCTGTCTACCGCATCTATTTCCGGCATCAGCGAAATGCAAAAACAGATAGAAAAATCAGCCCCGCTGCGCCGTAACATCAATCATGAAGAAGTGGCCAAAAGTGCACTGTATCTGCTTTCCGATTATTCCAGCGGAGTGAGCGGCGAAGTGGTCTTCGTGGATGCTGGCATGAATATAATGGCCTATTAGCAATAGGCAAAGAGATAGATAAATGAAACTGTTTAAACACGTCTTACTACCCACCTCCTCGATGGCTCTGAAGAAAGTAAATGTGCTTTTTGACGAACAGATCATCAAGATCTCAAATTCTGAGATTGAGATCGAAGAGCCATGTGAGGAGATTGATCTCTCCGGACGCATCCTGCTGCCGGGAGCTATTGACCCTCACTGTCACATCGTAAGTGACAACGAACCTCAAGCCCAGATTACACATATAAGCCGTTTGGCGCTTTTGGGCGGTTGGACTTGCCTGGCCGAGCTGAGCTATCGCAATCCGCAACCTATCTTTGACATGCGCAATCTAAACCACCTGAAGAGTCAGATCGATGCCTCGTCCTATGTAGCTATGCCCTTTTGGGGCAATGTGGAGATAGAAAACTATCCCTATCACGCGGAAAGCGCTTTGGAGCTTTGGACACGTGGTGCCTTGGGATTGGCCATCTTTTCGCCCTCGCCCAATCCTGCGATTACAGAGCTGAGCTTCGATGAGATCATGGATCTCTTTATGGATATCTATGAGAGTGATACCGCTTTCACCTTCCAAGGCTGGGATCAGGAAAACCATGCCAAACCCTCAGATGCCGCTCAAAGAGACGCCATCCGCAAGATACTGCGGCGCATGCAGGAAAACCCAATCCACATCCCCAGAGTGAATGCTTGGGAGACGGTTGAGTTTGTCAACACCATCTCTAAAAGATCTGATATCTCCTTCTCCATGAATATCTTGAATCTGATGCAATTCTATGAAACCAGGGTGAATTGCAACGTGGTTTTTGATTTTGGCACTGAGGAGGAGAGACAGGAGTTTCTGCATCTGGTGCGCACCAATAAGCTGTATACGGTCTCGCACAATGCGGGCATTTGCGATGAAAAGCAAGAGCCGCTCTTTGCCTGCGAGGCGCCTGACCTCATGCCCTACAGCTATCTTTGGATGCTGAGCGAGCTGTGGAAAAAGCGAAAAATCCCCTTGGCGACCGTGATCAAGGTGGTGAGCGAAAACCCAGCCAAACGCTTGGGCATCTATCCCGAAAAAGGCTGTATTGCCGTTGGCTCAGATGCTGATTTTGTGATCCTGGATCCCACCGTAAACACCATTATGCCACTCAATGACCATCAAGAAATGGAGCTGGAGGGGCACATCGATTCGGTGTGGATCAAGGGCGAAATGGCGGTGGAAATGGGCGAAATCCTGGAGCGCCGTGGTGGTTACCTACCGCGTATGCACACCCCTAAACGCCGTCACAACAAAAGATCTTGGATTTAAAAATATAGGAAGAAAGCATGGACTTTATCGCGTATATAAAAGACCAGTTGAAACAGCAACCGCAACTGATGTGGGTAATTTACAGTTCGACCTGGAGCACTGACTTCCTGCGCTTTTACCGGAGTCAGACAAACTACAACATCAGCAAAAACAATCAATCCCTGTATCTTGAGCTCTATAAAGACAAGAGAAACTACGGCTTTTCCATCAATGATCCCACCCAAGCCAAGATAGATGCAGCTTTGAAAGAAGCATTGGATATATTGGACAAACTGCCGCCTGATCCTGATTTTGTGGATTTGGAGGATGACCTCACCCTGGCAGAACCACGGGAGGTGATAAACACGATCGAGCAAATTCCCCTTAAGCTCAAGACCGCCATCCTAAACCGCATAGCAGACGCTGTAAGGCCATATGGATTTGAGATCTACGGAACCTTTGTTTGCTGCCATAGTCAGTACCGGGTGATCAATAGCAACCACCTGGATAAAAGCAGTGTCAGCTCGCCCATCTTCTTGGAAGTGAAGGCGGTGCATAAAGATAGTGAGGTGACGGTGCTGGAAAACTTTGGTGGCGAAGATCTCGCTAAGTTTGATGAGCAGGGATTCACCTCTGGGCTACTGCGCAAGATCGAGCACTGCAAAAACCCGGTGGTAGACGTGGAAGCGGGAGAATATGACGTGATCTTGGCTCCCCGATGCGTGGCTGAGTTTGTGCAGTATCTCACCTGGGGCATGAGTGCAAGAGCCTACGATCATCACGAAAGCTTTTTTGAAGACAAAGTGGGTGTTCAGGTATTCCCGCCTCATATCTCCATCACGGATGATCCGACTGACCCAGATATGATTCGTCTGGACTATGGCTCTGATGGACACATCTACAAGCCCCTGAAACTGATAGAAAATGGTGTATTTAAAGCTTTTATGTGTGATCATTACTATCACCGCAAGACGGGACTGCCAAAGAATGGCAATACAGGAAGCTGCCTCAGCATCTCACCCGGTGAGAGCAGCCTCGAAGAGATGATCAAGAGCGTCCAAAACGGGC
>Ga0116178_10004543_pt1 | contig 10196 bp, 7 predicted proteins | sample AD_STIC12_MetaG_FD_89880 | JGI IMG/M metagenome (GOLD analysis project Ga0116178, IMG submission 89880) | Active sludge microbial communities of municipal wastewater-treating anaerobic digesters from USA - AD_STIC12_MetaG | ecosystem: Engineered > Bioreactor > Anaerobic > Digestate | place: USA...
CAGGGCCCAGGCGCCTGGCCGGGTGTCGCGCGCCAGGCCGGGCGCACGGGGTTCAAGGGTCGGCGCCGCCGCGAGCGGGTCGACGACCGGCTGCAGCATCTCGCGCACCATTCGGCGCAGCGCCGGCGTCGGCGCCTGGGCCCTGAATTGAGGAGCGCACAGATGTACACCGCCAAAGGCCAGCTCGACGTCAACTCGATGCTCAAGCAGTACAGCCCGCTGGTGCGTCGGCTGGCGCACCAGATGATCGCCAAGCTGCCGGCCAACGTCGAGATCGACGACCTGATCCAGGTCGGCATGATCGGCCTGGCCGACGCGCTGAGCCGCTTCGACGCCGCCCAGGGCGTGCAGTTCGAGACCTTCGCGACCCAGCGCATCCGCGGCGCGATGCTCGACGAGCTGCGCGGCAACGACTACCTGTCGCGCGGCACGCGCAAGCAGCAGCGCTCGATCGAGTCGGCGGTCCACAAGCTCGAGCAGAAGCTCGGCCGCGCGCCGGCCGAGAGCGAGATCGCCCGCGAGATGGGCATCTCGCTGGCCGAGTACCAGGAGCTGCTGGGCAAGGTCCGCGGCACCCAGCTCGTGTACCTCGAGGACATGTCGGGCGACGACGGCGACAACGACTACCTCGACCGCCACGTCGCCGACGAGCAGGCCAACCCGCTCGCGCACCTGCAGGACCACCGCATGCGCGCCGCGCTCGTCGAGGCCATCAAGGTGCTGCCCGAGCGCGAGCAGTACGTGATGTCGATGTACTACGAGCACGACATGAACCTGAAGGAGATCGCGGCGGTGCTGAAGGTCACCGAGTCGCGGGTCTGCCAGCTGCACAGCCAGTCGATCGCCCGGCTGCGCGTGAAGCTGCGCGAATACTGAGCCCACGCGGGCAAGCCCGGAAGGGCTTGCCCGGCCGGCGAAGGCCGCGCCGCGATGTCTCGCCGAGAGGCCGAGCATCGCCGCGTGCCGGTGCGGCCGGCACAAAAGGCAAGGCCCGCGTTCTGCGGGCCTTCGTCATGGTGGCGTGCCGCCGGCGCGGCTCACTCGTCCGGGCTGTCGACGTTCGTGGCCTCGGGGCCGGGTTCCTCCGCCGGGGTCGGGTCGTGTTCGTCGGGGATCACCGGCAGGTTGCCGGCGACCGGCGGCAGCCAGGGCTGGCCGATGGCCTGCCCCTGGGGGTCGAGGGCCCAGGCGTCCATGTCGATCGGTTCGCCCGGCGCCGGCGCCGCGATGCGCGGGCTCTCCGCGGGGGCGGCGCAGGCGGTGCCGGCGCAGGCCGCCGGCTCGGTCGCCACCGCCGCGGCGCCGACGATCGGCACGGTGGCGGCGTCCGTCGGGAACGCGGCTGGCGCCGGGGTCGGCGCCGCGGCGGACCGGACCTCGGCCACGTCCGCCCGGGGCGCCGGCGCCGCCGGTGCCACCGGGGCCGAGCCCCATTGCCAGAACAGCGCACCCGCCGTGGCCGTGGCCGCGAGGCCCGCCGCCACCGCCGCCCAGGTCTTCCAGGCGAAGGCCGGACGCCAGGCGCGCGCCGGCCCGCGGCCGTGGAAGCGCTCCGCGTCGGCCTGGGCCGAGCCGAGCAGCTCGGCCAGCGCCGCGGGCGGGGTGGGGGGGCGTTTCATGGTGGCGATCACGGTCCGGCTCCGTCCAGCGTATCACCAGGTCAGCAGCGCGGCGCGCACTTCGTCGCGGTACAGCTCGATCGACGCAGCGCCGTAGGCGTTGGTGTAGGCGGTGTCGGTGGCGTCACCCCAGTTCGGCACCGGCGTGTCCGAGATCAGCCGGGCGAACGAGTAGGTGCGGTAGCTCACGACGCCCGCGACCTTGATCGGCAGCCGGATCAGCCCGGTGCCCGAGCGCACGATCACCTTCTGGCCGCAGTCGCCGGCGGCGTTGGGCAGGCAGGTGCCGTAGCTGCCGCCCTTGCCCCAGGTCCGCACCAGGCTGCCGAACTGCGCCGCGATGGCTCCCTTGCCGAGCTTGTTCGCTTCCTGGTTGATCAAGGTCTGCAGGGCGGCGCTGGCCCCGGTACCCGGGTTGGCCGACTCGAGGAACTCGGTGCGCGCCGAGTTCGTGTTGCTCAGCAGGGTCGAGTTCCACACGCCTTCGTAGATGCGCGCCAGGTCGGCGGCGGTGGTGTCGTTGCGCTGCGTGCTCGGCACGTACTTGCCGGTGGCCAGGTTGCGGTAGGCACAGCCGATGTTGTGGCGCAGCGTCGTGCCGGTCAGGCCGACGGTGGCCGCCGTGGTGTTGAACGGCGTGAAGCCGCCATAGCGGATCACCGTGCCGCGCGTCGTGCGGTTGTCCGAGATGCTCATCATCTGGTCGAGGCCGGTCTCGAAGTTGTAGTTCGTGCGGCGATTGGCGACGGTCTCGAGCGCCGGGTTGGGGCAGGCGTCCTTGCCCTTGACCGGGTCGTACTCGTAGTAGGTGAAGGCCGACGCGAGCGTGTCGGTGCCCGCGGCCACGCGGCGCATCGCGTGCAGCAGGTGCAGCGACTTCAGCGAACTGGCCGTCTCGGCGCGCCGGCTGGCGTTGAGGTTGACCTTGACGCTGCCGTTGACCTCCTTCAGGTAGGCCTCGAAGATGCCGCGCGTCGGGTTGCCGTTGCCGTCGAGGAAGGTCTTCGCGAACTCCGAGCGCACGCGGCGCGTGCTGGTGTTGGCGTTGTCGATGAAGGCCGCGTCCCAGCGACGCTGGCCGGCGGCGTTGACGTAGGTGACGATGTCGACCGGCCGCACCGCGAGCTGGTTGGCGTAGTTCAGCAGCGCCGTCGGCGAGGTGAAGCCGAACCAGTACCACCAGGCGGTGTTTTCAGCGCCGGTGTTCCTCACCTGGATGAAGTTGTAGGTGCCGTCGGCCTGGCGGTCGAGCTTGATCACGCGGCCGCTGAAGGCCGAGACCCGCGATGCGATCGAGGTCGGGGTCTGGTTCAGCCACCACTCCCAGGCTTCGTTGTCGACGCCGGTGTTGGCGATCATCACCGCGGTGTAGCGCTTGGCCGTGCCGGTGCCGTAGCTGTCGAGGTCGATGAGGCGGCGGCCCGGCAGCAGCGCGGCGAGCTGCGCCGAGGTCTGGCCGTAGTACCACCACCACGAACGCGCCGCGGCGCCGGTGTTCGACACCATCACGACGGCATAGCGGATCACCCCGCCGCCGACGTCGTAGGGCTCGAGGTCGATGATGCGGGCGCTGTTGGCGTTCAGGTAGGTCGACACCTGGGCCGGGGTGAGGCCGTAGTACCACCACCAGCCCGAGGCGGCGTAGGCGCCGGTGTTGCGCACCATGCGCACGGTGAAGGTCGGCACGCCGGCGCTGACCGACTGCACCTCGATGTCCGTCAGGCGTGCGCCGTTGACGTTGAGGTAGCTGCCGACCTGGGCAGCGCTGATGCCCGTGTAGAACCACCAGCCGGTCGGTGTGTTGATCGACAGGTCGGTCGTCGCCGAGGTGGTGTCGAGGTTCAGCGTGCCGACGCTGCCGGGGCTGGGCAGCGGTGCGACATCACCGTCTGCGGGCAAGGGAGCGGACTGCGCGAGACAGTTCAGCGCGAACAGCGCCGTGGCGGCGGCCAGCGCCCAGCGGCGCCAGGCTTTCGAGGTCGGTGAGGGCATGCGGTGTCTCCGGGGTGAGGGATGGCCGTCACTCTAGGTGGGCGCCCGAGCCGGGACAACGCATCCGGCCCCCTAGCCGTCCCCCCTCGAAGGGAGGTTCACCGTGCCGATGCCGCCGGCGGCGCGGGCGCGGCGAGAATCCCTGACCCCATCGCCTCACCCCATCGCCTCAACCCGACCCGATGATCTGGCCGCTCCCTGCACTTGCCGCCTGGGCCCTGGGCTGGCTCGTCTTCGTCGGACTCGTGCGGCTGGAAGCGCCGGTCGCGGTGGCGATGCTGGCCGGCAGTGCGCTGGGCGTGGGCGCCAGCGTGCTCGGCAGCACGCCGTGGCGGCGCGCGTTCATCGCCGCGGGCTTTCCGCTGTCGCTGGCGGCGTCGGGCCTGGCCGGGGCGCTGCCGGCCTGGGCCTGGCTCGTGCCGCTGGCGCTGCTGGCCGGCCTCTACCCGCTGAACACCTGGCGCGATGCGCCGCTGTTTCCCACGCCCCGGGGCGCGCTCGAAGGGCTGGCCCGGCTCGCGCCGCTGCCGGACGGCGCCCGCGTGCTCGACGGTGGCTGCGGCCTCGGCGACGGCCTGCGTGAACTGCGGGTCGAGTATCCCGCGGCCGTGCTCGAAGGCATCGAGTGGAGCTGGCCGCTGCGCCTGGCCTGCGCCTGGCGCTGCCGCTACGCCCGCGTGCGCCGTGGCGACCTGTGGGCGAGCGACTGGTCGGGTTGCGACCTCGTCTACCTCTTCCAGCGGCCCGAGAGCATGCCGCGCGCGGTCGACAAGGCGCGGCGCGAACTGCGCCGCGGTGCCTGGCTCGCGAGCCTGGAGTTCGAGGCCGCGACGCTCGTGCCCGACGCGGTGCTGCGTGCCGGCGGCGGGCGTCCGGTGTGGCTCTACCGGGCGCCGTTCAAGACACGCTGAGCGCCCGGCGCGGCCCTACAGCCGGTCACACATGGATCCGCAAGGGCATATCAAATGTGCCAATCGCACATTTATACTGCCGCCATGCGCCGACCCCTCTGGTCCGGCGGCGTCTGCAACTTCAGGAGCACGACATGGACGACAACACGATCGACAGGCGCAGCGGGTGGGCGCGCGCCGGCGCCATGGCGGCGCTGGCCATCGCGGCCCTGGTCGCCGCCTGTGGCGGTGGCGGCGGCGGTGATGGCACGAGCGCGCAGGCCGCGGCGTTCACGACCGGCCCGGTGACGGGCTTCGGCTCGATCATCGTCAACGGCGTGCGCTTCGACGACAGCAGCGCCGAGGTCGAGGACGAAGACGGCGGCGCCGGCCGCAAGGGCCACATCAAGCTCGGCACGATGGTCGAGGTCGAGAGCCAGGAGGTCGACGACGCCACCGGGCGGGCGAAGGCGCTGCGCATCCGCTATGGCAGCGAGATCGTCGGCCCGGTCGCGAGCGTCGACGCGGCCACCAGCACCCTCGTCGTGCTCGGCCAGACCGTCGACCTGCTGCCCTCGACCGTGCTCGACGACTCGCTGCCGACCGACCTGAACGCGCTCGTCGACAGCGTCGTCGAGGTGCATGCCCTGTTCGATGCGGCCACCGGCCGCTACGTCGCGACGCGCGTCGAGCCCGAGGCCGATGCGGACTTCTTCAAGCTGCGCGGCCGGGTCGCGCAGCTGGACCCCACGACGCGCACGTTCCGGATCGGCGACGCGGTGATCTCCTACGCCTCGATCGCCGACGCCGACCTGCCCGCCGCCTTCGCCGACGGTGCGATCGTGCGCGTGCGCCTGGCCAAGGCGCAGGTCGCCGGCCCGTGGGTGGCGGTGACGATCCGCAGCGGCCTGCGCAAGGTCGGGGACCATGCCGAGGCCCGCCTGCGCGGCACGGTGTCCGACTTCACGTCGACGACGGTGTTCTCGGTCAACGGCCTGCCGGTCGACGCCTCCGGCGCCGAGTTCGAACGCGGCACCACCGGCCTCGAACTCGGCGCCCGTGTCGAGGTGCTCGGCAGGGTCGTCGACGGCACGCTCGTGGCGAGCCGCGTCAAGGTGCTGCGTGGCGACGACGACGAGGTGCGCGGGGTCGAGCTGCACGGCACGGTCGGCTCGCTCGACCGCGAGGCCGGAACCTTCGTGCTGCGCGACCTGAAGGTCCACTACGGCGAGGGCGTGATCTTCAAGGACGGTGACCTCGCGAAGCTGGTCGATGGCGCCCAGGTCGAGGTCAAGGGCGTGCTCTCGGCCGACCGCACGACGCTGGTCGCGGTCGTCATCGAGTTCGAGTCCTGATCCGCTGGCCCGCCATCCCGGCGCGGCGCGCGTCGGGCCTGTCTCCGGCCCCGCCTCGGCGGGGTCGTGTCGCGTCCGCACCGCTACCATCGCCGCCGTGAAGTCACCGCCCGCCGTGCCACCCCCTGCGCTGCCGCCCGGCGACCAGCCGGCGCTGGCCGAGGCCGTGCGCGCGCTGCTGGTGCCGCTGGCGCAGCTGGCGGTGGCCCGCGGCCTGAGCTACACCCGCGTCGACGAGATGATGCGCAGCGCCTTCGTCGCCGCTGCGCACGCCGCGCACCCGGGCCTGCCGGAGCACCGCCGGGTCAGCCGCATCAGCGCGGCCACCGGCATCAACCGGCGCGAGGTCACGCGGCTCACGGCGCCGCAGGAGCGGCAGGTGCCGCCGCCGCGCTCGTACCCGAGCGAGCTGTTCGCCCACTGGACGACCGACCCGCTGTACCTCGACGCGAAGCGCCGCCCGCGCCCGCTGCCGCGGCTCGGCCCGGCGCCGAGCTTCGAGACGCTGGCGCAGGCGATCACGCGCGACATGCACCCGCGCTCGCTGCTCGAGGAACTGCTGCGCCTGGGGCTGGCGGCGCACGACGCCGAGACCGACCGGGTCACGCTGGCGCACGAGGCCTTCGTGCCGAGTCGCGACCGCGAGCGCATGGACGCCTTCCTGGGGGCGAACGTCGGCGACCACCTCAGCGCCGCCGTGGCCAACGTGCTCGCCGGGGGGCGCCAGCATTTCGAGCAGGCGATGTTCGCCGACGGGCTCTCGCAGGCCTCGGTGGCCGAGCTGCACGGGCTGATCGGCGAGCAGTGGCGTCGGCTCACCGCCGAACTCGTGCCACGCCTGGAGAAGATGATCGCCGACGACGCGGCGGCCGGCACCGGTGCCGGTCAGCGCGTGCGCGTCGGCCTGTTCAGTTACGAGGCGCCGGTGGCGCCGCCGCCCGGCACCGCGCCGGCCGAACCTTCCGCGGCGAAGCGCCCGGCGCGCCGCCGCCGCCCAGGAGACTCCCCATGACACTTCTCGACCGTGGCCGCCTGCGCCACCTGATGCGCGCGGCCCTGGCCCTCGCCCTGGCCGCCGCCGTGATCGCCGGTTGTGGCGGAGGCGTGGGTGTCGGTGGCACCGGCGCCTTCGCGTCGGGTCCGATCACCGGCTTCGGTTCGGTGTTCGTCAACGGCATCGAGTTCGACGACGCCGCCGCCCGCATCGAGGACGACGACGGCGCCGCAGCCAGCCGCGAGCAGTTGCGCCTGGGCATGACGGTCGAGGTCGACAGCGGCCCGCTGGGCGGCACGGCCGGCGCGCCCACCGCGAACGCGTCGCGCATCCGCATCGCCAGCGACATCGTCGGTCCCGTCGGCGCGGTGGACCTGCCGGGCGCCCGCCTCGTCGTCTTCGGCCAGCTCGTGCGGGTCACGGCCGCGACCGTGTACGACGACGACTACGTCGACGGACTCGCCAGCGTGGCCAGCGGCAGCGTCGTCGAGGTCTACGGGCGTTTCGACGTCGTCGCCGGCGGATTCGTCGCGGCCCGCATCGCGCCGCGCCCCGATGCGCCGGCGTACAAGCTGCGCGGCTTCGTGCGCGAGCTCGACACGGCCGGACGCCGCTTCACGATGGGCCTGCGCCGCTTCGACTACAGCGCGCTGCCGGCCGCGGCGGTGCCGCCGGACCTGGCCGACGGCCGCTTTCTGCGACTGCGCGTGGCCCGCGTGCCGGTGGCCGGCGTCTGGACGGTGCTGGCCTTCGGCGAGGGCGCGCCGCGCGTGCCCGACGCCGAGCGCGTGCTTTTGCGCGGCCGCATCACCGCGTTCGCCTCGGCCACGTCGTTCAGCGTCGACGGGCAGGCGGTCGACGCCCGCGGCGCGAGTTTTCCGGAAGGCACGGCCGGGCTGGGCCTCGGCGCCGAGGTCGAGGTCGACGGCGCCGCGGTCGACGGCGTCGTGCAGGCACGCGCGGTACGCGTGCGTGACGAATCCGAGCGCGAGTCGATCGAGCTCAAGGGCCGGGTGGAGCGCCTCGATCCGGCGGCGCGCACCCTGGTGCTGCGCGGCGTCACCGTGTCCTACGCCGGCGCGTCGATCGCGTACGAGGGCGGCTCGGCAGCGGACCTCAGAGTGGGCGTGGCCCTCGAGGTGAAGGGGGTCCTGTCGCCCGACGGCACGCGCGTGCAGGCGCAGCACATCCGCTTCGAGGACTGATCAGGTCGCGGCCAGCCAGCGGCGGGCCCGCGCCAGGGCCTCGGCCTCGGGCAGCGCCAGCCCGGTGGCCCAGGCGGCCTCGAAGGCCTCGGCCGAGAGCGCGGCCTGGGCGGCCTCGAGTTCCACGTCGCGCTCCTGGCGCGTCGTCGGATCGACGTGCAGGCCGAGCTCGCGCCACAGCGTGTGCGCGACGGCGAGCAGTTCCACGGCCTGTGGCCATCGGTCGCACTGGCCCAGGCAGGTGCCCGACATGCCGAGCGCGTGCACGACGAGGTAGCGCGAGCCCACGCGCGGCAGCAGGTCCAGCGCTTCGAGCAGGCCATCGCGCGCCCGCGTCGTCGCACGCCGGTCGAGCGAGGCCGAAGCGATGTTCAGCAGCGCGGTGGCGATCTGGTGCACATGGCCGGCGGCGCGGCGCATCTGCAGCACCTGCTCGCACTGCGCGTCTGCCTCGTCGAGCCGTCCGACGAGCCGGTTCACGGCCGCCAGGCCGTTGAGGGCGTCGCCCTGGCGGCGCAGATCGCCACGCGCCGTCGCCAGCGCCAGCGCGGTCTCGAGGTGCATGCGCGCCTCGTCGGTGCGGCCCAGCGAGCCGGCGATGTTGCCGAGGTGCGCCTGGGCCATGGCCAGGCCGTCGTCGTCGCCTGCATCGAGGGCGCGGTCGGCCAGACGGCGCGCCACGGCCAGGGCATCGTCGTGCGCGCCGACATGGCGCAGCATCAGCGTCAGCGCGCCCATCGCGAGCACCTGGCTGCGGTCGTGCGGCAGCGCAGTGGCATGTTCGAGCGCGCGTCGCGTGACCCTCAGCCCGGCGGGCAGCAGGCCGCGCGCCGGCCAGTAGTAGCGCAGCGCCGCGACCAGCTCGAGCCCCGCGCATGCCGCAGCCGGGTCGTCGGCGCGGTCCCAGTGGTCGATCGCACGCAACAGGTTGTCGCGTTCGCGGTCCAGCCGGTCCAGCGCGTGCGCGCCCTCGCCGTGCGCCTCGATGTCGGCATCGACCTGGCGCGCCACCGCCAGGAAGTGGCGCGCGTGCCGTTCGCGGGCCTCGGCGAGCTGCCCGCCCTCGTGCAGCCGCTCGAGCGCGAACTGGCGCACGGTCTCGAGCAGCAGGTAGCGCGGGGCCCCGTCGGCGTGCTGGACCTCCAGCAGCGACAGGTCCGCCAGGCGCGCCAGGCCATCGAGCAGCGCCGGCCGGTCGTCGGCGCGCTCGGAAAGCGCCGCCGCGGCGTCGAGGTCGCAGCCGCCGGCGCACACCGCGAGGTGCTGCAGCAGCCGCTGTTCGTCCGGCCGCAGATGATCGTGGCTCCACTGGATCACCGTGGCCAGCGTCTGCTGGCGGGGCAGGGCGCGGCGCCCGCCGACCAGCAGCCGGAAGCGCTGGTCAAGCAGCTCGAGCAGCTGGGCCGGCGACACGAGCTGCAGGCGCGCCGCGGCCAGCTCCAGCGCGAGCGGAATGCCGTCGAGCCGGCGGCAGATCTCGGCGACGACCTCGGGTGCGGCCAACGCCGACACGCCGGGGCTGGCCGCCTCGGCGCGCAGCAGGAACAGGCGCACGGCCTCGGCCTCGAGCGCCGATGCGGGGCTGCAGCCCGGCGCCGGCAGGTCCAGCGGGCGCACCGGCAGCACGGCCTCGCCAGGCAGGCCGAGCGCCTCGCGGCTCGTGGCCACGAGGCGCAGCGCGGGTGCGGCGTCGAGCAGCGTGGCGGCGAGCGACGCGACGGCGTCGAGCAGGTGCTCGCAGTTGTCGAGCACCAGCAGCGTGGGCCGCCGGCCCAGGTGCGACGCCAGCGTCGCCTGCAGGACCTCGCTGGCGCGCAGCGGGCAGCCGGCGGCCTGGGCGACGGTCGGCAGCAAGGGCTCGGCGGCCTCGACCGGCGCCAGGTCCACCCAGACCACGTCGGTCCCGCCGGCCGCCGCGCAGCGCTCGGCGAGCTTCAGCGCCAGCCGCGTCTTGCCCGTGCCGCCGATGCCGATCAGCGTCAGCAGCCGGGCCGACGCCAGCCGGAGCTGCGCTTCGGCCAGCGCCGTGTCGCGGCCGACGAAGCCGGTGCGCTCGGCGGGCAGGTTGTGGCGCGCCGGGCCGCCGTCCAGCGGCAGCGTGAAGCGGTAGCCGAGGCCGGCGACGGTGCCGATCGCCTCGG
>Ga0116178_10004545_pt1 | contig 10192 bp, 6 predicted proteins | sample AD_STIC12_MetaG_FD_89880 | JGI IMG/M metagenome (GOLD analysis project Ga0116178, IMG submission 89880) | Active sludge microbial communities of municipal wastewater-treating anaerobic digesters from USA - AD_STIC12_MetaG | ecosystem: Engineered > Bioreactor > Anaerobic > Digestate | place: USA...
CAACGGCTACCGCGCGAGCGTGATCGACTACACCCCCGGCGACGAGGCCGGGGTGAAGAGCGCCACCGTGAACGTGCAGGGCGATTACGCCTACGGCTTCCTCAAGGGCGAGCGGGGCGTCCACCGCCTGGTGCGGATTTCGCCCTTCGACGCGAACAAGCGCCGGCACACCTCCTTCGCGTCGGTGGAGGTGGTACCCGAGGTCGCCGACGACATCGCCATCGACATCAACGAATCCGACCTGCGCATCGACACCTACCGCTCCTCCGGCGCCGGCGGGCAGCACGTGAACACGACCGACTCCGCGGTGCGGATCACCCACCTCCCCACCGGCATCGTGACGCAGTGCCAGAACGAGCGTTCGCAGCACAAGAACAAGGCCTTCGCGATGAAGGTCCTGCGCGCCAAGATCTACGAGCTCAAGCGCGAGGAGATGGACCGCAAGCGCGAGGAGAAGGCGGGCGAGAAGAAGGACATCTCCTGGGGCAACCAGATCCGCTCGTACGTGTTTCAGCCGTACATGATGGTCAAGGACCACCGCACCGGCGAGGAGACGAGCTCGGTGGACAGCGTGATGGACGGCGCGATCGACCGGTTCATCTACGCCTATCTCAAGAACCGGCGCGCGGCCGGATAGGGGCGGCCATGCTGGCATATGTTGCGCGCAACGCCGTGCTCATCGCCCGCACCGTCCTGCGGCGGGTCCCCGGGGCGCTTGTGTCGAGCTTCGGGATCGTGTTCTTCATCGCGTTCCTCATCGTGTTCATCGCCCTGCGCACCGGGGTGCGGGACTACCTGGAGAACCGCATCTTCAGCCGGCTCAACATTAACGAGATCCGCGTCACGCCGAAAAGCAAGACCACGCTCATCAACCTGAACATCTTCTCCGCCGAGAAGACGCGGATCCCCGAGGGCGCCGCGCGGCGCATCCAGCGCCTGGAGGGCGTGGCGAAGGTGCACCGCGTCGTCCGGCTCGACGTGCCCGTGACCATGACCTTCGGCATGTTCGGCGCGCTCATCAAGTCCGACATGCTCATCAGCGGCATCGACCGCGACTTCTTTCGCGGATCAAAAATCCCCTGGCGCGTCCCGAAGGACGACGAGATGGTCCCCGTGGTGGTGCCGTACTTCGCGCTGGAGCTGTACAATAATTTCGCGAACGCCGCGGGTACTCCGGAGATGGGCGAGAAGTTCATCCTGGGCAAGACCATGGAGCTCACCTTCGGCAAGTCCTTCATGTTCGGCTCGGGCGGGCTGCTCTTCGGGCGCTCCGGCCCCGAGCGCCGCACCGTGATCGCGCAGGGGCAGATCGTCGGGTTCACCTCGCAGCTCAACACCGCGGGGCTCGTGCTCCCCGCCGAGTATATCCGCGCGCTGTGCAGAAAGAACCCGGACCTCGCGCGGCGCCCCGGGGAATGCACCTCGAACATGATGCTCATCGTGCGGGTGTCCGATCCGCGCCACCTGCCGGCGGTCTCGCAGCGGATCCGCGACCTGGGGCTTGCCGTGGAATCGAAGGAGGACATCGCGCAGCGCACCCAGAAGGCCGTGGGCTTCATCGACGCCGTCTTCTTCATGCTGCTCATGATCATCCTCGCGCTCACCGTGATCGCGATCTTCAATTCCTATCTCACGATCGTGTACAACCGCAGCTACGAGATCTCGCTGGAGCGGATGCTGGGGGCCACCAAGGTGCGGATCATCGCCATCTTCATCATCGAGGCGGCCATCGTGGGGCTCGTCTACGGGCTGGCGGGCTTCCTGCTGGGGTCGCTCGCGGTCACGAAGCTCGCGCACTACGCCGGGAACTGGGTCCCGCTGTTGGGCGGGCTTACGATTTCGTTTAACGCGAGCGCGTACGCGGCGATGGCGCTCGGCGCCTCGGTGGCGGTGTCCGCGCTCTCGGCGCTCGTGCCCGCGGTCTTTGCGTCGAACCTGAGCCTCTTCGACAACGTGAAGCGCTTTTGAGTTGTCCATGGCGCCGGAACGCGAAACAAAGCGGTATGAGGAGCTCGTCGCGCTCATAGAGCGGTACAATCATCATTATTACGAGCTCGATTCGCCCCTGGTGGACGACGCCGAGTACGACGCCGCGATGCGCGAGCTCGCCGCGCTCGAGGCGGCGCACCCGGAGCTCGCGCGGGAGGACTCCCCGACGCGCCGCGTGGGCGGCGCGCGATCGTCCACCTTCGGCGAGGTGCGCCACGACCCGCCCATGCTCTCGCTGGGGAACGTATTCGACGCGGCGGAGCTTGCGGATTTCGACGAGCGCTGCCGGAAGCTCCTGAAGGCGGACGGCTCGCTCGTCTACACCGCAGAGCTCAAGTTCGACGGCCTCGCGGTCGAGATCGTCTATCGCGACGGTCGCTACGCGCAGGGCTCCACGCGCGGCGACGGCGCGACGGGCGAGGACGTGACGGCGAACCTCGCGACGATCCGCGCATTGCCCGCGCGGCTTGCCGGGGCGCGCGTTCCGGCCTATCTCTCCGTCCGCGGCGAGGTGTTCATGCGCCACGACGAGTTCGAGCGGCTCAATGCAGAGCGGCTGGCGGCGGAGGAGCCGCCGTTCGCGAATCCGCGTAACGCGGCCGCCGGGTCGCTGCGCCAGCTCGATACGGGCGTCACCGCCTCGCGCGCACTCGACATTGCGCTCTACGGCATCGGGAGGATCGATCCGCCGGACTCCGCTCATGGCCAGGGCGCGCTCTTTGATCTTTTAAGCGAGCTGGGGCTTCCGGTCGCGGAGCACCGCTTCCGCGGCGAGCTCGACGGCGTCGTGGCTTTTTACGAGCGCTGGCGCGACGGGCGGCACCGGCTCAATTTCGACATCGACGGGATCGTGATCAAGCTCGACGACTTCGCGGCCCGCGAGCGCGTCGGGGCCACCAGCAAGGCGCCGCGCTGGGCGGTCGCGTGGAAGTTCCCCGCGAAGGAGGCGGTCACCACCATCGTGTCCGTCGATCTCCAGGTGGGACGCACGGGCGTGATCACCCCGGTCGCGAACCTCGCGCCCATCAACATCGGCGGGGTGATCGTGAAGCGCGCGACGCTCCACAACTTCGACGAGGTGCGCCGCCTGGACGCGCGCGTGAACGACACCGTCACGGTGAAGCGCGCGGGCGACGTGATCCCCAAGGTGGTGGCGGTGCTCGTCGATTCCCGTCCGAACGACGCGCGCGCAATCGAGCCGCCCGAACGCTGTCCCGGCTGCGGGAAGGAGCTCGCGCGCGAGGAGATATACATACGCTGCGTTAATCCGGCCTGTCCCGCGAAGGCGCTGGAGACGCTCAAGTTTTTCGTGTCCAAAGACGGGATGGATATAGAGTTTTTCGGGCCGGAGCTCATGCAGCGGCTCTACGCCGCCGGCATCGTGAAGACGTTTGCGGACGTCTTTCGCCTCACGCGCGACGATCTTGCGGGCGTGGAGCGGATGGGCGAGAAGAGCGCAGAGCGGATCATCGAATCGGTGCGCGCGCGGCGGCGGATCGGCCTGTCGCATTTTCTTCGGAGCCTCGGGATCCGGAACGTGGGCGACCACGTCGCGAAGGTGATCGCGCGGGCCGCGGGGAGCCTCGATGCGCTCCGGGCGATGGGCGCCGACGAGCTCATGGCGGTCCACGAGGTGGGCCCGGGCGTCGCGGAATCGGTCTCGCAGTTTCTCGCCGATCCGGCGTTGCGCGCCATCGTGGACGATCTCGTCGCCGCCGGCGTCGAGGTCGCCGACGAAGAGGCGCCCGCCCCGCCGGCATCGGCCGTGGCCGGGAAGACCTTCGTGGTGACCGGGACCCTCGCGAGCCTGTCGCGGCAGGAGGCCGAGGCGCTCATCGAGAAGCGGGGAGGGCGCGCCGCGGGATCGGTGAGCAAGAAGACCGATTACGTGGTGGCCGGGGAATCGGCCGGATCGAAGCTCGCCAGGGCCAAGGAGCTCGGCGTGACGGTGCTGGACGAGGACGCGTTTTTGAAGATGATGCGGGATTGAAATTTTATTCTGATAGGGACGGCTACCTCATCCCCCGGCCCCTTCTCCCAAAGGAGAAGGGGAGAAAAGGCAAGAATTCTTTTCCAAGGAGCCCTCTCCTCCGGGAGAGGGCGCGCCGGTGTTCCCCGAGCTTCGTCGAGGGGAGGCGGGGTGAGGTTGAGCGAGTGGCTTTTCTTTGTTTGTTTTCTATTGTCATCTTAAAAGATAGTATCGGATTGACCCGTGGTACTTGTCGCGCACGATGCACCAGGAATATATGATCGAGGATGTAATAGGAAGTGTTAAAATTTTTCGGGGCCACACGCCTGTATATACGAATCAATAAACAGAACAAGAACTAGGCAGTAAAGGTCGAAGACATGGTACGAATTACAGCAAATAGCACATTGAATGTTATCCGATATATCATCAAATGTTTAATAGTTGCTTTATCGATAATTATATTTATGCCGCAGACTGTTTCTCCTGATGCAAGAAGAAAAGACATCAAGCGGCTTGTGATACTTCCATTTGAGAATATGGGTGCGCATTCAAAGGAGTTTGACTCCATCGGCGAGGAAATGTCAATTAGCTTGATTCAGTCGCTTTCACAAGTTAAGGAACTTAGTGTCATGGATCCAACGTCAGTCCGAAAGCTGCTTGTAGAAAAGTTGGAATTTATTCAAGGGTCTGGTATTGGGGATGATAAGAAATTAAAAAGAGAGATAGAAAAAATTGATGAAGAGAATTTTGATCTTATTCTCCTTGGCAATTATAGGATTATTGGAGACAAAATTAAAGTAACGCTAAAATTGCTTGAACGCGAGAACAACAGAGTGGCCATCACGCCGATTAGCGTGATGGGAAGTTACCCGGGCCAGTTGTTTAGTGTTGAGGAGGATATAGCAGAAAAGGCAGCGGTGGCAATAGATATATACAATAAGGCTTATGTCGTTGATTTTAAAAACTTTTACGCGTTCACAACAAATCGCGAATCATATCGATTGTATCTCATGGGGATCAATGCAAAAAGCGATTTAACTATTCAAGGCTACATGAAAGCTGTCATGTTGTTTTACAGATCGTATATGTACGATGCATCATTTTTTCTCCCCTTATATGAGCTGGAAAATCTGAAAAACGACATAGCAGTGACAATCTCTAAGCTTGGATTGATGAGAAACATGTTTAACTCGTTTGGTAATTATGACGCGCATAAAGTGTTAATTGAGTTGTTGTCGGAAAACAAAATTACTGGCATTATTAATGCGTGTTATAAAGCAAGAGCGGAGTATCGAGAAAAGAATAGTGCGAACTTCACGAGGAAAGAGCAAATATTTTCCTTGTCGCAGCATTTCAATAAATATCGTGATCCGAGGAAGGATGCAATAAATCATCCTAATGACATTGAAATTCTTTTTCGTGCATGGGAAAAAGTGGACAAGTTTGATGTGAATAGTGATTATAAAATTAAAATCAAGTCGATTGAAAAGAATTATATGCCTCTCAAAATCATTGAGTTATTTAACGAAATTAATGGGAAATTTGAACAAAACAAAAAAGTGATCCTTGGGCTTCAAAAGGAAGTCGGGAGTATTCAGAAAAGTAACGAATATTCCAATAAACAAAATCTATTATCATCGAGAATAAAAAATGTTATAGATGCCGAGGTTGAATATTTTCTTAGTAAAACCGATGGTTTTGAAAAGATGTATCCTAAGTCATTATACAATCTGACTTATTATGAATATTTCTTGAGATATTCTTTTAAAATACTCGAAGCTAAAATGTATTTCGTTGAAAATGTAGATTATGAGAACTCAAAAGAGGGAGTTAGGTTTAAAACGAATTTGCGCCATTTTTATAATGCGATTAGTGAAGAAGCGCCTCTTGTCCGGCCGTAAAAAAATCGCTATAATAGTCCGCTAATTTTTAAATATTAAAATGGATGCAATCATATGAAATCAAAACTCAAAGACTTCTCCCAAAAACACTACTACCTCCTCACCGGCATCCTATGGTTTCTTTCGGTGCCCAGCTTCGATGCGTGGTTCCTGAAGGGATTTCCCTTTTTCGCGTGGATCGCCTTCGTTCCCCTCTTTGTCTATGTTCGCGACAAGGGATATCGCGAGGTGTTTCGCGCATCGTTCATGGCCGGGCTGCTGGGCAATCTGCTCGCCTATCAGTGGATCGGCGCCTTCGGCGCCAAGGTCCCCGGCGGGTATTTCGTCGTATTGCTCTTCCTCATTCCCAGCCTCACGGTCTTTTTCGTGTCGGGCATGATGATGGCGGAGTTCCTCTCGCGTCGCGTCGAGCGCCTGCGCGCGCCGATCTACGCCGGGTCGTTCGTGGTCGTCTACTGGGTCCAGTCGATGGGATATCTCGCCTATCCCATGAACTACTGGGGCTATTCCCAGTTTCCCTTCACACCCTTCATTCAGGTTTCTTCAATCGTCGGTATCATGGGCGTGTGCTTCATTCTTATATTTTTTAACGAAAGCATGGCGGGCCTGATTGCGCGCATCGCGTCGGGCGCGCGCTCGTTTCGAGAAGCGATCGCATCGTTCGAGGGGAAGGCGTTCGTTGGGGCGCTCGCGCTGGTCGCGGGAATCACCGCATGGGGCGCCGTGACGCTCGCCGCGAACCCCGCGACGGGGAAGCGCGACCTCCGGGCGCTGATGGTGCAGTCGTGCATCTCGCCGTGGGAGAACTGGGAGCAGAACAAGTTCCGCTATCTCGACCGCCTCACGCACTACACGAACGCGGCGCTGGCGTCGCCCGCCGATAAGCCCGACCTCGTCGTCTGGTCGGAATCGGCCACGCTCGAGAAGATATCGTACTTCGCGCAGGGCGGACACCCGATGCTCTTTACGGAGAGCGAGCGCGAGTTCATCCGCAGCGTCTTCGCTTACGTGAAGTCGATCGGCCGGCCGCTCCTCACCGGGGAGATCGGCATCGTCGAGGACCTGCGGTATCGGCGCTACTTCGCGCAAAACAGCGCGGTCCTCATCGGCTCCGAGGGCAACTTTATCAAGGCCTATCCGAAGATCAATCTGGTGCCCTTCGGTGAGTGGTTTCCCTATCATAAGTGGCTGCCCATCATACAGGAGCTCACCTTCGCCTTTGGCGGATCGAACTTCGTGCCGGGCGACCGGCCGGTGCTCTTCGAGACGGGCGGTAGAAAATTCGGCGTGCTCATTTGCTACGAGGGGATTTTCTTCCGGCTGTGCCGCGACTACAAGCGGCTGGGGGCCGACTTCCTGGTGAACATCACCAATGACGGCTGGACCGATAGCTTCGCCGGGCACATGCAGCACTTCGCCTCGTCGGTGTTCCGCTCCGTGGAAAACGGCATCTGGTATGTCCGGGCCGGGAACACGGGGCTCACCATGGCCATCGATCCCTACGGCCGCATGAAGACGACGCTGCCCATTCTCGAGAAGGGCACCGTGAGCGCCGACCTCGATTTCTCGATGAACCGGACGACCGTGTACGCCCGCATCGGGGATGTGTTTTTATATCTGGTCGTCGCGTTCATCGCGGCCGTCGGGGCGTTCGCCCTGAACGCGTGGCGACGCGAGCGGCGGGGATAGGGCGGACGGGACCGGCATGAAGATCGTCTATCTCACCGACATCCACGGCGCCTTCGAGCGGGTGAAAAACCTGTTGGTCGAGACTGTGGCCGACGTCTACATCATCGCGGGGGACCTCATCGACATCCCCTTCTATAACATGGATTCCGCCATCAAGTACCATGAACTGCAGACGTACTTCCACGCCCTGCGGCGCCGCATGGAACAGGAAGGGACCATCATCGAGGACTTCATCGACGAGTTGCTCGATATGCCCAACGTCTCCGACGAGATCCAGGAGATGGGCAGCAAGTATCAGCAGTACACCATCCGCGCGCGGCGCGTGATGCAGCAGAAGTACAAGATCATCGAGAATATCGTGTCCACCAAGCAGTCGGCGCTGTGCCTGTGCCTGCCCGGCAACTACGACATGGATCTCAAGTACACCTCGCTGCACGAGCGCGACCTGCACCTGCACTGGTATCAGGTCGAGCACCTGAAGATCGCCGGCTACGGCGGCGCCGACACCTGGACCGCCGGTATCCCCGAGCGCTATGTCGTGAACCATCAGGCGGGTATCGGCGTGGACGACAAGAAGAACGAGATGAACCGCTTCTTCAAGGCCGTGAAGCCCGACATCATCGTGAGCCATCAGCCGGCGCACGGCGTACACGACCGGCTCTCGTTCAAGGGCCCGTCCGGATCGCCGGCCCTGCGCACCTACTGCGAGAACAACCCGGTGCTGCTGTGCCTCACCGGGCACATCCACAGCGACTGGGGTTTTTTCGAGAGCGACGGGACCGTCTACCTCAACCCGTCGAACTTCGGCGAAGTGACCACCGTGACCGGGGAGGTCTCCGAGGGCGGCTTCTTCCACCGGATCGAGGTCGACGCCGGGCGGGTGGTCGGCGTCAAGTTCCGCAAGCTCGTGGATGATCGCGTCTACGACATCGCCGACTACGTCCCGGAAAACGGGAAGTGGACCGAGCGGGTGGTCGACGCCGAGCGCTTCGAGGCGCTGCGCCGCGGCGAGAACTTCGACATGAAGGTGAAGAAGTATTCGCACATCCCGGAGATCGTGCTGTTCAAGGAGATCAAGCAGTTCTTCCGCATGTTCCAGACGCAGGAGTCCGAGGAGCGCGTGGAGCGGCTCGAGGAGGTGGTGCAGCGCATCGAGGGCAAGCTCGACGACATCGCGATGGACCTGGTGGGCTCGGTGAACCTGGGGATGTCGCAGCCGAGCTCCGACATCGACGTGGTGCTGTACCTGCGCTGCAACGCGCAGTGCTCCGAGATGCTGGTCAACTGCGAGCACTTCAAGCAGGCCGAGCGCCTCATCCGCGAGCAGCTCGGCGACGACTACAAGTTCGAGATCATCGACTGCATCGACCTGACGGTGGTGGAGCGCAGCATCCGCGAGAAGAACTACGAGTGCGAGGTCACTCAGCGCTTCGTGACCTACCGCTCCATCTGCCGCCCGGTGAACTATCGCGTCATCGCCCCGCTCGAGGACCTGCTCAACGACGACATCGAGTTCCGCATGGAGCTGGAGGGGAGCATCCGCTCGTATTTCAAGATCTTCGTGACTACCTCGCAGCACATCCGCTCGTTCGACAAGTACGAATCGCGCCTCAAGTCCATCGGCATCAAGCTCCCGGAGGCGATCCGCCGGAAGATCATCCATTACCTGCAGGGCGGCCCGCCGACGGCATAAAAAACCTTGATTTTATTCACGGGTGCCGGTATGATAATCATGTTCGGCGCCCGTCCGCGCCGATACTGAGAGGAGGAGATCGGTTATGATACGGATGTCGATTCTGATGCCATTGATCGCCAAGGCGCCCGCCGTGACAAAAACAAGCGAGGTGATATCCATGAACGGTGACGTACTGCTCCAAAACATCTTCAGCGTTTTCATTATCGCCATCATCCTGGAGGCGGCCGTGATGGCGCTGTTCAATCTCTCGGCGCTCAAGGGATTGGACCGCAACCGCGCGATCGAGGCGACGCGCGACGGGATCATCATCATCGTCGCGTTCTTTCTCTGCTGGAAGGTGGACATCCTTCGCATCTTCCGCGGGACCGGCATGAACATGCCGTGGATGGTCGACGTCATCATCAGCGGCCTGGTGCTCGCCCGAATGACGAATTTCGTGCGGCAGGTGATGTCCCGCTTTAAAGCAGAGGATTGATCGCGCGCGCCGCCGCGCCGCCGGCGCCCGCCGGCGGCGTATCAGCACCCGCCGCTTTTTCGACTTGACAAATGCCCTGTGAAAAAAAACGGTACTGCCGTGTCCCCCGGGCGCTGCGATCGTTTGGCGGCCACTCGTTTATTCTATCTCTCCAGGTGCGGCGATGTTTACAGGCAGAAGCTATTGCGGAGAAGTGACCGTTGACGATATCGGCGCGCGGGTGATGCTGTGCGGCTGGGTGGACGTGAAGCGGGATCTCGGCGGGATCGTGTTCATCGAGATGCGCGACGTGACGGGGCTGGTGCAGCTCGTGGTCGATTCGTCGCAGGCCTCCGCCGCGGCCGAGGCGGCCGACCGGGTCCGCAGCGAGTACTGCATCATGGCGCGCGGCGCGGTCCGGCGCCGTTCGGACGAGACCGTCAATCCCGCGCTCGCAACCGGGACCGTCGAGGTGGTCGCCGACGAGATCG
>Ga0116178_10004550_pt1 | contig 10188 bp, 10 predicted proteins | sample AD_STIC12_MetaG_FD_89880 | JGI IMG/M metagenome (GOLD analysis project Ga0116178, IMG submission 89880) | Active sludge microbial communities of municipal wastewater-treating anaerobic digesters from USA - AD_STIC12_MetaG | ecosystem: Engineered > Bioreactor > Anaerobic > Digestate | place: USA...
AATTGCATTCAAAATCCTCTTTTATTCATTCAAGGCCATGAATCGCCGCCATCAGTCGTTCACCGTGCTTCAAGCAACCCAGGACTCTCCGACGCTGGCACGTTTAACCTCGTTGGCGACCGAATCATCAACCCGACTGGAATTGATACAGGCTCTGATACCGTTAGGTATGCGACCATCTGTACGCCCCGGACCTATCGAAGGGGCTGTCTGGTGCTTGATACTCGACAACAATTCCATAGCGTCAAAAATCCGACAACTACTGCCGGCATTCGAATCCCACCTTCGCGCCAAGGGGTGCGATGTAAGCGCGATCCGCGTCAAGGTAGTGAAACAACACACTAACGCTTGACAGGGGTTGCGCCCCAAACTAGATCGACTGGATCAGACTCTATCCTCCGGGCGCCAGGTTTTTGGACACCTGAGATTCGGGACCACTATTTCAAGTAAGCGCTGCCATCACCAGCGAACCGTCTTCTTACAGATTGCTGACTCGCAGAGATTTTAATAGATATCGTGATATGGCCAAACTTGGCGAACCGACACAAAAAAACCCGCCCTCCACTGAAGAAGGCGGGTTTCGCAATGTCTTGAACTGCTTGAAACAGTCAAATGGTGCCGATTATCGGATTCGAACTGATGACCTACCGCTTACAAGGCGGTTGCTCTACCAACTGAGCTAAATCGGCACGTCTTAAATTTTACACCAACTCGCTATGCACGCGTGCAGAACCAGAAGCCCCGCGTGATACTACTTAACTCGCGTGAGTGACGGTTTTGCACCCGTTGGTGGGCGTGGCGGAACGGTTGGTTCATCTCCTTCTGGAGAATCGAGAACCCGCGTCAGTGACACCGGCTTATCAACCGATGTTGCGATCTGTCTTGGTTCCCCCGAACTCGCCAGCATGGGAAAAGCCATGCCCTGCCCATTTTCACGGGCGTAAATGGCAACTACCCGATCTACCGGTACAAAGATGTCCCGCGCTACGCCCCCAAAACGTCCCTTGAACTCAATGAATTCATTTCCCATATTCAACGCACTGGTTGCATCGAAGCTGATGTTCAGAACAATTTCGCCGTCCTTTACATACTCATTTGGAACGCGAACCGTTTCATCCACAAAAACCGCAATAAACGGAGTAAGTCCGTTATCCGTACACCATTCGTACAGTGCGCGGATCAGGTAGGGGCGCGTAGAACCAGTATCTGAAGCGTCTAACATATTGACAAACGCAATATTTATTTGCGCATCACTTTTTCAGAGGGCGTCAACGCTTCAATGTAGGCTGGGCGAGAAAAAATGCGTTCGGCATACTTCAGCAGAGGAGCGGCATTTTTGCTCAAGTCAATTCCGTAAAAATCGAGGCGCCAGAGCAGAGGTGCTATGGCTACATCGAGCATGGAAAAGTTGTCGCCTAGCATGTACTTATTTTTCAAAAAAACCGGCGCCAACTGGGTCAGGCGGTCACGAATATGGGCACGGGCCTTTTCCAAAGCTTTTTCATTTCCTTTGGAATTGCGCGCTTCCAGTGTTGAAACATGGACAAAGAGTTCCTTTTCAAAATTGAGCAGGAACAATCGCACGCGGGCGCGATCAACGGGGTCACCGGGCATCAGTTGAGGGTGCGGGAACCGCTCGTCAATATATTCATTGATGATATTGGACTCGTACAAGATCAGGTCACGTTCAACCAGAATGGGCACCTGCCCATACGGGTTCATGACATTGATATCTTCAGGCTTGTTGTAGAGGTCTACATCACGGATTTCGAAGTCCATGCCTTTTTCAGACAGTACAAAGCGGCAGCGATGAGAAAAGGGGCAGGTTGTTCCTGAATACAGCACCATCATGGCGATCGACTCCTAAAAATTAAAAGAGTGGGTTGCGATTTGCCAACCCACTCCCGAACCGTTGAAGGGCATCCACGCAGACACCAGCCAACTGTTTGGCAAAAATGTTACTTAACGTCTTTCCAAAACGCAGCGTTCAAACGCCATGCAAAGAATGTCATCAAGAGCAAAAACGCTATCACACCCATTCCGACGCGTACACGCGTATTGACGGCTGGCTCGGACATCCATTGCAAATAGCTTACAAGGTCGCCCATGGCGTGATCGTATTCTTGGGGTGTGAGTGTTCCCGGTGTGAGTTGTTCCCACCCCTTGAATACTTGAACCTGTTGTCCATGCTCTGTAGCGGTCTCGTAGACCGGTGACCGCTTGCCCTGCAATTCCCAAAGTACATGGGGCATGGCGATGTTGGGGAAAGCCAAGTTGTTCCAACCAGTCGCCTTTGTATCGTCGACGTAGAACGTACGCATATAGGTGTACAGGTAGTCAGCCCCGGTTCCCTGGCCTTGTGCGGATCGCGAGCGAGCAAGAACCGTAAGATCCGGCGGATTTGCCCCAAACCACTCTTTTGCCTGTCGGGGATCAATGGCAGATTTCATGGTTTCGCCGACTTTTTCGGTCGTGAATAGCAAATTGTCTTTGATCTGCTGTTCAGTCAATCCAATGTCCTTCAGGCGGTTGAAGCGCATGAATGCCGCTGAATGGCAATTCAGACAGTAGTTCACAAACAGTTTGGCACCATTTTGCAAGGCAGCCATGTCGCTGGTTCGGTCGGGTGCTTTATCCCAAGGGAAACCGCCAGTATTTGCCTGAGCCCCCACCACGAAACCCATTGCGGCCAACAAAGTCAAGAATATTTTTTTCATTTGCAAATTCTCCAGCTCAGTGCGCAACGTAATTGACACGGGTTGGAACCGGCTTGGACTCACCCAAGCGACTCCACCAGGGCATCAGCAGGAAAAAGCCAAAGTAGAACAATGTTCCCACTTGCGAAACGCGCTCACCAACAGCCGATGGAGGTTGCGTACCCAAGTACGCCAGGATGACAAAGTTGACCACGAACACGGCATACAGGTATTTGTGCCACTGGGGGCGATAGCGAATGGACTTGACTGCACAGTTATCCAGCCAAGGCAGGAAGAACAGAATCACGACTGCGCCACCCATAGCGACCACACCCCAGAACTTGGCGTCAATAGAAAGCATCATGGCAATGACGGCCGCCGCAGCACCGACGATGACCAATTTCACAATCGCAGGCAACTTGAACTTGGTCACACCCAGGATTGCACCACCGGCCACACACGCGATCAAAACCAGAAGCATCTCATCGGTGATGGCGCGCAGCATGGAATAGAAGGGCGTGAAATACCAGACTGGCGCGATATGCAAAGGCGTCTTCAGAGGATCAGCGGGTATGAAATTGTTGTATTCCAGGAAATAACCACCAAACTCCGGCGCGAAAAAGATCACCGCCGAAAAGACCACCAGGAACATGCAAACAGCAAATATGTCGTGCACGGTGTAATACGGGTGAAATGGAATGCCGTCGAGCGGAATGCCGGTTGGACCCTTGGTCGCTTTGATTTCAATGCCATCGGGATTGTTGGAACCGACATCGTGCAGTGCCATCAAGTGCGCCACTACAAGGCCCAGCAAAACCAGTGGAACAGCAATCACGTGGAAGCTGAAAAAGCGGTTCAGTGTTGCATCGCCAACAACATAGTCGCCACGAATCAACAATGCCAGATCCGGGCCGACAAACGGGACAGCTGCAAACAGGTTAACAATAACCTGCGCGCCCCAATAGCTCATTTGGCCCCATGGCAACAGATACCCCATAAACGCCTCGGCCATCAACGCCAGAAAAATGGCGCATCCAAATAGCCAAACCAGCTCACGTGGCTTGCGGTAGCTGCCGTACAGCAGACCACGGAACATATGGAGATAAACGACTACAAAAAATGCAGACGCACCCGTTGAGTGCATATAGCGAATCAGCCAACCCCACGGTACATCACGCATGATGTATTCCACCGAGCCAAAGGCCAGGGCCGCATCCGGCTTGTAGTGCATGACCAGAAAAATACCAGTCACGATCTGAATCACCAGAACCAGCATGGCCAGTGAACCGAATATGTACCAAAAATTGAAATTCTTGGGCGCATAGTACTCTGACATGTGCACTTTGTACATGTCGAACGCCGTGGGCAAGCGATTCTCAAACCAATTGGTCAGCTTCGCTCCCGCCGATGCGTTAGGAGAAATTTCCTTGAAATCAGCCATGTTCTTGTTCCTCAGGCTTTCTTGTCTTCGCCAATCAGCAGCTTGCTGTCGGACAGATACATATGGGGTGGCACCTCGAGGTTGTCGGGAGCAGGCTTGTTCTTAAAGACACGCCCCGCAAAGTCAAACGTCGACCCGTGGCATGGGCACAGAAACCCCCCCTGCCAATCATCAGGCAAAGACGGTTGAGGGCCGGGCTGAAACTTGTCGGAGGGAGAGCAACCAAGGTGCGTACAAATACCCACGCCGACAAAGACTTCAGGCTTAATGGAACGCCCCTCATTGCGCGCATAGGCGGGCGTGAACTCGTCTGGCTTGCGCTTGGAGTCGGGATCCGCCAGCTGACCAGTTACTTTGGACAGGCTTGCAAGTTGCTCTGGGGTGCGGCGCACAATCCACACAGGCTTGCCGCGCCACTCAACGGTCATCTTTTCACCGGGCTTGAGACCTGCGATATCCACCTCGACCGCCGCACCAGCGGCTTTGGCCCGCTCTGACGGTTGAAATGTGCTGACAAAAGGGACTGCAGCGGCACCAACGCCAACGGCACCGGCACAACTTGACGCAATCAACCAGGTTCGCTTGCTGGCGTCGATTTTTTGGGTATCGACAAGGGTTTCACTCATGAGAATCCTCAATGAACATGACTACTAAACTAGAGGGTAACCACGGATTGTAGCTGACACACATCAATTTAACTTCCGCACGCCAAACCCGTTCGAGACGATGGACAGGTCAGTTTTGGCGGCATACTCGCAGTCTTTATCACTGAGGAGACGATTAAATGGGGATGGTTCAAGAATTCAAGGATTTCGCGATCAAAGGCAATGTCATCGACCTGGCCGTGGGTGTGATCATTGGTGGCGCCTTTGGAAAGATTGTGGACTCAGTCGTATCGGACCTGATCATGCCCATCGTCGGCGCGGCCTTTGGGAAGCTGGACTTTTCCAACCTGTTCGTGGTGTTGGGGAGCATTCCTCCAGGAACTGCATCCACCCTGGACGCTTTGAAGAAGGCGGGCGTTCCGGTCTTTGCCTACGGAAGTTTCATTACGGTGGCCGTCAATTTCGCCATCCTCGCTGCGATCATTTTCCTTATGGTGAAGCAAATCAACCGGATGAAGCGTGAAGCTCCAGTCGTCGAAGCTGCACCAGAGGTCATCGCAACACCGGAAGATGTGATTCTTCTTCGAGAAATCCGGGACAGCCTGAAAAAGTAAGCTGACGGTAACGAAAAGCCGCCCTTATGCGCCCGTGTGGCTCAAGCGCCGCGCCATGCGCACCGCGGCAATCAGACTCGACGCATCGGCACGCCCACTGCCTGCAATATCAAATGCAGTGCCGTGGTCCGGGCTGGTGCGCACCAGCGGCAGACCCAGGGTGACATTGACACCCTGCTCGACGCCCATGTATTTCACCGGGATTAGCCCCTGATCATGGTACATAGCGATCACCGCGTCGAATTCGTCTGAATCGCCGGCATGGCGTCTGGCTCGCATAAACACGGTATCCGGCGCCCACGGTCCGCTAACCAGAGCCCCTCGTTCGCTCGCGGCGCCAATGGCTGGTTGGATCACATCGATTTCCTCACGCCCAAACAAACCGCCTTCACCCGCGTGTGGATTCAACCCTGCTACCGCAAGTCGCGGTGCTCGCCCGAGAAGTTGAGTCAACGCCTGATGCGCGATCAGCACCGTCTGTAACACATTGTCGAATGTCACGGCTGCAATGGCTTCGCGTAACGAAACATGGATGCTGACCAACACCGTGCGCAATTCGTCGTTGGCCAGCATCATGCGTACCGGAACTTCCGTTACCGGTTTACCCAAGAATAGTGCCGCCCTGTCCTGCAAAAGTTCCGTGTGGCCCGCAAACCCGTCATACGGCGCTCCAGCGGCATTCAAGGCTTCTTTGTGCAGGGGGGCTGTTACCAATGCGCAGACTTCACCACGTAGCGCCGCGTCTGCGGCCCATTCCACACATTGACCCGCCAATGCACCCGCCTGGGCACTGACGACACCCCACGGTACCGCCTCCATCGGACTGCCCACCTGCAGAACGGAAATACACCGGGGCAGCGATACCAGAGCTTGCTGGGGATGCGAAATCGCAGCGATGGGCCAGGCAGGCTGCCCTGCGCGGGCCAAAACCCCGGCAGCACGCCGCATGGTTGCGATATCTCCGACTACGAAACTGTTCCGCAGCAACGCCGGTTGCTGTTGGAAGGCTTTCACGATGGTTTCCGGTCCGATACCGGCTGCATCACCCATGGTGATGGCAAGGGGAAGGATCGGCGCGCCGAACGATTTCATAAGAACCATGCCCGTCAAGCCGGGTTGTCGATATCAATGAAAATGTGCTGCAAACCGAATTGCGCTGCCACATGCGCGGCCACAGCAGGCGCACCATAACGCTCCGTTGCATGGTGGCCGCAAGCCAGGTAGGCCACTCCGCACTCCCGCGCCAGATGCATTTGGGGTTCGGAAATCTCTCCGGTAATGAAGGCATCTGCGCCGGCGGCAATGGCGGACTCAAAATACCCCTGCGCACCCCCTGTGCACCACGCAATGCGACGCAGTGGCGCCTGGTCTTTGCCCGACACCAACACGACCGATCGCCCCAACACCTGTTCAACATGCGACGCCAGCGATGTTGCACAGTTAAAGTCTGCGCACCCCATCCAGCCCAACTCCTGCTCACCAAATCGCCCGGTCGCCTGCAAGCCCAGACGTTGCCCCAACTGCGCGTTATTGCCCCACTCGGGGTGCGCATCCATGGGAAGGTGGTAGGCAAACAAGTTGATGTTGTGCGCCAGCAAGAGGGCCAGACGCTGGCGCATCCATCCGGTGACGCATCCGTCATGGCCCCGCCAAAAAAGCCCATGATGGACCAAGATGGTGTCTGCCTTGACATCGACGGCCGCTTCAATCAGCGTCAGACTGGCAGTAACCCCGGACACGATTTTGTGCACTTCAACCTGGCCCTCAACCTGCAATCCGTTGGGGCAATAGTCCTTGAAGCGCTCAGGCTGGAGCATCACATCCAGCGCGACTCGGAGTTCCTGTCGATCAGTCATGGTGTACGGTTGGGGCACGGCTTGGTGCCATGGTTTCAGAAGAGATGATTGTCGTTGACTCAGCATTTCGCACCACCTCCAGGTGGCTGTCACAACCGGTACCGGCCGAAATCCAGCGCGCTCCCATCCGCTGGAGCAGAGGGGTCAGCAAGGGTGTCAACCAGCGCGCAGCCCTGGGCAGCGCCGTCACCAGCACGTCTTGCGGAGCAACCACCGCGCCACAGCGGTACTGCGCGCGGGCGTCGTCCCAGCGCACAGCGGCACAGGCACCCGAGCGCTTGCCGGTCAGTAGCATTCCAATCGGGCAAGGTTCGAACAGGCAGCACACGCCACAGCCATTACACACGCTGCCTTCCGGCACCTTTGCAGGGGCCAGTGGATGAATGGGAATGGTGTGCTCGGTGTCGATGACCATGGGAAGCCCACACTGTAGCGTGGTGCGCCGCAACACCTACAATTTGTCCATCGTCTGCGCGCCCAGCGCCGCTGCTCTGGATATCCCATGAAACGTCTTTGGCTTCTTTTTTCGCAAACCGTCACGATTGTGCTGGCCGCCTACTTTGTCGTGGCCACGCTGAAACCCCATTGGATTGGAAGCAGCCCGTCAATGGCCGGTGCAGTGGCTTTGATCGAGGCGGCACCCGCCGCAGCCGGAGCGACGCCGGCAGGCAGCTTTCGCACAGCCGCACAAAAGGCATCGGCAGCGGTGGTCAGCATCAACACCAGCAAGGCGGCGCGCCGCAACCCCAATAGCAATGACCCGTGGTTTCGGTTCTTCTTTGGTGAACAGGGCAGCGAACCCCAGGCGGGGCTGGGCAGCGGCGTTATTGTGAGTGCCAACGGCTACATCCTGACCAACAACCATGTGGTCGAAGGGGCGGACGAGATCGAGGTAGTCCTGAACGACAGCCGCACCGGGCGAGCGAAGGTCATTGGCACCGACCCGGATACGGACCTTGCCATTCTCAAGATCGAGCTCGACAAGCTGCCTGTCATCGTGCTGGGCAACTCCGACGGTGCCCAGGTTGGCGACCAGGTGCTGGCGATTGGCAACCCGTTTGGCGTGGGCCAAACGGTAACCAGTGGCATTGTCAGCGCGCTGGGTCGCAACCAGTTGGGCATCAATACATTTGAGAACTTTATTCAGACGGATGCTGCCATCAACCCCGGAAATTCTGGCGGCGCGCTGGTCGACACCAACGGCAACCTGCTGGGCATCAACACCGCGATTTACTCCCAATCGGGTGGAAGCATGGGCATTGGGTTCGCGATTCCGGTATCCACCGCCAAGCAGGTCCTCGAAGGCATTGTCAAAGACGGGCAGATTACCCGCGGCTGGATTGGTGTGGAACCCAGCGACCTGTCACCCGAGTTGGCCGACACATTTGATGTCAAGACGCGCCAGGGTGTCATCATCACCGGCGTGCTGCAAAACGGCCCTGCAGCGCAAGCTGGCATTCGCCCGGGCGATGTGATTCTCAAGATTGCCGGTCAACCGGTGACCAGTGTGACGCAACTGCTGTCGCAGGTGGCATCGCTCAAACCCGGCGCGCCCGCTCGCTTTTCCATCGAACGACGGAACCAGCCACTGGAATTGGATGTAACGCCAGGTGTGCGACCCCGACCCCGAATCAGCCCCAGATAGCTATAACTCTGATAGCGGCTCACGTATATTTAACGGGGGCTAGGGGCCAATTTGGCACTCAATTTTCCCGTCAAGACGGGGTTGTAGCGGCATCCTCATCTGGCGCTTGGGTGTGCTTGATGAACACCTTGGCCGCCAAAATTCCAACCTCATACAACAGCACCATGGGGGCCAGCAACGCCAGCATGGAAACAGGGTCCGGTGGGGTCACCACACCGGCCACCGCCGCAGCGCCAACCACAAAGTAGGAACGAAATGACTTGAGCTGTTCTACGGTGACCATGCCCATGCGCGCCAGAATGACCACCGCAATCGGAACCTCAAAGGCCACGCCAAAGGCAATGAACATGGTGATCACAAAGTCCAGATAGGCTTCGATATCCCGACTCACCGCAACCGAAATCGGCGCCATTTTCTGGATCGCCGGGAATGCCTGCCCAAAGACAAAAAAGTAACAAAATGCCGCGCCACTGTAAAACAGCAAGGTGCTGGCCACCACCAGTGGCATGACCAGACGCTTTTCATGCTTGTACAAACCTGGCGCGACAAACGCCCAGACTTGATACAGGACCCATGGCAAGGCCAAGCCAAAGGCGGCAAGAACGGTCACTTTGATGGGAACCAGAAACGGCGAAACCACCCCGGTGGCAATCATGCGGGCGCCTTCAGGCAACGTCTTGACCAGTGGCATGGCCAGAAGGTCATACAACGCGGAGGGACCGGGAAAGAAGGCCAAAATAAGAAATAGCGCACCAATTCCGTAGACGGCGTACAGCAGACGGTCACGCAGCTCCATCAAATGCTGGACGAACGGTTGTTCCGTGCCAGCCATTTCATCTGGCGTTTGTTTATCTTTGGACATCAGTGGACTTTGGGTGGTCGAAACCGTGCAACCCGGGCGGCGCCCGACAGGGCCTTGGTCCGCACACCGGTGCGTGCCTTGTACCAGTTGGGCATGGCACCTTGCTTTACCCGCCAGTGCTTGTTGGGGTGACGATATTGCGGAGTATTCAGAGTCAATATATCGATCGGTTCCGGCTCCGCCATCTTGGTAGCCTCGGCCCAGCTCTTGTCAAAGTCACTGGCGCTGGTCTGAATGGTTTGCTCGACTTCCCGCGCTGCGCTCTCCATGGTGTCTTTCATCTTTTTGAGTTCATCCAACTCCATGGAACGGTTCACTTCAGCCTTGACCTCGGCCATATAGCTGCGGGCACGCCCCAGCAGGTTGCCAGCCATGCGCGCAACGCCGGGCAGCTTCTGTGGTCCGATCACCACCAGCGCAATGGCACCAATGATGGCCAGTTTGGTGACACCAATATCAAGCATGGGAG
>Ga0116178_10004555_pt1 | contig 10185 bp, 7 predicted proteins | sample AD_STIC12_MetaG_FD_89880 | JGI IMG/M metagenome (GOLD analysis project Ga0116178, IMG submission 89880) | Active sludge microbial communities of municipal wastewater-treating anaerobic digesters from USA - AD_STIC12_MetaG | ecosystem: Engineered > Bioreactor > Anaerobic > Digestate | place: USA...
CCACGACGCATAGCCAAGAGAAAAGAGAGAAGTTGTTCTTCTCGAGCATTGGGAATTATTTCGGAAACCGTGTTTATTTTTTTGTTAAAAATAATAAATAGTCGCCGCTTGTCTTTAGTAAACATGTTTTCTTTTAAACCGAGGTTGCGTGGATCATATCCAAGAGCTTGTCCATAAAGGTAGGTCCAGGCGCAGGTGATACAATTGCAGCAACCTTTTTCATTAGTTATTTTAGCCGATGTACAAGACATTAAATATTTAAATAGATAAGGGTAACGTTGACTGATAATTTGCATTTCCGCTAGGTTAAAAAGGGGTTTAATTAAGCTAGAAACCTTAATATTATCTTGAGTGAGGCGGCTTAAATATTTATTTTGTTGGCGCATGAAAAGAGTTGACTGATCGGTCGAGGGATAGGCACGATAATTTTCTTGCTCTAAATAGTAGTCATCCAAATTTTTCTCATTGCCAAAAATAATATGTTTAGCGCGATAATGATAGGCAATAGGAATAATTTCTAAGGCAAAAGCCAGCATGGCATTAGTGGCGGCCAAATCTTCATTGATACCCCGCCAATTTTTTTTATCGTAAATATCATCGCTGTTGTCTTCCACAAAAATTATTTCCTGCTTTTCTTCTTCAGAAAAATCTTTTAAAATTTTATATTTTAGAACTGCTTCACCAGGATTCCACGTAGCCATATCATTAACAAAGACGAGTTTGGGTGTTAAACCAATTTCTTTACAGAGAGCGTAAGATAAAAGAGAGTCTTTACCAAACGACATGGATAAAATCAAATTATTTCTTAACGGTTGATGAATGGGCAGAATGTAAGGTGATTGATTTTTTTTAGTAAAAGATATTTTGGTTTTCTGGAGAGTTTTGATTTGTTCTGAAACTTTGGTTTTAGAATCATAATTAATATAAGGCAAATCACGATTAATGCCGAATTCGGTTAATTTTTTGATTAATGGTTGAGGGAAATTATAGCTTAATTTAGGGAAATAAAGGCCTAATTGGCGAGTGCGATTAAAGGTAAAATTAGCCAGAAGGTTCTGACGGGAATTGGAATCTAGATTATCAAAAAAATTTTTGGGGTAAGAAATTTTTGCTTTAAAAAAACCAGCCAGATTTATTGTTAAACCATTATCTTTTTTTTTGGTTAAAATTTGAAGTTCAGGATTTTTCATTTTAGTAAATAAAAAAGTCAATTTAAAAATTGACCGTCATGAAAATGGTAGATTGTTTTTTTAGATTATAATTGATGATCTGTTTCCCCCGGGCAGGATCATTTTTTTCTTTTTTCATTTTATCTTTTTTCAGCGGAAATACACTATAAATTTTATCGTAGAGTTTTCCACAAGTCAAGAGATTTTTGGCTAAAATTTCTTAAAAAAATACTTTAACCAGAAATTTAGAAAAATAAAAATAACCCACTTTAAAAAAGTGAGTTATTTTTTTGACCCCGCTTGGAATCGAACCAAGATCTAGAGCTTAGAAGGCTCCTATTCTATCCATTGAACTACGGGGCCATTATTTATTTTCTGGTTTTGCCGTGAAAGGCTTTGTAGATGTCTCTTAGGCCTTTATTGGTTACATGAGTGTAAATTTGGGTAGTAGTGATAGAGGAGTGTCCTAACATAGCTTGGACGCTTCTAATATCAGCTCCATTATTTAACAAATCGGTGGCAAAACTATGGCGCATCACATGGGGTGTGATTTTTTTGGTAATACCAGCCGCACGAGCGTATCTTTCCATCAGCCGTTGAATGCTGCGCGGAGTTAGACCATTGGCCATTATTTTATCAGATTTTCCGATTTTAATCAAGACCGAGCCAGCTTTTTCTCTGGCTTCATTTTTTTCTCGCCCCTTTTCTGCCCTGTCTAAAGGAATAAATAAGAAAGGATTGAGATCAGAGCGTCCCTCTAAATATTTTTTCAGCCAAAATTTAGCTTGATTATTCAAAAAAACTACCCGAACTTTACTGCCTTTACCGCGGACAGAAAATTCATCCTTATTTAAATTAACATCAGTTATTTTTAAATTAGCCAATTCGGAAACGCGCAAACCAGTGCTGAACAATAATTCTAATAAGGCCTTATCCCGAAGTTTAATCGCTTCACTGTTTTTATCAGAGGTCTTTTTTTGGAGTGGAGCTTCCAAAAGCCTTTCTAAATCACCCCCATCCAAAAAGGCAATTTGGCGATCGGGCATTTTCGCTAGCTCAATTTTTTCTGGCGCTAAAGTTTTAATATCTCTTTTAGATAAATATTTTAATAAAGAACGAAGAGCGATTAGGTGATAATTTTGGGTTGAGGTTTTAATTTCCGAACCATTTTTTTCTTTTTGACGATGTAGCCACAGACGAAATTGACGAACTGTATCCTGGGTAATTTCGTTGGGCTGAGTAATTTTAGTTTGTTCAATAAAACGTCGCAAATAAAAATCGTAGTTACGCACTGTTTTAGGCGAACGATTTTTTTCTATTTCCAAATATTCTAAGAATTGTCTTAAAGCATCAGCGATGGTCATACTTTTAATATTATACGACACTTGTCGGGTTTGGGCAATTAAAAACCCCGGTTTGACGGGGGTGTTTAATTAGATATCAAAGTAAGTTTCGTCATCGGGTTTGCCATTATAATTTACCGTGATTTCTGTATTGGCCGGAATATCTTTAACTGCAAAGTAAGTAATTGTTTTTTTCCTGAAATCAAATTTATAATTGGCATTGGAATGATAGGAGTGATTATATAATAACCCATAACCTAAGGGGAGAGCACCCTCATCCCAGTTTTTGCCCCAGCAGTAGTAATACTTTTTTAACATGGTTTTTTCTATCGGGTTGGTTTCCTTTTTGGGTAAATATAAAATCGGGCAAATTTCTATAACTTCATTTTTTTTAATTTTGGTTTTGGAAAACATTCCACGCCCCTTGCCTCTGACTGATCGATAATATAGATTCATAAAATTTATAAATTTAAAACGGAGCTAAAACAACCCGCTCCGTTTTAAAAAATGATTAAACTAAAGTTACGCTAGCTACTTTATCGTTAGCTTCTTTAAATCTCATCAATCTAACGCCCTGCGTAGCGCGTCCGGAAACCGAGACTGTGCCAAAAGGTAAACGAATAATTTGTCCCTTCGTTGACATAATCATCAAGTCCCTTTCATCTTTGGAATTAACTACGTAAGCCCCAATAATTTTTCCGGTTTTTTTGGTGATTTTGGCTGTTTTAATACCAGATCCACCACGTCCTTGCAAACGATATTGGCTAAGTGGGGTGCGTTTGCCTAAACCTTCTTCGGAAATAATAAATAATTGAAAGGACTTATCTAATTTAGGATCAATGATATCCATGCCAACAATTTTATCGCTGCCTTTTAACCTCATACCCCGAACGCCGGCTGCGTTGCGCCCCATTGCTCTAATTAATTTTTCTTTAAATCTGATGGATTGGCCACCGGAAGTAATTAACATTATTTCATCAGCTCCAGTAGATGGTTTGACCCACATTAAGGTGTCGCTGCCTTTTAGTTTTAAAGCAATTAAACCCGAACGGCGCACATTGGCAAAATCTTTAATATCTACTTTTTTTGTAATGCCATCTCTAGTTACCATTACTAAATATTTAAATTCGCTTAAATCAGTTAAAGATAAAACAGCGGATATTTTTTCTTCTGGGGCTAGTTGTAAGAAATTAACAATAGCCTGTCCCTTAGAGGTGCGGGAACCCTGTGGAACTTCATGAGCTTTTAATTGGAAGACGCGTCCTTTGGTGGTGAAGAAAAGTAAGTCAGCATGGGTAGTGGTAGAGAAGAGATGTTCGACCACGTCTTCTTCTTTGGTGGTAACACCAATTACACCTTTGCCGCCGCGATGTTGAGTTTTAAAGGTGTCTGGTGGTAATCGTTTGATATAACCATCCTGAGTGATCATCACGATAGTGTCTTCGTTAGGAATCAAATCCTCGGTGGAAAAATCTTTAACTCCGTGGGCCACAATTTGGGTGCGACGTTCATCGCCAAATTTTTCTTTTAGATCTATTACTTCTTTTTTGACAATGGCTTGGATTTTTTTAGTTGAGGCCAAAATAGCTTGTAATTCTTTAATTAAAGCCAATTTTTCTTTTAACTCATCTTCAATTTTCTGTCTTTCTAGGTTGGCCAATTGTTGCAGTTTCATTTCCAAAATGGCGTTGGCTTGGATTTCTGTCAGTTTAAATTTGCTCATCAAGTTGGTGCGAGCCGCTTCTTTATCTTTGGATTGTTTAATTGTTTTGATGACAGCATCAATGTTGTCTAGGGCAATTTTTAAACCTTTTAAAATGTGAGCACGTTCCTCGGCTTTTTTTAAATAGTATTCGGTCCGGCGACGCACAACATTTTTTCGGTGTTTAATATATTCTTCTAAAATGGTTTTTAAATTCAACACTCGAGGTTGGATACCGTCAATTAAAGCCAGCATGTTGAAATTAAAAGTGTCTTGTAATTGGGTAAGATTAAATAATTGATTGAGGATTTTTTTAGGATAAGAATCTTTCTTTAATTCTATAACGATCCGAACGCCTTCTTTGTTGGATTCGTCACGCAAATCTTTGATACCCTCAATCTTTTTTTCGTGAACTAAATTGGCAATTTTTTCTACCAAAGTGGCTTTATTAACTTGATAGGGGATTTCATTAACAACAATTTTAAATTGACCAGCCTTGTCCTCTACAATTTCAGTTTTACCTCGCATAACCACCCGGCCACGACCAGTGGCGTAAGCTTGGGCAATCTCTTTTTTATCATAAATAATACCGCCGGTAGGAAAATCTGGACCTTTAACAAACTCAGTTAATTCTTCAGTATCGGCTTCGGGATGGTCAATTAAATGGATAATACCATCACATAATTCAGTTAAGTTATGGGGTGGTATATTAGTGGCCATACCTACCGCAATACCCATGGAGCCATTAAGTAATAAGTTAGGAAGTTTGGCTGGTAAAACTTGTGGTTCTAAATGAGTACCGTCGTAGTTAGGGTAAAAATCAACCGTATCTGATTCAATATCAAAAAGCATTTCTTCGGCGATTTTAGATAGTTTGGCTTCGGTGTAACGATAAGCAGCGGCAGAATCACCATCCATAGAACCAAAGTTACCTTGGCCATGAACTAGAGGATAACGCAGAGAAAAATCTTGAGCCAAACGTACCATGGAATCATAAACCGCACTGTCACCATGAGGATGATACAAACTCAAAACATTACCTACGATAGTAGCAGATTTGCGGAATTTAGCTCCGGAACGCAAGCCTGATTCCCACATCGCATAAAGAATACGGCGATGAACCGGTTTTAGACCGTCACGCACATCTGGTAGGGCGCGAGAAATAATAACCGACATGGCGTAGTTAATGTAGGATTCTTGGACTTCATTGATAATTGGCTGCACGACAATTTTTCCTGGATTTTGTAGAGGATCGATAGTGGGCAACTTATCCATGTTCTTGGGATCTTTAGATCTTGGCATAATTATTTTTTCTCAATTTTGTTTTTTAATTCTTCAATTTGTTGTGTGGTTAGAGTAGTGGAAGTGGTGCTAGAAGCAAGAGCAGAAGTGACGGCCAGACTTTTTAATTCTTGTCCTAAGAATTTTTTTAGATCACTTGTTTTAGTTTGTTGTTCAGCGATAATTGTTGAAAATTCGTTGATAGTATTAGAAAATAATTCTTTTTCTAAATTGGCAGTGGAATTTTTTATTTTTAATTGTTGGGGTAAATAATAAAACCAAGAAGCTAAAATTGTAACCATAACAATCGCTACACCACCCCACATCCAAAGCTGCTTTTGTCTGTTATCCAGAGTTGATTTAAAAACAGAATTTTTTTTATTGCTAGATCGTTTTTCTATTTCTTCCACTGAGATAGTTTTTTCAAACATGACGGGAATTTTTTTTGTTTTTTTAGAACGTGGCATATTTTTAAGCCTTATTTAAAAGAACTAATTTAGTTTCTTCTTGTGGTAAATCTCTTTTAACTATTTTTAGTTTAGGCAGCCATTCGCCGTCTTTTTGACCTAATAATTTAGCAAATTTATCCACTGGTTCGTAACCATCATTTTTATTCGGCAAAGAAAAAGAATGGGGGATAACTACTCGTGGTTCAATTTGTCCAACTAAATTATTGGCTTCGTCAGCAGATAAAACATTTTTTCCACCCACCGGCAGCAAAACAATATCCACTAAACCAAGTTTGTCTATCATTTCATCAGTTAATTTTCCTTGGAAAGCCCCTAAAAAGGTTAAAGACATCAGTTCTGTTTCAAAATGAAAGATGAGTTGGGGTTTGTCTTTTTCATTTTCAGTTGGAACCTGAAAGGCATAAACCATAACACCTTGGATTTCATATTCACCCGGAGTAGAAATAATAAATGGTTCGCCAGAAAGAGTGATGGTATTTTCTTTGCCATTGGTTAATAAAACCAAGTCGCTTTTTAAATTACGTGGTAAATCAGACTTAGGTAAATTATAAGGATTGATAAGAATAGAAACCTCTTCTTTGAGTGGAGTTTTGGTTTCTATTTTAAAAGCGGATTGACCGAGCCAGGAAATATGCATATGAAAAAATATATAAAAATGTATCTCTATTATACTAAAATTAAGCAGACGGCGCAAGTATTTTAAGGTGAATAAAAAGCTTGACAAAAGACCAATAATTGACGAAAATTGAAGTTCAGGTGTTCTTTAAAACTAGGCTTTTTTCTTAGAGTTATAAGGGGTTAATTAATGTCTACAGCCTCAAACCATTTGGTTTCTTTACAAATTCCGTTGTTTTTTGAAGGAAAATGTTTTGGGTTGAATCGTGATCCTCAAAATGGTCAGCCGTTGATTTTTTTCATTGGTGATAATTTTAAAAGATGGTTTCTTAGTAAGAAAGAAGAAGCCTTCGGACAAGAAAAAATTTCTTTGAGTCATTGCTATATAAAGCACATTAAAGATTTGACACCAGATCCGTCGAGAAAAGAAATCCCTTTGTCTATTCTATGGGAGTTGATTTTCCGACAAGGCCAAGGACAGTCGGGTGTTCTATTAGCTAATTGTCGATTTAATTTTTTTTCGGTTCGCGATATTTCAGGCATTGTCCGAGAAGTCCGTGTCCAATGGTGTATGAACGGTTGGCGAATTTTAGCCGATGAAGTGGGGACTTACCAGGACGCACCCTGCCGTGTTTTTTCAGCAGAAAAAAAGCCCTAGAACCAACAAACCCGCATTTTATTTTAATCTAACAGTTAAAATTGAAGGCGGGTTTTTTTATATCTTGACTCCCAAGTCAAACCTTGTTATACTGTATTTATCTTAATTAAACCCCGAGAAAAGGGGGCTGAAATTATCTTAAAATGGCTAATTTAAGGGAAAAACCCCTGCCAAGATAGTTCGGCTAATTCTTTCTTTTGGAAAGAGTTGAAAAACTCTTTTTATTGTTCTATTGGCATAAGCTAATAGGAAAAAAATATGTCTACATTAAAAGAAGAAGTTAAAGGAGTGATGGAGGATAAGAAAAATAATAACTTTAAACAGTTGATTGCCGACGCACAGTTTACCAAAGTGCCTAAAAAAGGTGATTTGGTTAAAGGCGAAGTGTTGTCAGTTAGCCGTTCTTTAGTTCGCATTAACTTCCCTGGTTTTAAAACCGGCGTGGTGCGTGGCGAAGAATTATATCAGTCTCCGGATTTTTTAAATTTAAAACCTGGTGATGAAGTGGAAGCGACTATTTTAGATTTGGAAACCGAAGATGGAGAAATGGAATTGTCTTTCAAAGAGGCTGGAGCCCGTAAATCTTGGGATAATTTAGCCGGTTTGTTGAAAGAAAATAAAGTGGTTCAAGTCAAAATTAAAGATGCTAATCGTGGTGGTTTGATGGTGATGTTGGATTCTGTGGCTGGTTTTTTACCTGTTTCTCAATTAAATCCGGAACATTATCCACGTGTAGCTGGCGGTGATAAAAATAAAATTTTGGAAAAATTAAAATCTTATATTGGTGAAATGTTTAGCGTTAAAGTTTTAGACGCTAATGAAAAAGATGCTAAATTAATTGTGTCAGAAAAAGCTGCTTGGGAAGATGAGAAAAAGAGCATGCTGAGCTCTTATAAAGTAGGGGATATTGTAGAAGGTACCATTACAGCCTTAACCGATTTTGGTGCTTTTGTGAAATTTGAAGAAGTGGAAGGTTTAATCCACATTTCCGAAATTGCTTGGCAAAGATTAGATCATCCTCGCGATGTTTTAAAAGTTGGCCAGAAAGTCAAAGCGGAAATTATTCAAATTGAAGGCGCTAAAATTTTCTTATCTATTAAGAAATTGATTGCCGATCCTTGGACTGATATTGAAAAGCGTTATGCTGTTGGTCAGAAAGTTTCTGGCACTATCTTAAAAATCAATCCTTTTGGTTTATTTGTGGAATTGGATAAAGATATTCATGGTTTAGCCCATGCTTCCAGTTTGGGAGAATCTAAAACTGTAAAAGAAGGTGATACTTTAGATTTTGAAATTATCTCTATTGAACCGGCCAAGCATCGTTTAGGTTTAAAACTAGCCGGTACTGCGGAAACTCCTTCCAAAGAGTAATTATTAACTCTATCTGAAAAATTAATTTTCAGATACTAAAAAAGCACTTTATGTCTTCATTAGTTAAAAACTTGCTTTTATTTATTGGCGTGTTAGTGGTTTTGTCGTTAATTTTTACCGGTTTAAAACTTGATAAAAATAAAATAGAGTCAGTTAGTTTGGACAAAATCATTACTCAATTACAAAATCAAGAAATCAAAAAAATAGAAGTAGAGGGGGATATAGTGCGCGCCACTTTAAAAGATGACAAGATAGAAGAAGCTAAAAAAGAAACTGGCGACACTTTTGGTTCCATAGTTAAAAACTATAATGTTGATCCAGAAAAGTTAAAACAAGTGGAGGTGGCGGTAAAAAGCGAAAGCAGTTTTGCTTTTTGGATGGGAACTTTGTTGCCTTTTGTTCTACCGTTTATTTTATTAGGCGTATTGTTGTTTGTTATGACCCGTCAGGTTCAGGGTGTTAATTCTCGAGCCATGGGTTTTGGACAATCCACTGCAAGAGAAACTGGCAAAGATGATAAAAATAAAAAAACTTTTAAAGATGTGGCAGGCGCTCGTGAAGCTAAAGAAGAATTAGTTGAAGTGGTGGAATTTTTAAGTAATCCCAAACGTTTTGCCGATATGGGAGCGAAAATTCCCAAAGGTGTTTTGTTGATGGGTACGCCAGGTACAGGTAAAACTTTATTGGCTAAGGCTGTAGCTGGGGAAGCTAATGTACCTTTTTTGCACATGTCAGGTTCTGAATTTGTGGAAATGTTTGTTGGTGTTGGTGCTAGTCGGGTGCGTGATTTATTTAAGCGAGCTAAAAAGGAAGCTCCCGCCATTGTTTTTATTGATGAAATTGATGCTGTTGGACGTCGTCGTGGCGCTGGTTTGGGTGGTTCTCATGATGAAAGAGAGCAGACTTTGAACCAAATTTTGGTAGAAATGGACGGCTTTGAACCCAATTTAGGTGTGATTGTTATTGCCGCTACTAATCGTCCTGATGTTCTTGATCCAGCCCTGCTTCGCCCAGGTCGTTTTGATCGTCGAGTGGTGATTGACTTGCCTGATATTCAAGACCGAGAAGAAATTTTAGAGGTTCACGCTAAGGGTAAACCTCTAGCTAAAGATGTGTCTTTGCGTAAAATTGCCGAACGAACTCCAGGGTTTTCCGGAGCTGATTTAGCTAATTTGTTAAACGAAGCAGCTATTTTGGCTGTTCGTCGCAGCAAAAAACAAGTTACCGAAGAAGAAATTTTAGAAAGTATTGAAAAAGTAATTTTAGGTCCAGAGAAAAAATCTCGAGTCATGACTTTAAAAGAAAAAGAAATGACAGCTTACCATGAAGCTGGGCATGCTTTAGTGGCCAATTTTTTAACTAATTGTGACAAGGTTAGAAAAGTTTCTATTGTTGGTCGCGGGATGGCCGGTGGTTACACTTTAGCCATGCCAGAGCGCGATGTTCATTATCAAACTATTGCCAAAATGAAAGATGATTTAGCGATGATGCTTGGCGGGTATATGGCCGAGAAAATGATTTATGGTGATAACCAATTATCAACCGGACCTTCTAGTGATTTAAAAAAAGCCACTCA
>Ga0116178_10004570_pt1 | contig 10158 bp, 7 predicted proteins | sample AD_STIC12_MetaG_FD_89880 | JGI IMG/M metagenome (GOLD analysis project Ga0116178, IMG submission 89880) | Active sludge microbial communities of municipal wastewater-treating anaerobic digesters from USA - AD_STIC12_MetaG | ecosystem: Engineered > Bioreactor > Anaerobic > Digestate | place: USA...
CAACAGGGTGATATCGCCGCGCAGCATGCGCTGCTCGACCTGGTACGCCTCGTCGCTGCTCAGAGTGGAATTCAAAAAGGCAGCGCTCACGCCTGCTTCGTGCAGTGCGCCCACCTGGTCGTGCATCAGCGCGATCAGGGGTGACACCACAATGCTGACACCCAACCCCGCGCGCTGGCGGGCAATGGCCGGAATCTGGTAGCACAACGACTTGCCGCCGCCGGTGGGCATCAGCACCAGCGCATCGCCGCCTTGGGCAACATGTTCGATGATGGCCTGCTGTGGCCCGCGAAACTGGGCGTAGCCAAACACTTCTTCCAGGATGGCGTGGCAAGTCTGGCTGGAGGTTGCGAGAGAAGATGCTATCAAAATACTAGCTACTTGCGTAAGATTGACGAGGGCTGGAGGCCGAAATGATGCCTGAAATTGGATTGCAGCCCGGTTGAAGGCCCTCTATTGTCGGGCACGGCCCCACAGGGTGCACTAAAATTGCGCCATCCCAAGGAGCGCTGCAGCGTCCTGGCCCTGCGTTCGCAGGCTGCCATCGGTCGCCAGGCTTGGGTTTGTCAACCGCGCTCACTTGTCTACCGAGAAAGTGAGCCGCCCCCTATGAATCCCGTCACCTATACCCGTGCCCAGGCCCTGCCCGGCATTCTGGTCAAGCGCATTGCCATTCTGGACGGCGCCATGGGCACCATGATCCAGCGTTTCAAACTGGGCGAAGCGCAGTACCGGGGTGAGGGTTACACCGGGCCAGGCAGCCAGGGTGACCGGTTCAAAGAATTTTCCCGCGATGTCAAAGGCAACAACGAGCTGCTCAGCATCACCCGCCCGGACGTGATCCGGGACATCCATGAGCGCTACCTGGCCGCCGGTGCCGATCTGATCGAGACCAACACTTTTGGCGCCACCACGGTGGCCCAGGCCGACTACGGCATGGAAGATCTGGCGGTTGAAATGAACCTGGCCTCAGCTCGGCTGGCCCGCGCCGCCTGCGACAAGTTCTCCACCCCGGACAAGCCCCGCTTTGTCGCCGGTGCGGTCGGCCCTACACCCAAAACCGCCAGCATCAGCCCCGACGTGAACGACCCCGGTGCACGCAACGTGACCTTTGAAGAACTGCGCCAGGCCTATTACGACCAGGTGAAAGCGCTGGTGGAGGGCGGAAGCGATGTGCTGCTGGTCGAAACCATTTTTGACACGCTCAACGCCAAGGCGGCGCTGTTTGCGATTGACGAGTACTTTGAAGCCAGCGGCGAGCGCCTGCCCATCATCATCAGCGGCACGGTGACCGATGCGTCTGGCCGCATTCTGAGTGGCCAGACGGTGACCGCCTTCTGGCACAGCGTGCGCCACGCCCAGCCTCTGGCCATCGGCCTGAACTGCGCACTGGGCGCGGCGCTGATGCGCCCCTACATCCAGGAACTCAACCGCGCGGCACCCGATGTGTTCATCAGCTGCTACCCCAACGCGGGCTTGCCCAATCCCATGAGCGACACCGGTTTTGATGAAACGCCAGACGTCACCAGCCGTCTGGTGCGCGAGTTTGCCGCCGAGGGGCTGGTCAATATTGTGGGTGGCTGCTGCGGCACCACGCCCGACCACATTGGCGCGATTGCCCACGCGGTAGCCCCGCTGGCGAGCCGCGCTGTGCAGCGCAACTATTTCTATAAAGAGGCGGCTTGAAGGACCTCAGCGCCTTGGCAAAACCAGGGCGTCGATTTCCAGTTGCATGGCTTTGGCCAGCTTGGCGTACAGGCGCAGCTTGCGTGCGTTGTCGCGCAGGCGCTCCGCCAGCCGTGCGGAGATGGCCAGCAGCAGCTTGGCGCCAATGCGTGGCTCTTCGTTGATCAGACTTTCCAGGGCGTCGCGGCTCAGAATGGCAAACAGCGAGTCCGCACTGGTGGTGCATGACGCCGAGCGCGGCTCGCGGTCCACCAAGCCCACTTCTCCCACGAGGCTGCCCGGCCCCAAAACTCCAATGGTGAGTGGTTCGGTGCGGCTCACGGTGACGGTTTCCACCACTACCTCACCTTCGAGCAGCAAGGCCATGAAGCCTTCATCTGCGGCGTCGCCTTCACGTATGAACGTGGTGGCGTTGGGGATGAACTGCGGGCTCATGTAGCCCACGACCACACGCGCCTCGTCCATGGACAGGTGCATCAGGGCGCTGGGCGCCGTCAACAACTCAGCCGCACGCTCAAAAGCCCGAACGCGCTCTGTTGACGGCTTCTCTTCTTCCGGGGACATGACCATGGTGTGCGCCTTTGGACAGTGCAGGGCGTTCGATGCATAAGGGATGGAAAGCCGATGGTAAACCACACCGCAGGTGCGCCACGCCGGTTCTCCCGTAAAATCGCAGCATCCAAGGAGCGTTGCAGCGGTCACACAGTGGTCCCGTCAGGCTTGGATGTCCCAACGACGCTCACCTGCCCGTGTTATTTTTTCAGGTGAGTCGCATGTCCCCTTCCTCTGCTATTTCTGTTTCTGTTGCACCGATGTTGCTGTCCGGGCTGGAGCCGGTGACCATTGGCGAGCCGCAAGCTGGCGCCGCTCCCCGCGCCAATTTCGTCAACATCGGTGAGCGCACCAATGTGACCGGCTCCAAGGCCTTCGCCCGCATGATTTTGAATGGTGACTTTGAGCAGGCCCTGGCCGTCGCGCGCCAGCAGGTGGAAAACGGCGCACAGGTCATCGACATCAACATGGATGAGGCCATGCTCGACAGCCAGGCTGCCATGGTGCGCTTCCTGAACCTGATCGCGTCCGAACCTGACATTTCCCGCGTGCCGGTGATGATCGATTCCAGCAAATGGAGCGTGATCGAGGCTGGCCTGCGTTGCGTGCAGGGAAAGGGAATCGTCAACTCCATCAGCATGAAGGAAGGCGTAGCCGAATTCAAGCGCCAGGCCAAGCTGGTGCGCCGCTACGGTGCCGCCGCCGTGGTCATGGCCTTCGATGAACAGGGACAGGCTGACACCTACCAGCGCAAGATAGAAATCTGCGAGCGCGCCTACCGCATTCTGGTCGATGAAGTGGGCTTCCCGCCCGAAGACATCATCTTCGACCCCAACATTTTCGCCATTGCCACCGGCATCGATGAGCACAACAACTACGCGGTGGACTTCATCGAAGCCACGCGCTGGATCAAGCAGAACCTGCCTGGCGCCAAGGTGTCGGGTGGCGTGTCAAACGTGAGCTTCTCCTTCCGAGGAAACGACCCGGTGCGTGAGGCCATCCACACCGTCTTTTTGTACCACGCCATCCAGGCAGGTATGGACATGGGCATCGTCAACGCCGGCATGGTGGGCGTGTATGACGACCTGGAGCCGGGCTTGCGTGAGCGCGTGGAAGACGTGGTGCTGAATCGCCGCATGGATGCGGGTGAGCGCCTGGTCGAGATCGCCGAAACCGCCAAGAGTGGAGCCAAGGACGAAAGCAAAAAACTGGAGTGGCGTGGCACGCCGGATGCACCCGTGTCCGTGGGCCAGCGGCTCAGCCATGCCATGGTGCACGGCATCACTGACTTCATCACCCAAGACACCGAAGAAGCCTACCGCGCCATCCTGGCCACGGGCGGGCGTCCGCTGCATGTCATCGAAGGCCCGCTGATGGATGGCATGAACATCGTCGGCGACCTGTTTGGCCAGGGCAAGATGTTCCTGCCGCAGGTGGTCAAGAGCGCGCGCGTGATGAAACAGGCCGTGGCCCACCTGATTCCCTATATTGAAGAAGAAAAACGCCTGGACGAAGCAGCGGGCCGTGATGTCAAGAGCAAGGGCAAGATCGTGATCGCCACCGTCAAGGGCGACGTGCACGACATCGGCAAGAACATCGTCACCGTGGTTTTGCAATGCAACAACTTTGATGTGGTGAACATGGGCGTGATGGTGCCGGCCCACGAAGTGCTGGCCCGCGCCAAGGCCGAGGGTGCCGACATCATTGGGCTGTCGGGCCTGATCACACCCAGTCTGGAAGAAATGCAGTACGTGGCCGGTGAGATGCAGAAGGACGACTACTTCCGCGAGAAGAAAATACCGTTGCTCATCGGCGGCGCCACTACCAGCCGCGTGCACACCGCTGTGCGCATTGCCCCGCATTACGAAGGCCCGGTTGCCTACGTGCCCGATGCATCCCGCAGTGTGGGCGTGGCGCAAAGCCTGCTGGGCGATGGTGCGGCCCAGTTCATAGCCGAGCTTAACCAGGACTACGACAAGGTGCGCCACCAGCACGCCAACAAGAAACAAACGCCCATGTGGAGCCTGGAGCGGGCGCGTGCCAACAAGACGGTGGTGGACTGGAGCGTGTACCAGCCCACTAGCCCGAAATTCATTGGCCGGCGCGTGTTCAAAAATTTTGATCTGGGCGAACTGGCCCCGTTCATCGACTGGGCCCCGTTCTTCCAGACCTGGGATTTGGCAGGTCCTTACCCGGCCATCCTCGATGATGACGTGGTGGGCGTTGAGGCGCGACGCGTTTTTGCGGATGGCCAAGCGATGCTCAAGAAGATTGTGGAGGGCCGCTGGCTCACTGCCAACGCGGTTGTCGGGCTGTACCCGGCCAACAGCGTGGACGATGACGACATCGCCTTCTACACCGACGAGACCCGCACCACGCGGGCGCTAACCTGGTACGGCCTGCGCCAGCAGACTGAGAAGCATGTAGTGGACGGCGTGCAAATGCCCAGCCGCTGCTTGGCGGATTTTGTGGCGCCCAAGAGCGCCACCAGAAACGCTATTACTCTAGGAGCATCTCATGTAGATTCTGCAGGGGCTAGAGGCCAAAATGACCATGAAATCTTGGACTATGCCGGGCTGTTTGCCGTGACGGCCGGTATCGGCGCGGACAAGCGCGCGGAAGCCTTTGAGGCGGCCCACGATGACTATTCGTCCATCCTGCTCAAATCTCTGGCCGACCGCCTGGCCGAAGCCTTCGCTGAATGCCTCCATAAAAAGGTGCGTACCGACCTGTGGGGCTATGCGGCCACCGAGTCGCTGGGTGCGGCCGATTTGATTGCTGAAAAATACCAGGGCATACGCCCGGCACCTGGCTACCCGGCCTGCCCGGACCACAGCGCCAAGCGCGACCTGTTTGCCCTGTTGCAATGTGACGAAATCGGCATGGGTCTTACAGAAAGCCTGGCCATGACGCCTGCCGCCAGCGTCTGCGGTTTCTACATCGCCCAACAGGCCAGCACTTACTTCAGCGTGGGCAAGATCGGTGACGACCAGGTGCAGGACCTGGCACGCCGCCGCGGGGTGCCGGTGAACGAGTTGACGCGTCTATTGGGGTCGAATCTGTAAGACTGCGGGGCACCCGGTTTACCGGCCGTTACAAATCGGCGGCCGGTTTGGGTGCTGCGTTGTGCGCGCAGGCCTGACACCGCGCGTTGAAGGGGTTCAACACGAAGGACCCCAACCATGTCGACGATTCCGCAGTATTCATCCGGCAAAGCCCAAACGCAGCCCCAGCCATGGCTATGGGCGGCCGTGGGTGCGCTGGGCGCCACCACGCTGGCCCTGGGTGTGGCGCTGGTGCAAATGCGCGCTGAGCCCACGCCGGTCGCCACGCAACCCCCGACGCCGGTGGTTGCACTGCCCGCATTGAGCCCAGCGGCATCGTCGCCCGGCACCCCATCCGCGACTGTGGCATTGCCCGAAGGCCATGAGCAGAAACAGCCTCCAGCCCTCGTCAAACAAGTACCGGTAGCTATCAAAAAAGTAGCGCAAAAAAGTGCGCCTGCAGCACCCGCTCCGTCCACTGCGGCTACGGCTGCGCCGCCGAACCTGCCAGGTGCCGCCCAGACGTCACCGGAGCCTGTGGCGGCTGCTTTGCCACCGCCACCCCCACCCAAGGTCATTTGCGCGCACTGCGGCACGGTGACCGCCGTGACTCCGGTGGAGCAGGACGGAGCTGGCAGTGGAGCGGGCGCGGTGGCCGGCGCTGTGCTCGGTGGACTGCTGGGTAACCAGGTGGGCGGCGGCACCGGCAAGACCATTGCCACTGTGGTGGGCGCAGTGGGCGGCGGCTACGCGGGCAACACCGTGGAGAAACGGATGAAGAAAGAAACCGTCTACCAGATCGACATTCGCATGGATGACGGCAGCACCCAGCGTCTGCAACACCGCAGCCCCCTGTCGGTGGGTGCCCCGGTCACGGTGAACGGTGGTGTGATTACCCCATGACGGTTGCGCACGGGTAAACCCACTGCAGCGGTCCCCGTGCAGATCACATAGGCGCTGGCTGCGCCGCGTGCTATTATTTTTGCTCTACTCCCACAAGGAATACGCGCATGAATATGGCTGCCAGCGCGCCCAACGCACCGGATGCTCCACGCCCGGCCCCCGGTCGACCCGAAAAACTACGTTTGGGTGACGTGCTGGTGCAGCAGCGGCTGATCTCGCAGGAGCAGTTGCAGCAGACGCTGGATCTGCAGCGCACCACGGGCAAAAAGATGGGCCGCCTCCTGATCGAGACCGGCATCATTACCGAGGAACTCTTGGCCAACGGGCTCGCGCGCCAGTTGCGCATTCCCTTTGTCAACCTCAAGACGTTTCCGTTCCGGGCCGAAGTGGTCAAGCTCCTGCCCGAGTCTGCCGCGCGGCGCTTCAAGGCACTGGTGCTGGAGGACAAGGGCGACACCCTGCTGGTAGCGCTGGGCGATCCGCTGGACTTGTTTGCCTTTGACGAACTGGCCCGCATTCTCAAACGCAACATCTCCATTGCTGCGGTTCCCGAAAGCGGCTTGGCGCTGGCGTTTGACCGGCTCTACCGCCGAACCGAAGAAATTAGCGGCCTGGCCCGCGCCCTGGAGAAAGACCTGGGCGACGCGGTGGACTTTGGCGAACTCACCGCGTCTGTCGGCCTGGAAGGCGCACCGGTGGTGCGGTTGCTGCAATCGCTGTTTGAAGACGCCATGCAAGTAGGCGCTTCGGACGTCCATATCGAGCCACAGGAAGACGGTTTGCAGGTTCGCGTCCGGGTAGACGGCGTGCTGCAAACCCAGACCAAGGCTGATAAACGCATTGGTGCTGCGTTGGCGCAGCGGCTCAAACTCATGGCCGGCCTCGATATTTCCGAGAAGCGCCTGCCGCAGGACGGTCGTTTCAGTGTGCGGCTGAAAGACAACACGATTGACGTGCGTCTGTCCACGCTGCCCACCGCCTATGGCGAGGCTGCGGTGATGCGCTTGCTGAACCAGGGTGCTGGCATGCGCCGCCTGGACAGCATTGGCATGCCCGAGGCCATGCTCAAGCGTTTTCGCGAAGTGCTGGGGCGCAGTGCCGGCATGGTGCTGGTTACCGGGCCAACGGGTTCGGGCAAGACCACCACGCTGTACGCCGCATTGGCCGAGATCAATGCCACCGAGCTCAAGGTCATCACGGTAGAAGACCCGATTGAGTATCGCCTGCCCGGACTCACCCAGGTGCAGGTTAACGACAAGATCGAGTTGACCTTTGCACGCGTGTTGCGTTCGGTGTTGCGCCAGGACCCCGATGTGGTGCTTATTGGTGAGATGCGCGACGCTGAAACAGCAGAAATCGGCATGCGCGCCGCCATCACCGGGCACCTGGTGCTGTCCACCCTGCACACGCGTGATGCTATGAGCACACCGTTTCGTCTGCTGGACATGGGTGTGCCGCCTTTTATGGTGTCCACCTCGCTACAGGCGGTGATTGCCCAGCGACTCGTGCGGTTGAATTGCAAGGAGTGCGCCGCGCCGCACCAGCCATCACCCCAGGAGCAGTCCTGGCTGGATTCGCTGCTGGAGCCCGGCACTAACGTGACACCCAAGCGTGGCATGGGCTGCTCGGCTTGCAATGGCACCGGCTATGCCAGCCGCCAGGGTGTTTATGAATTGCTGGAAATGGATGCAGAGTTGACACAGGCCGCATCGCACTCGGACCCGGCAGGTTTCATGCGCGCCGCACGTGAGCGCATGAAGGGCCACACCATGGCGTACCACGCTTTGGAGCTTGTGCGCCAAGGGCGCACATCGCTGGCCGAGGCGCTGCGAGTCGGGTTCGATGTGGGTGACTCGGATCCCGAGGACTAATTCGCAATGGCAGTCTACGAATGGCGGGGGCGCAACAACCGGGGTGAGGCAGTCAAAGGTCAGCTCGAAGCCATGACCGAGAACGGCGTGGCCGACCAGCTCAAAGCCATTGGCGTAGCCCCTGTGCACATTGCCCTGGTCAAAGTTGAAGAAGAGACGTCTTCGGATGGTTGGTGGGCCCGCGTCAACCGTAAACCCATCGTGGATGAGGATCTGATGGTTTTCTCCCGACAGATGTACACGCTAAACAAGGCGGGTGTTCCGATACTGCGGGCGTTTTCAGGACTGCAGGCATCGGCCGTCAAGCCGGCGATGGTGGAGTTGCTCAAAGACATCCGTTCCAGCCTCGACCAGGGCCGTGAACTGTCGGCGGCCATGGCCCGTCACCAGCAGCTGTTTGGCGGGTTTTACATCGCCATGATCCGGGTGGGTGAAATGACCGGTCGCCTGACCGAGGTTTTTTTGCGTCTGAACGAGCACATGGAGTTCGAGCGTGATGTGCGCGAGCGCATCAAGCAAGCCATGCGCTACCCCATCTTTGTGCTGATCGCTATGGCGGTAGCCATCGTCATTTTGAACATCTTCGTCATTCCGGTGTTTGCCAAGGTGTTTGCCGGGTTCAACGCAGAGCTGCCGTTGATCACGCGCGGACTACTCGGGTTTTCTGCATGGATGATCAAGTGGTGGCCTCTGCTCATAGCGGTCGGCATTGGTGTGTGGGTAGGCGTGCGCAGCTATCTGGGCACCGCCGAAGGTCGCTACCGCTGGGACTCGCGCAAGCTCAAATTGCCCATCGTGGGCGAGATCATTCTCAAGGCAACGCTGGCCCGCTTCGCCCGAAGCTTTGCACTGTCCAGCCAGAGCGGGGTGCCCTTGGTACAGGCACTCACGGTGGTGGCACAGACGGTGGACAACGCCTTTATCGGCGCTCGCATCGAGCAGATGCGCGACGGCATCGAGCGCGGCGAGAGCATTTCACGCTGCGCTGCGGCGACCGGCGTGTTCACCCCGGTTGTGTTGCAGATGATCAATGTGGGTGAAGAGACGGGTGAACTGGACAACCTGCTGTTCGAAATTGCCGGCATGTACGAGCGCGAAACCGACTACAACATCAAGGGGCTCTCGGCCGCCATTGAGCCGGTGCTGTTGGCGGTTATTGGAGTGCTGGTGCTACTTTTGGCCCTGGGTGTGTTCTTGCCGTTGTGGAATATGGGCCAAGCGGCCATGGGCCGAGGTGGCGGTTAGGTGAAGAGCGACCCGGTCTGGAGCCGCCGTGTGGTGGAGTGGGGCATTGTTACGCTGGTGCTGGTCGCATTGATCTGGACGGTTGGCCGGGAGGCTCGCGTGGTGCAGGGGCAGGGCGAGCGCGTCGCGGTCAGGGCCACACTGGCTACCCTGAGGACGGCGTTGGCCATCGACCAACTGGTAATCCATGCCACCGCCAAAAGCAGCGCCCAAAATGCAAAGCCCAAGAACCCGTTCACGCTGCTGGACGGCGTGCCGCCAAACTACGCGGGTGAACTGACCTTGCGCAATATCTATGCAGTGGCGCCAGGCAGTTGGGTGTTTGACCCCGATTGCGGTTGTGTGGGTTACCGTTTGCTGTACCCCGAATGGTTGGAGCCGGAGCAGGAAGCCGACGCCATCTGGTTTCGGGTGGGCGCAGGCGCGCATGGTCCGCGGCTAAGCCAGCAGGCGGAATACCGCTGGTTCGGGCAAAAGTTGAATTGATGCAAAGGCGCGGACAGATGAAATGCCCTTGTTTGTCAACTAATTCAGACACTTGGCGTTGAAAGTTCATGCACAACGCCATGTGTTAGGTCTAGAATTTGTTGTGATTACTGATCCGTGGGGTCGTTGGTCCGGAACCGTTATTCCGGTTGAGATGGAATATTCATTTAGAGGTGACTGATATGAAACAAAACCAAGGTGGTTTTACGCTGATTGAACTGGTGATGGTAATTGTCATTCTGGGGGTATTGGCGGCCGTGGCATTGCCGAAGTTTGTGAATCTAAAAGCAGAGGCTGCGCAAGCGGCCGTCAATGGGGTGGCTGGCAGTGTGTCATCAGCTGCTGCCATCAACTATGGTACGTACCAGATA
>Ga0116178_10004586_pt1 | contig 10139 bp, 9 predicted proteins | sample AD_STIC12_MetaG_FD_89880 | JGI IMG/M metagenome (GOLD analysis project Ga0116178, IMG submission 89880) | Active sludge microbial communities of municipal wastewater-treating anaerobic digesters from USA - AD_STIC12_MetaG | ecosystem: Engineered > Bioreactor > Anaerobic > Digestate | place: USA...
CCTGGTTTGACACCTACAAACACCAAAATGTAGTCACCTCAGAATTTAAGGCCATGGCTGAGCAGATCAGCGGCCAGGATTTGAGGCATTTCTTTCACCAGTGGATCTTCGGCTCCGGCATCCCCAGCGTAGAATACAGCATTTGGAACAATCCGGATAGCGACAGCCCCGGCAAGATCCTCGCCCGCACCACTTCGCCCACCGCCACACAATTTGAGGTGGACATCCCCTTCAAAGTCACTTTCGAGAGCGTGAGTGATTCGCTCATGGCAAAAGCAGGCCCCATTTGGACGGTCAATCACTACAGTCAGTATCTCCCCTTGGATGCGGAAATTGTTGCAAATCATAACAATTGGACTTTGCTAAGAGGGCTCACTTACCTCAGACCAGAGATCAGAGCCTGCCTCAGCTCCAACAGCTCCGTGCTCCTCTCTTGGAGTGCTTTTATGGACGACCCCGCCCTGAATTACAACCTCTACCGCAGGCAGGTGGACTCTGATGCTTGGATTTTGGTCAACGACCAGCCCATCTCCGGCCTCAACTACTTTGACACAGGCGTTGAGTGCAATACCAGCTTTGAATACATCCTTTGCGCCGTGGATTCTTTTGGCTGGCAGAGCTCGGCTTCTGACCCGGAACAAGCGCAGCCTCAAGCCTTTAGCTTTGCTTATCCGCTTTTGGTGGTGGATGAGACGCGGGATGGCAACGGGAACAGCCCTATCGCACCCACAGACGAGATGGTAGATGATTTTTACGACGCCGCCCTCAATCCCCTGTCATACAGCCAGTGGGATTGCGCCGCTCAAGGATTGCCGCCGTTGACCGCCTTGGGGGAAAACAAAGTAGTTTTATGGCACTCGGAAGATACATCTCAACAACTCTTGAGCGATTATCAAGAAACGCTCTGCGGCTACATCATCGGCGGTGGAAAGGTAATCCTCTCCGGTTGGAAGACTCCCAGCGTGTTAGAACAATCCTTCTTTGATCTCGTAGCTGCTTCCGCTGTCCCTGTCTATCAGAATTCTCCTGTTTTCTCGGGAGCGCAAAGCCAGAGTTATCCAATACTTTCGGTGGATCCCGACAAAATGCTCACCCCTTGGAACGGTATGCTGCCCTATAGCTATAGCTTCCAAGACGTTGAAAACCCACTCTATACAGACATCTACACCGATGACTGCGTCATCTTTAGAGCGGATCAGCAAACCGGGGAAGGAGTCTTGGTGATGAGTGGCATCCCCTTTTATTGTATGGAGGCTGCGGGAGTGCGTGGCTTTTTGCAGCAGATCATCCCCGAGCTGGGATCAACCGAGAATAACGACCCCGTCCAAAAGCCGCAACAAATTGCCCTACATGCATATCCAAACCCCTTCAATCCCGAATGCACCATCAGCTTTCAGCTCCCTGAGGCAGGTAAAACCATGCTCACACTCTACAATATCAGGGGTCAAAAGGTGAAAACCATCGCCAGTCGAACATACGAAATCGGGGAACACAAAGTCACTTTAGACGCATCACATCTGCCCTCAGGGGTATATACCATCCAGATCAAAAACGGCTCACACTCACAGAGCAAACGCATCACTCTCATGAAATAAAGGACAAACAAACACACATGGACACAAGACCCAGTTGGCAACAATACTTCATGGAGATGGCCTTTTTGGTCGCTCGACGCAGCACTTGCCTCAGGCGCAAGGTAGGAACCGTCTTGGTGCGAGACAACCAAATCCTCTCCACCGGTTATAACGGCAGCCCGAAAGGCGTATCTCATTGCTCAGAAACGGGATGTCTGCGCGCCCAAAAGAATGTTCCCTCCGGCAGCAATCATGAACTCTGCCGAGGTGTGCATGCCGAACAAAATGCCATCATCCAAGCCGGCTTGAACGGCTCCAGCACTCGCGGCGCTACCCTTTATTGCACCAATCAGCCCTGCAGCATCTGCGCCCGCCTCATCATCAATGCCGAAATCAAGACTGTATACGTGGCCAGCACCTACCCCGATGCTTTGGCGGAACAACTCCTCAAAGAAGCCGGAATCGAGGTGCATCTCTACGATATTGAGACCGATAAGCTGGAAAGACTGATCTGATAAATCTTGGCTTATTAGACAGACTCAATGCCGCCTGTATCCAAGTGGCAAAGACAGCTTTTTGCCTTATGAGAATTATTTTTGCATTGACAGCAAAGCCCTGTCTATTCTCTTTGACTGAAAATCATAGTTTTAGCATCCGGGAGGATAAATGCGTAAAAAATGGATTTGGATAGTGGGGATTGTGCTGATCCTCATCATCATGGTGATCGTCATGGCTCAATGTGGCAAAAAGTCCATGGGCAAAGCAATGCAAGCCATGGGAGAACAAAACCACGTCGTCGCACGGGGCGACATTGAATCCCGTATTGAGATCACCGGCGAGGTTCAACCTCAAAACCTGATCTCGCTCAAAAGCAAGGTAAGTGGCAAAATAGTAAAGTTTTATGCTGATGAAAATGACTTTGTGCGCATGGGTCAGATAATCGCCGATATAGAGCCTGATTACAATCAGGCAAACACACTATTCAACACCAAAGCTCAGCTCAAACGGGCTAAGATCAGTCTGGATCAAGCTCGTAAAGACCTTGAAGATAAAGAGGTACTTTTGGAAAAGGGCTATATCTCCCAAGAGAGCTATGATGCGGCATCGCGGGCACTGCAAAACGCTCAGATCGAATTTGAGCAAGCCACCAACCAGTATGAGGTGATCCAAGACCTCGACGTTCCCGGAAAGGTGACACACGTCTACGCCACCGCCACAGGTGTGGTGATCGAGCGCAAGGTCAACGAAGGTGAAATGGTGCAATCCAGCCTCAATAGCTTTGGTGAAGGCACTGTGGTGATGAAGATTGCCGACCTCAGCAAGATGATCATCAAGAGCAATATCAACGAAGTTGACATCGCCAAGTTTTCCTTGGGACAAAGGGCGAAAATCTCTCTGGATGCGCTTGCCTACGAAGAGTTTGAGGGTGAAGTGGTGAAGATTGCGCCCATGGCCATCATGGAAAACAACGCCAAGGTCTTCCCTGTGGAAATCAGCATCAATGCAGACGGTAACAAGGCGAAGCCGGGCATGACGGCCGCAGTCTCCATCTTGGGTGAAGACCGCAAAAACGTGATCGTCATCCCCATCCGCGCCGTCTTTACCAACGATGACGATGAGGACATCGTCTACCTGCTTCCCAAGCAAAGCAAAGAAAAGACGGATAAAACCAAAGCCCCCGCCGAAGCTAAGGGTGTCCCCACCCGTGTGAAATTGGGAGCCAACGATATGCAGATGGTGGAGGTGATTTCCGGCCTCAAAGAAGGAGATAAGATCCTGCTCAACGACCCGAACCCCAAATCCATCATGCAGATGATGATGTAAAGCCGATCAGGAGTGCAAATGATTGAAATAAAGAACCTCAGCCGCAAGTTTGGCCATATCCGGGCGGTGAACAATATCTCCTTCAAGGTGGAAAAGGCCGAGATTGTGGGTTTCTTAGGCCCCAACGGTGCCGGCAAAACCACCACCATGCGCATGATGGTTGGATATTTGGAGCCCAACAGCGGCAGCATCATGCTGGATGGCAAGGACATCTTTGCCGATCCACTTGGCACGGCGGCAAGAATCGGCTATCTTCCCGAGCACAACCCGCTCTATCACGAGATGGGAGTGGTGGAATTCTTGGCCTATATCGCAGCCCTGCGCCGCATGGATAGAAGCTTTTATCAGCAGAGGCTGGAATACGTGATCGACAAATGCGGTTTGGAGGGTGTGTTAAACCAAAGAATCGGCACCCTTTCCAAAGGCTACAAGCAGCGTGTAGGCTTATCTCAAGCTATTTTGCACGATCCGGATGTGCTGATTTTGGACGAACCCACCAGCGGACTCGATCCCAACCAAATCATGGAAATCAGAGAGCTGATCAAGGAGTTGGGCAATGAAAAGACAGTGCTGCTCTCCAGCCATATAATGCAAGAAGTTCAAGCCATGTGCGATCGGGTGATCATCATCAACAAAGGCCACATCGTGGTGGATGAGCTCAAAGAGAACCTCAGCCTCCACATTGACGGCTCGCAACGCCTGATCCTGGAGGTAAAAGCCCAGCAGCCGGACCTTGCAGATTGGCTCTTCCTCTATCCGCAAACCCGCCTGTTGGAATACAGCGAACTCAATGAAGTGCATAAGTTTGTGATTCAAACCACCACCGAGGAAGACCTTAGAACCGCCCTCACCTCCTTCGCTGTGGAAAAAGGCTGGGCTATCCAGAGCATCTTCAACCAAAACTACAGCTTGGAAGAGATATTCCACAATCTCACCCTGCATGATCCAGCCGCTGGAGCCACTATAGAGAACGAGGAAACAGAAGAACTTGAACCAGAAGGCATTGAAGCAGAAGAGCCTGATACAGATAAGCTTGAAAATCAAGCAGACGAGGAGGCAGACCAATGAACCCAGCCCTCACCATTGCCAGAAAAGAATACTCCCTATCCTTGCGTAGTGTCACCACTTACATCATCTTTGCCCTCTTCTTGGCAGCTACTGGAATCTTCTTTGCCAACACCGCCTTCAAGGTCGGTTTAGCCGAGCTGAGAGGCACTTTCAGCACCATCCACCTGATCTTTGTGATCTACGCACCCGCCATCACCATGGGTTCCATCGCCAAGGAACAGGCCTCCGGCACCTTTGAGCTGCTCTCCACCCTGCCCATCAAGCTTTCTCACATCGTCGGCGGCAAGATTCTGGCTGGCATCATGCAACTCATTACCGTGCTGGTCTTTACCCTGGTTTATTTAGCACTTGTCCTCCATTTTGGTTTTGGGGCAGATTTGGGAGCTACCTTCACGGGCTACTTAGGCTTGATCTTAGCCGGCAGCGCCTACATCAGTATCGGCGTTCTCGCTTCCTGCCTCGCCCAAAACCAGGTCTTGGCCTTTATCATTGGCTTGGCGATCAGCTCCAGCTTTTATCTGATGAAGTTCCTCACCGTTTTGGTGCCTCCCAGTTTGGGTAACATCCTGCAGTTCTTCAGCTTTGACTATCACCTGCAAAACTTTTTCAAGGGCGTGATTGATACGCGTGACCTCCTTTTCTTCATCGCCATCATTCTCATTGCCAAGTATCTGGCAGAGCTCAAATTACAATCCCGAAACATGATGCAGGAGCGCTAAGATGAAAGCAAAGACCACAAACCAGATCATCGGCTACTACCTGCTTAGGATAGGCATCATCCTGATGGTGTTGCTGATCAGCACCCAGCTCTATTTGAGGCTTGATCTTTCGGCAAACAAGAGCTTTTCCTTGGGCAAATACAGCCGAGAAACCGTAGCCAAACTCAAAGGCAAGATGGTGGTAAAAATCTATGCCTCCAAAGACTTACCTCCGGAGTTTGGCGCAGTCCACCGTTACATGCAAGACCTGATGGCAGAATACAAACGTGCCTCCAGAGGCAAGTTTAACTATGAATTTGTCCGCTACAAAGACGCCGCCGAGCTGGCCAGCTTAGCCGAAGAAAACCACCTGCAGACCTTCCCCGTGCAGATCTACGAAAACGAATCCCTGGTGATGAAAGACGTGATCTTGGGGCTGGTTTTTGAGAGCCAAGGCCGCTTTGACATCATGAACCTCTATCCCGGCCTCGAACCCACCCTCGAATATGAGGTCACCAAAATCATCCAAAACGTGGACGGCAAACTGCTGTCCTATCTGCATGTATTCCAAGACACTCTCTACAAATACTATCCCTCACAGCTCTTCAACCGCGAAATAAACCAAAACTATAAGGTGGGGCTCACCGACCTTGAAAAACCCTTGGCGCAGATCCAAACCCTGCTCTTTGCCGGAATAACTCATGACCTCAACCAGGAACAGCTCTACAACCTCGATCAATTCATCATGAAGGGTGGCAAGGTGGTGTTTTTGCAAGACCGCATCCACACCGATCAATACGGCATCAACGCTTTGGATTCCAACATCTTCGAGCTCTTAGCCCATTATGGCGTGCTCATCCATCCCAACATGGTCTTGGATTCCAGATGCTCGGAAGGACGAGGCAGAGGCTTGGGACAATACATTCCCTACCCCATTTTCCCTGTGGTGCGAGGCATGGACAAAAACCCCATCACCAGCAATACGGACGACACTCTGCTCTATTTTGCCTCAGAAATAACCGCCTTGGATAGCATAAACATTGAGTTTGAGCCCATCCTGCAGAGCTCCGCCAGCTCCGGAAGGCTCAATGGCCCCGTATTTAACGTGGAACCAGTCATGAGCTATGGACTCAGCTACCCCTTAAACGACCCTCCCATCACCGTTGCAGCCAAAGTTAGCGGCAAGCTCACCAGCTTCTTTGCCCGCAATGAGGCCATGCAAAAACCCGGATTCGTCTCCGAAAGAAAGGACGCACAGTTCATCGTATTTGGCGACAGCGAGCTGTTTATGGACCCTGATGACCCGCTCTATCTCAACCGCGGCTTTGTCGTGCTCAACGCCATTGACTACTTTATGGACAACCTCTCCATGATCAAAATCCGCACCCGCAACCTCGCTCCCAGCATCTTGCGCATGGATTATTACATGTACAAAAATCAGATACAGCCCTCAGAACTGGAGCGTTACCGCAGCGTTTCCAGAACGCTCTTAGGAGTTTTCAAATTCACGGCTATCTTCCTGCCAGTCATTCTGTTATCCGCTTTGGGATTCTTTACATGGCTGGCAAACAAGCCCAAGGAAGTCAAAGCCAAGAAAGCTCAAACGCCCGAGGTCACTCACCTTGATAACTCTATTGCCGTAGGGACTGAAGGAGTCAAAGATGAAGAAATACCGTAACCTCATCCTGCTCATTGTTTTCCTGTTGTTAGTAGGCTTGTTTTTCCTTTTGCGTCGCAACGAGCCCAAGGAAACCATCCTGAAGATCATCCCCGTAGATTCCTTAGCCATCGCCAAAATCCAAGTCTACAATGCGGCAGACACCGTGATCGTGTATAAAAAGGACAACACTTGGCGGATGAGCTATCCTGATGAAGCCGCCGCCAATCTGGATATGATCGAATACTTTTTCAGAGAGGTCTTCACCGCCACTTATGCAAACACGGCGATGAATGAGCATGCCAAGTCATTACACCAATATGGTTTGGATAAAGATAAAGAGGTGCAGCTCAAACTCTTTGATGCCAACGACAAGCTGCTCACCCACTGCCGCTTTGGCAATACCAACAACCCCTACGACTATTTCCGCTATGGAAATTCACGCAAAATCTATCAAGTTCGCTCTCAGATGATCAGTGGACGCCTGAGACCCGAAGTAACCTCATGGCGCTCACCGCTCGTCCTTAGCCTCAAACCCTATGAAATGTCAGGGATTACGGTGTCGCACGCCAAGAATAGCTACGTGCTCACCCGCGATAAATCAGACTGGTATTACATGGATAAAAAGGAGCAATTCATGATCCCGCACGGCAACGTCACCATGGGCAAGATCTTGAACGTGTTGGAAAGATTGGATGCTTACCAATACTCAAAGCCAACCGAGATAGACAAGAAAAGCCTCAAAGTGGCAGCAGAAGTGGATATCAACCTCACAGACAAAGGCAAGCACAAGCTTATGTTTTACCAGCAAGGGGAGGGCAATTACTACCTCGTTTTGGACGGCGATGAGAGCCGCTATTACCACATGGTATTCGACCAAGTGTATCGCTTCCAAAGACATGCAATGGTTTTCAATATCCAGGAAATGCCATATTGAGTTCAAGCTTCCGCATCCAAAAAGTCCGAAAACTCAGCGAAGCGCAATTTGCCGACATCCGTAAGGTTTGGGAAATCACCAAGATAGGCAACCCAGCCCGAGGCGACAACCTCGCTGCCATCAATCATACCCTCAAACACGGTGGCCTGATCCTCCTCGCCTCCGATAATGACCGTGTGATAGGCACAGCTTGGCTCACGCACGATTGCCGCCGTCTTTACATCCACCACATGGCCGTTTTGCCGGAGTATCAAAATCACCACGTAGGCAAATCCCTGCTGGATGAAGCGCTCAAATACGCATCAGAGCTCGGCTTGCAGGCTAAGCTGGAAGTGCACAAGGACAACCCCAGCGGACGCCATCTCTACGAAAACGCAGGTTTTGAGTATCTGGACGGCTATTTGGTGATGGTGAAAAGACGCTAAAATCTCCTACTGCTCAAGCGGCACCACACATTTAGGCCCAGTATTCTGAACCTTGTTTACATAATAATTAACCTTATAGATAGTTAGCGGCATCTGTCCGGAATTATGGATCAAGAGCTGCATCCGTGCCGTATCCTCTATCTTGCTATCCAGCCAGATGTTAGCCGCCTCTTGATCCAGGAGCACCGGCATCCTGTGATGCAGATCACTCATCTGCTCGTTTGCATCCATGGTAATGATGGCCAAACTGGGGATAAATGAGCCATCCGCCCCACTCCAAGCATCATAGATCCCCGCCATCAGCATGGGACTATCGTCTGCATAATGAATGAAATAGGGCTGTTTACTGCCTTTGGCAAATTCATAAAACCCCAGAGCCGGAATCACGCAACGTCTTCTGACTAAAGCACCTCTGAAGGACGGCTTCTGTGTCAGACTATCACTCCGAGCATTGATGATCGAGCTTTGCGGCGGCTCCTTCATCCAAGAAGGGATCAAACCCCACCTGAAAAACCCCAGATACCTTTCTTGGGCTTGCTCCACAAACGCTCCCACGGTATGATTGGGTGCAACGTTATAGTTCTCAGCGAGTTCTGGGATTATATGTCCCAGCTTCAGCTCCCGTTCCAACTTGGCTAAGGTATCTCTTTTGAATACCTGGGCAAATCTTCCACACATGGTCATTCTCCTTTGTGATTGACAAATATCCTGAGCCCAGATTTGATGCAAGCTAAATCTTTGATTAAACCCAAATAAGGAAGTGAGAAATGAACACAAAGTTTGATATAGACGCCGTGATGGAGCAGCTTGACATCCATTATCACACGGTAAAAACCCCGATCGTTGACCTGATCCAAGTCAAGACCAAAGACCCCTTTAAAGTCATGGTGGCCACTATCTTAAGCGCCAGAACAAAAGACGAAACCACCTCCAAGGTCTCGGAAGAGCTTTTTAAGGTAGTGAAAAATCATCACGATCTCAGAAAAATCAGCTACGACGATCTCAACCAACTCATCTGGCAGGTGGGATTTCACAACACTAAGGCCAAACATCTCAAGGAGTTACCCGATGTCTTGGACAAGGAGTTTGGCGGCAAAGTCCCTTCAGAAATCGACGATCTGCTCAAGCTGCCGGGCGTGGGACGCAAAACGGCAAATCTGGTGAGAGTGGTGGCTTTTCAATTGCCCGCCATCTGCGTGGACGTTCACGTGCACCGCATCAGCAACCGCTGGGGCTATATCAAGACCAAAACCCCGCTGGAAAGCGAGATGGCGCTTCGCAAGAAACTGCCCGAAAAGCATTGGCTTAACTACAATTCCCATCTGGTAGCCTTTGGGCAAAACCTCTGCACACCCAGAAAGCCCAAGTGCTCAGAGTGCCCCATCTATCAGTATTGTAAGAGGGTGGGAGTGTAGGCTTTAGCTACCTGTAGCGAGTAAAATTTCCCTTTAGCCACCGACTCGCCACCTGCTTCGCCCTTACTCACCCGCCCGGTGATTACTCGGTGATACTCGGGTTTTTCCCGAGAGGCTCCGAGTAATCACCGGGCGGCTAAGCAAGGAAGAGGCGGGCAGGCATCTTGTAACTTCACCAGTTGCAGCATTATCATATTTGCCCAAAAAGGGGTTGGGGGAAAATACACCTTGCGTAGTAGTCGATTTGGATTAGACTGTTTTGTGCCTATTGTTTTCTCAGGATCATCGGATGTCCGCTGAGAGATTTCGATCTTTTGGAGGAAAGTCCGGACACCGCAGGGCGGGATACTTCCTAACGGGAAGACGCAGCAATGCGTAGCCAGCTCCACAGAAACAAACCGCCAATAGTCCTTTTTGTGATAGCAGAATTCTAAGCCGTTGTGAGACCTTCGGTTTCTGTCGTTTAAGGACTCTTTGGCAAGGGTGAAATGGTGGTGTAAGAGACCACCAGCAGTGATGGTGACATCATTGGCTGGGAAAG
>Ga0116178_10004588_pt1 | contig 10138 bp, 6 predicted proteins | sample AD_STIC12_MetaG_FD_89880 | JGI IMG/M metagenome (GOLD analysis project Ga0116178, IMG submission 89880) | Active sludge microbial communities of municipal wastewater-treating anaerobic digesters from USA - AD_STIC12_MetaG | ecosystem: Engineered > Bioreactor > Anaerobic > Digestate | place: USA...
CCATCGCTTCCACAGCCTGCCCGTTCAACTCGTTAACGAGGGGTTGCAGCGTTTGCGCGTGGAACGCGGCGCGATCCTGCAGCAACGCCGACAGTATCGCCACGCCCAGCGCGCCTCCGGTCTGCGTGAGAAACGTCGCCGCCGGCGCAGCCGAAGCGAGCATGTCCGGCGCCTGCCGCATCGCGCTCGCATTGGCGGCAGGCATCACCGTCGCGATCCCCGTGCGGCTCAGCGCAACGGCAAACGCCATCGCGGAGAACGAGGTGAACCCCGCGACATCCGACAGCAGCCACATCGACCCGGCAAACATCAGCACGCCCGCGCCCAGCAGCAGGCGCGCATCGATCCTGTCGCCCAAGCGCCCCGCCAGCGGGAAGCACAGCGTCATCGCCACGCCCGCCGGCAACAAGATCTCGCCCGCACCCGTCGGCGAATAGTGCTGCACCAGCTGCACGAACAGCGGCACGAGATAGGTCGAGCCATAAACCGCAACGCCAGTCGCAAAGATCGCCAGCGCCGCCAGCGAGAAGGCCGGCCGCGCAAACAGCTTCAGGTTCAGAACCGGAAACGGATGCCGGCTCTCCCACGCCAGGAACGCGATCACCGCGACCGCCGCCCCGCACAGTCGCAACGCCGTCCCACCATCATCCCATCCCTCACGCGCCCCGTGCGCCAACCCTTGCAGCGTCAACGCCAGCGCCGCGATCACCAGCGCCAGCCCCTGCCAGTCCAGCTTCGGCCGCATCGCCGCCCGCTGCGCCGGCAGGAAGGCAAGCCCCAGCAACATCGCCGCCGCCGCCAGCGGCGTTGTCGCGACAAACACGATGCGCCAGTCGAAGGCATCGATCAGCACGCCTCCAATCACCGGCCCAAACGCGGGTGAGACGATCACGCCCAGCGAATAGATCCCCACCGCCGCAACACGTCCGCGTTCGGGGAAGATCTGGAAGATCAGCAGCATCGCCATCGGCTGGATCAGCCCGGCGCCGGCGCCTTGCATCACGCGCCCAATCACCAGCGTCACAAGATCATGCGCGCCTGATCCAACAACGCTTCCCATAATGAACACAGCCATCGCCGCCGCGAAGCTCGCGCGCATGCCGAACGAGGCGATGGCCCATGTGTTCAACAGCATGAAGCCCGTCGACGCGGTGAGAAACGCGGTCGACAGCCATTGCGCCTCGTCCTGCCCAAGCCCGAACGCGCCGATCAGCGACGGCAGGGCGACATTCACGATGGTCGCCGCCATCATCGCGCCGATTGCGCCCAGTGCGAGAATGCCGATCAGCCCCCAACGTCGCGCAGTCGTCGATGGCGCGCTCATTGCGCGGTGCTGATCTTGAGCGTCGCCATGGCGCCGGGGCGAACCTGCACGCAATCGCCGCCTATGCTGATGCGCACAGGCACGCGCTGGGTGATCTTGGTGAAAACGCCGGTGGGGTTCGCGTTCGGTATCAGCGCGAACTCCGAAGTCGCCGCATTTCCGATCCGCTGCACAGCGCCGCCGCACGTGGCTCCCGCCGCATCCAGTGCAATCTCGACATGCGCGCCGGGGCGCACGCGCGCGAGATCCGTCTCCTTGATGTTGGCCTCGATCCACACATCGTCCGGAGCGTGGGCCAGCGCTATGCGCGCGCCCGGCGCAACGTGCTCGCCCTGATCGGCAAATACCTCGTCGATCACCCCGTCCAGCGAACTGGGGATCGCGTGCTTCCCAAATGCCAGCGTCCGCGCTTCAATCCGCTGACGCAGGGCGCGCGCTTCCAGCATCAGCGCGCCGACATTGCCGTCGATCACCTGCGCTTCGCCCGCTTCGGCCTTGGCCTCGCCAATCCCTGCGCGGCTCCGGCTGATTGCGGCGTCGGCGCTCGCCACGGCCTGCCGCGCAGCTTCAAGGCTGGCGGCCGCGCGATCCATCGCCGCCTGCGTGACAAGCCCCGCCGCCTGCAGCTTAACCGTCCGCCCATGGTCCGCCTCTGTGGCCTGCAACCGTGCGCGCGCTGTTGCGGCTTCCGCCTGCGAGGCCGCAAGGCCGGATTGGCTGCTGTCGATGCGACTGCCGCCCAGCGCCCGCGCCAGCCTGGCCCGAACCTTCTCGCGTTCGATCTGCGCCTCCAGCGCTTCAAGATCGAGCGTCATGGCGTCCAGCGCCAGCCTAGCTTCGCGATCGTCCAGCCGCGCGATGATCTCTCCGGCCCTCACCGTATCGCCCGCCGCAACGGGCAGCGCCACGATACGTCCCGCCACCTCGGAAGAGATTGTCACCATGCGCGCCCGCACGCGCGCGTCAGACGTCACGATCACCCCGGCATGGTCGACCACCCACCACGTCGCCGCCGCCATCAGCGCAAGCCCACCTGCCGCCAGTGCGGCGTGTAACGGCCGCACGCGAAGCCGCGCTTTGGCGTCGCTGGCGACAGCTTCGCGAGGGACGGTCTGGTTGCCGGTTTTCTGGAGCATGAGCCGCGCAAATCGGCCGCTGGCCCGCACATGCAGCCAGCCTCAGCCTGATCGCGATGGCAACGAAGCAGGGCCTGTCCCGCAATCCGGGGCAACCCTAGGTTGCTGGTCTCGACCGACTGATGGCGGAGCCGGAACCCGGAATCAAAACGGGCTGCCTCCGGTCTCGAAGGCAGCCCGCTCTGTTGAACATCGAAGGTCCTAGTGGCCGCGCTTGTCGTAGGAGATGATGCAGCCATCCGTCATGTGATAGCTCGGCGTCACGGCCTTGCCGGCCAGAACGGCATCAAGCGTTACGGTCGCATAGTCATTGTCCGGCTTGGCCTTGGCGCGGCCGAACGTGACACGGTCATTGATCGGGCCCTGATAGAGGATCTTCCAGGTCTTCGGCTCGACGATCAGCGTTTCCGTCGCGCGTTCCACGCCCCACGGCTCCGTCACTGACTGGTCGGCGTCCTTCAGGATCGGCATGGTGATGTCGAATTCCTTGGCTTCCTTGGCGATCATCTCCGGCGTGTCGTGCGTGTTTGGGTTGATCATCAGGAACTTCACGCCCTTGGCCTCATACTTGGCCTGGAGCGAATGGAAGTCGGGGTTCAGCTGCTGGCCGATCGGGCAGCCCTTGGTGTGCATCGAGATGACGATCGCCTTGGCGTCCGTCATTTTATAGAGCTCATGCACTTTGCCCGCCGTGTCCTTCAGCTTGAAGTTGGTCATCTTGGCCAGCGGCAGCGTCAGTTTGACGGCGGTGGCCGTATCCGTGGTGGCTTGCTCGGCGGTCGGCGGCGAGCAGGCGGCGGCCAGACCCATCATGAGGGTGGCGGCTGCGGTGGCTGTGAAAATCCGGCTGAGCATGGGGGGATGCCTTCCTGATCGCGTTTCCCGGGCTTTATCGCCCTGATTTGGTGTGACGTGGATTATCCGGCAATCGCCTGACACCGTCAAACCAGCTCGACCGTAAAGCACTGCAATGTGTTCGGTTTTGACCTGAAACAACCGCCCATCTTCCCTCTCCAAACGAAAACAGGCGGCCGAAGCCGCCTGTTCCCGTGTTTTGGCAGGTTTCTGAACCTAGAAGGTCTTCTTCAGGCCCACCTCGATGGTGCGACCCAGCGGGTTGCCCATGCGAGGATCGTAGCTCAGCTCCTGGCGCGAATACGGCGGGTCGTTGTCCAGGATGTTCGCCACCGTGGCCGTGAGGCGCAGCGTGTCGGTGATGTCGAACAGGTAGGTGAAGTCGAACGACAGCCAGTCCGCACCCTCGACGCCGTAGGTGGTCGGGTTGAGTTCGGTCGAGGTCGGCAGCGTCGTGCCCGGCAGGTAACCGTCGAGCGCGATCGGGCCACGTTCGTCATCGACGCCCGAAACATACTGGGCGGCGAGGCGGAAGTTGTGGCGGTCCATCCGGTAGTTCGCGCTGACGTTAGCGCGGATTTCCGGAGAGGCGAAGCCGACGACTGCGTAGTTCAGGTCGCCAAGACGATCGTCGATCGGCTTGATGGTGAACCCGTCGATGACCGACGCGGTATTCTCGTCCTTCGTGGTGTAGGTGGCGTTGGCCATCAGGGTCAGGTCGCCGCCGAAGAACGGCAGGTCGTACATCACCTGAACGTCGTAGCCTGCGGTGTGCTGGCCGGGGCCGTTACCGTAGTCGGTACGAACCAGGTTCAGCGCGCTGGCTTGCGTCGTGCCCTGCACGCAGGCGCCGCCGTTGAACTGCACGCGGCCGGAGAGAACCAGCGGGTGCGAGCAGTCAGCGTAAGCGGTTGCGCCGGTCGGGAGCGGACGCAGGCCGATGCCGACGCCGCTCGGGATACGCGTGCCGTCACGGTTCGCGAACGCCATCGTGTCGGTCGGGTTTGCCTGGCCGGCTGCGGTCGAGTTGTAGCGGAACACGCCGTCGGCGATTTCGTTTGCCGTGGCGAGGAGGCCCAGCTCGTTCTCGGTTTCAATGTCGAAGTAGTCGACAATGACGCTGAGGCTGTGCTCGGGGGCAAAGCCATCCGACTGCCAGATCACGCCAATGTTGGCGGCCTTGGCCGTTTCAGCGACGATATCACCGCGCGTGACGGTCTGCGCGCCCAGCCATGCGCCACCGGCGCGGGTGTAGCTGTTCACGCCGTTCGCGATGTCGCCGGGGATGAGGCCGGCCGGCGGGGCTTGGTAGTTGGTGCCGTAAGAGCCGCGCAGCGAGAGCGGGCCCCAGACGTCCCATTTACCCGAGACTTTATAAACGGTCTCGCCGAGGCCGCCCGAGAACTCTTCCTTGCGGACCGCAGCCTGCAGGTTGAAGTTATCGAGGACTGGGAGCTGCAACTCGCCGAAGAGCGAATATTGCTGCTGGTCGGCATAGTCAGGCGGGTTCGTGCCGAAGAACACGAACGGTCCACCGGCGTCGAGCGTGCAGCCCGTGAACAGCGGATCGGTGATGGTCCGCGGTGTTGAAGCGGTCGGAACGCCGCCGACAGCGACCGTCGAGTCGGTCGGCCAATCGCACTGCTGGTTGCCGTTGTAGAGATCGCTTTGCACGTTCTCGCGGAACTCGCTCTGGCGCATCTGGGTGCCGGCAGCCCAACCGATGGTGCCGCCGGGCAGCGCGATGCCCGAGTCGCCGTTGAACACGAGGTCAACGCTGAGACCCGAGGTGATCGTTTCCGACGCACGGTCGTCGAACAGCCAACGGGCGACGTCAGCACGGTTTTCCGAGCCCGCGATGAAGCGCGAGTTGGCCAGGCCCAGTTCGGGTTGCTCGGCGAACGAGCTGGCGAAGGGGTTCCAGTAGTAGCAGCCGAAGGCTGCCCGCGCGGCGGCCGACGTACCGACCGACGTGTTCTGGATGCCGAACTGGTTCGGGTTCGTGTCGGTCAGAGTGCAGTTCGGGCCGCCGAAGCCGGAAAGGGCGTTCTGCAGGCGGAAACCGATGACGTCGGGCTGGGTGAAGTAGCTAATCGACTGGTTGTACGTGACGTTGAAGTCATAGCCGATGTCGCTGAACGAGCCGCCCAGTCGCCCAGCGTCCCTTTCAGGCCACCCGACACGCGCCAGATCTGGTTGTCGACCTTCGACGGAACGCCGAAGCCGTTGCCTTCGCCCAGGAACGGGTTGCCGCCGTGAGCGAACGCCCGATACGTCAGGGCCGAAAGTCCCTGCGTGTTGGCGCGAGCCGTCGGGCTGATCAGGCCAAGAGCCTGCTGCTGATCAAGGAAAGCAGAAGCATAGGGGTTCGTCGCCGGCGCGTAGAACTGATACGTCGCGCCCGTGCTGATGCCCGGTCCACGGATCACAGGCTGAGCCGGCGATCCAAACACCTGCGGCGACATCACCTGACCGTATGAAGCGTCGAAGTGGAACTTCATGTTGTCGGTGACATCCGCGTTCAGCTGCGCGTAGCCGCGGTAGATGTCGTTCTCTTCGACCAGGTTGTAGTACGAAATGTAATTGTACATGCAGGCCGGGATGCCAGTGGTCACCCCGTTCGGGTTGTAAACACCGCCAACGGCGTTGCAGTCGGTCGGCGTGAAGTCGCGCTGGAGACCGGCGACCGCCGTTCCAAACTCGCGATCAGGCGCTGTGCCGATGGCGCCGGCCGTGTAGGAGGCGGGACGCGTGCCGCGCGGCAGCCACGACGCCATGTTCGTCAGGGCCGACCACGGCGAGGGGTTCACGCCATAGGGAACGCGGTTGGTGAAGTCGCGGTCTTCCGTTTCAAGGCGCGAACGGTGATCCCATTCAGCCGACCACATGAAGTTGACGCTGTCGTTGCCGATACCGCCGAGCACGCTCAGGCCGTAATCGCCGTCCGAACCGTCGATGTATTTGTATTGCGAGCCAATCTCGAGGCCAACAAAGTCATCGCGCGTGATGAAGTTGACGACGCCGCCGGTGGCGTCCGCGCCGTAGATGACCGCCGCGCCGTCTTTCAGGATTTCCGTGCGCGCGATCGCGGCGGACGGGATGTTGGCGGTGTTCTGGCTCATCCTGCGGCCGTTCAGCAGGGTCAGCGTCTTGTCAGCGCCGAGGCCGCGAAGGTTCAGGTTGACCGATCCGGTCAGCTGCGCGCCGGAGAAGTAGTAGGCTTCGCCCGTGGTGGGGCCGGAGACCGTGAGGTTCTTCGCAAACTCAAGTGCGGTTGGCGCACCCTGCTCCTCGAGGTCGGCCTGGGTGAAGACTTCAACCGGAAGGGCGGCGTCTTCAGGCGTGCCCTGGATGAAGGAGCCCGTCACGATGACGCGGTCTTCGGTCGTTGGTGCTGCGGGTTGCGCAGGAGCAACACGATCAACTGGCGGCTGGGTTGTCTCTTGGGCAAACGCAGGCAGGCCGCCCGCAACGCCAACGAGTATCGCAGCGCTCGACGCGCCGCGCAGGATCGATTTCATAGCTATAACTCCCCGAGTTGAGTCTTGTTGGCGACTCTCTATGGGGCGACTGTTGGGCGACCCGCGTCGCTGCGTCAATAATGTACGCGTTGCCGTACGCTCGCCTCGCAGTCGCAGCATTACCGTGCGCGTAAGCTAGACATTGTCTCAAGATGGCATTCACGAAGCTGGCATATCGCGTGAGGAAGTATTTTTATGCGCATACTCACCTAATGCTTGGCAGCGGATGCCTTTCGTTGCTGGAAAGCCGCATCGTCACAAAAACAAAACTTTTCTTTCAGTGTGCGCTGCAAAAAATCTAGGACGGTCCGCTTAGACCGCCTTTGGAGTTCGCAAAGACCGTAAAACGATATGGCTTCTGGCGCCCCGCAGGCGAGCTTGCGCGCATGCCATCCGCGAGTCCGTCCAGTCAGCACCGCCTCGCAATGCCGGCGAGAGAACCGTTCGTTGGTCATCATTCCGGTTCGATCGTCATCATCGCACCCGACGGTCGGGCTGATGCTGAGGCGTGCGAGCACACGCAAGGAAAGTACGAAAGACGTATGGGAATGCCGCTAAGTAATGAGGTGGATGAAGCTTCCTGACCGCACCCACAACCGACATTGGTTTGACGGAAGGTGTTTTCGCGGCGTAACTCCAAGTCATGCAAGGGGTTTTGCGGGTCCTGGTTGATGCTGGAGTTGAGGGGCGTTTCGCGGCTGGTCGGCGGCGTAAGCCATCTCTCGGATGTATCGCTGCGGCTTGAGCGCGGCACGCTCAACGTGCTTCTCGGCCCCACGCTTTCCGGCAAGACCAGTCTTATGCGCGTGATGGCGGGGCTCGATCGTCCCAGCCGGGGCGAAGTCTGGTTCGATGGGCAGGACGTGACCGGCCGGCCCGTGGCCAAGCGCAATGTCGCGATGGTCTATCAGCAGTTCATCAATTACCCCGGCTGGACCGTGCGCGAGAACATCGCCTCGCCGCTGAAAGTGCGTAAGCTTCCAAAAGCGGAAATCGAGCGCGAGGTTGCCCGCGCAGTGGAGCTTCTGCGCCTCGGCCCATATCTCGACCGCAAGCCGCTGGAACTCTCGGGAGGTCAGCAACAGCGTGTCGCGCTCGCGCGGGCCATCGTGAAGAAGGCCGGGCTGGTGCTGCTCGACGAGCCGCTGGCCAACCTGGACTACAAGCTGCGCGAGGAACTGCGCGCCGAACTGCCGAAGCTGTTCGCGGATTCCGCCGCTGTCGTCGTGTACGCAACCACAGAGCCGACGGAAGCCATCCTGCTTGGCGGCGCCACAGCTACGCTGAGCGAGGGGCGCATCACGCAATTCGGCCCGACAATAGATGTTTATCGCCGCCCGAACTCACTGCTCACGGCCCGCACATTCTCCGACCCGCCCCTGAACGTGATGCCGATCGAACTCGCGCCACAGCCGGACCGCTATCCCGGCGCTCACACGCTTGCTTTCCGCGCACACCACCTGCGGCTGCAGCGCAAGACGCCTCAGGCGCATGCCTTCACGCTGGACGTCAAATCGACAGAGATCACCGGCTCGGAAACCTACGTCCACCTGAACTACAATGGTCAGCAGTGGGTGATGCTCGCGCATGGTGTCCACGCCTTCGCGCCGGGCTCGCAGCTCACCGTATATCTTGAGCCTGATGACGTGCTTCGCTTCCGCGCCGATGGCAGCGCCATGACCCTCGCAGCCGAGGCGGCCTGAAGCATGGCGCGCATCGATCTCGACAAGATACGCCACGCCTACGGCGCCGATCCCAAATCGGAGGCAGACTTCGCGCTGCGTCTCGTGAACCAGGCGTTCGACGATGGCGGCGCCTACGCGCTGCTCGGGCCGTCCGGGTGCGGGAAGACATCCCTGCTCAACATCATCTCGGGGCTGGTGACGCCGACGCATGGCCGCGTCCGGTTCAACGGTGACGACGTGACTGGCCTGCCGACCGAGAAGCGAAACATCGCGCAGGTGTTCCAGTTCCCGGTGATCTACGACTCCATGACGGTGCGCGAGAACCTGGCCTTCCCGCTGCGCAATCGTGGCGTGAGGTCGGCGGAGGCGAACCGGCGCGTTAGCGAGGTGCTCGACATGATCGGGCTGTCCGGCATTGCTGATCGCAAGGCGCGGGGCCTGACGGCGGATGTGAAGCAGAAGGTCTCGCTCGGCCGCGGGCTCGTGCGATCTGACGTCAACGCGATCCTCTTTGACGAACCGCTGACCGTGATCGACCCGCTGATGAAGTGGCAGCTGCGTGCCCAGTTGCGCGAGCTGCACAAGCGGTTCGGCTATACGATGATCTATGTCACGCACGACCAGACCGAAGCGCTGACGTTCGCAAACCAGGTCGTGGTCATGTATGAAGGCGAGATCGTCCAGATCGGGACGCCGGAAGAACTGTTCGAGCGACCCAGCCACACCTTCGTCGGCTATTTCATTGGCTCGCCTGGCATGAACGTCATCCCCACCACACTCGATGGCGCCAGCATGCGGCTGGGGGATTACTCCGCTCCCCTGTCTACCGTACCCAGACTGCGCGGGAAGCCGAAGCTCGAGATGGGTGTGCGGCCGGAATATGTGCGTATCGGAGCGGAAGGCATTCCAGCAGCCATCACGCGCGTCGAGGATGCCGGCCGGTTCCGCATCGTCCGGGCGGCGGTGCAGGGCCACGCCATAACTGCGATCGTCTCCGAAGGCGACGAGATCCCGGCAGATCCGCACATCGCGTTCGACCCCAAGGGATTGCATCTCTACGCCGATAGCTGGCGTGTCGATCTTGGCGCGGGAGACGCGTCATGAAGCCGGTCAACCAGAAAGCGTGGTTCCTCGTCCTGCCGGTGCTCGTGCTTGTCGCGATCTCGGCGGTCATCCCGCTGATGATGGTCGTCAACTTCTCGGTTCAGGAGAAGGCTTCCAATGGCCAGTTCTTCTGGATGGGCACGAAATGGTACGAGACCGTTCTGCATGACGAGAAGTTCTGGGGCGCGTTGTTCCGCAGCCTGTCCTTCTCGGCGATCATCCTGGCGATCCAGATCCCGCTTGGCATCTTCATTGCGCTCAACATGCCGCGCAAAGGTTGGGGCGTTCCGGCGACCCTCGTGCTGATGGCGCTGCCGCTGCTGATCCCATGGTATGTCGTCGGCATGATCTGGCAGATGTTCGGACGGGTCGATATCGGCCTCATGGGCGTGATGCTGAAGGACTTGGGCTACAACTACGTCGGCGATCCTGTTGATGCGTGGGGCACGCTCATCCTCATGGACGTCTGGCACTGGACCAGCCTTGTCGCGCTGCTGGCTTATGCGGGTCTCG
>Ga0116178_10004595_pt1 | contig 10127 bp, 9 predicted proteins | sample AD_STIC12_MetaG_FD_89880 | JGI IMG/M metagenome (GOLD analysis project Ga0116178, IMG submission 89880) | Active sludge microbial communities of municipal wastewater-treating anaerobic digesters from USA - AD_STIC12_MetaG | ecosystem: Engineered > Bioreactor > Anaerobic > Digestate | place: USA...
CCGGGACGTGCCGGCGCTGGACGGCACCTCGCGTCTGTCGCCGTATCTGGCGATCGGCGCGCTCTCGGTGCGCCGCTGCATCGAGGCCGCGCTGGCGCACAACCACGGCGAATGGGACAGCGGCTCGCGCGGCGCGCAGACCTGGCTGAGCGAACTGGTCTGGCGCGAGTTCTACACCCGCATCCTGGCGGAGTTTCCGCGGGTCAGCCGCGCCCGCCCGTTCCGTCCAGAAACCGATGCGATTGCGTGGCGGGAAGCGGGCGTGGATTTCACGCGCTGGTGCGAGGGCCGCACGGGTTATCCGCTGGTGGATGCGGCCATGCGCCAGCTCGCGGCAACCGGCTGGATGCACAACCGCCTGCGCATGGTCACGGCGATGTTCCTCACCAAGTACCTGCTGGTCGACTGGCGCCACGGCGAGCGCTTCTTCTGCGAGCAGCTGGTGGACGTCGAGCTGGCGGCCAACAACGGCGGCTGGCAGTGGTCGGCCTCGACCGGTACCGACGCCGCTCCGTATTTCCGCGTCTTGAGCCCGGTGCGCCAGGCCGAGCGCTTCGATGCCGAGGGCGCCTTCGTGCGCCGCTGGCTGCCGCAGCTCGCCGCGCTGCCCGCGAAGGCGCTGCTGCAACCGGGCCACCCGGCGCTGTTGGCAGCCGGCTACCCGGAGCCGATGGTGGAACTGAAGGGCGCCCGCGAGCGCGTGCTGCTCGCGTTTCGCGGGCTGGCGCCGTAGGTCGGCATTCGTGCCGACACCGGCCTGTCGGGCTGAAGCCCGACCTACGCATTGGCGGGTTCTGCGTTGCAGAACCCTTGTCGGGCTGAAGCCCGACCTACGTGGGTCGGCATTCATGCCGACATGCAACATTCCTTCTCGCTGCGCACACGGAGAAACTGCATGATCAGCGCCAAGGTGCTCAATGCGATCCTCTTCCAGGCCGGCTGGCTCGCCTGCGTGGCCGGAGGCAACGCGTGGGCGCTGCCCGCCGGCGCACTGATCCTGGCGCTGCACGGGTGGCTCGTGGAGCGCAGCGCCCGCGGCTGGGCCTTCATGGTGCTCGCGGCCCTGCTCGGTCTCGCGATGGATCTCGGCTGGCAACGACTGGGGCTGCTCGAGTTTCACGGCACGCTGGGCGCCGGAATTCCGCCCTGGCTCGTCGTGTTGTGGCTGTTGTTCGCGACCACGTTTGCGCATTCGCTGGCATGGCTGCACGAGCGGCTCGCGCTGGCCGCCCTGCTCGGGGCCGTGCTCGGCCCGCTCAGCTACGTGGCGGGCGTGGAACTGGGCGCCGCCACCACCCGCTTCCCGCTGTGGCAGGTCGCGCTGGCGATGGCGCCGGCGTGGGCGCTGTTGCTGCCGCTGCTCCTGTTCCTCGCGCGCGCCCCGCGCACCCTTGCTACGGAGGTCCTGCCGTGAAGCACCTCGTGTTCGCCGTGCTGGCATGTGCGGCGCCGATGGCCGCAGCATGGGCGCAGCCCGTTGCGCCGGAAGTCATCGAGGGGGTGGCGCTGCGGCTGCCGGGGCGTGCGGAGGTCTATCGCGAGCGGCACGAGATCGGCACGCTCGGGCACCGCATCGAGTACCGCGCGCCGGACGGCACGCTGATCGCGCGCAATGCGCTCGATTACCGCTGCAGCGAGAGCGCGCCGGACTTCGAGCAATACGATTTGCGCAGTGATTCGCTCATCGGCGCACGCTGGCAGGACGGCAAGTACCTGCTGCTGCGCGGCAAGGAATCGCGCGCACTCGAGCCTGCCGCCGCGCTGGTGGCAAGTTCCGGCTTCGACCGCTTCGTGCGCGCGAACTGGGAAGCGCTCGCCGCGGGCGACCGCATCGACGTCGACTTCGCGCTGCCGGCACGGCTGCAGACACTGCGCCTGCGCATGACGCGCATCGAGGCGCCCGAGGAACTGCCCGGCAGCGCCGTGTGGCTGCGCATCGTGCCGGTGCAGCCATTATTGCGGGCCTTCGTCGACCCGATCGAGCTGGCCTACGACAGCGGGCGGCGCCTCCTGCTGTATCGCGGCCTCTCGAACCTGACGGGTGCCGACGGCAAGGCCCTCACCGTCGAGATCCGCTACCGGCAAGTGCCAGGCGAAGACCTCGCCCGGGAACGTGAAATTGCCACAACCGCGCCGGTCGCCAATGAACCGACGGCTGATGCGCCGCGTACACCGGTGCTGTTGCACTGCTCCCGGGAGAAATCATGAGCCGCAAAATCACGCTGGACGAAACGATCGAAGTCGCCCGTCCGTTGCACGAGGTGTTCGCCTACGTCTCGGAATTCTCGCGCATCGAGCAGTGGGATCCCGCCGTCGCGCGTGGCACCCGCCTGACGCCGGGTGCGCCCGGACTCGGCAGCGAGTACCGCATCGACATGAAGGCGGGGTTCTCGCTGCACTATCGCGTTGTCGAATGGGAGGCGGAGCGGCGCATGCTGATGACCGTGGACTCGCGGCTGTTCACCGCGCGCGAGGAAATCCTGTTCAGCGCCACCGCGCGCGGCACCCGGCTGCGCTACATCGCGACCTTCGATTTCCCGGCGCCGCTGGCCGCGATGTCGCGCACCTTCCCCTCGGTGATGGACCGCGTCGGCAAGAGCACCATGGAGGGCCTGCAGCGCGCGCTGGAGGACAATTTCGAGCCGCCGCGCGAATCGAGCGCCACCGCGCTCGCCGACCGCCTGCTGCTGCCGGGGCTTTGCCGCTTCACGCGCCTGGGCTACCGCGCCGCGCGCAAGCGCTGGAAGCCGGTGTCGGCGTGGCTCGGCGGTCGCCACGCGCTGGTCACCGGCGCGACCTCGGGCATCGGCTTCGCCGCGGCGCGCGAGCTCGCCGCGCTGGGCGCTCGCGTAACCATCGTGGGCCGTGATCCGGCGAAGACGGAACAAGCCGCGCGCGCGATCCGCGACAGCACCGGCAACCCGCAGGTGGCGTTCGACATCGCCGACCTCTCGCTGATGGCGGACGTGAACGCCCTGGCCGAGCGGCTGCTGGCCCGCGGCGAGCCGCTCGACATCCTGGTCAACAATGCCGGCGCCCTGTTCAACCCGCGCCAGCTCACGGCGGAGGGGCTGGAAAAGAGCTTCGCGCTGCTGCTGCTCTCGCCATGGCTGCTCACCGAGCGCCTCCACCCGCTGCTGGCCAGGGCCGGCTCGGCGCGCGTGGTGAACGTGCTCTCGGGCGGCATGTACTCGCAGCGCATCGACGTCGACGACCTGCAGAGCCGCAACGGGCGCTACTCTGGCTCGGCGGCCTACGCCCGCGCCAAGCGCGGGCTGATGATCCTCACCGAGGAATGGGCCGAAAAATGGCGCGACGACGGCATCGTGGTGAACGCGATGCATCCCGGCTGGGCCGATACACCCGGCGTCGAGAGCGCGCTGCCGGCCTTCTACCGCAGCACGCGCGCGGCGTTGCGCAGTCCCGAGGAAGGTGCCGACACCATCGTGTGGCTGGGCGCCGCGACGGAAGCCGGCAAGGTCTCGGGCAAATTCTGGCTCGACCGCGAGCAGCATCCGAGTCACGTATTTCGTCACACGCGCGAGACGCCCGAGGATCGACGGCGCCTGCTCGAGGCGCTGGGTGGCTACCTGACGTCGACGCGCACCGCCAGGCGCTCGCGTCGCCAGGCGTAGGACGGCTGTAGGTCGCCATTCATGGCGACAGCAGGGGTGGGGAGGCACCTGTCGGCATAATGCCGACCTACAGGCGCGCGTCGATCAGGAGGTTGCGCGGGCTCAGCTGGCGCGAGCAGAACTCCCCTACCTCGACGCGGTAGCCCTGTTCCGCCAGGAACAGCGCGCGGTCGAGCACCAGCCACAGTTCGAGCAGGCGGCGGAACTGGTGACGCACGAGGTCGAGCGCGGTGACGACGCGAAAGCGCTCCTGCCCCGCGCGCTCCACGGCTTCGAAGTCCACGTCTCCCGGCAGCAGAATCTGCTTGTGCTGCGCGACTGCGCAGCACCAGGCGGCGAAACCGCCCGCCAGCATCGCCGCGTCGATCGGAGGCAGCGGCAGGTACGCATCGACGCCGCGCACTTCGCGCTGCAGCAGGTCGAAGCCGAGCTGCCATTGCTGCACGCGGCGGCGATGGCGGCGCGCGTGCCCCGGCGCGGTCACCGTCTCCTGCACCGCGGTGCGCAGATCCTCCGGGCGCAGTCGCGGCGCATGTGCGTGTCCGGCGAGCGAAACCACCAGCCGACCCGCTTGCGCGCCCAGGTGATAGCAGCACGGTGCGCAGCTGATCGCGGGCAATCGTGCCGCTGCCCCGGCGCGCAGCAGCCGCAGGTGCAGCCCGCCGCACGCATGCAGTGCGAACGCATGGCGCGGCGCCCGAAGCCACGGCACCACCGCCTCGGACAACACGTCGCAGGCGTGCGGCACGACCGGGAGCCGCGCGCGGCGCGCCAATGCCGCCCCCGCCGCGACCAGCGCCTCGTCACGCTCCAGCGCCGTCACCGCTCGCCCGTTCCACTGCTGCGACAGGGCACGCGCCAGGTGACCCTTGCCCGCGCACCAGTCGATGCACTCGTGCCCGCCGTCGCGCACCGCGACCACGAAGGCCTCGATCTGTGCCCACTTGCGCCCCGGCACATCGCGCTGGAACTCGCGCGGCCAGGGCCGCAGCGCGTGGCGCGGCCAGGCCCCCACCTCGGCCAGCAGCCGCCAGCGCTCCACCGGCAACCAGCGGGCCAGCCAGTCAGCGCAAGCGCCGGGATCGGCGTGCAGCGCCTCGGCCGCCTCCAGCGGCAGCGCGCGCAACGCCGCCGCCAGCCCGGGATGCGCCGCTTCCCACGCCATCCCGGGCTCGCGAAACGCAAGCGCGCGCCACAGCGCCTCGTGGGAGTTCAGCTCGGTGGAGATCGCAGCGAGGCGCATGGCCAGCGCGTCGTGACCGAGCACGCGGTCACGTGACGGCACGCGGGCGTCCGGCTCGAGCGCCGTGTCGGCCGCTGCGCAATGGCTGGAATCAGGCATGGACGCACGGTAGGAGGCGCCGCCGTGGCTTGTCAACGACGGCATTGCACTGCTGCAGTAATCGATCCGGCGCGTTGTTATCATGAACCGATATGGTGCGAGCGAGGGACCGGCGATGCGCGGGACGTGGATTGTGACGATTTGCCTGGCGCTGCTCTCCGCGGCGGCCGGCGCCGGGGAGTTGCACTTGCGCAACGGTGCACGGATTCCGGGCGAACTGCGCAGCGTCGACGGCAGGAACATCGTGTGGCGCGCGGAACTGATCGGCGACATCAAGGTAGAGACCAAGTCGATCGCCTCCGTCGACAGCATCACAGCGGCGCGGCTTCAGGTAGGCGCCAGCGACGCCCTGGAGGATTGCCACCTCAGCGGCGACGCGAAGAACGTCGCGCTCCGCTGCACCGCGGGCACGACGGCCACGGCCCAATGGCGCGACATCGAGACCGCCGAGGCCGAGAGCAGCGGCAAGGTCACCGCCTCGCTCACGCGCGAGCGCGGCAACAGTTTCTCCGACGACTACGAGGTCGACGCGCGGGCAACCTTGCGCCGCGGACAGCGTCGCCACGAGTTCGAGGGCAGCCTCGATTACGAGGAAAAGCGCGACTACACCGCAGAGGACGAGGCCGAGCTGAGCTACCAGCTGGATTTCCTGCACCGCGACGGCTGGTACCACTACACCAAGCTCGACTTCAGGCGCGATCGCCTGGAAGCGCTGCAGGAGAGCCTCATCGCCGGCGTCGGTATCGGGCGCACGATTCATCCCTGGCACGGTGTGAACCTGCGTCTGCAGGGCGGCCCCGATGTGGTGCGCTTCGACCTCAAGGAATACGGGCGCGGCAGCGACAAGGGCGGCAACCTGCAATGGCGGATGGACTGGAAGACGGAGCTGCTGCGGCTGGACCTGACGCTGTTCCACGAGGGCGAATTCGGCTGGCTGTTCGACGATACGGACGTCAACAATCTCGACACCAGCACCGGCGTGTCGATCCCGCTGATCGAGCGTCTGGTCGCGGAAATCCGCCTCGACTACGACCGCACGGGCCTGCAGCTCCCGGGCATCGACAACACCAACGAGGAATGGGTGTTCGCGCTGGGCTACGCCTGGTAGCCGCGCCCTCAGCGCGGGCGGTTGGCGCGCTGTTCGTCGAGGCGGCGCAGGAAATCCTCCATGATGAGGTGGTACAGCTCGAGCCCCAGGTACTGGTCCTCGACGCCGGACTCGATGCTCGGGTTGTCATTGACCTCGATCACCGCGATTCGATCGCCGCTCTGCTTGATGTCGACGCCGTAGAGGCCGTTGCCGATCGGGCGGGTAGCGCGCAGCGCGGTCTCGATCACCGCGCGGGGCACCTCGTGCGTGGGCAGCGTCTGGAAGCGCCCGCTGTCGACACCACCCTCGGCGCCGTAGCGATAGATCTGCCAGTGGTCGCGCACCATGAAGTACTTGCAGGCGAAGATCGCGCGGTTGTTGAGCACGCCGATGCGCCAGTCATAGTCCGTGTACAGGTACTCCTGCGCCAGCAGCAGCGCCGACTTCCTGAACAGATCGCGCAGCGTCTCCTGCAGCTCGTCCTCGTTGCGCACCTTGACCACGCCCTTGGAGAAGGACCCGTCGGGGATCTTCAGCACCATCGGGAAGCTGAGCCCCGCAAGCGAGGCCATGGTGCGCGCCTGCGGCTGGCGGATCAGGATGCGCGTGTCGGGCGCGGGGATCTTGCGCATGCGCAGCAGGTCGGCGAGGTAGACCTTGTTGGTGCAGCGCAGGATAGAGGTCGGGTCGTCGATCACCACCATGTCCTCGGACTCGGCCTTCTGCGCGAAGCGGAACGTGAAGTGGTCGATCGCCGTGGTGGCGCGGATGAACAGCGCGTCGTATTCCTGCAGGCGGCCGTAGTCGCTGCGCTTGATCAGGTCCACGGCGATGCCGAGGCGCTTGCCGGCCTTCATGAAGTGCTTGATCGCCTTCGCATCGCTCGGCGGCGTCGGTTCCTGCGGGTCCACCAGGATCGCCATGTCGTAGCGGTAGCGGGTGCGCTCGCGCGGGCGGCGCCACACGGCCCGGCTGTAGCGCTCGAGTGCCTGCGCGAAGACGGTCTGCTCGTCGTCGCTCAGCTCCGTCGGGGCAAGTGGCGTGAGCGCCGAGATCTCCCAGCGTGCACGCTTGCGGAACTCGATCTCGAGGATCGGGCAGGCGAAGCGCTCGAACAGGTCGCGCGCCAGCGGCGCGAGGATCTCCTCGCGCACGCTGCCGAAATAGCTCTTGACGCTGAAGGATTCGAGATGCGCGGGCGAGTGTTCCGCGACCAGCTGGTCGACGCGCTCCTCGATGTCGTCGAACTCGAGGATGAAGAGCTTGCGGTTGCGCAGCATGTTCAGCGTCGCAACGTTCGGCAGCACGCGATGTCCGCGAGCCTCGGCCAGCAGCGAACAGTAGTAACCGCGCGAGAGATAGCGCTCGCTGCGGCACAGGTTGATGATGCGCAGCGGCTGCTTCAGCGGCTCCTCGGCGAGTGCCAGGTAGTCGGCGAACGCCATGACGTGTTCGCTGGGATAGAACGGACCCCAGTCCGCGAGGTCATCGACAACGATCTTCAGCACGGCGGCGAGGAGGACCAGCAGGAAATTGACGCCGATGGTAGCAGAGCGGCCCGGCGGAAACAGCGACGGCGGATCAAATTCACGGTTTTGCCTGCACCCCGGCGCGCCGCTAGACTGCGCGCAGTGGATGCCGCGAGGGAGTGACCGCATGACAGCCGAGGCGCCGGAGCACATACCCGTCCCGGCCACGCGCCCCGGCGCCGCTCCCGGGCTGCGCGAAGCCACGCTCGAGGACCTCGACGCGCTGGTGCGGATGGAGGAGGAATCCTTCGACACCGATCGCATCAGCCGGCGCAGCTTCCGCCGCTTTCTGCAGAACGACACCGATTTCCTGCTGGTCGCCGACATCGAGACCGGGATGGCGGGCTACATCCTGCTGCTGAAGCACCGCGGCACCCGCCTCGCCCGCCTCTACTCGATCTGCGTGGACAGAACCGCGCGCGGACGCGGCATTGCCGAGGCACTGATGCGCGCCGGCGAGGAGGCTGTGCGCGAGCGCGGCTGCGCCTACCTGCGCCTCGAGGTGCGCCGCGACAACGAGCCCGCGATCCGTCTCTACCGCAAGTTGGGCTATCGTCTGTTCGGCACCATCCCGCACTACTACGAGGACGACCAGGAGGCGCTGCGCTTCGAGAAGCGCATCCGCTTCTACAGTGGCGCGCGCTCGGACCTGTTCGTCCCCTATTACGGCCAGACCACGCCGTTCACCTGCGGTCCGGCCTGCCTGCTGATGGCGATGCGCGCGATCGATCCGCAAGCGCCTGTCGACCAGCGCGAGGAGTTGCGGCTGTGGCGCGAGGCGACCACGATCTTCATGACCTCCGGGCACGGCGGCTGCGGGCCGCACGGGCTGGCGCTGGCGGCGCAGCGGCGCGGCTTCAATGCCGAGCTGTTCCTGAACGACGACCGCGTGCTGTTCATCGACGGGCTGCGCGACGAGCGCAAGCGCCAGGTGCTCGGGGTGGTCCATGAGGACTACCACCAGCAGGTGCTGGCGGCCGGCATCCCGATCAGCTACCAGCCGCTCACGGTCGAGCAGATGGCGTCCTGTCTCGCCCGGCGCATCGTGCCGGTCGTGCTCATCAGCTCCTGGCGCCTCACGCGCGAGAAGGCGCCCCACTGGGTGGTGGTCGCGGCGATCGACAGCGACTTCGTCTACATCCACGACCCCGACATCAAGACCGAGCGCGGCGAGAGCGACACCGACAAGGCCCACGTCCCGATCGACCGCGCCGCGTTCACGCGCATGGCGCGCTTCGGCCAGTCCTCGACCCGCGCCACGGTGCTGCTCAGCCCCCGGCGCAAGCGGCGCGGCGGATGAGGTCGCGGCGAAGCACACGCTGATGCACTCCGACTTCCTGTTGCAGACGCTGGTCCTGCTCGGCGCCATCGTGATCGTGGTGCCGCTGCTCACCAGGCTCGGGCTCGGCTCCGTGCCGGGTTATCTGGTCGCCGGCCTGATCGTGGGTCCGCCGCTGCTGTGCGCCGTGGCCATCGCCGCGCCGCTGTGGTGGGGCGGCATGGCGCTGCCGGCCGCGACGGTGACCGCGCTCGCGCTGGCGCTCTCCTCGACCGCGATCGTGGTGCAGCTGCTTTCGGAGCGCGGCGAGCTGTCCAGCCAGCGCGGGCGTGCCACCTTCGCGGTGCTGTTGCTGCAGGACGTGGCCGTGGCCCCGCTGCTCATGCTGGTCTACCTGTTGGGTACGGGAGGCGGCGAGACGGCGATTTCAACCGCCGGCTTGCTCGAGGCGCTCGCAACGCTTGCCGCCGTGCTGCTGCTCGGTCGCCTGGTGTGGCGACGCGTGCTGCCGTTCCTCGCCGCGCAGCGCAACGTCGACATCCTGGTGGCGGTCGCGCTGCTGCTGGTACTGAGCGCGGCGTGGCTGATGGAGCACGCCGGCATGTCGCTCGCGATGGGCGCCTTTCTCGCCGGCGTGCTGCTCGCCGATTCGCCGTTTCGCCGTTTCGCCACCAGGTGGTCGCCGACATCCAGCCGTTTCGCGGCATCCTGTTCGGGCTGTTCTTCATGACCGTGGGCATGTCCATCGAGCGCCAGATGCTCTACCAGGTGGTGGTATTCAGCATGCTGCTCACCCCGGCTCGGGCGACGCCTCGCGGGAGCAATGCCGCGCCCGGCCGAAGCCAGCCATGCCCCGGGCGCGGTTCCCGAGACCATCGAGTACAGCCTGCAATTCGGCCTGGCGGCATTGAGCGAGCTGGGCGTGGATGCCGCGTACCGGCAGGAACTCGAGGACGCGCTGCGTGCCGACGAGTACACCCGGCTGCTGAACGACCCGCCCTCGCGTTGATCGGCCCCTCACCCTGCAGCCCATCGATCCCGGCAGCCGCGATGGACGGCATGCGGGCACCCCGGGAGGCCACGCGGAAAACCGCAGGTCCGCTCCAGGAGCGGAAGATCAATGGTGATGCCCGCCGGCGCCGTGCGCGTGGCCATGGGCAATCTCCTCCTCGCTCGCCGCGCGCACCTCCAGCACCTCGATCTCGAAGCCGAGCGTGCGCCCCGCGAGCGGATGGTTGGTGTCGACGTCGGC
>Ga0116178_10004596_pt1 | contig 10127 bp, 7 predicted proteins | sample AD_STIC12_MetaG_FD_89880 | JGI IMG/M metagenome (GOLD analysis project Ga0116178, IMG submission 89880) | Active sludge microbial communities of municipal wastewater-treating anaerobic digesters from USA - AD_STIC12_MetaG | ecosystem: Engineered > Bioreactor > Anaerobic > Digestate | place: USA...
TTTGATTTTTAATGCTACCCCGCTCAAGCGGGAAAACCCACATGTATGAATATTATATAAGTATTTGTTTGTGCATTCGATACATGTGGGTTTCTATATGCCCAAAGAAATACGGCATTAGTATTATTCTTCTGTAAATAAGATATGGCAGGAAGTCCGTGTTTAAAGTTCCGTCAGCTGTAGATTCCTCCACCTTACCTTTATGCCTCCGCCACTATGAATCTGGAGAAGTATTCTTCCCTTGCCCTGACCGATCTTTTCATCATTCATATCGGTCATCACCTCACCGTTGAGCCAGGTCGTTATCTTGTCGCCCACAACCTTGATCCTCATAGTGTTCCATTCATTCATCTTCAGGATGTTCTCTTTCTCGTCAGGGATCTGATAAATCCATCCCCTTCCGTACGATTCATATATGCCACCGGTGTCATGTCCGGGAGGGGCTACTTCTACCTGCCATCCTGATATCTGTACGCCGGTTCTGATATAGGAACGGATAAACACTCCGCTGTTGCCGTTTGCCTCCTGTTTGAACTCGAGGCTAAGGTCAAAGTCATTGTAATACTTCCTTGTTCCCAGATATCCGTATTCCTTGTCGGGACCGCTTTCGCACACCAGTTCGCCATCTTTTACATACCATAGTTCGGTTCCGTATACTTCCCAACCGGTCAGGTCATTGCCGTTGAACAGGTTTTCCTCTTTCGGTTTCCTGGGCAATTCCTTGATTTTCATATTTCTGAACCATACCCTGTTGCCATGGTCCTGAAGGGCGAATACCCCGCTCCTGGCAAGCCCGTATTCAGGTGCATTGTCCCACTTGCCGCTGTTTTTCCTTGCGAACCAGTCTTCCGTCCAGGCTTCAAATTCAATAACCTTCTGACCATTGAGCCAATGCTCCACATGACCATTGTCAAAAACTATCCTGGAGTTGTTCCATTTCATAGCCTTGTTCAGAACCTTTTTCGAGGGATCGCAGGTGTACATGGCGTAATCGGCCGCGGCTTTCTGCCACTCCTCAATGGGTTCCGGAAATCCGAAATCATCAATTAACTGGTATTCCGGACCGGTTACGTAGGGAACATTCAGCTCGGGCCTTTCGACCACATGATAGAGCAGACCGCTGTTGCCTCCTTCGGATATCATCCAGTCAAAATCGATAATGAAGTTTTCATACTCCCTGGTAGAGACAATATAACCTGTACTGTCGCTGCCAAGCCCGAGAGAGGTAAGCAATCCCTTTTCAACCTTCCAGGGTGCAATCTCCACTTTCTCACCTTTGAAGTCACGCCATCCGTCAAGCGTGCTGCCATCGAACATAAGCGACCAGCCATCGGCGATCTCCTCTGGTGTCAGCACATTGATCTTCTTCCCACAGCCTGAAAATATCATTCCGGCCATAAGAATTAACAAAAAAACAGAGAGGTTCTTTTTCATCGTAGTATAGTTTTGAAATTGGTATTTAATGCTGCCCCGCTCATAGGGGGAAACCCACGCGATTGAAAATAATATAAATACATGTTTGTATATCTGATATATGCGGGTTTAATATTTGTCATTGTCTATGTTGGTCAATATTTCAGCCGGAGTACCCGGCATGGGTTCAGAGCGCTTAAAGTTATCAAACTTTAATTCTTTTTGGCTACTCTTATGGTACATTTTACCTAATTTTGTTGGTTTGATTATTTAAATTAGCATGACCAGCAAGAATGATCCGGTTTATTCCAGTAATGTAGTCGGGTTTACCGCTGCTGCAATCGAATTCTGCAAATATGCAGAGAACGCGGGCCGGATGAAGGGAGAGGAATTGCTCAGGATCCTTCAACGCATCCTTCCTTACCTTTATGTAAAGGCTTCCCTGCTGCCGTCGCTCGAACCCTGGTTTGATGACGGTAACGAGAAATTCGTAACTGAAGCCGACTGGTTCAGGATACATGATGTGCTCAGGGACAAATTCGGCACTGCCAATGACTATATTGATATGGCCGACGAAAAGTACAACGAGGCCGAAGGACCTGTCGTTTCGAGCATTTCGGAAAATATGGCCGATATTTATCAGGATATCAAGAATTATCTGCTGTTGTACCAGACGGGTACCCCGGAAGTGATGAATGATGCCGTGTGGGAATGCAGGCTCAATTTCGAAAATTACTGGGGACAAAAATTGCTTAACTCGCTGAGAATTATACATAAATTTATTTATTCGGGAGAGGAAATCGGAAAGTTGGAACCGCGGAACGATGAAACAAGAAATACTTCCGACTGGTTTATAACAAGACGGCAAAAGGATTTAAGGGGAAATGGAAAATAAAGGATACGCGGAAACTATTACGGAGGAGGAACTAGGTACATTTGAACTTTCCTGGTTCAGGGGCGAGATTGTGCTGGTGGAGGATATGAAAACCTTCAATCGAACATTCCCAAGGCTGAAAGGATCAGAGGTTCTGGGCTTTGATACTGAAACAAAGCCTTCATTCAGAAAAGGCAGAAAGAACAAGGTGTCCCTTATACAGCTGGCAAATGAAGAGCTTGCATGTCTGGTCAGGATAAACAAAATCGGCATACCCTCTAAACTTGCCGGCCTTCTGGCAGATGAAAAAATAATAAAAGCCGGCGTGGCTGTTCATGATGACATCCGCTTCCTTAAAAGCGTCAGAGGATTTGAACCATCGGGCTTCGTCGATCTCCAGAAATTCGTGAAAGATTATGGTATAAAGGCTTCCGGGTTGAAAAAGCTTGCAGCCATCGTGTTGGGCTTCAGAATATCAAAACGCCAGCAGGTAACCGATTGGGAAGCCGAACAACTATCCGATGCACAGCTGGTATATGCTGCAACCGACGCCTGGGTATGTCACCAGATATACAAAAAGCTGCTGAATGGAAATTAAAATTTGAAAATCTGAAATCCTGAAAATGGAATCGAACAAGAATATAAAGCTGATTGCCGCGAGGCTTGGCCTGCACGACTGGCAGGTTGAGAATACCATCCGTCTGATGGACGATGGTGCAAGCATCCCTTTCATAGCCCGTTACAGGAAAGAGATGACGGGAAGTCTTGACGAGGTACGGCTGCTTCATATCAGGGATGAATACACCCGGCTTAAGGAGCTTGACGCCAGGCGTGAAACCATTATCAGGACGATAGAAGAACAGGAGAAGATGACCCCTGAACTCCGTGAAAGGATAGATGCGGCAGTTACAATGGCCGAATTGGAGGATATATACCTTCCATACAGGCCTAAAAGACGCACAAGGGCAACCATTGCAAGGGAAAAAGGCCTTGAACCGCTTGCTGCAATTATTTTGGAACAGAAGGAAAACGACCCCCTCCTGAAAGCTGAAGAATTCCTTAACGACATGGTGAAGAACGTTGAAGAGGCTGTGGCAGGGGCATCCGATATAATTGCCGAATGGGTGAGTGAGGATGAAAAGGCAAGAAAACAGCTACGACGGCTCTACGAGAAGGAAGCTGTCATTTTCTCTAAAGTGGTAAAGGGAAAGGAAAGCGAAGGAATAAAATTCAGCGATTATTTCGACTGGTCCGAACCGCTCAGGAAATGCCCCTCGCACAGGCTCCTGGCTATGAGAAGGGGAGAGGATGAGGGTATTCTCAGGCTTTCGGTTGAACCTGATGAGAAAAATGCCGTTGACTTGCTGTTATCGATATTTATCAGGGGGAAAAATGCATCCTCTGAACTGGTCGAAACTGCTGTCAGGGATAGCTGGAAAAGGCTCCTTGCCTCATCGATGGAAACGGAGTTCAGGAACATATCAAAGGAAAAAGCCGACCATGAAGCTATTGAGGTTTTTGCCGATAACCTGAAACAGCTTCTGCTTGCACCTCCGCTCGGAGAGAAGAACGTTCTTGCAATTGACCCGGGATTCCGGACTGGTTGCAAGGTGGTCTGCCTCGACCGCCAGGGAAACCTTCTTCACAATGAAACAATATACCCGCATCCACCGCAGAACGAGACTGCCCTGTCGGTCAAGAAGATACTGACATTGGTAAATGCATACAAGATTGAGGCAATAGCAATCGGAAACGGTACGGCAAGCCGCGAGACAGAAGAGTTTATTAAATGGGTGAAACTTGACAGGAATATCCAGGTCTTCGTGGTAAGCGAAGCCGGCGCCTCGGTTTATTCGGCATCAAAGGTGGCCCGCGAGGAATTCCCCGACTACGATGTTACCGTCAGGGGTGCGGTGTCGATAGGGAGAAGACTGATGGACCCGCTCGCCGAACTGGTAAAGATCGATCCGAAATCGATAGGAGTAGGACAGTATCAGCATGATGTTGATCAGCAAAAACTTCAGAGTTCACTGGATGAGGTTGTTGTAAGCTGCGTCAACGCGGTGGGAGTGGAAGTGAATACAGCGAGCAGACACCTTCTTACATATGTGTCGGGACTTGGTCCGCAGCTTGCACAGAACATGGTGGATTACCGGACTGCCAACGGGCCTTTTGCTTCGAGAACTGAACTGATGAATGTGAAGAGAATGGGAGCAAAAGCATTCGAACAGTGCGCCGGCTTCCTGAGAATAAGAAATGCTGAAAATCCTCTCGATTCAAGCGCCGTTCACCCGGAAAGCTATCATATTGTTGAAAAAATGGCTGCCGATCTTGGATGCGGCATCAGAGAACTGATGACAAACGATGATAAAAGGAAGGCGATCAGGCTCGAGAAATACATCACTCCGGCAACCGGGCTGCCTACCCTGAAGGACATTATGGAAGAACTGGCCAAACCGGGCAGGGACCCGCGTTCCACGATAAAGGAATTCCGTTTTGCCGATATTCACACAATGGAGGATCTTGTCCCCGGAATGATAGTCCCCGGAATTGTGACTAATGTTACAAAATTCGGTGCATTCGTTGATATCGGGATCAAGCAGGACGGGCTGGTGCATATATCAAATATGAGCAGTAGCTACGTGTCCGATCCCTCAAAAGTGGTTAAGCTTCATCAGCATGTCATGGTGAAAGTGCTTGATGTAGATATTGAAAGAAGACGGATTCAGCTTTCCATGAAAGGCCTTGACAAGAAATGACCGGGACTTAAGCCTTTTTTCCCTGCTTCATTCTATCCCGATCAGCTTTCTGAGCTCACCTATGTGATTCTCGTATATCCCCCTTGGCAGAGTATTGTACTTTTTGCAAAGCGAAGCCGCGTATCCGACAGCAACTCCCATCTGGCCCGTGGTATGCATTACCCTCGGACCTCCCAGCCCGACATGCGAACAACTGAAACACCTGCCCGCCATGAAAAGATTTTCTATGTTTACCGAGTACAGCGACCTGTAGGGTATATAATAGTGATCTACCTTGTAGTACAGGGCTTCCGAGAGGAAGTCGGGCAGACTGCTGTCAGTTTCTTTCTGCTGATAATGGACATCAACGGTTCTGGTTTCCATTGCCACGGCATCGGGGAATTCGGTCATATTCTTTTCATCATTGAAGGTGTAAATGTAATCGCCTTTCAGCCTCCTCGATTCCCTTTTGCCGAGGAGATATCCAACCCATTCCAGTCCTGTATTTGCATTCGCCTCTTCCTTCTTCGCATTGCTGAAGGAACCATATATGGCTTTCAGCATATGGTCGCGTATATACTCCGCGTCATCAACCTGGTGAAGGTCATCCCTCGAAAATTCCCACTTCCAGGTTCCAGATGTTGCCGAATGATCGCCGGCAACTTCCATTGCCCACGGGACCTCCGGGAAGTCCACCGGAATACCGGCATCGTAGCTTCTCCAGAGAACAGATGCTCCCATAACCTTGTTGTCGGCTTTGGCGGGGCTCCAGAGTTCACCGTGCTCCTGCCAGTTTTCACCGTAAAGCGAAGAATCCTCCCTTCCGTACATATATTCGGCTCCGGCCCAGTAGCCTATCCAGCCATCGCCCGTGCAGTCGGCAAACATGGGAGCCTTGAAGCGCATCCTCTGTCCTGTTGCTGTCTGCCTGGCATCAACGGAGCTGATAATGCCGTCGGATGTGTTCGCTGTGTATGCCCTCCAGTTAAGAAAGAGCCTTATGTTGTCGTATTTAGCGATGTTGTCATGCCTTTTTCTGTCGTCCTTTATGGCTTCCGGGGAACCGTTGGGCCACCAGACAGTGTTGAGCATACTTATTATCCTGTCCGATTTCCAGCTTATGCCCTCGGTATGGACACGTATCTCGCTGCTCGCGTTTCCGCCCAGCACCGGCCTGTCGTGAACGAGTGCAACCAGAAGTCCCTGCTCAGCGGCCGCGATTGCTGCAGCACATCCGGCAATTCCTCCTCCGGTTATCACCAGGTCAAACTCTGCTGTTCTTTCAGGCGCATCCGCTTCATCGTGAAGCTTTCTTCTCCACACTGCCAGTTCATCATTTTCCGTAGGCGGAGCCGCTTTTTTGGTGCTCAGGTAAATTGCATCACACCTCCCTTCAAATCCTGTCAGGTCCCTGAGTTCTATCTTCATGGCCGGGTCTTTCAAAGTCACTTTTCCTGCATATTGCCAGTGCCATATTTCCTCTTCTGTTCCGAGAATGCTTTCAAATTCATTCCCGTTTATCAGAAGTTTAAACCTGCCGGGAGCTTCCCAGTTGCCCTTCGCCCAGTTACGGGTCCTTACCCATACATGATATTTTCCGGATGCGGGAATGGTCACGATGGTGGATGCATTCTCAACCGGGTTGCCCAGACCGTGAGCAAGCAGATAGGCTGAACCCATTTGTTCCGTAAACTGCGGGTCGACAAGCCAGCCTCCCTTCTCGCGGAACGACTCGGCTTCAACAAGCAGTTCATGATGTTGTTTATCTCTGCATGACGCGGTAAGCATAAGCATAAAAACCAGGGATGGGATCAGTGCCTTCATAACAGGTATGTTTAATTCATTAAGGAGCAGGTATCATTATGCCTGCCGGAGCAGCGCTTCTTATTTCAACTTCAGGCTTGAAAGGTACGCGGGTGTTCATCGTCGCGGCATTCCAGGCAAAGGAAGCCGTGATAATGGCATTGTGGCGGAGATCATCCAGAGAGAGCCTTTCCCAGGTGTCCATCACCGTATGGTATCCGCGGCCGTATTCAATCTCATCCTGGATAAACTGAAATGCAGGCAGTCCCAGCGCGTCAAATGTCTGATGGTCTGTTCCTCCGGTGTTCCTTATCGTGACGGTGGAGGCGCCCATGTCTTCAAAAGGCCTGAACCACTCCTCGAAGATGGGTCTTGCCATGTCATTGCCCTGAAGATAGATTCCCCTGTATTTGCCGCTTCCGTTGTCCATGTTGAAATAGACGGCAAACTTGTTGTAATCAGGCTTGTGTGCCCTTGTCTGAGCATCGGCAAGATATTTGTTCGCGTATCCTCTTGAACCAATCAATCCCTGTTCCTCACCTCCCCACAGGGCAACCCTGATTGTCCTTCTTGGAGCCACTCCCAGACTCTTGATGATTCTCAATGCTTCCATCATTACAATGCATCCCGATGCATTGTCGGCAGCACCTGTTCCGCCATGCCATGAGTCGATATGTGCACCCAGGAGCACAACCTCATCTTTCAGGAGTTTGTCGCTTCCGGGGATCTCACCGATTACATTGTAAACCTTCGGACTTGGAAAGAATTTGTTCTGTATCTCTACTTCCATCTCAACCCTGACGCCATTCCTTATCAGCCTTTCCATCCTTCCATGTGCCTCTACGGGAAGACTGAGTTCAGCTATCGGTTCGGGATCGCCTGATTTATAGCTGACGCTGCCCGACCTCGGTACGTTGAATATTCCCGAGCTGTTCAAGATTACGGCAGCGCCTTCTGCCTTAATAAGCTCAGTTATCTTTGTCCTGAGTGCTCTCTGAGCCATGTACTGGGCAAAATCTCCCTGCATCGGCCTTCTTCCCTGGCGGGTTTCAGCCATGGCAAGCTGTTCAAGCTCCTCTTCGGTGTACCTGCTCGCCAGTGGCTCATAACTAACTACATACCCCGATGTTGAAGGCATCATAACTATTTTACCGCTTAATTTACCCTTGTATTTTTCGAGTTCAGTTTCATTCTTTACATCCACAAGAACTACCTCCGACCTGACTAAACCGGGGGTGCTTCCCGTCCATGCCACTGGATTGCACGCGAAATTTGAATAGTAGGGGGCAGTCATAGCAGCATAGGTTTTCAGATTGTCCCATCCGCCGCGACTGAAGTCACCGGCTTCCTCAATCCTTACATTCTGGAATCCAAGTTCCTCCATCTTCTTTTTTGCCCATTCATTTCCCCTGGTGCCGCCCGTCGATCCGGTCAGCCTGGAACCCGTAAGATCCGTTAGACCAAAGGCCAGATCCTCAATGGCCGAATTCCTTGTACCTTCCTGCTTGATCTTGTAAACCATGCTCAGATCGACTTTCTCGGTCTGGGCCAGAAGCATCGCGGGAAAAATCATTAGAAGCATTGCTCCCGTAAAAAGTCTTTTGATTATCATCTTTTTGTCTTTCATCTGTTTGTCCTTAGGATTATTAGTGAGCCCAAATGTAGACAAAAGAAATACAGAGTAAGGCAATGAAAGGTATTTTAACAATAGTTAACGTTACTAAGGCCTTTAGTGGCGGGACAAACGGCCGCCCTGGGGGTTGGGGGTAAAGTCCCTTGAGCCTTACCACCCCTGTCTTTCAACTAAAACCATGACATCGGTTATAACCAATATCCCTGATGCTCATTTTTTTGTAATTTTGACGACCGGAACAGGATTTTAAAATTAAAATGATCTACCCCGAGAACTTTGAAACCAAGATTGGATTTGACAGGATACGCCGGCTTGTTTCCGATTACTGCCTTAGTGAAATGGGAAGGGAAAAAGCTGAACAGATTAGCTTTGAGACTGATCATGAAATAATAAGCTTCAATCTGTCAGCCACCTGGGAATTCCAGAAGATAATCAGGTTTGAAGACTATTTTCCTTCGGAGCATTATTACAATATCGCCACATCACTTAACAAGATAAGGATAGAAGGCTCATTCCCTGAGGTTAATGAAGTATTTGATCTGAAAAGATCAGTCGGGACCGTAAAGGAGGTGATCACTTTTTTCAGGAAGAAGGATGAAAGGGATTATCCGTCACTGAAATCGGTGTGCGGAAGGGCAAAATTCTATCCCTATGTGCTTGATGCTGCCGACAAGATAATCGACAGGGAAGGCAGGATACGAGATAATGCCTCACCCCGGCTGAAGGAGATCAGGGATGAGATCGTCAGTAAAGGACATCTGGCATCGAAAAGGCTGGCCTCCATCCTGAAACAGGCCCAGGCTGATGGCATAGTCGACTCCGATACTTCAGCATCGGTCAGAAACGGCAGGGGAGTGATCCCGGTAAATACTTTCGACAAGAGAAAGATCAGGGGCTTGATCCACGATCAGTCTGCATCGGGAAAGACCGTTTACATCGAACCTGCCGAGATTGTTGAAATAAACAACGAGATTGTTGAACTGGGCTACGAGGAAAGAAGGGAAATAGTAAGGATACTCACCGCGTTTGCCGACGACATAAGACCCTACATCGACGATCTGATAGAGACAAACGACTTCCTGGGCGAAATAGATCTTATAAGGGCAAAAGCGCTCCTGGGAAACCGGCTTGATTCAATAATGCCGCGTATACTGAAGGAGCCTGGATTATCGTGGAGAAATGCCGTTCATCCGCTGCTCTTCTTCGCATTCGGCAAACTCCCGGACAGAAAGCTTGTACCGCTTAATATTGCACTTGATAATACTAACAGGATAATCCTGATTTCGGGTCCTAACGCCGGAGGAAAATCGGTCTGCCTGAAAACCGTGGGACTGCTTCAGTATATGATGCAGTGCGGTCTTACCATTCCCGTCGATGAGGGTTCTGAATCGGGCATCTTCAGCGATATCTTCATCGACATCGGCGACGAGCAGAGCATCGATAACGACCTCAGTACATACAGCTCACACCTGATAAGCATGAAGCATTTCCTCAGGCATGCCTCAGGAAAAACCCTGGTGCTGATCGACGAATTCGGAACCGGAACGGAGCCGATGCTCGGAGGTTCAATAGCCGAAGCAATCCTTGGCGAACTGAACAGAGCCGGCACATTTGGAGTGATAACAACTCACTATACAAACCTGAAGCACTTTGCCAGCCTTACAAA
>Ga0116178_10004597_pt1 | contig 10124 bp, 7 predicted proteins | sample AD_STIC12_MetaG_FD_89880 | JGI IMG/M metagenome (GOLD analysis project Ga0116178, IMG submission 89880) | Active sludge microbial communities of municipal wastewater-treating anaerobic digesters from USA - AD_STIC12_MetaG | ecosystem: Engineered > Bioreactor > Anaerobic > Digestate | place: USA...
AACCTGGCGCACGAGTTCAGCTCGCCCTATCCCGGCTATTCGCCTCGGGAGACCCAATATAAGCTCCGCCGCGCGTTGACCGTAGCCGGGCCGCGGACATGCAGAAACATCGGCAGCGGTCTGACGCAAAACAACTACTGTTCTAGCTGTGATTATCGCGGCAAGGTGGGCACTCCCCTGCAAATCGGGGCCATCCGCACCTATGGTAGCCGAGGCCTTCATAACAGGGCACGCCCCAGAGGAGGTACGGTCCATGGACGACTACCAGGTGTGTGATGGTTGCATCAGCCTCATTAAAGAGGGCGAAGAAGAGCCAACGGTCATCGACTTATGCAGCTTCGACGCCCGGATCGTGAGAGAAGAGATCTATAACGATGGTGAAGAGCGAATAGCCGTCTTCTCTATTAAGGGCACTCTCTGCGATGGAACGCCGCTGCCGCTCGTGCGGGTTTCCGCCGATGCCTTCGGCGCGATGGGCTGGGTCACTTCCCAGTGGGGCGCGGCGGCGGTAATCCGCGCGGGATTCGGTTGCAAAGACCACCTCCGTGCGGCTATCCAGCAGCTATCGACGGATGTGGTCAGGCGCAACGTCTACTCCCACGTCGGTTGGCACCGCGAAGGCGACGCGTGGGTATACCTGCATTCCGGCGGGGCGATCGGCGCGGGCGGGGCGCTGGGCGGTTTCGAGGTTGACCTTGGCGACTCCAGGCTGTCCAGCTGCTGCTTCTCAGGCGGGACCCAGGGACAAGCCCGGGCGGAGGCGATTCGAAGGGCCCTCAGCATCCTCGATCTGGGGCCTGAGAACCTCACCGTGCCGCTTCTCGCCGCGGCCTTCCGGGCGCCGCTCGGTGAAGCCGCGCCGGTGGATTTGTCACTGTTCCTAGCGGGATCCACAGGCACCTTCAAGAGCGAGCTGACAGGAATCATTCAATCGTTCTTCGGCGCGGAGTTCAATGGAAAGAACCTACCGGGCAACTGGAGTTCGACTGCAAACGCCCTGGAGCGGCTGTGCTTCATGGCCAAGGACATGATCGTCACGATCGACGACTTCGCGCCCACCGGCTCCAGCGCCGACGTGGCTCGTCTGCATGGCAGAGCTGACAGGCTGCTTCGGGGCCAGGGCAACCGCAGCGGGCGGGGGCGCATGGACGCCAGTGGAAAACTGCGGCGGGAATACTATCCAAGAGGTCTCGTCATATCCAGCGGTGAGGACGTACCAGGGGGCGAAAGCCTGCGGGCACGTATGTTGGTGCTGTCTGTGGAGCCCGGCGCGATAAGCCCGAATCAGCTTACCGAGGTCCAGAGGCTGTCGGAAGACGGGGCGTTCGAGGCCGCAATGGCCGGATATCTCGAGTGGCTCGCGCCCCGCCTCGACGGGCTCCGAAGCGCCCTCAAGGCGCGCAAGCTCGAGCTGCGCGCAAAAGCAGACCGGGAGCAGATCAGTGCCCACCGGCGCACCCCCGACATAATCGCCAGCCTGTACGCGGGCTGGGAGCTGTTCCTAGACTACGCCTGCGACTCGGGGGCCGTAACACTGGACGAGCGGGACAAGCTGGCCGAAAAGGGCTGGGCTGCCCTGTGCCGGTCGGGAGCCGAACAGGCGGCCCTGCAAAAGGACGAAAACCCCGTCGAACAGTTCCTGGACCTCGTTCACGCCGTGTTGATCTCCGGCGAAGCATATCTCGCGGACCTCAACAATGGCCATACATTCGGCATGCCGGGTATCGGCCAACCGCAGGGCAAACTCATCGGCTGGGTTGGGGGCGGCGACGTCCTTCTGGAGCCGAATACTGTGTTTAAAGTTGTGCAGGAGATGGCGCGAGCACAGCAAGCCCCCCTGGCGGTGTCCCAACGCACGCTCTGGAAGCGGCTGAAAGAGGCGGGGCTGCTGACGTATGATGAGGGGCAGAACACGGTGAAGCGTACGATCGGCAAGAAGAGGCCGCGCGTCCTGTGCATTCCCCAAGCGTTGTTCGACGGGCCGGATCAGGATACCGAGGCGGATGCGCAGGCTAAAAGAAGAGCGCCGGCGCAAATCGCCGTCCCGGAATCACCACTCGACTTCCTGGATTCCCCGCTCTAGGAGCAAAGCAGCACAGCGTGCCATCTCCTTTCTGGAGCGGCACGCTGTGCTTTCATTGTGCCCTTCCCTATCTCGGCCTCGCTCGCCATCCGCCGGGCAACGCCTTCCCCCCTTTGTCGATCCATTCTTTGAGCTTTGCCTCATCCACCCGGATCTGGCGGCCCATCCGGACCACCGGCAGGAGTTCGTCGTACGCCATTTCGTAAATGCGGTCTCTGGGCACATCAAGGATTCGGGCCACTTCATCGGCCTTCAGCAGTCGGGTCATACACGGCACCTCCGCAAGTTATTTTGGGGCAGGCCACACCCGGGCGCAACGCCGCCCGCGGCCCTGGGGCCCGCTTAATGAATTGTTCGTCGGCGAGAGCCGCCTTTTTCCACTTAGGGGGTGCCGACCGGGGCGAGTGGGTTCGTCGGTGGGCCGACCGCGGCGGGCAAGGGCTGGCCGGGGTGCAAAGGCTCTCTGCTTCCCCATATCCAGGCCGCCTTCCGGTTGAGTTGGCGCGTTGGCACGCAGAGCGAGGCCTTGATCATCCGGCCCCTCTCCGCTAGAGTTTGCATGGGGGGCAAATCCGCGCACCGCCATGCAAACGCACGCCGCCCGTTGCCCTCGGTGCAAATAGTTGTGGGCCAAACAATGGAGGCGCTACAATGGAGGAGCATCTGGCTCTATTTCTTGAGGCCGCCGACAAGGCTGCTGCCAACATCTATCAGGTTCGAGAAGAGTTGGCCTCTGAACTGGAGCGAGCCTCGGGGCGGCTGCTGAAGGATCCTGGGCTCGGCGGCGACCCCGCGGAGAACCAGGAAGTCTGCCATCGCCTGAGCGTTCTGGCGCAAGCCCTTTACCACCCCGATCGGTCGGAACAGGCCCCGCCCAGCGCCGCCGGTCTGCGGCAGGCCTCAACGAACGTGGACGTGCTGGCGCGCAGGATCGGGTTCGGAGTGGCGCTACGGGCGCTACGCGTGCGGCAGGGGATGGGCCAAAAGGAGCTGGCGCTGAAAGCCAAGATCGACCCCGGGTACGAAAGCCGGCTGGAGAGGTTTCTCGCGGGCCCGCCGTCGCAAGACGTGGTTCACCGGCTCTCGACGGCGCTGGGCGATGTGGCCGGCGAGCTTCCGGCGGCGCATCAACCCACCCCTTCATGGCGGCCCTCGTCTGCGCCAAGGCAGAAGGCCTCGGCGGAGTACGACGACCTTCTCGGGCAGCTCCTGGCCGTGTGCGCCAGGCTACCCGTAGACCACCTGAGGATCATCCTGGCCCAGGCCCAGGCCGTTTACGCCCTCGTGACGCCGCAGGAACCCGACCCTCGCGCCGACTAGCCCCGCGATCTCCCCCTCCACAAGCGCCTGCGTTTGCCGACAATCGTCCGATTATTTTCGTTCATGTCGCCGCGGGAAGTAGGAATCTGCCGCCTAGTGTAGAAGACAATTCCCATAAGTGCGGAATAGCGCCTTGCTATCCTCGGAAACGTGGGTGATGTGTATATGGACAGGAAGACCAAGATCATAGCCGTTGCGAATCAAAAAGGCGGCGTGGCGAAGACAACGACCGTGCAGCACATCGGGTATTGTCTGGCAATGGAGCACGGGAAGCGCGTCCTCCTCATCGACCTTGACCCGCAGGCTAACCTGACGAGCACCTTCGGTATAGCCCCTGAAGCGCTCGACTACTCCATCTTCGACGTGCTCAAGGGCGAGATCCCCCTGTCGCAGATCGTCACTAAATGCCCGGGCGATGGAAAGTTGGACGTCGCCCCGAGCAACATCGAACTGAGCCGAGCGGAACTTGAGTTGGTGTCGGAGATAAACGCGACGTACCTTCTCCGCTCCGCTATCACCGCGCCGTTCGTGGAAGGTGCCGCCGAGGCGGAGGAGGGCCCCTACGATTACATCGTCATCGACTGCCCCCCGGCGCTTGGGATAATCACCGTGAACGCGCTGGCGGCGTCGGACTACGTCCTCATTCCTATCCAGCCGGAGATGTATGCGCTCCAGGGCCTCAAGTCACTCGAAGAGACCATCGGGAAGGTGCGGGCCCGCGCGAATCCCGGGCTTTCCACCCTCGGCTGGGTAATTACCCTGCACGACGGCAGGACGCGGATGCACAAGGACGTGGTGGAGTTCTTCCGTAAGAAGTTCGGCCCGGCGCTCTGCGAGACGATCATCTCCGTCAACACCACCATCAGGGAGGCGCAGGCGGCAAAGAAAACCGTCTTTCAATACGATTCCTCCAAGAGCGGGGCGAAGAACTACGCGATGCTTGTGGACGAGCTCTTAAGGCGCATAGGTGACTAGCGATGGATGAGGAAAAGAAGGGTTACGCCGACGCAAAGTTTGCCATGGACGACATGGCCCAGGCGATCGCCAAGACCCTTGCCAAAGGGCAAGCTCCAAGAACACGCCGGACGGAACAGGGGGCAGACGCCGCTGGGGGTCCCTTACAGGGAGGTCCCTCAAAGGGTAGTCCCCGCGTGGGAGGTCCCATACAGGGACCCCCAGCGGACAGTTCCCCTTCAGGGGGCGATCATTCGGGGGGCACATCGGCGCCTGTTGCTCCAGTCTTGCCACCAGAACGCTCCTTCACTAGGGCTGCGAACTGGCTATGGGACGTCTTACCGCAGCACATCCCCTCGCTATGCGACTGGGCGATCTATACTTACTTGTATCGCCTCTCGATAGGCTACAACCAGACTTCTTGCGTGGTTAGTCGGTCAACGATACAGAAGAGCCTAGGGCTCGGGCGCAACACCGTGATCCGGTCTATCGCCTCCCTCAAAAAGGGCGGCTTCATAACGGAAGGTTTGACAACCCAAGAGGGAACAGAGATCACTCTCTTCGTGCCCACAGAGGTGCTCGGTAGTCCCTCACAGGGACCTCCCACAGAGGGTAGTCCCTCACAGGGACCTCCCACACAGGGACCACCGGGTAGTCCCTCACAGGGACCTCCCACAAAGGGACCCGTTGAGAAAGGCCAGCTCAAGCCAAGGGGTCCCGTACAGGGACCTCCCACAGAGGGACACATAAAAGACAATGGTACTTTTAAAAACAACAACAACAGACAGGACGTTGCTGTTGTTCTTCAACAAGCGGGCTACGACATCGACCCCGTAAAGGTAGCTGAGTGGATCGCAAAAGGGGTAACTGCAAAGACGATTCGGCGCTACATAGACTACATCCACGAGCACAACCGAAAGAAGAGCAAGAACAAGATCGAGAACCCTGCCGGGTGGCTCATCACCGCTGTGGATTCCGGCTGGACAGTGGATACTGAAAAGGCGGGTGCCGGCAGCCAAACAGCTCAGCATATAGACGCAGAAGAGCAGCGCAGGGAGGCCGAGAGGCAGCGGATAGAGACTCGCATGGCTGAGCTGGGCCCCGAACGTCTAGAACAGATCAGGCAGGAGGAGCTTGGTAAGTGCCAGCATGACCCCGGCTACCATGCTCAGCCAAACGACAGGATGAGGGGGTACTACGTGGAATCGCGCGTCCACATGCGGATCTTAGCTGAGCCGTGAGGCGTAAGTCCTCTGCGCAGAAGCTCAGCCATATAGGCCACTGTGCGCCCTAGGGCATTCTAGCAGGTGTTTTTAGGGCACGTTCTCTCGATCCAGACGCGACACCGCATTCCACCGAGAGAGCAAAAAGGCGCGCATAGTTGAGGGTAAGGTCAAGTAGATCGCCCCAAGCCAAAAGGGCAACTGAGGGACGCATCAAACGTTTAGAGATTGCACGTTTAGCATTTATACGTTTAGACAATGAACGGATAGACGATGATTTTTCCAGGCTCGGCGCGATCGGAGCTACGTCGAGCGGGGTGTCGGCAAGGAGGTAAGGCGAGCGCCGACCTTTGTCTGTGCATTGGGATTGTTCAATCCGGCGCTTGCCGCGAAAAGCGGAGGAAATCTGGAGCGTTATGAGAATACACCACACAGAAGCAGGCTTGCCTGCTTCAGACAGGACCCCGACACGACAATCCAGCCGGCGTCGGCGTGTGCCTGGCTTTTATCGATAGACCGGACGCCGCGGGGTGCGTTGACGGCGCTAGGAGGTGCCATATGGCGATCAAGAAGTCCGCGCTGTACAGTTCAATTTGGAGCAGCTGCGACGAGCTCCGGGGCGGGATGGACGCCTCGCAGTACAAGGACTACGTGCTCGTCTTGCTGTTCATGAAGTACGTGTCCGACAAACACGCCGCCAAGAAGAACGCTCTGGTGGAAGTGCCGCCGGGCGCGAGCTACGACGACATCCTGGCGCTCAAGGGCGACAAGGAGATCGGCGACAAGATCAACAAGATCATCGCCAAGCTAGCCGAGGCCAACGATCTCAAGGGAGTCATCGACCAGGCCGACTTCAACGACGACGGGAAGCTGGGCAGAGGTAAGGAGATGGTGGACCGCCTTTCCAACCTCGTGGCCGTGTTCGATAAGCCCGAGCTCGACTTCCGCAAGAACCGGGCCGAGAACGACGATCTTTTGGGCGACGCGTATGAGTACCTCATGAAGAACTTCGCCACCGAATCGGGGAAGAGCAAGGGTCAGTTCTACACCCCCGCTGAAGTCTCGAGGGTGATGGCCCAGGTAATCGGCGTGGGCGGCGCCACGAGCGGCAGCCAGACGATCTACGACCCGACATGCGGGTCGGGTTCCCTGCTGATCAAGGCCCACGATGAGGCGCTCGCCAGGACCGGCTACGACCTCGCCATCTACGGCCAGGAGATGGACAACGCGACTCACGCCCTGGCAAGGATGAACATGATCTTGCACGGGTGCCCCACGGCGGACATAAAGAAGGGCAATACCCTTTCCACCCCGAGTTTCACGCAGGGCGACACCAGCCTCAAAACTTTCGATTTCGTGGTCGCCAATCCTCCGTTCTCGAACAAGTCGTGGAGTAACGGCCTCAATCCGGCTGAGGATTTGTTTAGCCGCTTTGCCCTCGGCATCCCTCCGAACAAGAACGGCGATTACGCGTTCCTTCTCCACCTGCTGGCGTCCATGAAGAGCACCGGCAAAGGGGCGATCGTAATGCCTCACGGCGTCCTGTTCAGGGGTAACGCCGAGGCCGAGATCCGAAGGAACATCGTAAAGCGGGGTTACATCAAGGGGATCATCGGGTTGCCGGCTAACCTGTTCTACGGCACAGGAATCCCTGCCTGCATCGTAGTGCTCGACAAGGAGAACGCCGCCGTTCGGAAGGGCATCTTCATGATCGACGCGAGCCGGGGGTTCATAAAGGACGGCAACAAGAACCGCCTGAGGGAGCAGGATATCCACAGGATCGTCAGCGTCTTCAACAGCCAGGCGGAGGTCCCCGGCTATTCCCACCTGGCTACCTTCGACGAGATAGAGCAGAACGACTTCAACCTCAACATCCCCCGCTACATCGACAGCACTGAGCCCGAGGACTTGCAGGACATAGACGCGCACCTGCGCGGCGGCATTCCCAACCGCGACGTGGACGACCTGGCGCGCTACTGGGCAGTGTTTCCCGGCCTACGCGCGGAGCTGTTCGAACCGGCTGGCAGGCCGGGGTATAGCCACCTCAAGATCCCGACCGGCAGCATCAGGTCTACGATCTTTGACCATCCCGAATTCGAGGCGTTCAACCGGGCGGTGACGGATCTGTTTGACGGGTGGCGCGCCGCGCACGTGCGAAAGCTGAAGGACCTGGGCCCGGGCGGGCACCCGCGCGAGCTGATAAGCGAACTGTCGGAGAGCCTTCTCGACGTGTTCCATGGGACGCCTCTGATCGACCCCTACGACGTCTACCAGCGCTTGATGACCTACTGGGCGGAGACGATGCAGGACGACGTTTACCTGATCGTCGGCGACGGGTGGCGTGAGGCCGCCCGGCTGCGGCCCGTGGTAGACACCAGGGTAGGTAAGGACAAGGAGAAGCCCGATGTCACAGCGGGCAGGCAGAAGTACAAGGCGGACCTGGTGCCCGCGGCGCTGATGACGGCGCGTTACTTCCCCGACGTTCAGACTGCGATCGACGAACTTGAGGCCAAACGAGCCGCTCTCAGCCAGCAGATGGACGAGCTCAAAGACGAGCAGGGCGGGGAGGAAGGACTTCTGTCCTCGGTCGTGGACGACGGTAAGATCGCCAAAGGGGCCATCACTGAACGGCTCAGACAGGTCAGGGGCGACGCGGAGTTCGATGACGAGCGGGCTGTGCTGGAGCAGTACTTGGGCTTGATGGACGAGGATTCGGTTGCGGCCAGGGAGATCAGGGACAAGCGGGCCGAACTGGACGCGCAGCTGGCGAGCAAATATGCGAGCTTGGTTGAAGACGAGATCAAGACGCTGGTGGTCGACGAGAAGTGGATGGGTACGCTGGCCGCCGATGTGCAGTCTGAGCTGCAACGCGTCTCGCAGACGCTGACGGCCCGCATTCGCGAGCTGGCGGAGCGGTATGGTGAGACGCTCCCCGAGCTCGTAGATCAAGTCACAGTTTCGTCCTCCCGTGTTGACGAGCACCTCAGGCGGATGGGGGCGGTGTGGAGTTGAGGGCGGGGTACAAGCAGACTCAGATCGGAATCATTCCGAAAACATGGGAAGCCATAGCTCTAGGGGAAATCGGAGAACCATTGATAGGCCTAACGTACGATCCTGAGGACATCAGGACTGACGGTACTTTGGTCCTTCGGTCATCCAACATAGACGATGGCACGCTTAGGTTTGACGATATCGTCTGTGTCTCATCCGCGGTGCCTGAGAGAATAATGGTCCGTAAGGATGACATATTGATATGCGTGCGGAACGGTAGCAGAAACCTAATAGGTAAGTGCGCCATACTCGATGAACGGGCACAGGGCATGACGTTCGGCGCCTTCATGTCGGTGCTCAGGACACCACATGCGCGGTTTGTCTATCATCAGTTGCAGTCTCAGGTGGTTAGGAAGCAGATCGACAATCACCTGGGTGCCACCATTAACCAGATAACCAACAGCAGTCTGAAATCCTTCGTCATTCCATTTCCGGACACGGAGTGTGAACGTTCTACCATCGCCACCGCCCTCAGCGACGTAGACGCCCTTATAAGCTCCCTGGACAAGCTCATCGCCAAGAAGCGGGATATCAAGCAGGCTGCCATGCAGCAACTGCTCACAGGCAGGCGGCGGTTGCCCGGATTCAGCGGACGGTGGGAAGAGAGGAGACTGGAAGACGTTGCGGCGCTTGACAGTGAGAACCTTGGAGGTGATACACCACGGGACTATGAATTTAACTACGTGTCATTGGAGGATGTCAACAGAGGTATACTTAGAGGATATGCGAACCAGTTGTTCTCTTCCGCGCCATCCCGTGCGAGGAGGGTCATCAGATCAGGCGATGTTCTTGTGTCCACCGTGCGCCCGAATTTGGGATCGCATCTCTTGTTTAAGAGCAGTTCGCCGGACTGGATATGCTCCACCGGATTCTCTGTTGTTCGGTGCGTTGAGGATGCGGCATGCCCCGGGTATGTTTTCTATCACCTGTTTGGAGACTACGTGACAAGGCAGATTGATGCCCAACTTACGGGCTCAAGCTATCCTGCGATTAGCAGCAAGGATGTTGGAAACCTGCGTATGCCATTTCCCTCAATCGACGAGCAACGCGCTATCGCCTCCGTTCTCTCCGACATGGACGCCGAGATCGAGGCGCTTGAGCGCAGGCGCGACAAGACCTGGCTACTCAAACAGGGGATGATGCAGGAACTCCTGACTGGGAGGGTGAGGCTGGTATGAGTGATGTGGGCGAGCGGGAAAAAAAGACCCAGGAGCGGGTGGTCAGGCTGTTCCGGGATACCTTGGGGTATCGCTACCTGGGGAACTGGATCGACCGCGACTGCAACAGCAACATAGAGCCTGAGCTGTTGAGAAACTGGTTCAAGAGACGCGTGTACGACGACGGCATTGTCAGTCGCGCAATGCACCAGCTCGACAAGATCGCCAACGACACGAGTAAAACCCTGTATGAACGGAACAGAGACGTCTACGAGGCCTTACGTTACGGTGTGAAGTTGAATCCCGAGGTGGGCGTGAATAAAGAAACGGTGTGGC
>Ga0116178_10004598_pt1 | contig 10123 bp, 5 predicted proteins | sample AD_STIC12_MetaG_FD_89880 | JGI IMG/M metagenome (GOLD analysis project Ga0116178, IMG submission 89880) | Active sludge microbial communities of municipal wastewater-treating anaerobic digesters from USA - AD_STIC12_MetaG | ecosystem: Engineered > Bioreactor > Anaerobic > Digestate | place: USA...
GCGCAGGGAACGTTCTATACGGGATGGAACACCGATGCGCGGCGGACCAACATGCACACCGGGTACGGCAAAGCGTTCATGCGGTATGCCGAGGAATTGTTCCCGGGTCAACAGGTGAACGAGGCGTACCCGCAGTTCGTAGACGGGATCGCGCCAGCAAAACGAACCTGGCGCACGTTCCTGCCGGTGGCAATGGCGTTCGACCACGAGCCTGTTAATTACGTGGGTCTGAGCGCGATCACGTTGGCGACGACCAATGACATACGAGAACGAGTGGATACGCCGGTTGATTCCCTGGGCGCGGTGAATATTGACAATGTGGCGACTCAGGCCCGCACAATCGCTGGTCTGATCCACCGCGGCGCGCGTGACGAAGGGTTTTTCCAGGAGACAAAAATAAAGCCGAAGGACACGCAGCGTGAGCTCACGGGCAGGATTCTCCAGTTCGATCGGCGGAAGTCCTTCATTCCCAGCACGCAAATTGGTGGAGCGATTGTTACAACGAGTTACGGGAACGTCAAGTCATTCTGCGGCGTTCGCGGGATGCTGGCCACCCTGACGAATTCCGGCCCCGACGACGGGCTGGACTGCACGCGCTGGACGTTGACCGATACAGTCGCCACCAACCAGATTCCGAGCCAGGTGGGCCGCTTCCGGTTCCACATGGTGGGGCCTCATGTTCCCGAAGTAATGATCAAGGCGTACGAAATCGGCGATGACGGCCGGATTGTCATGGCGCCGGACCTCGGACAGGAAGGCGACAAAACCTACCCCATGCGTGTCCGCGCGGACAGCCCGCTCCTGCAGACCCTGCAGGTATTGTTCGAAGCACGTGCCCTCTCGCTGTTCGAGATAATTGACAGCAGGTACTTGAGTGCGCTGGACGTGATGAGCGTTCGGGGCCAGGACGGGTCGGAACTGCGCAGTTACGGCATGGAGGTAGTCCCGTTGCAGAGCCGATCCGAAGGCAAGGTGGAAAGTGGCGCCGTCGCGTTCGCACAACCGGGAACGCGCGTGAAAGTGCTGATGAGCACGAGCCTCTTCGGCATAAAATACCTGCTTATCAACGCTCCGGACGAGTTTTTCACGAACCCTTTGAAGCCTTCGGAGGTGACACCTGCGCACCAGATCCGGGCGGAAGGGTCGGGGTACCCCGTTGACCTCGGCAGAATAGATCGGACGTCGTGGCGGGTTGCGCGCGACATCTGGGTTATTGACGACGTGCGGATGAAGACTTTGACGCGATTCGGTATTGTCAATCAGCGCGTCATGAAGCTGCACGAAGACGCTCGGGAAGCCCTTCTGCAGGCGAAGCAGGCGTACGACAGGCAGGAGTACGACGGGTTCATCGCGATGTCTCGCCGCGCGTGGGGGTACGAAGCGAGGGCGTACCCGGACGTGAAAGGAACCGCGATAGACACGATACAGGGCGTGATTTTCTATTTCGCGCTGCTGCTCCCGTTCGCATTCTTCATGGAACGACTTGTCATCGGTGCGGTGGATATACGCCGGCAGATACTTGGATTTGGACTCATTTTCGTCGGCATCTTTTTCGTGCTCCAGTTTGTTCACCCCGCGTTCAAGCTGAGTACCTCACCCTACATCATTTTCCTTGGTTTCGTGATCTTCGCGCTCGGAACCATCGTTACGGTCATCGTCGTCGGCAAGTTCAACTGGGAACTGAAGCGGATGAAGATGGCAGCGAGCGGAATGCATGAAACGGACGTGGGTCGTCTGCAGGCTACTGCCGCCGCCATCGCGCTGGGTATCAACAATCTGCGGAAGCGCCCGATGCGGACCGGGCTCACCGCGGTCACGATAGCCATTCTGACTTTCAGCGTCCTTTCCTTCACCTCGGTGGTAACCGAGCTGAAGTTTTACAAAATAAAGCGGGACAATCCCCCCGCGTATGACGGGATGCTGGTAAGGGACCGCAACTGGTTCGGGCTGCAGGGAAGTGTTCTGGATTACGTCGAGACGGCGTTTCGTGGCAAAGCCCTCATCACGCCGCGCAGTTGGTACATGGCGCAGATGAAGGCCGACAAGGCGTTCATTGACTTCCGCAATCCCGCGAATGACAAGCGGAGTTTTGCATCAGGAATCCTCGGTGTTGAAGCGGATGAAGCGAAGGTTACTGCGCTGGACAAAGCGCTTGTGGCGGGACGCTGGTTTGCGCCGGGCGAACGCGGTGTGTGCATCCTCCCCTCTCGGATGGCCGAGCTGGCCGGCGTAACTGCCGCCGACGTCGGAACCGCAAAACTCGAGATGCTCGGAAGGGTGTGGACGGTTATCGGGCTTGTGGACGAGCAGGGGATCTCGAAACGCCCGGACCTCGACGCGGAAATCCTGACCCCGGTTGACCTTGTGGCGGAACAACAGCGCCAGACGGAGGCATCTGCGGAAGATCCGACGCAAACCGCGGAAGCGCCCATACAAACGTTTACGCACATTGCTCCAGAGAATGTCCTGATTCTGCCGCATGTAGATGTCATGGAAATGGGTGGCATGCTGCGGTCCGTGGCGGTGAGCAATTTCCGGGAACCGCAGGAAATGCTTTCGCAGATTGAGGGCTTCATGTCCCGCGTGGCACTTACCACATTTGTCGGGCATGACAACAAGGTGGAAGTGTACAGCAGCTTGGGCGCGACGTCGCTCAAAGGTTTGTCGAACCTTGGTGTACCGATTGTAGTGGCAGCACTGATTGTCCTGAACACGATGCTGGGCGCAGTGTACGACAGAAAACGCGAGATCGGTATTTTTGCGACGATTGGCCTCACCCCGTTCCACATTGCCGCTCTTTTCATCGCGGAGGCGTGTGTATTTGCGGTCATAGGGGCCGTGTGGGGGTACCTCATCGGACAGGTGCTTGCCATTGCGCTCAGCCAGACCAGCCTTCTCGCCGGCATGTCGCTGAATTACTCCTCCCTTTCCGCGGTCGCTTCGACGCTGATTGTGATGGCGACCGTTGTGCTTTCCTCTCTGTATCCGGCCAAGGTCGCCGCCGATAGCGCGGTACCGGATGTCACCCGCCGATGGTCATTCCCGCCGGCGGACGGTGACTACTGGCGCTTCGATTTCCCGTTCACCGTGGGCGAAAGCGACGTCATCGGCCTGTATGCGTACCTGCAACGGGTTCTGGACGCATACGGCGCTGGATCTGCAGGGGAATTCGTTGCGCAGAACGTGGAACTTGAGGCTCTTGAGGTGAAGGAAGGAGAGGATCCGCAGTACCGGTTGTCGTTCCGGACCTGGTTGGCGCCTTACGACCTCGGTATCAGTCAGGACGTTCAGATGGACGCCGTGCCGACCGGGGAGTATCGAATCTACCGGATCGAAATGACGATCCACAGGCTCAGTGGCGACGTTGATTCGTGGCAGCGGATCAACCGCGGTTTCATGAACGTCATGCGGAAACGCTTTCTCGTGTGGAGAACTATCCCCCCAGCTCTCAAAGACGAGTACCGGGAGAGAGGCAAACGAATATTCAGGGGTGAGACTGTGGGAAGTACGGTCAACGTTGATGGCTAACACGCTCCCGTCAGGAGAGTAGACGTGGCGACGGATTCTACCGAAGTACGAACAAAACCCGCGCGGCCAGAAGACCTGGCGGATGTCGAGGAACCCTTTACAGACGGGTTCAACTGGAACACAATCATGGCGATGCTGTTCATCGGCATCGTCATGATGCCCGGTGCCATATATCTGGGTCTCGTAGCGGGCCAGGGCATGGGTGGTGCGGCCGAATGGGTTACGATCATCCTTTTCTTGGAGATTACGAAGCGTTCGTTCATTACGCTGAAACGCCAGGAGTTGATCCTTATCTACTGGTCGGCGTCGATGCTGGTCAGTGTTGCCGGATCAGGGCTTTCAGGCGGGATCTTTGCCGGGCTGATTTGGAACCAGTTCTTCGTCCAATCTCCGCAGGCTGAGGCGATCGCAGCGTACATACCGACGTGGTATGCACCGCCGAAGGGCAGCGCGGCGCTGCTTGAGCGCACGTTCATGGATGCGGTGTGGATTCAGCCTGTTGCGGTTGTCGTCATTAGTACGATCCTGTTCCAGATTGTGTCGCTTTCGCTCGGGTACGTGATATTCCGGATTACGAGCGACATCGAACACTTGCCTTTCCCCATGGCTCCGGTGGCTGCGGGTGGCGCAACAGCCCTGGCGGAGACCTCCACGAAAAGTGAGACGTGGCGTTGGAGGATCTTCTCCATCGGAACCGTTATCGGGCTCATCTGGGGCACAATTTATGTGGTTATACCGACGCTTTCGGGCACCTTCCTCACTCAAGCAGTAGCGATTCTTCCCATCCCCTTCCTTGATTTTACGGTGAACCTGCGTTCCCTGCTCCCGACGGCCGTGCTTGCCATCAGCACGGACATGAGCACGCTCCTCGCGGGGTTTGTATTCCCGTACTGGACCGTGATCGGGATGTTCATAGGTTCGATGGTGAAGAACTTCGTTGTGAACCCGATGCTGTACAACCACGGGATTCTTCATCGCTGGGAGCCGGGAATGTCACTCATTCCGACAACCATCGCGGTGGAGTTTGATTACTGGCTCTCCGCGAAAATCGGGATGGCGATCGCCGTGTTTATCATCAGTTTCTACGCTGTGATCCGCAAACTGGTTACGGGGAAGGACGAAATCAGCGAGCGTCCGACGGATAACCTCGACCCGGCGAAGGTCGGGCCGGGAAGCGGACGTGGGGACCTCCCGCTGTGGATCCCGATCACCGCCTGGTTCGTTTGTACAACAAGCATCGTCTTCTTCGTGCATTACCTCGTGCCGGATTTCCCGTGGTGGATCACCGCCTTCTTCGGGTTCATCTTCACGCCGATCCTGAGCTATATCTCCGCGAAGATGACAGGAATTACCGGAAGTGCCGCCGGGACATCCTTCCCTTACGTTCGCGAGGGTGCGATTTATCTTTCGGGGTACCAAGGGGTTGCGATCTGGTTCGCGCCGTTGCCGATTGGCGATTACGGCGGGTTCTCATCCACCTTCCGGGTGCTTCAACTGACGCGCACGAAGTTCATCAGTTACATCAAGCTGATAGTGGCGAATCTGCTGATTCTCACGACCTTCAGTTTCATCTTCTGGACACTGATCTGGCGGATGACTTTGATTCCGTCCTCCGAATTCCCTTACGTGCAGAAAATGTGGCCGTACTTCGCAACGATGCAGGCGTTGTGGGCATCCAGTACGTTGCCGGGGGGGAACAGTCTGATGCAGGGAATCGTGACGATGCCGAAACTGATTTCGGGGTCGATCACGGCGTTCGGTTTGTACGGGATCGTGTTGCTGCTCAAAGCGCCGCTGAGTCTGTTCTACGGGATCATCGGTGGCCTGACTGGTTTCCCGACCGGAACTTACCTGCTCTTTGCAGGGGCAATGCTGAACCGGTTCTACTTCTTCAAAAAGTTCGGGCAGGCAACCTGGGCAAAATACGCGCCGATTCTGCTTGCGGGTTACGGGTGCGGCATGGGTCTCGTTGCCATGTCGTCCATCGCAGTGTCACTGATCGTAAAAAGCGTGTCTCAGGTTATTTTCTGAGGTACGTGTTCCGGGACGACTTTCACGAATGGGCGCCTTTCGCGGGCGCCCGTTTCATTGGAGCCGCTTCAGATGGGAGAATTCTGGACTCTGCTTTTCGTCGACGACAAACATATCGGAGCGACAAGGCGCGTCTGCCGGGTGTTTGAGCAGCCGCGGAAATTCGGCCCGGTTCTGGTTCCCGATCGCCCGTGGGAAGCACAGTGTGTGATCGTATATGGTTCCGTGCTGCCCAACCCGGCGGGGTCCGGCTTCCATATGTGGTACCAGAGCTACGACCGGTCAAAGAATGGCCCCGATCGGGCAACCAACTGTTACGCGGTCAGCGAAGATGGCGTTCACTGGGAAAAGCCGGAACTTGGTGTCCAGGAGTTCCGGGGGTCCCGGCGGAACAACATCATTGCCAAGGGCTTGGGGTCCTTGAATGTAATCATTGATCACGGCGACCCGGACGAAGGGCGCAGGTACAAGATGTTGTTCACCGGTGTCAACGCGGAAGGCCCCGGTCTCTTTGGGGCGTTTTCGCCGGACGGGATTCACTGGAAAACAGGCACGGAACGGGTAATTGACTCGGTAAGTGACCGGACGACGTTGCTTTTTGACCCGGAACTGAAGGTTCCCTTTGTGGGCTTCACGCGCCGCCACGGAAAGGACATGCAGGCTGAATTTGGTCGTCGCGTCATTTATCGGATTGAAAGCAACGATTTTGCACACTGGTCGGAACCAACTCCTTTGCTGGTTCCTGACCTTTCGGATTCGTGGGACGTGCAGTTCTACGGGATGCCCGCATTTCGGTACCGTGACCTGTACCTCGGCGGCCTCAAACGTTTGTGGTCCACACCGGACAGAATTGACACGGAGCTTGTGTGGAGCAGGGACACCAGATCGTGGGGAAGATCCCGTGTTCCTTTCCTGGAAAACGGGCCAAGCGGCTCCTGGGATTCCTCCTGGGTGGGGCTGGCCTCGTCTCCGCCGTTGGAAATAGGTGATCAGCTTTTCTTCTACTTCGAAGGCAGGCGTCAGGCGCACGGGCAAAGGTTTCCGTTCCCGCAAGGATCGATAGGTCTGGCTGTGCTCCCGAAAGACAGATTCGCAGCAATTGAAGCCGGTCCGGCGGAAGGGTACGTGGAGACGAAACCGTTCAAATGGCATGGAGGCAGATTGGGAGTGAACTTGCGTACAAACGGGCACGGGTACCTGCGTGTCGCGTTACTCGAAGAAGACGGCAGTGAGGTACCGGGATTCTCCGCTTCGGCCTGCGCAAACCTTGCCGGGGACATTCCCTGCGCCGAGCCATCGTGGGGGTCCCAACCGCCTCAAGAATTCATCGGACGAGCTGTTCGCCTCCGAATCCACATGGTGAATACTCGTCTGTACGCAATCTACGCGCTTGCCGCACACAACGATCACCCGTGAGGAACGGAGAGCAGCCGCCGATCGCCGGGGAATGAAATCCGGAAGAGGACAGACGCTATGGTAACGATCGCAACGGATGGAGTCACTGTCAGGATCAGAGTTCGGGGGCTCCATCAACTCTGGGCTTTCAGGCGGACGCTGGAGATACCGTTGAAACATGTGAAATCTGTGACGCGGATGGATCGTTCGCTCCGCCCGCCGTGGTTACGCCTCATCGGAACCGCCATTCCCGGGCTCATTTACGCGGGGTTGTTTCGCGGGCGCGGCAGGAGGGAGTTCTGGGACTGGAGCTGTGGCAAGGACGCAGTGCAACTGGACCTTGTGGAGGAAACGCTCAGCCGAATAGTGGTGAGCGTAGACAACGCCGACGAGGTACTACGGCAGATAAGCGGAGAATCCCGCCCGGGCGACAGCAGAATGGACGAGAACATTGCGTGACGACGATGCTTTTCCGCGAATCTGCGCGCACCGTGGACTGAGCAAGGCGTGTCCGGAGAACACTCTCCCTGCTTTCGGTGCAGCAATCGGCGTTGGCGCGCACGAGATTGAATTTGACGTACGGTTGAGCCGCGACGATGTGGCCGTGGTCTGCCACGACGAACGAGTGGACCGCACCGCGGATGCGCCGGGGGCCATATCGGAGATGGAGTGGGCTGAACTGAGTAGGCTCGATTTTGGTGCCCGATACGGCGAAGTGTGGCGGGGAGTTCGTGTGCCGCGGGTGGAGGAGGTTCTCGACCTTGCCGGCGGACGGGTCGGTATCAACGTTCATATAAAAGAACCGGGGAACGACTCGCGCCTGGTCCACCTTGTTGCAAACGAGGTGCGCAGGCGTCAGCTTGTTGAATCCGCTTATCTGGCTGGAGCGACCGAAGCCGTGCTTTCTGCTTGTGTAGAGGTTGCTCCCGAAATCCCGCGTGCCTGTCTTGTTTCGCAGAATGGGCCCCGTGAGCAGATCCGCGTAGCCATCAAGTACGGTTGTGCGCGAATTCAGTTCCGTCGCGCGGCGACGCGGGAACATTTCCATGAAGCCCATAACGCCGGTTTGGTCTGCAACCTGTTTTATTCGGATGACTTTGACGAGGCGTGCGAGTTCGGACGTGATGGTGTTGACGTCATCCTGACGAACTGCGCTCACCAGTTGATACACGCTCGCGACAGATGCCACACGGCGTGAGCCAAATCCCGTCTACGCGCAAGGAATGGAGATCACGTGAAAACTGCCCGGATCAGGCCGGACCTGCTCGGCCCCGAATGCCCGGAAGGGTTGGAAATAATCCAGATCACGACTGGCGTACTGCCTGCTTCGCACATCTACATGGAAGCGCAGATATTTGCCCCCGATTCAAAACGCTTTCTCCTCCATGAATCCGCGACGCCACACGGCAGTGACCCGAAGGATCCGAAGCATCGGTATCTCCTCTGCAATCTTGAGCAGGGTTGCGAACTGTCACCGGTAACATGCGAAACGGGAGCGACCGCGCCTTCCATATCGCCAGACGGCATGCACATGTACTATTTCGTCGACGAAACCCGCCTCGACGGCGGGAAACTCACGCTCAAACGAATGAACCTCGACGGAAGTGCACGGGAAGTGCTCTACGTGTTGCAGGGAACCATACCAGGTACGCCGTTCTTTGCCAGCCAGATTTATCCCCTGTCGACCATTCGTTCAGACGGGAAAAGGCTCGCGCTTTCCTGCTTCCTCGCCGACATGAGTTCCGGGACAAGGACGTGGGGTTTGATGGTGTTCGATTTGGAAAATCCTTCCGTGAATCTGATTCTGGAAGGGCCCAGCTGGTGCAACGTACATCCGCAGTACAGCCGATCGATTTGTCCCGAATCCCAGCGCGACATTCTGGTTCAGGAAAACCACGGCAACACGCACACCCCCGACGGGGAAATCATTGATCTTACGGGAGGAAACGGAGCGGATATCCACGTGATCCGGGATGACGGATCGAACTTCCGTAACATGCCGTGGGGCCGGGATGGGAACGAGTTCTGCCAAGGGCACCAGTGCTGGCGAGGGAACACCGCCTGGGCGATCACGAGCACAAATACGCGCCATCCAGACGAGCAGCAGCTCATCGAGAGCGTTTGTGTACCACACACGGGCCACGACGGCGCGCGTTCACCGGGAGCTATCCGAAACAACCTCAGCCGGGAGTTCCCCTCGCCTTCGTTTTCTCATTTCGCAACCGACGCCATCGGCTCATGGTTTGTCACCGACACATTTGCGTGCGACAACGGAGGACGGGTTTTCGTTGCAAAGATGGGGATTGCAGGAACCGACCCCCTCTCGTCGTGGACGTGTATTGCCTATCCCCATTGCTCGTGGAGGAAGGACGCGCATATCCACCCGTTCCTGTCCCCCGACGGCAAAACCGCCTATTTCAATTCTGATGAATCGGGTGTCTTGCATGCCTACGTGGTTCGCGGGTTGGAATCGCTGGGGATTTGAGGTGGTTGGCAGGGAACCACAGGGCGGGGTCAATGTGTGAGCGCGTACACGAGGATGTTTGTCCCCATTCGGAGCGCTTCCAGCCGTTTCTCCTCCGGGTCGTTATGCACGTGCTGATCCTCCCATCCATCACCCAGATCCGACTCATATGAGTAGAATACAACAAGGCGGCCGCCGGCGAAAATTCCGAATCCCTGCGCTGGTTTTCCGTCGTGCTCGTGTATTTTGGGCAATCCGTTCGGGAACACGAACCAGCTTCGGTAGATAGGATGGTCAAAAGGTAGCTCCACGAGCGAGTTGTCTGGGAATACCCGTCTCATCTCGCGCCGGAAACTCTCGTCAAGACCGTAATTGTCATCCGCGTGAAGGAAACCTCCTGAAAGGAGGTATCGGCGAAGTCGGACCACTTCTTCGTCGCTGAAACGGACGTTGCCGTGCCCGGTCATGTAGATGAGGGGATAGGTAAACAGCTCCGGGTCTGTTATGCGAACTCGTCCCGGTGTGGGGGAAACGGATATTCCCGCTTCCGTTCGGGCGAACTTCAGCAAGTTCGGGAGCGAGGAAGGATTGGCGTACCAGTCACCGCCGCCGCCGTACTGCAACTGGGCAATGGCAGCCCCTGCGAAAGAGTCCGCCGCCGGTGCTTCCCGGGCGTGTCCGTCCACGAGAAAACACAAGCAAAGC
>Ga0116178_10004601_pt1 | contig 10116 bp, 9 predicted proteins | sample AD_STIC12_MetaG_FD_89880 | JGI IMG/M metagenome (GOLD analysis project Ga0116178, IMG submission 89880) | Active sludge microbial communities of municipal wastewater-treating anaerobic digesters from USA - AD_STIC12_MetaG | ecosystem: Engineered > Bioreactor > Anaerobic > Digestate | place: USA...
CCAGCGCAGGCAGGGCTCGCGGTGGAGGCCGATGAAGCAGTCGTCACCCGTGGCGGTCTCGGGGGCCGCGCGCGCGCCGGTGGGCAGGCCCTCGCTGTCGAGCACGATGCGCTGCGTCGCGCCGAAGTCCAGCGCGAGCGGCGCGCCGTGGCGTAATCGACGCAGGAACCAGGGATGGAAACCCGCGCTGGCGGGGTAGGGCCGGGTGCGAGCGTGCAGTTCCAGGCGCACCTCGAGTGCGTTGTCGTGCAGCCGGAAGCGCTGCAGCGCGAAGCCGTCGAACGGCCAGCCGGGCTGCAGCTCGATGCGCAATGTGTCCCCGGCAACGATCTGCCAGCCACGCCTGAACACCGTGCCGTGGATCGCGTGCGCACCCGAATCGCAGGGCATGCGGTACTCGCGGCCCTCGAAGCGGAATCGGCCCCCTCGCAGCCGCCCCGCCCACGGCGCCAGCGGATAGCTGCCCCACGCGAGCGGGTCGTCGCCGGCGCTGAGCAGCAGCTCCTCGCCGTAAACGCACAGCGAGGCGATGCGGCCGCCGTGCGCGGCGTCGACGCGCACGCGGCAGTCGGCGTTGCCCAGCAGCAGGCTGTCGTTCATTGCAGATGTTCCCGTAGCCGTTGCGTCACGCCGGCCGTGCAACTCATCAGTAGTGCGGGGGGATCTCCTGCCCGGGCGGCGCGGGAAGCGCCTCCTGCACGCTCTTCAGCTGCTGCGCGAGTTGACGCAACTGGTCGCGCAGCACGTCGAGCGCCTGCTGCTGGCGCCACACCGTGCGGTTGAGCTCGTCGATCTGGTCCTCGGCGGACATCATCTTGGACTCGAGATTCTCGAAACGGTCTTCCATGGGCGCGTCCTGTGGCTGGAGCGGCGATTCTAGCCGCGTTGCCGGCGCGAGGGCAGGGCGCGGCTGATCTGCGACAATGCGGCTCGACCCGACACGCGCACGAGGAGGCGCCGCCCGATGAAATTCAATGTGAAGTGGTTGTGCGCCCTGCTGCTCGGCTCGCTCCTGGTCGACGCGGCAGCGGCGCAGCCCGTCGCGCAGGGCGCGGCGCCGGCGCCGCGGGCAGCGCTCGAAGCGGCGTGGGACGATTTCCAGCAGGCATTGGCGGAGTGCACCCGCTTCGTGCGCGAACATCCCTTCTACCAGAACGAGGAGGACCGCGCCGCGGCCTACGCCTACCTGTCCGCGATGACGCTGGCGCGCATCGAGGAGGACATCGTCTTCGACGCCGGGCAGCCGTTTTTCCGCGTGCTCGACCACCGCATCCGCGAGGGCGGTGACAACCCCGACCAGCGCTACCTGATCGCCTCGCTGAAGGGCGGCGAACGCTACCGCGTCTGGGGTACGCTGGGCAGCAACCGGCGGCTGGACCTGCAGGTCTATGCCGGCGATCCCTTCGTCGCCGGCAGCGGCGGGCGCAGCGCTTCGAGTATCCTCTTCGAGCAGCTGCAGGGCGCGCCCGACGGCAGTTTCGAAGTGCTGCTCTCGCCCGAGCGGCAGGCGGGCAACTGGCTCGAGAATCCCGCCGACGGCAGCAGCCTGCTGGTGCGGCAGATCTTCAGCGACTGGAAGAGCGAGTTGCCGGGCGAGGTGCACATCGACCGCCTCGGTCACGAGGGCGAGCTGAAACCGGTGCTCGACGAGACGGCGATGGCGGCGCGGCTGCGCAAGGCGGCCGCCGACCTGCGCGTGCACGTGAAGGTCTGGCCCGGCATGGTGCAGCGCCGCTACCTGGCGATGCCCCCGAACACCCTGGGCGCGCCCGCCGACCCCAGCGCGCTCGGCGGCGTGCCCGGGCGCTTCATGGCGAGCGGCAACTTCGACCTGGCGCCCGACGAGGCGCTGGTGATCCGTACCTGGCCGGCGAGCGGAAACTACCAGGGCATACAGCTGGCGGACCTGTGGTTTTCCTCGCTGGAGTACGCGAACCGTCAGACCAGCCTCACGGCCGACCAGGCGCAACTCGCCGCGGACGGGTCCTATTACTTCGTGATTGCCGGTCGCGATCCGGGAGTGCCGAACTGGCTCGATACCACGGGGCGGCAACGCGGGGTGATCCTGCTGCGCTTCGACGGCGTGAAGGAAAGGACCTTCGACCCGGCGAAGCACCCGCGCGCGACCCTGGTGAAGCTGGCGCAGCTGCGCGATCACCTGCCCGCGGACACCCCGCGGATCACCCCGCAACAGCGTGCCGCGGAGATCGCCGCGCGCCGCCAGCACGTGCAGCGCCGCCTCGGGATCTGAGCAGGGCGACCGCCGTTCGCAGCGGCTTCTCCGGCGCGGGTTCGATTGTATGCCGCGCATGTATTGCAGGATCAGTCGACAGTGGAATCTCGGGGTGCCCCTTCAGGTCTGGATGGCATGTGCGACCCGGCTTGTCGCGGCGCAGCGCTTGCGTTTCAATGCGCGGCAATCACGCCCGGGCCGGTAACACCATGTCGACTCTCAACGATTCCAGCATCGTAGCGCTCTCGCACATCATCCAGATATCCGTGGCGCCGGTGTTCCTGCTGACCGGCATCGGCTCGATTCTCGGCGTGCTCGCCAACCGCCTCGGGCGCATCGTCGATCGCGCGCGCTTCCTCGAGTCGCGCCCCGAATTGTCGCGCCACCTCACCGAGGCCAGCGCCGAGGTCGAGCTGATGCGTCTCGCCGAACGCAAGCGCTGGATCAACCGCGCGATCACGTTGTGCACCCTGTGCGCGCTGCTTGTCTGTACCGTGATCGCGACGCTCTTCGTCGCTGCCTTCGTCACGCTAGAGATCGGCACCATCGTTGCTGGGCTGTTCATCCTCTCCATGCTGGCGCTGATCGCCGGCCTGCTCTGCTTCCTGCGCGAGATCTACGTCGCCATCCACAAGGAGCGAACGCCCCGCGGCGCGCGCCCGGCGGGAGACGTTTCGTGAAGCTCGCCACCACGCTGCGCATCAACATGACCGGGGCGCCAGCCAGCCCCGAGACGCAGGGCGAGCGCTACCGCGCCGCCATCGAGATGGCGGCCTTTGCCGACCGCCACGGCTTCAGCATCGTGAACGTCGAGGAGCATCACTGCGCCGCGATCGGCTGGCTGCCCTCGCCGCTGGTGATGGCGGGGCTGATCGCGGGGCGCACCGCGCGCGTGCGCATCCGCGTGAGCGCGCTGCTGATCACGCTGTACGACCCGATCCGCCTCGCCGAGGACATCGCGATCCTCGATCTCGCGAGCAACGGCCGTGTGTCCGTCGTGGCGGGTCAGGGCTACCGGCCGATCGAGTACCACGCGCTCGACCGCGACTGGGCGAGTCGGGGCACGAGTTCGGACTTCATCCTGCAGACGCTGCTGCAGGCGTGGCGGGGGGAGGCCTTCGAGTACCGGGGGCGCATGGTGAGGATCAGTCCGGTGCCGCAGACGCGCCCGATCCCGCCCTTGGCCTACGGCGGCATGAGTGCGGCGGCCGCGCGGCGCGCCGCGCGCTTCGGCCTGGACTTCCACCCGCCGGCGCACATGCCCGAGCTGGTCGCGATCTACGAAGACGAACTGGAGCGCCTCGGCAAGAGCGGCCATGCCGAGTGGCCGCGCGAAGGCACCAGCCTGGTGTTCCTCGACGAGGATCCCGAGGCCGCCTGGCAGGAGATCGGTCCGTATCTGCTCGCCGAGGCCGCCGAGTACGGCAGCTGGGCCAGCGAGGGCGTGGAGCGGCCCTTCGCCTCGGCGGACCTCACGCTCGACAAGCTGCGCGCCGAAGGGCGCTACGAGATCCTCACGCCCGCGCAATGCCTGCGCCGCATTCGCGCGGCGCACGGCGAGTACACGGTGATCCTGCACCCGATGGCGGGCGGCATTCCGCTGGTGCGGGCGTGGAACTGCCTGCAACTCTATGCCGACAAGGTGTTGGCGCCGCTGGGTATCGGCGTCCATGAATCCTCGGGCCTGCCGCAACACGCCTGACAGCGGCGCAGGCGTCATCGTCGGTCGGGGGCGGGCTAACGTTAGCAATCCGTAAATTGTCCTGCATCCGGCCTGCGGGTACCGTGGGGCATGCCAATGCCATTGCGGAGAAAGCGATGATTACCAGCCTCGACCAGTTCTGCATCAACGTCAGCGATCTCGAGCGTGCCGTGCGCTTCTACGAGCAGGCGCTGGGCCTCGCGGTCACGCACCGCATCGAGATCCCGGGCGTGAGCGAAGTGGTGCTCGCCGGTGCCGGCGGCAGCCGCATCCAGCTCGCCCGGCATCACGATCACGAGGGCGCCATCGACCACGGCAACGCGCTGTGGAAGCTGTATCTGAACACCGATGATTGCGCGGGACTCTATGCGCGCGCGATCGAGGCCGGCGCCGAGGCCGTCTCGCCGCCGCAACTCCTCGCGCAGTGGCAGGTTACGGCGGCGTTCATCAAGGATCCCGACGGCTACCAGATCGAGATCATCCAGCAGCACTCGGGGTGAGGGCTCCGCCGGGCGCCAGCTACGCTGCACGCGCCGCAGCGGACCGCTCATGGAGCGGGGAGTTGCTGCGCGGCGATGCATTTGACTTCGTCTCGGCCCGCCCGCTACAGTCCGGCGCAAATGGATCGCGCCGCCGGCGGCGCGATACTGCAAACAAGGTAGTCCGGAATCCGCCCGTGTCGGGCGCTGCACGGTCCACTCCCCGAGCCTTGCATGGACTGGCAGACACCATGACGAATTCCCCGGCGCCGCCAGCGAACTCAACCGAGTCCCCGGACGGCTGGTACATGGTGGGCGGCGCGCTGCTCGCGCAGTTTTTCATGGTCGGTTTCTACAGCTATTCCTTCAGCTTCCTCGTGTTGCCGCTGCAGGAGGAGTTCGAGGCGAGCCGCACGCAGGTCATGTACAGCATGACGGCCTCCACGCTGGTTTCCTTCCTGATCTCGCCGCTGGCCGGCGTCATGGTCGATCGGCATTCGCCGCGACTGTTGATGGCGGCCGGCGCGCTGGTCTACGGCGGCGGCCTGCTGGCCCTGTCGTTGCTGGGGGGGATCTGGTCGTTCATCGCGCTGTTCGCCGTCGCCATGGCCATTGCCAACAACTTTCTCGGCCCGCTGCTGATCAACCCGGTACTGGCGCGCCGCTTCGAGGCCAGTCGCGGGCGTGCGCTCGGCATCGCCGCGCTGGGGCAATCGATCGGCGGCTTCCTGGTGCCGCCGTTGTTCGTGTTCCTGCTGGAGCACTTCGGCTGGCGCGTTGCGCTGCAGTGCTTCGGCGCGGGGGTGCTGTTCGTGCTGCTGCCGGCGCTGCTGTTCAGCGTGCGCGATATCCCTGCGAGCGGCGCGGCCGTGGCCGGGGCGCCGGTGGCAAACGCGCCTGCGCCGGCGCCGGCGCTGGGCTTCGGCAGCATCCTCGGCTCCAGGGAGTACTGGCTGATCGGCGTGCCGGTCGGCGTGCTGTTCTGCGTGATCTCGACGGTACTGGCCAATTTCAGCCCCTACGTGCTCGGCAACGGGTTCGAGCTCGCCGATGCCGGCACGCTGCTGATGGCGGCTCCGGTGGCCGGCATCATCGGCAAGATCGGCTTCGGCTTCGCCGCCGACCGCTTCAGCAAGAAGCTGTTGCTGCTGGTCGCGGTGGCCCTGATGTTCACGGGCGTGTGCTTGCTGGCACTGCTGCCGACGTACTGGGCGATCATGGCGGCGATCTTCTGCATCGGCCTGGCCAGCGGCGCCACCGTGCCGGTGTGGGGCGCGCTGCTGCCGCAGGTCTTCGGCCTGCAGAGTTTCGGGCGCGTGATGGGCGCGATGATGCCGTTGACCACGCTGCTGGTCACGGCGGGCTTCGCGGTTTCCGGCTTCATGCACGATGCCACCGGCAGCTATGTCGCGATGCTCGCGCTGTTCGCCGGGATGCTGGCGCTCGCCGGCCTGCTGCTGGCGATGCTGCGCCTGCCGGCGGCCCGCAGCGCCTGATTCCTCGCAATTCAATTTCCGGGGTCCGCAGGAATGAGCCATACCGAGAATATCCGGATCACCGACCTGGCCCGTCCCGAGTTGTCGCCGAAGGCACGGGAGTTCATCGCCGCCACGCGTGATATCGCGGTGGCATTCACGGTCGATGCGGTGCGCCAGGCGGCCGCCGCGCAGTTGAACGGCATCGCGCTCCACGACGATCCGGGCCTGCACGAGCGCCTCGGGGTGCTCTGTGCCGCGATGGACGAGGACGCCGATCTCAGCCCGATGGGACGGTTGTCGCTGTTCGGCATGCTGGTGCGCTACCTGGTGCAGCGCTGCCGCCTCGAGCAGCTCTACCGCGAGCACCCGGAAATAGAGGAGGTCGAGATCCGCGCGCCGCTGGTGATCACGGGGCTGCCGCGCTCGGGAACCACCCACCTGCTCAACCTGATCTCCACCGACCCGCGCCTGCGCTCGCTGCAGTACTGGGAATCCCTGGAGCCCATCCCGCGCGCCGACGAGCCCGCGACGGCGGGAGTCGAGGATCCGCGCATCCAGCGCTGTCGCGACGAGCTCGCGATGCGCAACGAGATCCTGCCGCTGTTCGACGCGATGCACGACATGCACCCGTTCCACATCCACGAGGAAATCGAGCTGCTGGCGATGGATTTCTCCACGGCGCTGTTCGACACGATGGCGCAGCTGCCGCGCTGGACGGACTATTACCTCGCTCACGACCAGACGCCGCACTACGAGTTCCTCGGGCGCTGCCTCAAGGCCCTGCAGTGGCTGCGCGGTCCCGAGCGCTGGGTGCTGAAGTCGCCGCAGCACCTGGAGCAGCTGGCGCCGCTGATGAACGCGTTCCCCGACGCGCGGGTGGTGGTGACGCATCGCGATCCGGTGTCGGTCATGGCCTCGATGATGACCATGGTCGCGTATGCCGCGCGCATGAGCCGCGATCCGGTGCGTCCCGCGGTGATCGGCGAGACCATCCGCGAGCGCATGGTACTGCGCCTGCGCGCGCTGGTCGAAACGCGACACCTGCTGCCGCCGCAACAGTCTGTCGACGTGCTGTTCCACGAGTTCATGGCCGATGACGTGGCGACGGTCGAGCGCATCTATGCCATGGCGGGCCACCCGATGACGCCCGCGGTGCGCGACGCCATGAAGCGCTACATGGGGGAGCACCCGCGCGGCAAGCACGGGCAGGTCGTCTACGACATGAAAGCCGATTTCGGCATCGATCCGGCGGCGGTGCGCGAGCAGCTCGGGTTCTACTACCGGGCCTTTCCCGTGAAGGTCGGCGCCTGAGGGGAGGGAGGCCCGTGGCTCGTCGCGCGTTTGCGGGCCCGATTGTTAGCGATCTGTAAATTGTCTTGCCGCGCCGATGCCGATAGCGTGTCCGGCATTGCAATCGGGTCGTGAAGAGGCACAAGGCGATGAAGGAATTGCGGGGCCGCGTGGCGGTCGTGACCGGCGGGGCGAGCGGCATCGGCAAGGCGCTCGCGAAGGCCTTCCTCGGCGAGGGCATGAAGGTCGTGATCGCCGACGTGGAGGAGCGCGCGCTCGCCGCCGCCACGCGCGAGCTCGGCGGCGAAGTGACGGGCGTGTTGACCGACGTCTCGGAGCCGGCCTCGGTCAACGCGCTCGCCGACCGGGTGTTCGAGCTGCACGGCGCCTGCCACATCCTGTGCAACAACGCCGGCGTCTCCGCGCCCAACCTCGATCTGTGGGAGACCGAGCCCTCGGATTTCCGCTGGGTGCACGGCGTCAACGTCAACGGCGTGGCGCACGGGGTGCAGGCCTTCGTGCCACGCATGATCGCCTCCGGCGAGGAGGGCGTCGTGATGAACACCTCCTCCGGCGACGGCGGCATCTCGCCGCTGGCCCAGCAGGTGGTCTACGCCTCGAGCAAGGCGGCGGTGTCGATCATGACGGAGTGCCTCGCCGCGCAGCTCACCGGGCGCGGCACGAATCTGCGCGCGGCGATCTTCTACCCCTCGGGGGGCATGCTGGACACCGGGATCTGGACCACGAAGCGCAACCGCCCCGCGGCGCTCGCGCGCCGGCAGGCCGTCGATCCCGCGCGCGAGACCACCTTCGCGGACTTCATGGCGGGCGCGCGCAAGGCCGGCTACGCCATGCCGGTGCAGGACCTCGACGAGCTCGCGCAGTTCGCGCTCGCCGGGATCCGCAACGGGGACTTCGTGATCATGATCGGGCGCGAGTCCATGGAGGCGACACTGGTCGAACGCGCGCGCAAGCTCGCGCGCGGCGAGTGTCCGATCGAACTGCAGCACATGGGGCTCGACTGAGCCGCCACCCCGGGAGCAGAACCATGGACCGCTACCTCGTCATTTCCTCCGACGGTCACGCCGGGCCGCGCCCGGAGGTCTACCGCGACTACCTCGATCCGCAGTACCGCGCGGAGTTCGACGTGCAGCACGCCGCGCGCATGGCCGCGCTCGAGCAGGCCGGCGAGATGCTCGAGATGCGCCAGGAGACCATCCGCTGGGGCCGGGACAAGGCCCATGGTCTGGCCGGCGCCTGGGACAGCGATCGCCGCAACGAGATCCTCGACGCCGACGGTGTCGCGGCCGAGATCCTGTTCGTCGACGGGCTGACCGAGTCGAACTCGCCGCCCTTCGGCGGCGACCTCGGGCTGCAGCCGGTCGGCGTGGTGCCCGAACTGCAATGGGCCGGCGCCCGCGCGCACAACCGCTGGATGGCCGAGTTCGTCGCCCAATGCCCGCTGCGTCGTTTCGGGCTCGCCTCGGTCACCCCTTACTGGGGCGTCGACGAGGCCGTGAAGGAGGTGCGCTGGGCGCGCGCGAACGGGCTGCGCGGCATCATGCTGCCGCACATGATGACCGGGCAGGATCCCTACCATCACCCGAAGTACGAGCCGCTGTGGAGCGTCTGCGAGGAGCTCGGGATGGTGATCCATTTCCACTCGGGCGCGGCACCGATGCAGGAGTACTTCGGCGCGGCGCTGTTCGGCCCGCAGGCCGGCGCCGAGCCCCCGGTGCCGCTGCCCGGCGCGCTCGGCATCTACGTGACCGAGGTCGCGTGGTGGCTGACGCGCCCGTTGGTGTTCATGATCTGGGGCGGCGTCTTCGAGCGCCATCCGCAGCTGAAGGTCGCGATCACCGAGGGCAGCACCATCTGGGTGCCCGAGCTGCTTGCGCTGATGGACCAGCGCTTCGGCGACCACCACTTCTCGGCCAAGCTCGGCACCGGCTACAAGCAGCACCTGCGCCTGAAGCCGAGCGAGTATTTCCGGCGCAACGTGCGCGTCGGCAGTTCGGCGATGTCGCGGCGCGAGGCGGAGATGCGCCACCAGATCGGCCTGCAGACGATCATGTGGGGCAGCGACTACCCGCACCCGGAGGGCACCTGGCCGCTCACGCGGCAAATGATGGTGGAGGTGTTCCGCGGCCTGCCGGAGGCCGAGACCGAGGCCATGCTCGGCGGCAACGCGGCGGATTTCTACGGCTTCGACCGCGCGGCGCTGGCGCCGATCGCGGCGCGCATCGGGCCCGAGCGCAGCCTGTTCGCCGCCGCCTGAACACGTGCCGCCCGGGCGGCCGCATTCACATCGTTTGCGGCGCTGTCAGAGTGACGGCGCCAAACCGGGGAGGGAATCACATGTTCCGCCGTTCGCTTGCGCTGCTCGGCTTGGGCCTGGCATGCGCCCTGCCGGTTCACGCCGCCACCCTCAGCGGCAGCGTCAGCAGCGAGCAGGGCGCCCCGGTGGCACTGGCGCAGGTGTCGCTGAGCAACCTCGAGCTCGGGCGCACCACGACCGTCTATGCCGATGCCGAGGGTCGCTACCGCCTCGACGGGCTGCTGCCCGGCCACTATCGCTTCCGCGCGCGGCGGCTCGGCTTCGGGACTATCGAGGAGAGCGGCATCGAACTCGCGGAGGACTCCGCGCTCGAGCGCAGCGTCACGCTGAAGCCGCTGCCCAAGTCGCTTTGGATCCACGAGCTGCCCGCCAGCGACTGGTATGCCGGCGCGCAGTTCTCCTCGCCCGCGCTCAGCGCGCAGTTCGCCATCCAGTGCCTGATGTGCCACCAGCAGGGTTCCAGCACCACGCGCATCGTGCGCAGCGAACAGGACTGGCACGGCATCTTCGACATGATGGCGGAATTCGGTGCGGTGATGACGCAGCAGCTCTACGACGAGGCGCCCGCGGTGCTCAACGCGGCGTGGGACTGGAAC
>Ga0116178_10004602_pt1 | contig 10113 bp, 11 predicted proteins | sample AD_STIC12_MetaG_FD_89880 | JGI IMG/M metagenome (GOLD analysis project Ga0116178, IMG submission 89880) | Active sludge microbial communities of municipal wastewater-treating anaerobic digesters from USA - AD_STIC12_MetaG | ecosystem: Engineered > Bioreactor > Anaerobic > Digestate | place: USA...
GTAGGACTGGGTCTGGATGTCGAGGAGGTCGGGCATCGGGTAGACCGCCTTGATCTTCGAGAAATCGACCCGTTCACGGTTCTGTCTTCTCAGATCGTTAGCCATGGGGCCTCACTCTCGCGCAAAGATCGAGCGCCCTCGGTTCCGCAGCCGGACGCACAGCCGCTCTGCCAACCGGTTCACTTACTGGAGCTCGACGACGGCCCCGACCTCGGCGAACTTGGCCTTGAGGGCCTCGGCCTCTTCCTTGGCGACGCCTTCCTTGATCGGCTTGGGGGCCCCGTCGACGAGGTCCTTGGCTTCCTTGAGCCCGAGGCTGGTCACCTCGCGCACGACCTTGATGACGTTGATCTTCTTGTCCCCGACGGACTTGAGGATGACGTTGAACTCGGTCTTCTCCTCGGCCTTGGCGGCCTCGGCGGCGGGGGCGGCCCCGGCCACCATGACGGGCGCGGCCGCGGCGGCGCTGACGCCGTAGCGCGTCTCGAACTCCTTGATGTAGTCCGAGATCTCCAGCATGGTCAGGGTGTCGAGGTGGGCGAAGAACTGTTCCTTGGTCAGTTTGTCCATGTCACGCGTCTCCTTAATAAATGGGTTTCAAACGTCTTTCGTCTTCTTGAGCTCGCCGAGCAGGGCCCCGAAGTCGCCGAGCGGGGCCCGGAGCGTCCCGAGGAGCCGCCGGAGCGGGTGGGCCATCATCCCGGCCAACCGGCCGAGGAGCTCTTCGCGGGACGGCAGCCGGCTGACCTCGTCGAAACGGCCGCCGGGCATCGGCCGGCCCTCGACCTGGCCGCCCTTGACGGCCAGGACCTTGCCCTGGTTGGAGAAGTCCCGGAGGATCCGGGCCAGCGCGATCGGTTCCTTCGCGGCGAAGGCGACGGCCGTCGGCTTCTGGAAGTACGGCCGGAGGGCCTCGGGGCACCTGTCCCCGAGGGCCCGCAGGGCCAGCCGGTTCTTGATGACCTTGTAGGCGTAGCCGTTCTTGCGCATGAGCTTGCGCAGCTCGACCGCCTGGGCCACGGTCATGCGCTTGTAATCGACGAGATAATAGGTGTCGTTCGAGGCGAACAGGCGCTCGAGCGACTCGATGATCGGGGTCTTGTCGGCCTTTTTCACGGCGCGCTCTCCTTCAGCCCTCGAGGACGTCCTCGGCGATGCGGAACGACGGGCCCATCGTCGACGACACGAACATCGAGCGGACGTACTTGCCCTTGGCGGCCGGGGGCTTGGCGTGGACGATGGCCTGGAGGAAGGTCCTCATGTTCTCGACCAGCTTGGCCTCCGGGAAGGAGACCTTGCCGACGGTCGAGTGGACGATGCTCGTCTTGTCGACGCGGAACTCGACCTTGCCGGCCTTGGTCTCCTCGACGGCCTTGCGGATGTCGAAGGTGACGGTGCCAGCCTTCGGGTTGGGCATGAGGCCCTTGGTCCCGAGGATGCGGCCGAGCTTGCCGACGCCGCGCATGACGTCGGGCGTGGCGATGACGATGTCGAAGTCGATCCAGCCGCCGGCGATCTTCTCGATGATCTCGTCGCCGCCGAAGTAGTCGGCCCCGGCCTCCTCGGCCTCCTTGATCTTCTCTCCGGCCGCGATGACGCAGATCCTCTTCGTCTTGCCCGTGCCGTGGGGCAGGACGACGGTGCCGCGGACCATCTGGTCGGAGTGCTTGGGGTTGACGCCCAGGCGGATGTCCATGTCGACCGACTCGTCGAACTTGGCGAAGCGGGCCCGCTTGAGGAGGGCGGCGGCCTCCTCGAGGGTGTAGGCGCGGGGCTCGGTCCCCCGGACCTCCCGGGCCTTGAGGGTGTTCTTGCCGTGCTTACTCACTGACGATCTCCAATCCCATGTTCTTGGCCGTCCCGGCGACGATCTTCTTGGCCGCCTCGACGTCGTAGGCGTTGAGGTCGGGGAGCTTGGTCCGGGCGATGTCCTCGATCTGCTTCAGGGTGACCTTGCCGACCTTGTCCTTGTTGGGGGCCCCGGAGCCCTTGGCGATCCCGGCCGCCTTCTTCAGGAGGTAGGAGGCCGGCGGCGTCTTGACGACGAAGTTGAAGGACTTGTCCTTGAAGACGGTGATGAGGACGGGGACGACCGTGCCCTCGTCCAGCTTCTTGGTCCGGTCGTTGAACTCCCGGACGAAGCCCATGATGTTGACCCCGTGCTGGCCCAGGGCCGGGCCGACGGGCGGGGCGGGGCTGGCCTGGGCGGCGACGATCTCCAGCTTGATCTTGGCGATGACTTCCTTGGACATCCTATCCTCCTAGCCTCCGTAACCTGGATTATTCACGAGCCGAGGAGGCTGCAGATGCAAGGCGTCAAAGGGTGAAGCTGTACTCGGAGTACTGCGAACCCTTTGCAACGAAGCAGATGCGGCCTGATCGGTTCGCCCGCAGGGTGAAAACGCAGGTCTTGGCTCTTCTTGTCTTATGGAGAAATACGGCGTTTTCATGAATAGTCCAGATTAAAGCTTTTCGACCTGCAGGAACTCCAGCTCGACCGGGGTCGACCGGCCGAAGATCGTGACCAGGACCTTGAGCGTGCTCCGCTCGGCGTTGACCTCCTCGACGATCCCGTTGAAGTTGAAGAAGGGCCCGTCGATGATGCGGACGGCCTCGCCCTTCTCGAACGAGTGCTTGGGCTTGGGCTTCTCCGACGTCGTCTCCATGTGCTCGACGATCTGGCCGACCTCCTTCTTGCTGAGCGGGGTCGGCGTCCGGCCCGAGCCGACGAAGCCGGTGACCTTGGGGACGTTGCGGATCATGAGCCAGTTCTCGTCGTTCATCTCCATCTCGACGAGGATGTAGCCGGGGTAGGAGCGCTTCGTGGAGACGACCTTCTTGCCGCCCCGGATCTCGATGACGTCCTCGGTAGGGATGATGATCTGCCCGACCTCCCCCTCGAGGTGCAGCTCGAGCGCCTTCTGCTTGATCGTCTCGGCCACGAACTTCTCGAAGCCGGAGTAGGTGTGAACGACGAACCAGTTCTTTGCCATCGATCGTGCCCTCGCGCTCAGCCGAAGAGGTTCTTGACCTGTGAGAGGACCCAGGAGAAGATGATGTCCATGAAGAACAGGTAGAAGCCGAAGAAGATCGTGGCGGCGATGACGACGATGGTCGTGCTGACGACCTCGTTCTTGGACGGCCACGTGACCTTCTTCAGCTCCGCCCGGACGTCCTTGAGGAAGGCCCCGAGCCGCTTGTACCAGCGGATCTTGTCGCTCATGGCTCGCTCGCTTTCCGTCGGGGCTCGGGGGAACAGTGGCAGGTGAGGCAGGGCTCGAACCCGCAACCTGCGGTTTTGGAGACCGCTGCTCTACCAATTGAGCTACTCACCTGTCGTCCTCTCCGGCCCTTACTTGGTTTCCTTGTGGGTCGTATGCTTCCGGCAGAAGGGGCAGAACTTCCGCGTCTCGAGTTTGGCGGTCTGCGTCTTCTTGTTCCGCGTCGTGCTGTAGTTGCGCCGCTTGCACTCGCCGCATTGGAGCGTGATGATCTCTCGCATGTCCAACCTTCCCGGCCCCGCGGGGCCTGCCAAGGATCGGAAAAAAAGCCCAAGACCAGAATTGAACTGGTGACCCCGTCCTTACCAAGGACGTGCTCTGCCAACTGAGCTACTTGGGCCCGTCGACCTCGAACGAGAGCGGGAAACGGGACTCGAACCCGCGACGTTCAGCTTGGAAGGCTGACGCTCTACCAACTGAGCTATTCCCGCCTCCCCCGGCCTCTTCATCACGACGCCGGGTTCCTTCGTCAGAGAAAAACCGAGACCGGCCTTCCGGCCCTTCGGGCGGGCCGGCCCGGCCGCGCCGGCTCCGTTCCCCGGGCTTCGGCGCGCTCCGTGGTCCGCCTTCGCCCTCGGAGCCCCGCATCCGCCGCCGTCCCGGCTCGCGCGGAAGCCGGACAAAGTGGGCAGGGAAGGATTCGAACCTCCGAAGCGTTTCCGCAACGGGTTTACAGCCCGTCCCATTTGGCCACTCTGGAACCTGCCCGTATCTCGATGCATCGCCATCGCCCTCGTCGCCGCTCCTGAGCCAGCGAAGGGATTCGAACCCCTGACCCGCTGATTACAAATCAGCCGCTCTGCCTGCTGAGCTACGCTGGCCTGCCCTCCGCCGCGTCCGCCGAACACAACCGCTCAACGTGGGAATGCCGGAAAAGGAAGAAGAAAATGGAAGACGTCCTCCGCTCGAGCTCGAATGTGTTCTTTTTTTCAGAGATTTAATCTGAAATATATAGAACGACCAACGGCTATCCTAGAGGAAACCGGCGGGCTTGTCAAGGGCTTCTTCGCTTCTTTTTTCGAGGCCCCCGGAGGCCCCGGCCGCGCCCCGGCGCCTCGCCCGGGCGCCTCCCCGTCGCCCCCGGGAGGGTGACGGGGCCGGGAGACCCCGCCCCCGCCTTTTTTTCGAGGGGCGTTTCTGGTATCATCGGCGCTATCCCCGTTAAGGTTGGGACGCCATGATCGAGCGCTACACCCGCCCCGAGATGGGCGCGATCTGGGCCGAGGAGAACAAGTACCGCGCCTGGCTCGCCGTCGAGCTGGCCGTCTGCGAGGCCTGGGCCAAGCTGGGCAAGATTCCCCCGGCCTCGCTCCGGACGATCAAGGCCAAGGCCGGCTTCTCGATCGGCCGGATCGACGAGATCGAGAAGGTCGTCAAGCACGACATCGTCGCCTTCCTGACCTCGGTCGCCGAGAAGGTCGGGCCCGAGTCGCGCCACATCCACCTCGGCCTGACCTCCTACGACGTCGTCGACACGGCCCTGTCGCTCCTCATAAAGGAGTCGCTCGGGCGCGTCCTCGCCGGCCTTCGGGCCTTCCGGGCCGTCCTCAAGCGGCAGGCCCTGAAGCACCGCGGGACCGCCTGCATCGGCCGCACCCACGGCGTCCACGCCGAGCCGGTCACCTTCGGCTTCAAGCTCCTGGTCTGGTACGAGGAGGCCGGCCGCCACGTCGCCCGGCTCGAGAACGCCCTGCGGACGATCTCCGTCGGCCGCATCTCCGGATCGGTCGGGACCTACGCCCACCTCGACCCCCGGGTCGAGGCCCTGGCCCTCCGGTCGCTCAAGCTCCGGCCGGCCGAGGTCTCGACCCAGGTCCTCCAGCGGGACCGCCACGCCGAGGTCCTCTCGGCCCTGGCCCTGCTGGCCACGTCGATCGAGAAGTTCGCCGTCGAGGTCCGCCACCTCCAGCGGACAGAGGTCCTCGAGCTCGAGGAGCCGTTCACCGCCGGGCAGAAGGGCTCCTCGTCGATGCCCCACAAAAGGAACCCCGTCCGCTGCGAACGGATCTCCGGCCTGGCCCGCCTCGTCCGGGCCAACGCCCAGGTCGGACTGGAGAACATGGTCCTCTGGCACGAGCGCGACATCTCCCACTCCTCGGCCGAGCGGGTCGTCTTCCCCGACGCCTTCATCGCCGTCGATTTCCTCCTGGCCGATTTCACCGACGTCGTCCGCCGCTGGGTCGTCCGCGCCGGCCGGATGGCGGCCAACATCGGCGCGACCCGGGGCCTGATCTTCTCCCAGGGCGTCCTGCTGGCCCTGACCCGCGGCGGCCTGACCCGCGAGGAGGCCTACCGCGTCGTCCAGCGGAACGCGCTCAAGGCCTGGGACGAGGGGCTGGATTTCCGGGCCCTCGTCGAGTCCGACCCCGACGTCGTCCGCGTCCTCGGGCCGAAGGACATCGACCGCTGCTTCTCCCTCGCCCCCTATCTCGCGAAGATCGACCGCATCTTCGAAAGGGTCTTCCGCCATGAGAGCTAGGATCATCGTCGTCCGCCGGGGCGAAGTCTTCGAGCTCGATATGGCCGGGACGACCGGGGACGAGGCCTGAGGAGGGCGACCATGGACGAGGTCCTTTTCCGCAGCCCGCGCAAAAGGGGCCGCGTCGCCGTCTTCCTGTCCGGCCGCGGCTCGAACTTCCTGGCCCTCCGCGAGGCCGTCGACCGGGGGACGATCGACGCCGAGATCGCCCTCGTCCTCAGCAACAAGGCCGACGCGCCGGGGCTCCTCAAGGCCCGCGAGTCCGGCCTCGACGCCGTCTTCCTCGACCCCAAGGCCTTCGCCGCCCGCGAGGACTACGACCGGGCCGTCCTGGCCGAGGTCGAGCGGCGGCGGGTCGACCTGGTCTGCCTGGCCGGCTACATGAAGGTGCTGACCCCGGCCCTCTGCGAGGCCCTCAGGCACCGGGCCGTCAACATCCACCCGGCCCTCCTGCCCTCCTTCCCGGGCCTGCACGTCCAGCGGAAGGCCATCGACTGGGGCGTCCGCGTCTCGGGCTGCACGGTCCACTTCGTCGCGGCCGAGGTCGACGCGGGCCCGATCATCCTCCAGGCCGCCGTCCCCGTCCTCCAGGACGACACTGAGGAAACCCTGGCCGCGCGCATCCTGGCCGAGGAGCACAGGATCTACCCGGAAGCGGTCCGCCTCTATTTCCAGGGCCGGATCGAGGTCCGGGGCCGGCGCGTCTTCATCCTCGGGCCCGGCGCATGAGACGCCTCGCCGCGGCCGCGGCCCTCGTCCTCGTCTTCGCCGCGACCTGGTTCGCCCTGGACCGGTCCGAGCGCCGTCCCCGCTGGGCCGTCGTCGAGGCGCCCGCCGCGGCCGCCGTCGGGGGCGCCTTCGAGGTCCGGGTCCGGCTCGGCCGGTCGGTCGGGCCGACGATGGTCGATTGCACGCTCCACCGGGCCAACGCCGAGCGCCGGGGCTGGGGCTTTCTCGCCTCCTCCGGCCCGGCCCGGCCCGCGGCCGGCGGGGGCGCCTACACGTTCGAGTTCACCGTGCCGGCGAAAGCGGACACGGCCTTCGTCTTCGCCCTCGTCTACCTGAGCCCGACGGGCGAGTGGCCCGATGCGACCCGGGCCGTGGCCACGGCCTTCGTCCCCGTCGGGACGGAGAGCGGGCCCCTCCGGAGGCTCGCCCTCCATCACTACCCGACCGCGGCCCAGGCCGCGGCCCGGCGGGGGCCGGCGGGCGCGGCGCCGCGGCGGCCGGCCTCCCGGCCTTCGCCCTGGGCCCATTCCGTCCTCGCGGCCCTTCTCCTCGCCGCGTCCTTCTGGGCCCTCCGGGCGGCCCGGAACGCCCGTGACAGCGCCCGGGGGCCGAAGTCGGAAAAGCGCCTCTGGCTCGCGCTCGCGGCCGTTCTGGCCGCGAGCGCCGTGGTCGAGGTCTCGGGCCTCGCCGGCGAGTTGGCCTCCGCCGGCCGCCAGCTGGCCGGACGGGCCCGCCTCTACGAGCATCGCAGGCCTTTCCAAAAGACGATCATGGCCGCGGCGGCGGCGGGGTCGCTGGGGCTCTTCTTCCTCTTCTTAAGGGCGGCGCGCCGGCCCGCGGCGCGCCGGGGCCTGTTGTGGGCGGGGATCGGCGTCGCCGACTACCTCGTGGTCTCGTTCGCCGGGGTCCTGTCGTTCCACGCCGTCGACGCCTTCCGGGAGCTGGCCTGGCACGGCCTCGCCCCCTTCGACGTCCTCCGCGGCGCCGGGGCCGCCGTGGCCCTGGCCGCGGCCTGGCTCAGCGCCGGGCGCGCCGACTCTTCCGCCGCTACTTGAAGAGGGCCGGCGGGACCATCCGCGGCGTCCGGCCGAAGACGCGGCGATAGGCCTCCGGGAAGACGTCCTTTCCCCCGAGGAGGAGCCCCGCGAGGGGCAGGGCCTTCCGGGCCAGCCGGGTCATCTCGCCGACGACCCGCCGGATCTCCCACTGGGCCGAGGCGTCCTCGCGCAGCCGGGAGACGTGGTAGAGCTCGCGGACATTGAGCTTGAGGAGGGCCCGCCGCCGGTGGGCGTTGGTCAGGACGTAATCCGCGGCCGGGCCGACGGCCTTCTCCAGGACGGCGTGGACCTCGCCGGTCCGCTCGACGACCTCGGAGAACTCCTTCTCCGCGCCGATCTCCAGGACCGACGGCGGGACCGTCGCGCCGAGCCCGGGATCGTACCTCTGCCAGGTCAGGGTGGCCATGCGGTGCCGCTTGAGCTGGGCGAAGCACGAGGCCGAGACGACGAGGTCGTAGACGAGGTCGGCGTGCTCGAATTCCCGGAGGGGGAAGTCGTAGAACTGCAGCCGGGCGAAGGCCCGCTTGAAGAGGTCTTTCCGGGCGGCCGGGCCGGCCGCGGCGGCCCGGGCCAGGCACTCCGCGTAGGGGCCCCGGCCGGTCGCGTGGAGGAGGGCGGCCAGGACGCGCGTGTCTCCGTCGGGAGGCGCGCCGGCCAGGACCACCTCCTTTACCGGACCGCGCTTGCCGCCGCCCGCCGCAGGCGCCGGCCAGGCCGCGGCCGCGGCGGCGATGTCGTCGTAGGTCTCGGCGTCGAAGGGGCTGGCCTCGGTGAACAGGATGATGGACGGCGCGACCGCCTTGGCCAGCTCGTGGAGCCGGCGGTTGAGCTCCCGGACCTCCTCGAGGCCCTTGGCCGCGAACCGGCGGATGACGAGCTCGAGGCTCCGGGCGTTCAGCGTCAGGCCGAGCTGGCCTTCCGTGGCCAGGCTGACGATGTAGCGGGCGTCCTCCTTGGCCCAGCCGTCGAGGACGGCGTGGTTGCGGGGGTCGGCCGCCAGGTCCCGGTGCTTGGCGAAGACGTGGGGCTTGAGGCGGGCATAGAGCCGGTGATACAGGGCGTTCTGGGCCTCGACCGTCCCGACGAACAGGTCCCGGAGCCCGGCCCGGCGGACCTCGGCGGGCACGACGAAGTCGTCGCCGAGGGTGATGTAGCGCTGGGACTTCTCGGTGAAGGAGAGGAGCCGGAAGCGCTCCAGCTCCTCGATGGCCAGGCGGCTCAGGCCGATGACGTCGAAGTTGAAGACGGCGTGCTCGGCGACCGAGTGGTGGCCCATCTTGAAGATGATGGCCTCGTTGGAGCGCCGGGCCCGCTCGACCTCGGCCCGCGCGGCGGCCCGGAGCTCGTCGACCGGGCGGGGGTCGCGGGAGATGCGGGCGTAGGCGGCCGAGAGCGTCTCCGGGGTGACATCGTTTCGCGGCGGCGCGCTCTTCTTCAGCTCCTCGAGGACGGCGCTGTCGACGTTGTAGCCGGCGAGCAGAACACGCATGGCGCCACTACCTTAGAGTCCCCTCCGGGAATTGTCAATCCGGCCCTCCTCCCCGGCCTCGCCCGGGGCGGTCAGCCTTTCATGACCGCGATCGGGGCGAGCTTGGCGACCAGCCGCCCCAGCCCGACCTCGTCCGAAACGCGGACGACCTCGTCGACGTCCTTGTAGGCCTCGGCGGCCTCCTCGGCGACGCCCTTCCAGCTCGTCGACTTGAGCTCGATGCCGCGCCCGGCCAGATCGTCCCGGATCCTCTCGCCCCGGAAGCGGCGGAGCGCCTCGTGGCGCGACATGACCCGGCCGGCGCCGTGGGCCGTCGACCCGAAGCTCAGCGCCCCGGCCTCCGCCGTGCCCGCGAGCAGGAACGAGGCCGTGCCCATGCTGCCGGGGATGAGGACCGGCTGGCCGACGGACCGGTAGGGCGCCGGCACCTCGGGCCGCCCCGGCCCGAAGCTCCGCGTCGCGCCCTTGCGGTGGACGACGAGGCGCCGCGACCGGCCGCCGTCCTCGTGCTCCTCGACCTTGGCCACGTTGTGGCAGACGTCGTAGACCTGGTCCATGCCCTCGTCCCCGCCGAGGACGCGGGCGAAGACCCGGCGGACCCAGTGGGCGATCATCTGGCGGTTGGCGAAGGCGTAGTTGACCGCGGCCGCCATCGACCGGTAGTAGCGCTGGCCCTCGTCCGACTTGAACGGGGCGTTGACGAGCTCCCGGTCGACGAGGCCGGCGACGCCGAAGGCGTTCTCCAGGGCCTCGATGGAGTCCGTGGCCACCTGGTGTCCCAGGCCTCGGCTGCCGCAGTGGATCATGACCAGGACCTGGCCGACGGCCTGGACGCCGAAGGCCCGGGCCGTCGCCTCGTCGTGGATCTCCAGGACCTTCTGGATCTCGAGGAAATGATTGCCGGACCCGAGCGTCCCGAGCTGGGGGAGGCCCCGCTCCAGGGCGCGGTCGGAGAGCCCGTCGACCGCCGCCTCGGCCATCCGCCCCCCTTCCTCGGTCCGTTCCAGGTCCTCGGCCCGGCCGTAACCGTTCTCGACCGCCCACTCGGCTCCCCGGAGGAGGATGTCCTCGAGGACA
>Ga0116178_10004614_pt1 | contig 10092 bp, 6 predicted proteins | sample AD_STIC12_MetaG_FD_89880 | JGI IMG/M metagenome (GOLD analysis project Ga0116178, IMG submission 89880) | Active sludge microbial communities of municipal wastewater-treating anaerobic digesters from USA - AD_STIC12_MetaG | ecosystem: Engineered > Bioreactor > Anaerobic > Digestate | place: USA...
CAAGGCGTTAACCAGGAGACCCTGTGTCTGGCGCAAACCCGTGGCTACGCGACTGGTGGTACGGTGCACATCATCATCAACAACCAGATTGGTTTCACCACATCGGATCCGCGCGACATGCGTTCCAGCGCCTTCTGTACCGATATCGTGAAAATGGTCGAGTCCCCGGTGCTGCACGTCAACGGTGACGATCCCGAGGCCGTGGTGCTGGCCACACAACTGGCGCTGGAGTTCCGCCTGGAATTCCGCCAGGATGTGGTGGTGGACATTACTTGCTTCCGCAAGCTGGGCCACAACGAGCAGGACACGCCGATGCTGACGCAGCCACTGATGTACAAGAAGATTGCGGCCCACCCGGGTACCCGCAAGCTGTACGCCGACAAACTGGCTGCCCAAGGCTTGGGTGAGACACTGGGTGAGGACATGTCCAAGGCCTATCGCGCCGCCATGGACGCCGGCATTCACACAGTGGACCCGGTGCTGACCAATTTCAAGAGCAAGTACGCGGTGGATTGGTCGCCGTTCCTGGGAAAGAAATGGACCGATGCAGGTGACACCGCGATACCGACGGCGGAATGGAAGCGCCTGGTAGAACGTCTCACTGCGCTGCCTGCCACTGTGACCCCCCACTCGTTGGTGAAGAAGGTCTATGACGACCGTGCAGCCATGGGGCGTGGCGAAGTCAACGTGGACTGGGGTATGGGTGAGGCCATGGCGTTTGCTTCCCTGGTGGCTAGTGGTTATGCAGTGCGCCTGTCGGGCGAGGACTGCGGTCGTGGCACCTTCACCCACCGCCACGCCGTGATCCATGACCAGGCCCGTGAAAAGTGGGACGCTGGCATCTACGTTCCGTTGGAAAACGTGGCCGACAACCAGGCTGCTTTCGTGGTAATCGATTCCATTCTGTCGGAAGAGGCCGTGTTGGCCTATGAATACGGATACGCTTCGAACGACCCGAACACTTTGGTGGTTTGGGAAGCGCAATTTGGTGACTTCGCCAATGGCGCTCAGGTGGTGATCGACCAGTTCATCGCGTCCGGCGAAGTGAAGTGGGGCCGCGTCAACGGCATCACGCTGATGTTGCCGCACGGTTACGAAGGCCAGGGACCCGAGCACAGTTCAGCGCGTCTTGAGCGCTTCATGCAACTGGCCGCAGACGCCAATATGCAGATTGTGCAGCCCACGACGGCCAGCCAGATCTTCCACGTATTGCGCCGCCAGATGGTTCGCAACCTGCGCAAGCCACTGATCATCTTCACACCCAAGTCCTTGCTGCGCAACAAGGACGCAACCTCGCCCTTGTCTGAGTTCACCAAGGGCGGTTTCCAGACCGTCATCCCTGAGAACAAGGAACTCAAGGCCGACAAGGTCAAGCGGGTGGTAGCGTGCTCAGGCAAGGTCTACTACGACCTGGTCAAGAAGCGTGAAGAAAAGGGCCAGGACGATGTGGCCATCATTCGGGTGGAGCAGTTGTATCCCTTCCCTCACAAGGCGTTTGCAGCCGAGTTGAAGAAGTACCCGAATGCAACCGACATCGTGTGGTGCCAGGACGAGCCACAGAATCAGGGTGCCTGGTTCTTCATCCAGCACAACATCCACGAAAACATGATCGAGGGTCAACGTTTGGGCTACTCAGGGCGTGCTGCATCGGCGTCGCCCGCCGTGGGTTATGCCCATCTCCACCAGGAGCAGCAAAAGTCTTTGGTGGAAGGCGCATTTGGCAAGCTCAAGGGCTATGTCCTGAGCAAGTAACGCTCAAGCCCCATTCGATATCAACAATTCGGAAAGAACAACATGGCAATCGTAGAAGTAAAAGTACCTCAGCTCTCTGAGTCAGTGGCCGAAGCCACCTTGCTGCAATGGAAAAAGAAGGTTGGCGAATTTGTCAACGTGGATGAAATCCTGATCGAAGTCGAAACCGACAAAGTAGTGATGGAAGTACCCGCGCCCAGCGCAGGTGTTTTGGTGGAGCTGGTGGCTGCTGATGGCGCCACCGTGGCTGCAGAGCAGCTCATTGCCCGCATCGATACCGAAGGCACAGCCGGGGCCGTTGCGGCACCGGCGGCTGCATCGGCCACTGCGGTAGCGGCAACACCGGTTGCCGCTGCTGCGGCCGGCGGCAATTCCAAGGCAGGCGTTGCCATGCCTGCAGCGGCCAAGCTGTTGGCCGAAAACAACCTGTCGGCCAGTGCCGTGGCCGGTACCGGCAAAGACGGTCGTGTCACCAAGGGTGATGTGCTGGGTGCGGTTGCCGCAGGTTCCGCTGCAAAAACCGTAGCAACTGTTGCAATCCCGACGGGTGCTCCGACCAAAGTTTTGCCACAGGTGGTGGCGCCAACGGCACTGCACCTGGGCGACCGCCCCGAAGAGCGCGTACCCATGAGCCGCCTGCGTGCACGTGTGGCCGAGCGCCTACTCCAGTCGCAAAGCACCAACGCCATCCTGACCACGTTCAACGAGATCAACATGGCCCCGGTCATGGACATGCGCAAGCGCATGCAGGACCGTTTCGAGAAGGAGCATGGCGTGAAGCTCGGGTTCATGAGCTTCTTTGTCAAGGCAGCTGTACATGCCCTCAAGAAGTTCCCCGTGCTGAATGCATCGGTGGATGGCAATGACATCGTTTACCACGGCTACTTCGACATTGGTATCGCTGTGGGTAGCCCCCGTGGCCTGGTGGTGCCGATTCTGCGCAATGCGGATCAGATGAGCTTTGCCGAGATCGAGAAGAAGATTGCCGAGTTTGGCCAGAAGGCCAAGGACGGCAAGTTGGGCATTGAAGACATGACGGGTGGCACGTTCTCCATCTCCAATGGCGGCACGTTTGGTTCCATGATGTCAACCCCCATCATCAACCCGCCCCAGTCGGCAATCCTGGGCGTGCACGCGACCAAGGACCGTGCCATGGTGGAGAACGGCCAGGTGGTGGTGCGCCCCATGAACTACTTTGCCATGTCCTACGACCACCGCATCATCGACGGCCGCGAAGCCGTGCTGGGCCTGGTGGCCATGAAGGAAGCGCTGGAAGATCCGGCTCGTTTGCTTTTTGATATTTAAGGACGGACAGCATGAGCAAACAATTTGATGTGATCGTCATTGGCGGTGGCCCTGGTGGCTATATCGCCGCCATCCGCTCAGCCCAACTGGGTTTTCAGGTGGCTTGTATCGACGAATGGAAGAACGAAAAGGGCGGTCCTGCCTTGGGCGGCACCTGTACCAATGTGGGTTGCATTCCATCTAAGGCGCTGCTGCAATCGAGCGAGCACTTTGACCACGCCAATCACCACTTTGCTGACCACGGCATTGCGGTCAAGGGCGTGAGCATGGACGTGGCCAAGATGGTGGCCCGCAAGGACATGGTGGTCAAGCAGAACAATGACGGTATCCAGTACCTGCTGAAGAAGAACAAGGTGGCGTTTTTCCACGGTCGTGGCTCGTTTGTCAAAGCGGCTGACGGCGGCTACGTCATCAACGTAGCCGGTGCGACCGAAGAATCTTTGCTGGGCAAGCAAATCATCATCGCCACCGGTTCCAATGCACGTGCGCTGCCGGGTACTCCCTTTGACGAAGAGAAAGTTCTGTCCAACGACGGCGCTTTGCGCATCGGTGCGGTTCCCAAGAAGCTGGGCCTGATTGGATCGGGCGTTATCGGTCTGGAGATGGGTTCGGTCTGGCGCCGTTTGGGTGCCGAGGTCACCATTCTGGAAGGTTTGCCAACCTTCCTGGGCGCGGTGGACGAGCAGGTTGCCAAAGAGGCGCACAAGGCCTTTACCAAGCAGGGCCTCAAGATTGAGCTGGGTGTCACGGTCGGGGAGATCAAGTCCACCAAGAAAGGCGTCTCCATTGCCTACACCAGCGCCAAGGGTGAAGTGCAGGCGCTTGAAGTGGACAAGCTCATTGTCTCCATCGGCCGCGTGCCCAACACCATTGGTTTGAATGCCGAAGCTGTGGGCCTGGCGCTGGATGAGCGGGGCGCGATCGTGGTGGACGGTGATTGCAAGACCAATTTACCGGGCGTATGGGCCGTGGGCGACGTCGTGCGCGGACCCATGCTGGCGCACAAGGCTGAAGAAGAAGGTGTTGCGGTGGCCGAGCGCATTGCCGGTCAGCACGGGCATGTCAACTTCAACACCATTCCATGGGTGATTTACACCAGTCCTGAGATTGCCTGGGTCGGACGAACCGAGCAGCAGCTCAAGGCCGATGGGGTGGCATACAAAGCGGGCTCGTTCCCGTTCCTCGCCAATGGCCGTGCGCGTGCGTTGGGTGATACCACGGGCTTCGTCAAATTCCTGGCTGATGCCACGACGGACGAGATTTTGGGTGTCCATATCGTCGGCCCGATGGCTAGCGAACTGATTTCCGAGGCGGTTGTCGCCATGGAATTCAAAGCCAGCGCAGAAGACATTGCGCGTATCTGCCACGCCCATCCGTCACTGAGTGAAGCCACCAAGGAGGCCGCTCTGGCGGTAGACAAGCGCACGCTCAACTTCTAATTTTATGCTCAAAATGGCTGCTAGCCCTTGTGGAACAAGCGTATGCAGCTATCAGAGTTATAGCATTCAGGAGTTTGGGCCGTGAGCGTCAAGCAAATTTACGAAGCCGAACTGGCCAGCCGGGGCTACTCAGCAGACCCGGCGCAGCTGCGGGCCGTTGATGCGCTTGAACGCTGTGCTCTGGAGTGGACCGCGTTCAAGGAAAAGCGCTCGAATGCATTTAAGAAGCTGATCAACCGCCCGGATATTCCCCGTGGCGTCTACATGTTTGGCGGGGTAGGGCGTGGCAAAAGCTTTCTGATGGATTGCTTTTACAACGCGGTTCCCCTCAAGCGAAAAACGCGGTTGCACTTTCACGAGTTCATGCGCGAGGTGCACCGCGAACTCGCCGATCTGCAAGGCACCGTCAATCCGCTGGACGAACTGGCAAAGCGCATGTCCAAGCGTTTTCGGCTGATCTGTTTTGACGAGTTCCATGTGGCCGATATCACCGATGCGATGATCTTGCATCGCCTGCTCAGCGCCCTGTTTGACAACGGTGTGGGCTTTGTCACCACGTCCAACTTCAAGCCCGATGGTCTGTACCCTGGTGGCTTGCACCGCGATCGCATATTGCCGGCCATCGCCCTGCTCAATGCACGACTGGAAGTCATCAATGTCGACAATGGGACCGACTACCGCCGTCGGACCCTGGAGGCCTTGACCCTGTACCACGTACCCAACGGCCCGGTGGCAGATGCCGCGATGGAGCAAGCTTTTAATGCGCTCGAAGAAACGCATGATGATGATCCGGTGCTGCATATCGAAGCGCGACAGATTCGTGCCAAGCGAAAGGCCGGTGGCATGGTGTGGTTTGATTTCAAGACCTTGTGCGGCGGACCCCGCTCACAGAATGACTATCTGGAAATCGCCTCGATGTTTCACACGGTTTTCCTGAGTGATGTGCCGCATATGCCGCTGCGAATGGCGTCTGAGGCTAGGCGGTTTACCTGGCTGATCGACGTGCTGTACGACCGTCGTGTCAAGCTGGTGATGTCTGCCGCCGTTGCGCCGGCTGATCTGTACACCGAGGGCCCTATGGCGCACGAATTTCCGCGGACAGTGTCGCGACTGAGTGAAATGCAGACAAAAGAGTATTTGTCTCTGGAACGGCGCATGGTGGACACCGGGTTGACATGAACAAGGTGAAACGGTTGGCAGTGGCAACCTTGATGGTCTGCGCCGCAGCTGCCAAGGCTGATCCGGGTAATGGACCAGTCGCGGTAGATGGCAATGACCTCCAACGCCAGCGCATCAAGGCGGTGCGCAATCAAAAATTGTCCGAAATGGCCGCGCAGGATACGGCCTGTTTGTCCCGGTTTGCGGTTACCGACTGTCAAAATGCAGTGGGCAGGCGTCGTCGCGACATGTTGGCAGATCTGAAGCGACAGGAAGCCCGACTGGACGAAGTGGATCGCCGACAGAAAGGGGTGGACCAGCTTCAGCGTAGCGAGGATAAAGCGATGGAAAGAGTCCAGAGCCAATACGATGGGCAAACCAATCGACAGACGAATACGCTGGAGGAACGGCAAGAGGCTCAGCGCGAGAAAGCAATAAAACACAAGAGCCAGGCCAAAACTCCTGCGCCTGCGACGCCAGTCAATAAACTGCCATCTGGCCTGGATGCCGCGACGATGGAAGCCAACCGCGCAGCGTTTTACGAAAAACAGCAGGCTGCAGAGCAGCGGCGACTAGACCGAGACAAACGCCTGCAAGAAAAAGCGGGCGGTAGTGTTGCCTTGCCTCGATCTCCCTAGTTTGCCCGTATAGAAACTCAGGCTTGTAGGGGTCAGGAAGGGGTGAGTGGCTCGAGTTTGACTACCACAATCGACAGATTGTCACCGCCGCCCCGGCCGCGAGAGCGAGCCTTTTCTATCAGGAATTCGGTCGCTTCGCGCGCCGACAGTGTGGACAAAACCGATCCCAACTCGCCGGTGTTGAAGTAGTGCCACACGCCGTCGCTACAGGCCATCAGGACGTCACCGGGTCTGAGCTGTGGAATGAAGTGGAAATCAACTGGAGGATCGTTGTCGGTGCCCAGACAGCCCATCAGGATGTTGGATTGGGGGTGAACAGCAGCTTGCTCTTCCGTGATCTCGCCCCGGTTGACCAGCGCCTGGACATAGGAGTGATCCATCGTTCGCTTGACAAAGCGGCTACCGTTGTAGTGGTATATCCGCGAGTCACCAGTATGCGCCCAATGGCAATCGCCTCTGGCGTTGATCAAGAATGCAGCCAAGGTGCTGTGGGGTTCCTCTTCCGAAGAAATGGCCGTCAATTTGATGACGATGTGTGCTTCCTGCACGATTTGCGACAGGGTTGCTGCGGCATCATCCGTGTCCGGGTCGTAGCGGTCAAACAGCTGTTTTGCCGTCATCATGACCTGGTCAGACGCTTTGCGTCCACCACTACGCCCGCCCATGCCATCTGCCACGATCGCGAGAATGCACCCGTTGATGCGCGGGTGCTTCAAAAGCGCAATCTGATCTTGCTGATACTCGCGGTCGCCCTTGTGAATACCGGTGGATGCGGTGAGTCGATAACCAGTGGCCATGTTGGGTTGCTGCGACGCAATACTTTCTGCGAAAAGACCTTAAGGTCGTATTATCAAGCTTGCATGATTCCCTGCACGATAGTTTAACCCCGTACTTTCCCCATCTCCCATTGGAAAAAAATCTTCATTCGCCTGAGCGACAACTGATCGAATTGCGCATTGAGCATGCCGATCTCAATGCCCTCATTGACCGAGCGGCGGCCGATGCGCCAGCCGACGAACTGATGATGCGCCGTTTAAAAAAGCGTAGATTGGCACTGCGTGATGTCATCGCACGGCTGGAGTGCCAGTTGGATCCCAGCGAGCCCGCCTGATCAATGGGCCTGCAGGAGTCTGTTGCCAACGCCTTTGCAGCCAATGGGCCTTTGGCACGGTGCATAGAGAACTTCATCCCGCGGCCCGGACAGACCGAAATGGCCGAAGCGGTCGCTTCAACCCTTGAGCAGGGTGGCCTGCTCGCGGTCGAGGCCGGAACGGGTGTGGGAAAGACCTATGCCTATTTGGTGCCAGGCTTGCTCAGCGGCAAGCGGATCCTGTTGTGCACGGCAACCAAGACGCTTCAAGACCAGTTGTTTGGTCGTGACATTCCCCGGCTCGTTGCCGCGATGGGCCTGCCCAGCCGAGTAGCATTGCTGAAAGGCCGCAGCAGTTACCTGTGCATGCATCGATTGGGCTTTTCGCGACAGGATGTGCGCGCTTTGCACCCCACAGCGCAGGCGGATCTTGCCTGGATCGAGCGCTGGTCGGCAACGACAATGTCCGGAGATCTGGCGGAGTTGCCCTCTCTCGACGAGCGCTCGCCGGTAGTTGAGTTGGTCACGTCAACCCGGGAGAACTGCCAAGGTTCAAAGTGTCCAAAACTGGGTAACTGCCACGTCAATCAGGCGCGGCGTGACGCCATTGCTGCTGATATTGTGGTGGTCAATCACCACTTGTTTTTCGCGGATATGAATATCCGGGAGTCTGGCATTGCGGAGTTGCTGCCTACCGTGCATGCGGTTGTGTTTGATGAGGCGCATCAACTCAATGAGATCGGCGTCCAGTTTCTCGGTCGCCAACTGTCCACCGCCCAATTGGATCGATATGCACGAGACCTGGCAGCATGTGATAGCCACTGGTTGCTGATGGATAGTGAATGGCACACCCATGTTTCAGAACTGGCACAGTCCATCGCAAATTTAGATGCCCTATGCCTTTCAAGTGAAAGCAGCCCGAAACAAGTGTGGCTGGAGGATTACCCCCCAGGCGTAGACCCAACCGCATGGAGAGTGAAGATGGGGGCTTTAAACACGGCTCTGCTGGGAATCGAAAAGGTTCTGCGCAGCCTGGCCGACGCGTCACCTGCAATCGATGGGTTGCGTCAGCGTGCCTCGAAGTTGGCGGATGTAATGGAGGGGTTTTCGCGTCCCGTGCAAGAAGGATGGGTTCGGTGGATTGACGCCGGCACCCGGATGAAAATGGTGCAGTCTCCTTTGGACATAGCGAACACCATGCGCGCCCTATTCGCCCCGGAAAGCGCCGTGCGCGAGGGCGCCAAGTCCTGGATATTCACTTCTGCCACCTTGGGACACGATGCTAGCTTGGCTCAATTTGTGGAGTCCTGCGGTTTGCAGGGAGCGCGGGTGATGCAAGCACAGAGTCCTTTTGACTACGCTTCTCAGGCGGCTCTCTATATTCCGGTCAATATGCCAAAGCCGTCGGCGACAAACCATAGCGAGTGGGTTGCAGACCTGACTGAAAGAGGTGCCGGAATTTTGGGGGGGCGCACTTTGGTGCTGACGACCACGCTCCGCGCGATGCGTGACATTGCTGAAAAACTGCGTCAGAGATGCCCAACGCGGTCAAGTGCGGAAGTATTGGTGCAAGGTGAATCGTCCAAGCGGGAACTCATCGAGCGCTTTCGTAGCGGCATGGTTGAGGGTTCCACTGGCTTTATTTTGGTTGCAACAGCATCATTTTGGGAAGGAGTTGATATTCCCGGGGATGCACTTCAATTGGTTGTGATTGACAAACTACCATTCCCACCACCCAATGACCCATTGGTGGCGGCAAGGTCCCGCTACCTAGAAGAAAGGGGCCAAAAGCCGTTCCAACATTTGCACATACCCCAAGCAGCTATCGCGCTCAAGCAAGGTGCCGGACGCTTGATTCGCAGCGAAACGGACCGGGGGATATTGGTGGTTTGCGATGTCCGGCTGGTTCAAATGGGCTATGGACGTCGCATTTTGTCTGCCCTGCCAGCAATGCGAAGGATTTCTGCCGAAGACGAGTTTATTCAGGCACTGAACGCGCTCACCATACCTTCCACCAAGGCTCGCTGACTGTGCGCGCGCCTTTGGCCAGCAATTCAGATTGGGGATAGTTTTTTTCCAGAACCCTTTTCGCATCATCCCTTAGCTGTGTGAGACCCAGAGCATCGTAGGAACGGTACAGAATGTACAAAGCTTCTTCAATGGCCGGAACTTCTCGGTAATCCGAAACAGCCAACTGGGCCCGGTTCACCGCGGCCAGATAGGCTCCGCGCTTGTAGTAGTAGCGCGCCACATGCACTTCATATTGGGCTAACGAGCTAACGATGTAATTCATGCGCTGTCTCGCGTCGGGCGCGTAGCGAGAGTCAGGAAATCTGTCCACCAGTTCTTTGAACGCTTCAAAAGATTCTTTTGAAGCCTTTTGGTCACGTTCAGAAAGATCCTGTCGAGTAAACCGCGCAAACAAGCCTAAATCGTCGTTGAAGTTAATCAGGCCTTTGAGGTAAACGGCGTAATCCATGGCCGGGCTAACGGGATGCAGTTTGATAAAGCGCTCCAGTGTGGCTAACGCTTGTGCAGGCTCCGCAGATTTGTACTGTGCATAGGCTTTGTCCAATTGGGCTTGCTGGGCCAGGGGTGTACCTGCTGCACGGCCTTCCAATTTTTCAAGCAAGGCAATGGCCTTATCAAAAGCGCCGTCGGCCAGTTCAGATTTGGCATCGCTGTAAATTTTGTTGGGACTTGAGTTGGC
>Ga0116178_10004615_pt1 | contig 10091 bp, 9 predicted proteins | sample AD_STIC12_MetaG_FD_89880 | JGI IMG/M metagenome (GOLD analysis project Ga0116178, IMG submission 89880) | Active sludge microbial communities of municipal wastewater-treating anaerobic digesters from USA - AD_STIC12_MetaG | ecosystem: Engineered > Bioreactor > Anaerobic > Digestate | place: USA...
ACGTGAAGGTGCTGACTTCCTGTCCGTCCTGCCTGCAGGGCCTCAAGCGCTATCAGGACGAAACGGAACTGGATGCGGACTACATCGTCGTTGAATTGGCCAAGCACGTGCTCGGCGACGAGTGGATGAAGGACTACGTCCGGCTGGCGAACGAGGGCGGTATCGAGCGCGTTCTGGTGTAAGCACAGTCGATAGAATCCGCTTATGGACAGCCTACCCACCAGCTGGCCGGCCCTCGCCGGTCTCGTGTTCCTGCTCGGCCTCAAGCACGGCTTCGATGCAGACCACCTCGCCACCATCGACGGCTTCACGCGGCTGAACACCCGCGCCGGCCGCTCGTTCGCGCGCTGGTGCGGCGCACTGTTCTCGCTCGGCCATGGCATCGTCGTGATGTTGATTGCGTTGACGGTCGGTGCGGTCACCAACCGCTGGCAGACGCCGGACTGGCTCGAACTCACCGGCGTGTGGATCTCGATCCTCTTCCTGACGGTGCTCGGCGTGCTGAATCTGCGCGCTGTGTTCACCACCGACCCCGAACAGATCGTCCGCCCCGTCGGCTTGAAGGGCCGCTTCCTCGGGCGCCTCGCCGAAGGCCGTTCGCCGCTCGCCGTGATGCTGGTCGGCGCACTGTTTGCCCTGTCGTTCGATACGGTGAGCCAGGCCGCGCTGTTCGCCCTGACGGCGAGTCAGTTCGGTGGCATCGCGGCCGCGCTCGCGCTCGGCCTCGTGTTCATGCTCGGCATGATGGTGACGGACGGCATCAATGGCTGGTGGATCTCGAAGCTGATCGTGCGCTCCGATGAAATTGCTCGCGTGGCATCCCGCGTGATGAGCCTCGCCGTGGCCGGAGTGAGCCTGCTGGTCGCAGCGTTCAGCGCCACCAAGATGCTGATGCCGCGCGTCGATGAGTGGAGCGACGGCAAGGAACTCGCGTTCGGCGCCGGCGTCGTCGCCGTCATCATCGCAAGCTTCCTGCTCGGACGCCGGCTCGCTCAGCCGCGGGTGCCGGCCGTCTGATCGACCCCCTGGCCCGATCGACCCCTTGGCCTCATCGACTCAGGGCCCTGATACCTCGATCACGACTTTTCCGCGGGCTCGCCCCGTCTCCAGATACTCGATGGCCTGCGGCACTTCGCTGAGCGGGTAGCGCCGGTCGATCACCGAAGTGAGTTTGCCCGACATCATCAGTCCGGCCAGCAGCTCGAGGTCCTTGGCGGACATATCCGCGAGAAGCGGCTCGATGCGCTGATCAACGAACGGCGCGAGCAGCATGCCCTTGAGCGATCCGATCAGCGGGCCGAGCCAGCGGCCTTTGCTCGAGTTTCCCACCATGACCAGCGCGCCGTTTGGCTGCATGACGCGTCGCATCGCCGAGAACGACTGACTGCCGACTGAGTCGATGATCAGGTCATAGCGCTCGGTGCCCTGCGTGAAATCCTGCTGCGTGTAGTCGATCACGTGATCCGCGCCGGCGCGTCGGACCAGCTCGACATTGCGGGTGCTGCAGACCCCGGTGACCTCGGCGCCGAATGACTTCGCGATCTGGACGGCGAACGTGCCGACTCCGCCGGAGGCGCCATTGATCAGCACCTTCTGTCCTGCCTGGATGCCGCCCTTGTCGCGCAGCGCCTGCAGCGCCGTGACCGCAGCGATCGGCACGGCCGCCGCCTGCTCGAAGGTGACGTTCGCAGGCTTCAGTGCCAGCGCACCCGCCTCGCGCACGTTCACATACTCCGCGAACGCGCCGCTGACGCCGCCGAATACTTCATCGCCCGGCTTGAAGCGCGTGACATTGGCGCCCACCGCCTCCACCGTGCCTGCGAAATCCACCCCGGCGCGGGTGTCTTTCGGCGCGCCGAAGCCGGATGACATGCGCATGATGTACGGCTCGCCGCGCATGTAGTGCCAGTCGAGCGGATTGGCGGCCGCAGCATGCACACGAACCAGCACGCGATCGGCTTCGAGCGCCGGCTTCGCCACGTCCTCATGGCTCAGCACCTCCGGACCGCCGTAGCATCGGAACACCACGGCCTTCATCGGCACGACATCGGTTGCGAGGGGCGCCGCAGGTCCGCAAGGCGTGTTGCGGCTGATCGCAATACCCAGCCAGGCCACACCGATCGCCAGCACGGCGCCAATTCCACTGACTATCTTGCTGCTTCGCTTCATCGTTCTTGCTCCCGATCCGATGGGCGCCACTATGGGCAGCGTTGCGCGAATGGGCCAGTGAGATGCGACGGACGACGATGGATCGGCACCGGGCGACGGCAGGCACGGACGGGTCGCGGGTCAGGGTCGCGAAATTGACTTCCCGGCACGAGACGCCGGGCCGCGCTGGAATATGATCGCGCCATGCCCGCCACGAGCCCTCTCATCCGACCGCGCGGCCTCGCCTTGCTGCTGGGACGGGACCGCGTGCTCTCGACAGTCGGCGTCTCCGCAGCGCTCGGCCTGCTGCTGAGCCTGGCCTACCTGATACCCGTTTATGTCGTCATCGCCCGCGCTGTCATCGTCGGGCTGATCGCGATGCTGGCATTCGGCATCGTGGAGCAGTGGCCGGCCCGGCTGCCGGCGTGGGCGGCCCGCTGGGTCGTGCAACTGGTCGCGATGGTGGCCGTGATGCCGCTTGCTGCGCTCGCCGCGTACTGGATCACTGCCGGCGGCAATCCGGAAATCTCCAAGGACGCGGACAAGGCCAGCGGCTACTTTCTGCTGCTGTTCGGCGGCGTGCTGTTCGCGCCCTGGATTGCGGTGACGGCGCTCGTTCGACAGCGTGATGCCTTCGCGCGCGATCAGGCGCTCGCCTTCGAGCTCGAGCGCAGTGAACTCGAGCGCCAGGCGCTCGATGCGCGCTTTCGTCTGCTGCAGGCGCAGGTCGAACCGCATTTTCTTTTCAACACACTCGCCAACGTGCAGGCTCTCGTGGATACCGGCGCACCGCAGGCCTCACAGGTGCTCAGGAGCCTGGTCGAGTACCTGCGTGCCGCCGTGCCGCGCCTGCAGGAAGGGGCCACGACGCTCGGTCAGGAACTGCAACTCGTACGCTCATATCTCGAGCTGATGCACATGCGCATGCCCGACAGGCTGCAGTTCGCGCTGTCGATCGACGATGCTGCGCCCGCATTGCAGTGCCCGCCCATGACGTTGCTGACGCTGGTCGAGAATGCAGTGCGGCACGGCGTGGACCCCAGCGAACAGGGCGGGCGCATCGAGATCGAGGCGCGCGTGCGCGAAGGCCGCTGCACACTGCGCGTACGGGACACGGGCGTCGGTCTGCGCCCTGCGAGCAAGGGCCTTGGTACGGGTCTCGCGTCATTGCGGGAGAGGCTGCAGCTCACCTTCGGCGAGGCGGCGAATCTGCAGCTCAGCGAAGTGGCACCACACGGAGTCTGTGCGGAGCTTTCATTCCCGGCACGCATACCCCAGCGATGAACACACCTGCTCCCACCGCATTGATCGCTGAAGACGAGCCGCTGCTGCGCGAAGCCCTCGAGCGGCAGCTCGCGCAGGCCTGGCCAGAACTGCAGATCGTCGCGCGGGCCCGCAACGGACGCGAAGCCATGGACCTGTTCGATGCGCACCGCCCCGGTATCTGCTTCCTCGACGTGCACATGCCCGGCATCACGGGTGTCGAAGCGGCGCGGCACATTGGCAGACGCGCGCATCTGGTATTCGTCACGGCCTTCGATCAATACGCGGTGCAGGCTTTTGCACAGGGTGTACTGGACTATCTCGTGAAGCCTGTCGATGCCGCGCGCCTTGGCGAAACGATTGTACGGTTGAAGGATCGACTGCGCATCGCAGAGCCCGCTCTGAACACCGATGCGCTCCTGAGCCAGCTTGCGCAGCAGCTCGCCGAGCGTGCAGCGGGCAACGCCGCGGCACCGCTGCGCTGGCTGCGTGCGTCCGTGGGACAGACCGTGAGCCTGATTCCGGTAGAAGACGTGGACTTCCTGCGCGCCGAGGAAAAATACACGCTCGTCGCCTGGCGCAACGACGCCGGCGAGCTGCGCGAAGCGGTGATCCGCACTGCGCTGAAGGATCTGGTTGGCCAACTCGACCCTGCGCAGTTCGCGCAGGTACATCGATCCGTGGTCGTGAACCTGCGCCGGGTCGCTCACGTCGTGCGCGGCGCCAACGAGACGGCGGACATCCACCTGAAAGGCCGGCCCGAAGTGCTGCCGGTCAGTCGCAGCTACCTGCACCTGTTCCGGCAGATGTAGGGATCGCGTTCAGTACAGCTCGAACTCGCGCCGCTGTTCGCGCCAGGCCGCTTCATCAGGCTTCGTGACTGCATCGAGATCGGCCGGTGTCGCGGCCGCATCGTCCACCCACTGCCGCAGCAGCTCGCTGCCGTTGATCAGATCGATCGCGAGTCTCCCGCGCTCGTACTCATACGGGAAATCCCGCCAGAGCGGATAGTCCGGCGCAAGCTGCCGCAGCGCCTTGAACGCGAGCGCCTGCACCCGCCAGGGCTGGAAGGCTTCGTGGTGGTAATACGGATCGTCCACGTGGATCTGCATGCCTGAGCACAGTTTGCCGACGTGCTTGTGGAACGTCGGCTCGAACCAGCATGGGCGCAGCCGGCAGCCCTGCAACCACTGCGGTGCGAGGTGATGCATCGTCGCGATCCACTGCCGCGCGTCCACGTCCGGCGCGCCGAACAGTTCGAGCGGTCGCGTCGTGCCGCGGCCTTCCGACAGTGTCGTGCCCTCGAGCATCACGCTGCCCGCATAGCAGCGCGCCATCGAAAGATTCGGTGCATTCGGACTCGGATTCACCCAACTGCGCTGCCCGAGCGGCCAGCCATACCCCGGCGCCGCATCCGGCTGCCAGCCCTGCATCGTGATCACGCGATAGTCCACGTCCAGGCCGAGCGTGCGGATGAACCAGTGTCCGAGCTCGCCCATCGTCAGGCCGTGGCGCATCGGCATCGGACCCGCGCCGACGAAGCTCTCCCAGCCGGCACGCAGCGTCATGCCTTCGACCGGCCGGCCCGCGGGATTCGGCCGATCGAGGACCCACACCGATTTGCCGTGCTTCGCCGCCGCCTCGAGCACGTAACGCAGCGTCGTGATGAAGGTGTAGATGCGGCAGCCGAGATCCTGCAGATCCACCAGCAGCACGTCGAAGGTCTGCATCATCGCATCGGTCGGTCGGCGCACTTCGCCGTACAGGCTGAACACCGGGATGCCATGCACCGGATCATGGAAATCCGGCGACTCGACCATGTTGTCCTGCTTGTCGCCACGCAGGCCGTGCTGCGGACCGAAGGCGCTGGTGACGTTGAGGTCGCCGGCACCGATCAAGGCATCGAGCGAATGGCCAAGATCACGCGTCACCGAAGCGGGATGCGCGAGCACCGCGACACGTCGACCCGCGAGCGGCCGGCGCAATGCGTCTTCGTCGATCAGTCGGTCGATGCCAAACAGCATTCAGAACTCCAGCGCGTAGGCGAAACCGTCGCGATGATGGAAATCGGGCTTGTCGGTGCGATGGGCCAGCGCCCAGTACGACGTCGCGCCCGCATGATCCTGCACGACGGCCGAGATCGCCAGTCGTCGCGTCACCGGGACCACCGTCGCGATCGCGGCCGGCACCGCAAGACTCACATGCAGATCCAGATGCTGCGCACCGGACTCGCATTCGATCCGCGGCGGGTGCTCGAGCGGCAGCGGCTGCATGCCCTCGCGATCGCCCGTGAAGTGGTAGGCGGCCCAGGCCGTCGACGGTGAGAAATTGAACTCGGCATAGCCTGCCCCGTCGGCGTCCGTCACGAACAGCTCGAAGCATGTGCTCTGCCACAGGTCGTCGGTACGGATCGGCTGCGCAACTGGGGGCACCGCGAGTTGCGCCACGTCCCCCTTGAGCCGATAGACCAGGTCCAGACGAACGCCATCGCGTACTCGAACCTGGGCTGTGACATCGCGCACATGGGCGGCGGGGAAAGCGGGATGCGGGCGTAGTTTCATCTGCGCAGTGTATGACGCGCGCACCCTGCCCGCCGCGGCGCTATGGCAGAATTCGCGAACATTTTCACATCGGAACCGCCCATGACCGCCGAACCCCAGCGCAGCATCGTCACGCTGCAGAGCCACATCCTGCAGCAGCAGATGAACAACCCGGAAGCCACCGGCACGCTGTCCTGGATCCTCTCCGCGCTGTCGATCTCCTCGAAGATCATCGCGGCGAAGGTGCGCTGCGCGCGGCTCGAGAACGTGCTGGGTACTGCCGGCGCCGAGAATGTGCAGGGCGAAACGCAGCAGAAGCTGGATGTCATCGCCAACGAGACACTGCTGCGCGTCCTCGGTGGCCGCGAGGGCGTGGCCATCGTCGCGTCCGAAGAGAACGAGGAGCCGGTCATCCTGCGCGACGACGCAGCCGGCGAACGCCGCTACTGCGTGCTGTTCGATCCGCTCGATGGCTCATCCAATCTCGATGTCTGCGGCGGCGTCGGTACGATCTTCAGCATCCTGCGGCACGATCGCCGCGCGCGCAGCGCCGAGGCCTCCCTGCTTCAGCCGGGTGCCCAGCAGGTGGCCGCGGGCTATGTCCTGTACGGATCATCGACGGTCTTCGTCCTGACCGTCGGCAATGGCGTGGACATGTTCGTGCTGGATCCGGCCGTTGGCGCGTTCATGCTGGTCGAGCGTGGCCTGAAGACGCCCGCCGTCAGCAAAAGCTACTCCTGTAACGAAGGCAATCGTCGCAGCTTCCCGGACGGCTTCAATCGATATCTGGATTGGGCGCAGGACAGCGGCTATTCCAGTCGGTATGTCGGCTCGATGGTCGCCGACGTGCACCGCATCCTGCTGAAGGGCGGCGTGTTCCTGTATCCGCCGACGAAGAAGGCACCCAACGGCAAGCTGCGCTTGATGTACGAAGCGAATCCGATGGCGATGCTGATCGAACAGGCCGGCGGCAAGGCGCTCGCCGCACCCGGCCAGCGCATCCTCGATGTGGCGCCGCAGGACATCCACCAGCGCGTGCCGGTGATCCTCGGCAGCGCAGACGAAGTCGATCAGGTCGTGGCTCGGCTGTAGGCCGGAACTAGATCTGCGCCTCGAGAAACGGAACGTAGCGCAGCAGGCGGAATCCCAGGCGCCGCCACCATCCCGTGTCGGGCTCGGTCCTGTCGACAACGGATTGACCATTCCGCGTGGAGTGCCACTCGAGGTGGCTGCGGCTGCCCGGTGCAAGCTTCACCTGATAGCTCGACTCGGGCTGGGTGGTGTAGTCGAACATCGCGGCCGCCTCCGTCGAGAGCACCGTACTGTCGATGACGACACCGATCTCCGTGTTCTTCACGATCGAGCGCGGATCGAAATTCAGCGACCCGACGAACAGCCAGCGCCCATCGATGCCCATCGCCTTCGCGTGCAGGCTCGCGTTCGCCGAACCGAAACGCCGCTCCGACCGCCGGTCGGTGTCTTCCGAATTCGTGCGCTTGAACTCGAACAGTTCGACTCCGGCGCGCAGCAACGCGGGACGGTACTTCGCATAGCCCACGTGCACTACCGGCACGTCATTCGCCGCGAAGGAATTGGTCAACACCCGAACGGCGACGCCGCGTTTTTCGTACGAGGCAAGCAGCCGCACGCCTTCACGCCCCGGCACGAAGTACGGTGAACTGATGGCCAGCGCGCGCTCCGGTTCGCCCATCGCTTCGCGCATCTGCGTGATCATGTCGGGCCTGCCGGTATTGCCGTCGCGGCGCAGCTTGTCCGGATCGTCCGCCACGATGCTGCCAGTGGCAGGCTCGATGATCAGTTGTCGCCGCGCGATCTCGCGGGCCAGCGGCGACGAATCGATCGAACGGACGTAGCGACCCTCGCGCATTTTCACCGCGTGATCGTCCACGAAGCGACGTATCTCATCGATCGTCGGGCGACCGCCCCGCAACTGGATCGCGTCAGCCGGCACCGAGAACTCGCTGTTCCAGTAGGCATCGAAGGACTGGCTGGCCGCGCGCGCCACGGGCCCGACGGCGAGCACATCCAGATCGCGAAAGTCCAGATCCTGGTCGCGGACGAAGTATTCATCGCCGATGTTGCGCCCGCCGAGCACCACCGCCGCACCGTCGGCCGCAAACAGCTTGTTGTGCATTCGCTGGTTCAGGCGCCCGGCGCTCGCGAGAAAGTCGATCACTCGACCCATGGGTCCGGAGCGCCGCCGCCAGGGATTGAACAGGCGGATCTCGATGCTCGGGTGACTGTCGAGCGCGAGCAGGGTCTGGTCGGCCTCCGCGGCATAGATGTCATCGAGGAGGATGCGCACCCGAACGCCGCGGTCTGCCGCCCGGATCACCTCGTGCGCGAGCAGCGTGCCCGTGTCATCCGAGTGGATGATGTAGTACTGGATGTCCAGCGTATGTTCAGCGCTCCGCGCCAGCATCGCGCGCAGCGCGAACGCCTCGAGCCCATCGGCGACGAGCCTGAAACCCGAACTGCCGGGGCGGGCCGCGATCTGCTCTTCCCACAGCCCCGACAACGACTCCGCCGGCGGGCCTGCATACGCGCTGGACGGCGTGCGCGCGACATTCAGCTCGAGGCTGACACAACCGCTCGCCGACACTGCAACGCTGGTGGCAAGCAGCACCGAGGCCAGGAACTTCGCGGCGGATCTCACGATCGGGGACTCCGAAATGGCCGTTGCGTGCGGGGATGCGCCAGGAAGCCTGTTCCGCTACATTCTATTCCCTCGGATTCACGCTGTAACGAGAGGGCTCGCGTGATGCAGAATTTACATCGGATTTTCCAGGTGGCCGCCGCGTTACTGCTGCTCCTCGCGCAGCCCGTCGCCCATGCGGACGACAAGCGCGAGAAGAATCGCGACAACCGCTGGACCGAGAGCACGCTACGCTGCGAATCACGCAACGCCCGCGAGCAGTTCTGCCCTGCAGACGTCCGTGGCTGGGTGCGCGTGCGCAATCAATTGAGCAGCGCGCCGTGCGTGATCGGCCGCAACTGGCGCCACGACAGCCGGGGAATCTACGTGTCGGGCGGTTGCCGCGCCGACTTCATCTACCAGACACGCAGCAGTGATTCGAACGGCGGGGGCTGGGGCAACAGCGGCGGCTGGGGTGCCGGTGGCGGTGCGGGCTGGGGCAACGGCGGGCGGGAAACCGTCACGTGCCAGTCGAACGGGGGCCGCGAGCAGTTCTGCGCCGCGCGCAATGACGGTCGCGTTCGGCTCGTGCGCACGTTGAGTTCGGCGCCCTGCATCGAAGGTGAAACCTGGCGCGGCGATCGCACGGGCATCTGGGTCCGCTCCGGCTGCCGTGGCGAGTTCGAGATCGCGAAGGCCGGCAGCGGCGGCAATGGTTGGGAGTCCTTCGAAGTTCTGTGCGAGTCGCACAGCTATGAATACGGACAGTGCTACACGGACGCGCGCGGCCGGGTCGAGCTCAGCCGCCAGATCAGCCGCACCGATTGCGTGCGTGACTGGACCTGGGGCGTGATGCGCGGCGCGATCTGGGTGAGCGAGGGATGTCGCGCCTATTTCAGCGTCGAGGGCTTCCGCGACAATCGTCCGTCGATCCGCGGCAAGGGCTCAGCGCCTCCGGGCATCCTTCGCAAGCAACCGAAGTGAAGCGATGTTCGAGCGCGCCCGGAACGGCGCGTTCGAGCGCCGCACGGAACGCGGGTGGCAGGTCCGTGGCCTTCGCGAACTTTCGACCATTGATCGACCACAGCATCCGGCCAGGACGTTCGCCCATCGCCAGTTCCGCCATCCACTGCGTCACGCTGGTCCACTGATAGGCCGCATCCAGACTGGTCAGGCGCGGATTCGCAAGATCCCGCGCAGGCACGACAAAGGTATCGAGTGACGTTTCACGACGCAGTTCGCCGCTCGACTGGGAGCGGTACTGCGAATGCGCCTCGCGGCGCAGCGTGACATGTTCGCCGATGTCGATCCGGGTGAGCTGCATCGGCGCGTTCAGCGCGGAGCTCTCGAACGGAATGCTCGCCACGAGCGAGACGCGCTCGGGCGTGTAGCGTATCGAGGGTCCCGGACTGCAGCGCGTGCCGAGCGTGACTTCGAGCCGAGTGAACGGATTGATGAAGCGGGAAATGTACTCGCCCGTAGCC
>Ga0116178_10004616_pt1 | contig 10091 bp, 9 predicted proteins | sample AD_STIC12_MetaG_FD_89880 | JGI IMG/M metagenome (GOLD analysis project Ga0116178, IMG submission 89880) | Active sludge microbial communities of municipal wastewater-treating anaerobic digesters from USA - AD_STIC12_MetaG | ecosystem: Engineered > Bioreactor > Anaerobic > Digestate | place: USA...
CGATGGGCCATTACGGCTTCACCGGTTGTAGCGGTCAGCATTTGGGTACGAAGACCAATCAAACCACGGGAAGGAATTTCAAATTCCAGGTGTTGCATTTCACCCTTGGTTTCCATCACATGCATTTCACCTTTACGACGGGTAACCAGGTCAATTACCTTACTGGCAAATTCCTGCGGTACATCCACCACCAGGTTCTCATAAGGCTCACATTTTACACCATTCAATTCTTTCACAATTACCTGCGGTTGTCCTACCGTCAGTTCATATCCTTCGCGACGCATGGTCTCGATGAGGATACCCAGGTGCAGGATACCACGTCCGTATACGATAAAGCTGTCGCCTTCTTCACTGTCTTCCACACGAAGGGCCAGGTTCTTTTCCGTTTCTTTCATCAGGCGATCACGCAGGTGACGACTGGTTACAAATTTTCCATCCTTGCCAAAGAAAGGCGAGTTGTTGATGGAGAAAAGCATATTCATGGTCGGCTCATCCACACTGATCACTGGTAATGCTTCGGGCGTTTCTGCATCGGCAATGGTATCACCGATATTGAAATCTTCCAGTCCTACCACGGCACAAAGATCTCCGGCAATTACTTCCGTTACTTTCTTCTTGCCCATTCCTTCGAACACATAGAGTTCACGAACCCTTTGCTTTTTGATGCTGCCATCAGCCTGCATCAGGGCGATCTGCTGGTTTTCTTTGATCACACCGCGGCTTACTTTTCCAATGGCAATACGACCCAGGAAGGATGAGTAGTCCAGTGAAGTGATCTGCATTTGCAGCGGACCTTCATTCACTTTGGGTGGTGGCACATATTGAATGATACCATCCAGCAGGGGATTGATATTATCGATCTGCGTTAATGAATCATTGAACCAGCCATTCTTACCTGAACCATAAAAAGTGGGGAAGTTCAGCTGCTCTTCAGAAGCATCGAGGTTAAAGAAGAGTTCAAATACGGCATCGTGTACTTCATCGGGACGGCAGTTTTCTTTATCTACCTTGTTGATGATTACAATCGGCTTCAGGTTCAGTTGCAGGGCTTTCTGTAATACGAAACGGGTCTGTGGCATGGGGCCTTCGAAAGCATCCACGAGCAGACAAACACCGTCGGCCATTTTCAAAACCCTTTCCACTTCACCTCCGAAGTCGGCGTGACCGGGGGTATCAATTACATTGATCTTAACGCCCTTGTAGGTAACGGCAGCATTCTTACTGAAGATCGTGATTCCACGTTCTCTTTCCAGGTCATTACTGTCCATGATCAGGTCGCCGGTTTCCTGATTTTCACGAAACACCTTGGTGGTGTGTAAGATTTTATCAACCAGGGTGGTTTTACCGTGGTCAACGTGTGCGATGATGGCGATATTTCTGATTTCCATTGTTAAAAGTTGACAGGTTGAAAAGTGATTAGTTGACAGGTTAACAGGTTGATAAGTTGACAGGGGTTGAGCGCTTAGGATTTTGCTCTTTTTTCCAGGTAACTTATATAACCGTTTAACATCTTTTCGACCTCAGTGATTTTATTTTTGAGATAGTTTAATTTTTCTTCAGGGATGAGACTTTCGTCAAAGGCATCAATCAAATGATTCAGTAATTCGCTGAGTGATCCTCTTGCTATTACGCAGAATCTTATTTTTTCAGCCCAGGTACTTCTTCCGTGACCTTCCGCAATCTGACTGCAGACAGATCTGCTGCTTCTGATTAGCTGGTCAGTAAGCCGGTACTTTTCTTCGGAAGGAAAGGATTTTACTAATTCCCTGATTTCCAGCTTCAGTAGACGACTCTTCTGCCAAACGGCTAACTCTTCAAATCCTCCAAATCCCATACTACACCGCTAAATTCTTGATTATCAACTAAATACTTATCAACTATTTAACTTCCCAACTACACCCGTCAAACGAGCGGCGAAGGTACACCAATTTTATGGGGGGAGCAAACGAAAGGGGCAGTTAATGGAGACTTAATGCCAGAATAAAGCGGTATTTAATGTAGTTTTAGCAAAATAGGTGCTATGAAGTTCCTTAAATGGTTTGGCCTCATCCTGTTAGTGCTGATTATCGTTTATCTGCTCGGACCCAAACCTTCAAAACCAAAGTACAGTCTCGTAATGCCCGCTATTCCTGCCGAACCGGCTGCATTGGAGGGTTTTATCAAAAATCAGGAGAGCAAACACAAGCTGAAACCTGATAATGAAGCAAGGATCATCTGGATGAATGATTCTGTGAAACAAAAGACAGAATATGCTGTCGTTTATCTCCACGGATTCAGTGCATCACAGGAAGAAGGAGATCCGGTGCATTATGAATTTGCCCAGCAGTTTGGATGCAATTTATACCTGAGTCGTTTGGATGCCCATGGTGTGGATACAACCGATCCATTGGCCAGCTTTTCTGCAACGGGTTTATGGGAATCAGCCAAAGAAGCTTATGCCATCGGCAAACAGCTGGGGAAAAAAGTAATCCTGCTTTCTACCTCCACCGGTGGTACCGTGGCTTTGAAACTGGCCGCGGAATATCCTGATATCGCCGGACTGATCCTGCTTTCTCCCAATATTGCGATCAATGATCCCAATGCCTGGTTATTGAATAATCCATGGGGATTGCAGATTGCGCATTTGGTAACAGGTAAACACCGGAAAGTGGAGGATACCACAGCGATCTATGCGCAGTACTGGAATAACTGGTATTCCACCACATCATTGGTACAATTAGAAGAATTACTGGAAAGCACCATGAAGGAATCCACCTTCCGGAAAGTAACACAACCCACTTTATTGCTTTATTATTATAAAGATGAAAAACAGCAGGATAATGTGGTAAAAGTGTCTGCGATGAAAAGAATGTTCAATCAGTTGGGGACGCCTGAAAATATGAAAAGACAGGTAGCGATTCCCAATGCAGGGAATCATGTGATCGGGTCTTATATCAAATCGAAGGATGTGGAATCGGTGATGAGGGAGTGTGAGAAATTTGGGAGGGAGGTGTTGAAATTGGGGGAGTGATTTTGATGCGCTCGAAGAGTCCTATGGACAAAAAGAGAGATATTCACCGCGGAGAACATGAGGACAGGGAGTTTACGCAGAGAGATTTTAAAATTGGTATCAATTTTTTTATAAGCTTAGCCCCCAGAGCTCTGCGAGCGCTCGAAATAGTTGTTAGGCCTGAATTGTCTCTAAACTGTTAATTAAAGCTCTGCGAGAACTCGGCGTTCTCATGTTCTCTGCGGTGAATCTCTCTATCTTTTTCTACATTTGCTCCAATGCCCGACACACATCGCACCAATCAATTATTACAATCTTACTTTGATAAAGTACTGGTGCTGACCGTTCCCCGTTTTACAGACCGGCATGAAAAAGTGAAGCAGCGGCTGCAGGGAATTCAATTTGATTTTTTTTATGGAGCCGATAAAAATGAGCTGACCGAATCATCCATCCGGGAGCTCTATCATTACAATAAAAAAAATACCCTCGCCCCCGGCTATTATTTCAAACCATTGAACAGTGGTGAAATTGCCTGCTCCCTATCTCACCGCATGATCTACCAGGCCATGAACGATCAGCAGTGGAAAAAAGTATTGGTGCTGGAAGATGATGTAGTACCTGATGAACAGAACCTTGCTGCACTCGAAGCCTGCTTACAGGAATTGCCGGCCGACTGGGATTTGTTTTACCTCGGCTATCTGAAAAATGATCAGCTGACCGCAGGAAAAAAATGGCAAAATGCCTGGTACCGGCTCCTGGCTTTTATCGGATTGAGCAAAATGCCATTGCGCATGATTAAGAACCGCCTGCCCAAAAATTTCAGTCCGCACTTGTGGAAAGCCGGCTTTCATGATTGCACGCATGCTTATGCTGTTAGTCTGGAAGGAGCTAAAAAATTACTGGCCGCCCAAACACCGGTTACTTACCGGGCCGATAACCTGCTCACGGCATTGGTATTGAAAGAAGAGCTGCAGGCATTTGCCTGCAAAAAATTCCTTTTCAACCAGGAAGTATTTACTGATCATACGGATCGTTCGCATATCCGTGAAAAATGGGCCAATCAATGATTCCTAATATTTTTCATTTTGTTTTTGGTATGGCACCCGATTTCGGGGGCAAGCCCTTTTCACTGGTACATTACCTGGCAGTAAAATCAGCCGTGGAACTGAATAAGCCCGATGCCGCTATTTTTCATTACCAGTATGAACCCACAGGAGAATGGTGGGAAAAGGCCAAACCCCTGCTCACGCTGAAACAGGTAAAGGCACCGGAAAGCATCATGGGTAATCCTTTGTTACATGTGGCGCATAAAGCTGATATTATTCGTTTACAGGCCTTGCAGGAAACAGGTGGTGTTTATCTCGACCTCGATACGATTTCTGTTCGTCCATTGACCAGCTTGTATCATCATGAATTTATCATCGGTCAGGAATTGAAAGCAGCTTTTGTTCCCCGCAACTGGCGGCAAAAGTTGAAAAAGCAACTTGGATGGACGAAAGAAAATTCAGTTGCTTCAACCGGGCTCTGCAACGCAGTACTGCTGGCCCAAAAGAACAGCCGCTTTATCAACCGCTGGCTGGAGGAGTATAAAAACTTTCGTTCCACTGGTCGTGATAAATACTGGAATGAACATTCCGTACTGGTGCCACTGCGTCTGGCCGCTGAACATCCTGATGAATTGACCCAACTGGGGCCCTATGCTTTTCATTATCCTTTGTATAATCAGGAAGGGTTGGCCATGATGTTTGCAGAACAGCATGCATTTCCTGAAGCCTATGTACACCATCTCTGGGAATCATTTGCCTGGGAGCCCTATATGGCGGCACTGAGTCCGGAAATGATCCTCGAAAAAGATACTACCTATAACCTCATCGCCCGGAAATTCCTCTGATATGAAAATCGGATTTGCTGCCAGATATGATCCCCGGGATAAACAAACATGGTCCGGCACTGCCTATTATACCTATCAGCAATTAAAAAAATACGGCGAAGTAGAGATCTTTCAGTTTCCGCTTCCCAAGTTGTTGCAGGAATGGTTGACGATGCAGAAAAGTATCAACCGGCGCTGGTTTGGCAAGCAAAGTTCAGTAGAGTTTCTGTCTGCTTATGCCCGTTATTTCAGTCGCCGGCTCACAGCAGCTTTGAAAAAAAATCCCGTTGATATTTTATTTGTTTCCGCCTCTTCGCAAATGATCGCTGAAGTGAAAACTGATATTCCGATTATCTACATGACGGATGCGACCTTTCAGCAATTGCAGGGATATTACCAAAGTTTCAGCAACCTGCCTGACTATAATATCCGGCAGGGGATTGCACTGGATAAGCGTGCTTTCCAAAAAGCAGCGCATTGTATGCTGGCATCAGACTGGTGTAAACAATCAGCCATTCATGATTATGGTATGGCGGATGAAAAAATAACTGTTGTTCCCTGTGGCGCCAATCTTGATCAGGTGCCTATGACAGGGGAGATTGGTTCTTCGCAACAAGGTAACTGCCGGTTACTTTTCTTAGGAGTAGACTGGGAGCGAAAAGGAGGAGCGATTGCCCTGGAAGCTTTTCGTCTGTTGAAGAAAGAAAATACATCAGCCACATTGCGGATTATTGGCTGTGTGCCACCGGTAGAGATCATGCCGGAGGAAGGAATTGAAGTGATTCCTTTTCTGGATAAAAACAAAGCGGAAGGAATGCAGCAGCTTCATCAGATCTTTCTGGATACAGACTTTTTATTATTGCCCACCCGCGCAGAATGTGCCGGCATTGTTTTTTGTGAAGCAGCGGCTTATGGCATTCCTTCCATCAGCACGAATACCGGCGGAGTGGGTACTTATGTAAGAGGTGGAATCAATGGTTATGCATTACCCCTTGCGGCAGGTGCGGCTGACTATGCCCTACGGATCAATCAACTGTGGAATAACCAGCAGGAACTCACTCAATTGAAACAGCAAAGCCGGCAATTATTTGAACAGGAATTGAACTGGGATGCATGGGGAGAGGCGTTCAAAAAAATAGCGGACCGCCTGCTCCGCAGCTAATGGCCGGAATATCCCATGTATTAAATAGAAGTGGTCGTTTGTGAATAGGCATCAGGTATTTAATTTTGCATCCGTATTTTTCGATTGCCTGATATGAAACAAGTAGCCGACAGTTCCCTTTCGCTGGATGTCATCATCCCCTCTTATCGCTTTGATCAAAACGATCAGCAGATTGCTGCGATTGTCTCTTTGGCGCAACCGGAGAACTGGAATATCCGGTTCTACCTGATCGCTGATCATCCTACTGCTGCCATACCTGCAAGCATCCAGCAACTGATCCATGATGGCCGTTTACAATTTTCCCGGAATGAAAGTAACCGGGGACTTTCTTATACCCGAAACCGGGGTATTGATTTGTCGATGGGTGAATGGATACTTTTTCTGGATGATGATATTGTACCAGCTCCTGATTTACTCCTGCAATTCACCCGTGCTATTTTGGATGAACCGGCTGCTACTGCTTTTGGTGGAGTAGTCAGACTTCCGGCTCCGGTCAATGATTTTACACAAGCGTTGACTGATGCCGGCTATACTCATTTTTTTCAGCTCGCGGCCAATGAAAAGGAATTACCCTGGCCCGTGGGTGCCAGCATGCTGTACCGGCGGGATAAAATAGGATCCATTCGTTTTTCCGAAAGTTTTGGAAAGGATGGAGGAGAAGAAGTGGATTTTGCCATACAGGTAAAAAAAGAGGCTGGTGGCCGGATCATCGCGGTTCCTGCTGCGGTTATTGATCATCCCTGGTGGCATAATGGGCGTCCTGATTTCAGCAGACCCTTCCGGTATAGCCGGGGTAATTACTGGCTGATTACCCGTCACCCCGCATTTGCGCAATGGCGTTTTTCTAATACCACAGAAATGATCTTTCTGCTGCTATTGCTGACCCCGCTTTCCTATATGGCCGGGGTCAGTATTATCAACTGGCTGGGGATCATGGTTTGTTTGTTGGTGGCGGATGCAATTCTCTATATCATTAAACAAGCAAAGGAAAAAGGCAGGCGATCCTGGAGGCAATGGGGATATGGCTGGCTGGTTAAAATGGCGGAACAAATGGGTTATCTGGTTTGCTGTCTGCAACATGGCTACCTGCAGGGCTTATGGCAAAAATTTGATATAGAACTCCGGCCCGGGCGGAAAAGACATTTTCATACCAATCGCTGGGTATGGGCAAAAATGGGAATTATGCTGCTCTCCTTCTTCCTGCTTTGCAGGGGTTGAAAACGGTTGTATCTTTGCAGTAAACTCAGCGAAGATGAAAAGATGGATGATGACCGGGTTGTTATTACTGCTATTTGCTTTTGCGGCAATAGAAGCAGGAGCCCAGTGTTCCATCTGTACCAAGACGGCCCAGCAACTGGGAGAAAAACCCGCTCAGGGAATGAATTCCGGTATTCTTTATCTAGCTTTTACCCCCTTTGCCATTGTGGGTTATATCAGTTATCGCTGGTGGAAGAATAATAAGAGCTGATATTTTCTTTGCGCATTTCAAAAGATTATAATCTCTTCGAAAGAACCCAACACTTGCTGTTGGGGGTGACAAACTGCGAGATTGCAGAGTGACTTCGATTATTCAGCGTTTAGCAACGGGCTACAATTCTTACAAAACCCCCGTTTTAGCCAATTGCAATGCATGTTTGATCTGTGAGAAGATAAACAGGGGCTTTTTCTTTTTATAATGAAATATCTTATCACGGTTACGTAGAATCAGGCGGAACAGGGGCCAGGAGATTTTTTTTCCATCCAGTGTTTGTGCCAGATGATTGTATTGGTCAAGGAATACTTCATCTTCAGTTGACACACCGGTTCTCTCCAGAAAAACTTGAAGGGCATGTACAAATTGTTTTCTTAACTGCTGATTTCTTTTGTCACGATCTGTTAGCGATAAGATCGTTTTGGAATTGTTGGCAGCATGGAGCCGATGCCAGGTGAGGGTTTGCGGCATACAGGGAATAACAGATAAACGTACCGCATGCATACTCATCCACCAGTCATAATAAATATCATCGGGGAATGGGATGCAATGGGCCAGTAATTCTTTACGGAAAATACAGGCATGCCCGTGGACAGGACTATTGAATACCAGCTGCTGCAAATGCCGGATAGGAGTATAGTTTACATCAGGTGCGGGCTTTCTGTTTTTAAAATCATCATCTGTAAACGTGCCGGATAAGGAAAAGATAAAAAGGGAATCATCTTTCCAGTAATCCATCATGATTGCTATTTTATTGCTTTCCCAGATATCATCCTGATCACTGATGGCGATATAGTCTGCCTTAGCCATTTGAAATGCCTGCTCAAAATTTTTATTATAACCCAGATTACCGGCATTGATCTGGTACCGGATCCGTTTGTCTTTCTGCTGGTATTCTTGCAGGATGGATGGGGTGCTGTCTGTTGAACCATCATCACAAATAATAATTTCCAATGCCTGCCAGCTTTGTGAAAGGATAGAATCTAACTGGGGTCGCAGGTATTTTTCACCATTATAAGTACAGAGTACAATAGCGACCAGGGGTTGTATGGAAGTTGAAGGATGCAATTCAGTATTGTGCTTTCAGTATTCTTCTGAAAGTATAGTAGCAGTTTCTGAAAAAATGGGTTGGTGGCAGGTGGAGCAATTGCGGGTAGGCCTTCATCACTTGTTGAAGGACCTCTGGATAATAACTCAACGGCATATATTGAAAACGAACCCCGTCTCTTTTTAGAATATCCTCCCCCTTGCTAAGTGCCTCCCGGATATTTTCCTCACTGGTAAATTCCGGTTTGCTGAATTCTGTATGCGCAAATGCCTGCAGTTTTTGTTTGATCTTTTCTACTCCACCTAAGAATGAAAAGTGCCAGCCTGCATGGGGAATGGATGGATATTCATCTCTTTTATCCCGCAGACCTTGTGGCGTGATGGCCCGAAACTGTCGGGCATCCGAAGCAATTGAGCCTTTCCACCAACGGCTGTTCCCGGTATTCTGGCAATTGAGAAAATAATAATGAAAGAGCAGGGAGAAAGCAATGGGCTTGCCGGCTGATTTTGCTTTTTGGATGGCGGCCGGTGAAGGGATCTCATCCAGATCACCCATGATCACCAGGTCATCATCCTGCATCTGGGTGGCCGCTCCCAGCAATGCATTTCTCTGGCCATTCTCCAGTTTCCAGGCGGCACTGGCCGGATTATACTGATCCTGCGATTCAAAAACCAGTCCGCCAGTGGATTGGCTGACCGGGATATAAATGATTTTTTTCTCCCATGGTTTGAATCTTTCTTTGGCCCCTTGAAAATGATAAGGCTTTTCCTGACCGGCATGGGTAAGATTGGATTCGGCGATCACAAAATAATCGACATAGGGATCCAGGAATTTCAAACGAAATTCCAGCAGTTCCAGTTCATTGAAAAAAGTAAAACAGTCGAATACCTGCATACCAGTTAGTTGATGTCAGCGCAAAAATAGCTGTTAAAGACTGGCAAGAACCGGTAATAGTTTAACGGATCATTAGTTTTTTACTGAAGTTCCGGTAACGAATCAGGTACAATCCGGCAGGAAGCCCGGGCAGACTGAGCTGGAATGGCGTACTGCTGATCCTTTTTTCAAGAATAACCCGGCCCGTTATATCGGTTACCTGCACCGGATAGGCCGGGTCAAAACTACCTCTGATGCTGATTTCACCAGAAGCCGGATTCGGGTAAATATCCAGCCCTTCTTCCCCGCCGCTGCACCAGCTTTGCCGAATGGGGGAATAACTGGTACTGCCATTTTTTTCAATCATCCGTAGCCGGTAATAATTGTATCCTTTTGAGGGAAAGAGATCGGAGTAGCTGTATTTATTTCGGTTATTGATTACCGTTAGTGTGTGGAGATATACCCAATCACCTGCCGAGTTTTTCTTTTCAACAATGAATGACTGTAATTCAGCTGGATCATCGGTTTCCCAATTCAGGAGTGCCGATTGCTGAAATGCAGTTGCCCTGAAATAAATTAATCCCACCGGAAGCAGTAAATGACAATAGCCGGCCGGATTGGTGGAACGTCGAAAAGTATAATTGGGGTTGATGACTCCTGTACTACCGGCACCGGCAG
>Ga0116178_10004624_pt1 | contig 10076 bp, 5 predicted proteins | sample AD_STIC12_MetaG_FD_89880 | JGI IMG/M metagenome (GOLD analysis project Ga0116178, IMG submission 89880) | Active sludge microbial communities of municipal wastewater-treating anaerobic digesters from USA - AD_STIC12_MetaG | ecosystem: Engineered > Bioreactor > Anaerobic > Digestate | place: USA...
ACGCATCGGTGGGCACGTCGACAGCAGCGACCCCGTCGCGGAGGCACTCGCCCGTGGGGCGACCCTCTCGCAGATCTTCCTCGGCGACCCGCAGAGCTACAAGGGCCCGGTCGTGGCGTACGCGGGGGGCGCCCCTGCCCTCAAGGCCGCTGCCGAGGATGCCGGGGTCGACCTGTACGTCCACGCGCCGTACCCGATCAACGTCGCGTCGACGAACAACCGGGTGCGGATCCCGGGCCGCAAGCTCCTCCAGCAGCACCTGCACGCCGCCGCCGAGATCGGCGCCAAGGCGGTCGTCGTGCACGGCGGCCACCTCGGCAAGGACGAGGACGCTGCGGTCGGGTTCGACAACTGGCGCAAGTGCGTCGACGGCCTCGACCTGCCGGTGCCGCTGCTCATCGAGAACACCGCGGGTGGGGACAACGCCATGGCACGCCGGCTCGAGGCGATCGCCCGTCTGTGGGATGCCATCGGCGCGGCATCCGGGGGTGACCAGGTCGGGTTCTGCCTCGACACCTGCCACGCCCACGCCGGCGGTAACGACCTCGGTGACGTCGTCGAGCGCGTGCTGACCATCACGGGTCGCATCGACCTCGTGCACGCCAACGACTCGCGCGACACCTTCGACTCGGGCGCCGACCGGCACACGAACTTCGGGTCAGGGCTCATCGATGCGGGTGACCTCGCCGACGTCGTGCGGGCGGCAGCTGCGCCGGTGGTCTGCGAGACGCCCGGGGGCGTCGAGGGTCAGGCTGCCGACATCGCCTGGCTTCGCGCGCGCCTCGGCTGAGTCAGGCCGCCCGGCCGAGCACCGCGAGGATCCTGGCCGTCCGGTCGGCGTCCGGCCCGACGTCCAGGGGGCCCTTGCAGATTCCCTCCGCGTACAGGTGCTCGCCGAACGTCGGCACGACCGCTTCGAGGATGTCGATCTCCTCGTCACCGAGAGGGGCCACCAGCCCGGCACCGGTCGCGATGTCCCACCGGTGGACGATGAGGTCGAAGCCGTAGAACGTGGTCATCGTCTGCCCGACGGTGCTCGGCCCGAAGGGGGTCTCGTAGGCGACGTCGGCGAGGCCGGGCAGCACCTGCGCCACGAGGGCCCGGTGAGCCGCCCACCGCTGTGCCGGGTCCGCAGTCGTCGGCTCGGGAGCAAGGTCGGTGTGCGCCCGCAGGAAGTCACGCTGCGTGCTCACGACGTGGTCCACGACGTCGCCGACGCTCCAGCCCTCGCACGGTGAGGCGGCCAACCAGTTCGGCACGGCATCCACGACGTCGGTGAAGCGGTCGGTCAAGGTGGCATACGTTGGGTTCATGCTGCGACGGTACGAGCGCGGGCGGGCCGGCACTTGACCAAACCCGACACACCGCTCGACGACGTCGAACGCGCGCACCTCGTCGACCCGACCGACACCACCTACGCGATCGACCGGTTCGCGCCCTCCCCCGACGTCGTCGATCTCGTGCGTCGGCACTGGGTGCCGATGTGGCACCTCCCCGAGGGCGAGTCCTCGGAGCAGGCGGTCCTGCAGTACCCCGTGTGCCTGGTGGTCGTCGCCCACGACTACGCACGCTTCTACGGCGTCCAGTCGGGACTCTCGCGAACCACGCTGGTCGGCACGGGCTGGGCCGCTGGGGTCATGCTGCAGCCCGGCGCCGGACGGCTGCTCCTGGGCCAGGACGTGTCGACCGTGACCGACAGGCACGTCGAGCTCTCGGACGTCCTCGGCAGTCAGGTCGTCACGGACGTCCGCGCCGCCATGACCGACCCGCAGGACCCCGGATGCCGTCGCGAGGCGGCCGACTGCCTCGAGGCCGTGATCCGCGCCCACCTCCCGCTCGACGACGAAGGACGGCTCGTCAACGACCTCGTCGACCACATCGAGCACGACCCCTCGGTCCGGCAGGTCTCGCAGGTGTGCGACCGGTTCGGGCTCAGCGAGCGCGCACTCCAGCGGCTCACCCGACGACGGCTCGGACTGACGCCGAAGTGGCTCATCCAGCGTCGTCGGCTCCACGAGGCCAGTGAGCGGCTGCGCGCCGGCCCAGGAGACCTCGCCGCCATCGCCCACGACCTCGGGTACGCCGACCAGGCGCACTTCACCCGGGACTTCCGGCGCGTGACAGGGATAACGCCGGGCGGTTTCGCGCGCCGGTTCGCTGCCGGCGCCGATGCCTGACAGGTCGGTGACAGGGCGACGTCAGGGGCCCACCGCACGGTGGAGCCATGACGACGAACACTGCCGGGCTGCCCGGCATCCACGTGCACATCCGAACCCTGGCCGCCGGGGACCACGACACCCTCACCACGATCATGTCCGGGATGTCGCTGCGCTCGCGCGTCGCCCGCTACCACACCGGGCTGCCCCACCTGACTCCGCGGATGCTGCGCCACCTCACCGACGTCGCACCGGGGCGACACGTTGCCCTCGTCGCGGAGCAGGACGGCGCCCCGGTCGGCATCGTGCGCTGGGTGCGCGAGGACGAGACGACGGCCGAGATCGCCCTCGAGGTCGTGGACGCGGCCCACGGACGCGGCGTCGGTCGGGCGCTGCTCGCCGCCGCGCGGGCGAGCGCCGTCGAGGCAGGGATCGAGCGGTTGGTCGCCTACGTCACCGCGGACAACCGCCCCGTGCACCGGTGGCTCAGCCGTCACGCGGCGCACCGCGAGGACGACCGGTTCGTCATCGCGCTGCCGGAAAAGCTCGCTGAGCCGAACCGTGCTCTTCGTGGTTCGATGGACGAATGCGCGCCAGCCTCCTGGGGCCACTCCGTGTCGAGACCGCCGACGGTTCGCAACTGCCCTCCGGCGGCCGACCACGCGACCTCCTCGCGGCCCTCCTGCTCCGGCGAGGGCGCCCCGTCCCGGCTGATGTCCTTCTCGAGCTCGTCTGGTCCGAGCAGGCAGCCAGCCTCGACGTCGCCGCCGTGCACACTGTCGTCGCACGCCTCCGGCGTCAGTTCGGGGCCGAGCTGATTGCTCGCGAACACGCCGGCTACCTGGTGCCCGACGCGGTGCGAACCGATGTCGACGAGGTCCTGCTGCATCGCTCACAGGCCAAGGCCTGTGCCGCGCAGAGCGACTGGTCGGGGCGCCGAGAGGCCGACCGGGCAGCCCTGGGACTGTGGGCCGGACCGGTGGCCCTCGAGGGAGTGCGCGACGACCTCGTCCTCGTCGAACGGGCGCGGCTCGGCGACCTGCGTCGGGCCCTGCTCGACGACCTCGCGGTCTCGCTGCTCGACGACCCGGGCGGCGACCCGGACGAGGCTCACGACCTCGCCCTCGAGCTCATGGCCGGTGACCCCCTCGACGAGGGAGCCGCGGCCCTGGGCATGCGCTCGGCCCAGCGGCTGGGCCGACAGGCCGAGGCCTTGTCGATCTACACGAGGATCCGCCGAGACCTGCGCGAGGAGCTGGGCATCGACCCCGGTCGCGCCCTGACCGAGCTGCACGGCCGAGTGCTCGCACAGGCCCCGGACCAGGTCCCGGCCCACGAGCCCCTCGGGGGACCAGCCGTGCCCCGTGACGTCGTGCTGCACCCCGCGCGCATCCTGCCGGCGCCCCGCACCCCGACGGTCGGCCGCCGCGCGGACCTCGAGTCGGCTCTCGGTGCGCTCTCCGCGGGCCACCGGCTCATCACGGTGACCGGACCGGCCGGGGTCGGCAAGTCGCGCCTGCTCGCCGAGATCGGGGCGGCGCTGCGCCTGAGTGAACCGGACATCTACCACGTCGTGCTCGAGCCCCACGCCGAGCTGTCCGCCGGGGCGCTCGCGCTCGTCGTCGGGTCGATGAGCGGGTTGCCGATGGACGGCAAGGACCCGGTCCGCCAGCTCGCGGAGTCGCTCGCGCACGAGCAGGCCGTCATCCTCGTCGACGAGGCCGAGTGGGCCCTGTCGGGAGCGGCCGAGATCGCGAGGGCGCTGCTCGACCGGTGCCCCGGCATCCGGCTCGTGATCACCTCGCGCACGCCGCTCGGGATCCTCGGGGAGCGCCTCGTCGTGCTCGACTCGTTGACCGTCCCCGCGCCCGGCGCCTCACGCGAGGAGGTCTGCTCGGCGGCGGCCGTGCAGCTGCTGGCCTCCCGGCTTGCCGACCGCGGGACCGAGCGTGCCGCCGACCTCGTGGCGTGGCCGGAGCAGGACCTGCAGACCTTGGCCGAGGTCGCGCGGCGGCTCGATGGCCTCCCCCTCGCCCTGGAGCTGGCCGCCGGGCGCTTCCCCGACGGCGACCTCGACAGGTTGCTCGACCTCGTGGCCGCACCGTTGGACCTCGTGGCCGACGAGGTGGACCGCGAGCCGCGCCACCAGTCGCTGCGTGAGGCCATCGGCTGGAGCATCGACCGGCTGTCACCCGGTGAGCGCCGGGCGCTGGCGAGGCTGTCGGTGTTCGTCGGGACGTTCACGCGGGGAGCGGCACTCGCGGTGATCGCCTCCCCCGAGGCCGACGTGCTGCGTGCCCTCGTCCGGGGCAACCTCGTGCACGCTGCGCACACGGCCAGAGGTCAGGGCCTGCGCCTGCTGACCACGGTGCGCGATGCCGCCCGGGAGGTGCTCGGCGACCTCGGCGAACACGAGAGCGCTCAGCGACGGCACCGGGAGTGGTACGCGGCACGCTGGCGTGGGGCGCAGTTGAGCGACACCCTCATCGAGGACGTCGGCCTGGCCCAGGAGGACCACCTCGCCGCGCTCGACGGTGCCCTGTCCGCCGGTGACACCGGGTCGGCCGTCGACCTCGGCCTGGCGCTGTTCCGCCGCTGGCAGTTCACCGAGGCGGTCGCGATCGCTTCGCCCTGGATGGACCAGCTCTCGCGGATGCCGGGGCTCACCGACGCCCAGAGCGCCCGGCTCGCCGTGGCGCGTACCGCGATCTCGCACGTGCGCCAGTGGGAGGACACCGACGTCCCCGGCATGATGCAGTCGCTGCGCGCTGACCCGGACTGGTCGATCATGTTGTGCATCACCGAGTCCATCGCTGCGTACACGGCTGGGGAGCACACCCGCGCCGTGGCCATGGCCGAGCTGGCCCTGGACGCGTCTCGGACCGGGGCCCCGCATCACCTTCCCGAGTCGCTGGCCGTCATGGCGGTGGTGGACGGCGTCGCCGGGAACCACGAGGCAGCCACCGCGCACGTCGAGGAGGCTCGCGCCCGGATCGGGCCGCACCCCTCGGCGGTGCATCTCGTGACGGTCGTCCCCAAGCTCGCCCTCGCCATGCTGGATGCCGGGCGCCCGGACGTCGCGCTCGACCTGCTGACGCGCGCTGCGGATGGAGCGCAGTCGCGCTTCGGCATCCAGCCCACGACGACGACCGTGGTCAACCTGGGGTGGGCGGCCCTGGGCGCGGGAAGACCAGAGGAGGCGTTCGGCTGGTTCACCCGAGGGCTGCACCGGGAGGCTGCGTGGAGCCCGGGCTTCGCGGAGGCTGCGGCCGGCGTCGGGTGCGCCGGTGTCGCGACGCGCTGGGAGCACGGCCCAGCGGTGCTCCTCGCCGCCGACCGCCTGCTCGCGACGTCGGCGATCCAGCTGTCGGGGAGCCTGGCCGAGCACGTGGAGAGCGCACGCGGTGACGTGCACTGGCCCCCCGACACGCCCCTGTCGACCCTGCCCGTCGATGTCGTCGCGCACCGGGTGCTGCAGCTCGCGGCCGGCCACGCGGCGGCGCTGAGCTCGGAGCCCGAGAACGCCTCGGTGTAGCCGGGGCGACCGAGCCTGCCTCAGGGCAGGAGCAGCCTCAGCGCAGGAACAGCCGGTAGGCCGGGTTGTCGGTCTCGTCCCACGACCGGTAGCCCAGGGTGTCGCGGAAGGTGTCGAACGCCTCGCGGTCACTCGGGGGCACCTGCATGCCGACGAGCACGCGACCGACGTCTGAGCCGTGCCCCCGGTAGTGGAATAGCGAGATGTTCCATGCCGGCGCCATCGCCTCGAGGAACTGCACGAGCGCACCGGGCCGCTCGGGGAACTCGTAGCGGTGGAGCACCTCGTCGTGGGCAAGGGTCGTGCGGCCACCCACGAGGTGGCGCAGGTGCAGCTTGGCGAGCTCGTCGTCGGTGAGGTCGAGGGCAGGCAGACCGGCGTCCTCGAACCCCCGCGCGAGCCGGCGGGCCTCCTCGCGACCGTGGACCTGCAACCCCACGAAGACGTGGGCGGTGTCGCTGTCGTCGATGCGGTAGTTGAACTCGGTGACCTCACGGCCCGGGCCGATGACGCCGAGCAGCCTGCGGAAGCTGCCCCGCTGCTCCGGGATGGTCACCGCGAACACGGCCTCGCGCTGTTCGCCGATCTCGGCCCGTTCGGCGACGAAGCGCAAGCGGTCGAAGTCCATGTTGGCGCCACAGGCCACCGCGACGTAGGTGCCGCCCTCGGCTCCCGGACGCACGGCATACTCCTTGAGCCCTGCGACGGCGAGGGCACCTGCCGGCTCGAGGATGGCCCGAGTGTCGGTGAAGACGTCCTTGATCGCCGCGCACACGGCATCCGTGTCGACCCGGATCATCTCGTCGACCAAGGCGCTCGCAACCCGGAAGGTCTCCTCACCGACGAGCCGGACCGCGGTGCCGTCCGAGAACAGCCCCACGTGCTCGAGCTCGACCCGGTGCCCGGCCTCCAGTGAGCGGGCCATGGCGTCGGAGTCGTCGGTCTGCACCCCGATGACCTTGACGTCGGGGCGCAGTGCCTTGACGTAGGCCGCGATGCCGGAGATGAGCCCACCACCGCCGACGGCGACGAACACGGCATCCAGGGGGCCGGTGACCTGGCGCAGGATCTCCATGCCGATGGTGCCCTGCCCGGCGATGACCTCCGGGTCGTCGAAGGGGTGCACCATCGTCAGGCCGCGCTCGTGGGCGAGGGCTGCGGCGTGGGCACCGGCGTCGGAGTAGGAGTCGCCGTGCAGGACGACCTCGACACCGGCGGCGCGCACGGCGTCCACCTTGAGCTGTGGTGTGGTCGTCGGCATGACGATGACGGCGTGGCAGCCGAGCACGGATGCCGCGCGGGCGACCCCCTGCGCGTGGTTGCCGGCGGACGCCGCGATGACCCCGGCGGCGCGGGCCTGTGGGCTGAGCTTCGCCATCGTGTTGTAGGCGCCACGGATCTTGAACGAGAACACCGACTGGAGGTCCTCGCGCTTGAGCAGCACCGTGCTGCCGAGGCGGGCGCTGATGCCGGGTGCGGCATCGAGCGGGGTCTCGTCGACGACGTCGTAGACGCGCGAGGTGAGGATCCGCTTGAGGTATGCCGTGGCCTCGGCGTCGGTCAGGGGTCGGGTGTGCGGCACGGCGCAAGGGTAGCCGCGGCGCCCGGTTCCGGGACGGCCCGACCATGGTGGACGGATGCCGTCCGCCTCACCCCGCGAGGTGGGCCCAGCGCTGTTCCAGCGCCGACCACGGCCCGACCTCGGCCACCCGGCCGTCGACGAGCACGACGACCCGGTCGGCCCGGCCGAGCGCGGCCCGCTTCGACGTGGCCCCGATGACGGTGGTGCCACGGGCGCGCAGGGCAGACCACAGGTCGATCTCGGTGGTGGCGTCCAGGGCGCTCGACACGTCATCGGCCAGCAACACCTCGGCCTCGGTGGCCAGCGCCCGGGCCAGTGCCAGCCGCTGGACCTGACCCCCGGACAACCGCACGCCGCGGTGACCGACGAGCGCGTCGTGCCCCCCGGCATCCTCGACGTCCTCGCGCAGCCGGGCGTCGGCGATGGCCCGATCGAGGGCGCGGCCGTGACCGAGCACGACGTTGTCGGCGAACGAGCCTGACAACACCCTCGGCACCTGCGAGACGTACGACACCTGGCCCGGTCGCAGGAAGACCTGGGCGTCGTCGACCTCGACCCCGTTCCACGTGATCGAGCCGGTGTGGTGGATCAGGCCGGCGAGAGCCCGCAGCAGGCTCGACTTGCCCGACCCGACCTGCCCGAGGAGCAGCACGAGTTCGCCGGCGTGCACCGTGAGGTCGACCCCCTCGACGCCGCGGGTGCCGTCGTCGTGGATGGCGCCGACGTCACGCAGCTCGAGCTCGCGCAGCGGGACGTGCTGCGGGGTGGGCGCCGCGGGTGCGGTGCCCTCGACGAGGTCGATGCCCGGGGGGAGTGCGACGAGGTCGACGCCCCCGGCGAGGGCGCTCGTCGCCTTCTGCCAGGAGCGGGTGCCCGGCGCCTCCGTGACGACGGCCCCGGCGACCCGGCCGAACCAGTCGAACCCGTTGACGGCACCCGACACGAGGATCGCCGTGGCCAGGCTCCAGCGGCCGGAGGCGAACGCCGCCCAGGCAGCGACCACCCCGATCTGCACCATGATCACGGGCACGCCGTCGAGGATGGCCTGCACCCGGTGCTCGAAGACGGCCGCGTCGACCCGGCCGCTGTCGACCCGCCGCAGGTGGCTGCGGGCAGCGGGGGTGGCCGAGGCCAGCTTGATGGTCCGCGCGGATTCGAGCACCGACACCAGCGACCGGCCGAACGTGGCTCGCGCCGCCGAGGACTCGGTGGCCGAGCGCCCCGCGATGGGCCGCCCGACTGCCGAGGCGAGGGCCGAACCGACGAGCACCCCCAGCAGCACACCTCCGGCCAGGGCACTTCCACCGAGGATGGCGGTGACGGCGACGACGGCGAGCCCGTTGAGGAAGTCGACCCAGCGGTCGGCGTAGAGGGCATAGCGGTCGGCGTCCATCGCGCGCGCGACGACCTCACCGGCAGGGGTGCTCTCGAGCCGGTGCTGACGCGTCTGCCCGATCAGGATCGACATGCGCACCCGCAGCAGCACCTCGACCCACCAGCGCGGGTAGCGCCGGATGGCCGCGGTCAACAGCAGCGGTGACGCGACGATGAACACCGTGGCCAGGGCGAGGAGCACGACGGTGCGGGTGTCCCAGCCCGCGCCGTCGGCCAGGTGCTCGACGACCAGGCCCCAGACGAGGCCGGTAGCGGCACCGAAGGCCCCACCGAGCGCGGAGATGAAGAACAGCATCGCGGGCCAGATTCCCCATCGGGGACGCACGAGCAGGGCGGTGACCACGCCGCGCGCCAACGACGGTCCGTGGCCCGGGTCGGGGGCCTCTGGCGGTGGGCCGGTGCGGCGTGCGCCACCGACGGTGGCTTCCGCGGCGAGGTCGTCGGCAGGGTGCCGTGGCGCAGCGCCCGGGGCCAGCGTCGCCTCAGGCGCCGGCTCGGCCCCTGCATCGAGGAGCTGTCGGAACGGGCCGTAGGTGTCGGCCAGCACGGCGCGCGGGCCCTGCTGGACGACCCGACCGTGGTCGAGCACCGCGACGAGGTCAGCCCGGGCCGTCGTGGTGAGCCGATGCGCCACGAGGATGCCGGTGCGGCCGGTGAGCAGGCGGTCTGACGCCATCACGACGAGGCTCTCGGTCACCGGATCCATCCGGGCGGTCGCCTCGTCGAGCACGACGACGGCCACGTCACGCACGAGGAGGCGGGCGAAGGCCACGAGCTGCTCCTCGCCCGCCGAGAGCGGGGTTCCCCCGGGCCCGAGGGTGGTCTCTAGGCCGTCGGGCAGTCCGTCGACCCAGTCGTCGAGGCCGAGTTCGGTGACGGCTGCTCGCACCGTCGAGGTGGGCACGTCGGCGAAGAGGGCGATGTTCTCCGCGAGGGTCCCGGCGAGGATGTCGGTGCGCTGGGTGACCACGCCGACGGCAGAACGCAGCGCGTGGAGGTCCAGGTCGCACACGTCGATGCCACCGAGGAAGACCGCCCCCCGTGGCGGGTCGGTGGCGCGCGACAGCAGGGCGGCCAACGTGGACTTGCCCGACCCGGATCGTCCGACGAGGGCGCACGTCCGGCCCGCAGGGATGTCGAGGCTGACGCCGTCCAGGGCGAAGTCCCCCTCGGCATAGGAGAAGTGCAGGTCACGGAACTCGACCCCGACGCTTCCGGCAGGGACGGGCCGCCCACCCTCGGGCTCGGGTGGCGACTCGAGCAGCTGCCGCAGGCGCGTGATGGCCCCGATGCCCGTCTGCAGCTCGGGCAGGTGGCGGGCCATCTGGTCGATCTGCCCGACGAAGGTGCTCGTGACGAGGAACAGGGTGACCAGGCGGGCCACCGACAGGTCGTCGCTGATGACCAG
>Ga0116178_10004636_pt1 | contig 10065 bp, 7 predicted proteins | sample AD_STIC12_MetaG_FD_89880 | JGI IMG/M metagenome (GOLD analysis project Ga0116178, IMG submission 89880) | Active sludge microbial communities of municipal wastewater-treating anaerobic digesters from USA - AD_STIC12_MetaG | ecosystem: Engineered > Bioreactor > Anaerobic > Digestate | place: USA...
GCTTTCAAGCAAATCCAAGGCAGCCTTTCGGATAAGTTCAGGATGGGTCCAGGGTACGAAGTGATCCATGCCTTCAATCAACTCAACTTGCACCGATGCATTCACCATCATTCGTTTGGCGAACTCAGCATTCTTTGGATCAACGAGTGAATCTTTATCTCCTTGAATAACGATTGTTGGTGCATAAATACTTTTCCAAAGTTGCATCAGTTCTTCCAACTCGGGTTTGAGTTTATAGATTTCATCGTTGGAGGCCCGGATTGAGCGAGGCAAAAGCCATTTCAAAAAGGGAGTAGCCAAAGGAGCTCTAAACCATTCGTTTGGTTCCAGGTTGGGATCAATGGAAGGAGCCACCATGATAAGACCATCGACCAGCTCCGGATAATCGATCGCCATGCGCGCAATTAATGGGCCACCCAGCGAATGACCAACAAGAATAATGGGTCGGTTATTTTTATGCTCTTCTAAAATGGGTTTCAGAAGGTTGGCTTGTTTTTTTAGCGATGGTTCGGCATACCCAAAATCAGAAGCTCCAAAGCCAGGTCGGTCTACTGTAATTAATTGCGCTCTTTTCAGAAGCGCACTGTCGCCCATAAAATCAATAAAGGCGCTGAGCGACCCTGGCGATCCATGTACGAAAAGAATCAACGGTTTATTGTCATCTCCTGCTACGAGGTAGTTCAATGTGCGTTTGCCCATGGCATATTGCTTAAGCATGCCCTTCGTTTCTTTATCTTTAAAATAGGTTTCAATTTCCGATTTGCTCATCCGAAACTGCAGACAAGAATCCATCAAGAGTATAAATGCAAAAATGACTATTGGTGTCAATAGCCATTTCCCTATTTTTCGATTCAATCGCATGCGCGTTATTGAATTTTTAAAATACGCTTGTATTCCGGTTGATTGTGAAGTACCTCGATGGCTGCTTTAACTTCCTGATCGTATTTGAAACCCGTTTCGACCGAGCCTCTTTCAAAATAATAACGTGACACAATTTCCTTTTCCAGTAATTGTTTGATCTGATCCTTATAATGGATCAAATCATTCTTGCGGGTCTCGGCAAGCCGGGTTTTAATTTGGTCTAATTGAGACTTCAAGTCTTCGTAAAATTTTTCTCTTTTAGCTTCTTCCGTAAGTTCAACGAGTTCTGTTTCTATGGGCGACTCAAACGTATAGCTTTTGGTTTTCATCCAACTGACAAAATCCTGATATTCCTGATCGGTCAATGAAAAATTCTTTGCCTCCGTTAGCGTAGGGTGATTAAATGCATAGAGCGTAGCGTAATCAAAAACAAAACCTTTACCATAAATCACCTGAGTGATAGTAGCGGCTTCCTGGGCTTCTACTTTTACATCCGGATCAATACCACCACCATCATATACTTTACGGCCCCGGGTAGTACGAAATTCTTTTTTTAGTGAATCCGGAATAGAGGCCACGCTTCCATCTTCTCTGCGATGCGTATAATCTAACACTTGAATACAACGTCCAGTAGGTGTGTAGTATTTAGCAGTAGTTATTTTTACCTGCGAATTATAAGACAAGGGTCTTCCCACCTGCACCAATCCTTTACCATACGATCGCTCACCAAGGACAATAGCCCTATCATAATCCTGTAAGGTACCGGCCACAATTTCTGAGGCGGATGCACTACCTCGATTAATAATAACCGCAACGGGAATATCCAGATCTACCGGGGCGTTTAAGGTTTCATACGTAATGTTACTGTCTTCCAGTTTTCCTTTTGTATCCACTACTTTTTTTCCTTTCGGGATAAACAGATTACAGATGTTCACCGCTTCAAGCAACAACCCACCTGGATTGCCTCTTAAATCAAGGATAAGATATTTAGCCCCTTTTTCTTTCAGTGTAACTAATGCATTTTTTACTTCTTTGCCAGCCTCGGGGGTAAACTCAGTAAGTTGTACATAGCCAGTGTTATCAGAAATCATCCCGAAATAGGGAACGTTGCTGATCTTAATTTTTTCCCGTTTAAATTCTATGTCGATAGGATTGGGTTGTCCCATTCGCCTAACAGTAAGTTTTACATTGGTGCCCACCTGGCCACGCATAAGGTGATTTGCTTCCTCCACGGAAAGTCGAGCCAGTTCAATGCCATCCATTTTTAGTACCTCATCTCCAATCTTCAATCCGTTTTTGAAGGCCGGATAATTTTCGTACACCATGGTAACAACAGTGCGATTGTTGATTTGCCGGGTAACCGCCCCAATGCCTCCATACTGGCCGGTGTTGAGTGTGCGGTAGTCTTCCACCTCATCCTCTGAAATAAAGTTTGTATACGGATCAAGTGAATTCAGCATGGCATCAATGCCGGTACGAATTGTTTTGTTAGGATTTATTTCATCCACATATAGGGCATTCACTTCTTTAAAAAGTGAGGCAAAAATGTCAAGGTTTTTAGCGATTTCGAAGTAGCGCTCGGCAGGAGGAGTAAACGAGATAAGGCCAACACAAATCAACACAAAGGAAATCAGTACTATTTTTCGTTTTCTCATAATGAAAGTATAAAAAAGACTATCGTAAAGATAGATAAACGGATAATATGCGTTAAAGGTGCTCCGTTAAAATACATTTTTTTAATTATATTCGTTTACCAAAAACTAATTCCCCTAATATGTTAAAAATCAAAAGTGCATTAGGCATAGCTGGTTTCGTTTTATTGCTTATTTCCTGTACTGAGAATAAGTATGAAACCAAAACGGCTACCAGCGATGGGTATACTTACGAGTATGTAACCAATGATCCGTTAAAAGTAAGGATTTACACCTTAAAAAATGGCCTTAAAGTATATCTCAGTCAATATCAGGCCGAACCACGCATTCAAACTCAAATTGCCGTAAAGGCAGGAGGAAAGAATGATCCGGCAGAGACTACTGGGCTGGCGCATTACCTGGAACACATTATGTTCAAAGGATCTTCTGACTTCGGTACACTTGATTGGCAAAAGGAGAATGTATTCCTGGATAGCATTGAACATATGTTCGAGCATTATCGCACCCTTACTGATTCAATTGAAAGGAAAAATTACTATAAGTTAATTGATCAGGTATCGAATGAGGCTTCAAAACTAGCCATCGCGAATGAGTATGATAAGATGGTTTCTGAAATTGGCGCACGCGGCACTAATGCTTACACAACCGAAGATAGAACAGTATACATTAATGATATTTCGGCCAATCAGATTGAAAGCTGGGTTAGGCTGGAGGCTAATCGATTTAAAATTATTGTTCCCCGGTTATTTCATACCGAATTGGAAACGGTTTACGAAGAAAAAAACCGAAGTCTTGATAATGACTACTGGAAGACCTATGAAGCTATGTATTCTTCAGTCTTTAAAAAACATCCGTATGGTACACAAACTGTAATCGGTACGATCGATCATCTGAAGAATCCATCTATAACAAATATCAAAACCTACTTTAATACCTACTATCGTCCTAATAACGTGGCTATTTGCATGAGTGGGGACATCGATTATGACAAGACAATTGCCCTTATTGATAACTATTTTGGTGATTGGCAAATCAATGAGCAATTACCAGTCTGGAATAAAGTGGAGGAGGAGCCAATTGAGTCCCCACGAATTACCGAAGTATTTGGTCCAGATGCCGAATGGGTTAATCTGGGTTTCCGATTCAATGGTGCCAGTAGTGAAGATGCTGGTCTTTTACGGTTAACCGATATGATTCTATCTAACTCACAGGCGGGATTGATTGACTTAAATCTTAAACAACAGCAAAAGGTGCTGGAGCCCTATAGCTTCGTCAACAGTATGAATGATTTTACCATTCACACATTTTCAGCCAAACCACGCGAAGGCCAAACGTTGGAGCAGGTTACCGATTTATTACTTAGCCAGATTGACTTGTTAAAGAAGGGCGAATTTGAGGATTGGCTTGTGGATGCGGTGATCAATGATTTGAAAAAAAATAAAATCCAACAGTCAGAGCAAAACTGGTCACGTTCAGATGACTTAGTAATGGCATTTACCAACAACATGACCTGGAAGGATTATGTTTCTGGTGTTGAGTCGTTGAAAAAATACACCAAGGCCGATATTGTAAAATTTGCCAATGAGCATTATGGCAATAATTATGCAGTAATCTATAAACGAAACGGCAAAGATCCGAACGCGAAAAAGGTAACTAAACCTGAGATTACACGAGTATCCTTAAACAAAGAGTCCAAGTCTGCATTTCATGAAGAACTACTTAAGATTAAGCCAGAAAAGTTAACTCCTGTATTTGTAGATTATGACAAGGATATACAGAAAATTTCAATGAATAAGGGAGTGCAGGTGTTGTATACTCCCAATCAGGAAAATGAATTGTTCACACTTTACTACTTGTCCGATGTTGGCACAAACCATGATCCTACATTGAAGATTGCGATTGAGTATTTGGAATATCTCGGCACTTCTACCATGACAGCTGGTGATTTTAAGAAAGAGCTGTATAAAATAGGATGCAGCTTTGGGGTATTTGCTGCAGAAGACCAGACTTATATTTATTTGAATGGCTTGAGCGAAAATATGGATAAGGCTATTCAACTATTTGAACAATTATTGGCTGATCCCAAGCCGGATGATGAAGCCTTAAAGAACATGGTGGATGGTATATTTAAAAAGCGTGATGATATTAAGAAAGATAAGTTTGCGATTTTGTATGAGGGTCTGATTAATTATGGGTTGTATGGTCCTGAATCACCCTTTACTAACGTGCTTTCCAACAAACAACTAAGGGAGCTAAAGTCAGAGACATTAACGGATTTGATTAAGGACTTCACAAAAACTGAGCATAAGGTACTTTACTACGGCCCTAAGAAAGGCGAAGAGCTTGTAGCCTCTCTTAATCAATATCATAAGTTACCTGAACAACTAAAGCCTGCTCCACCACCCATGGATTTTCAATTGAAGGATGTGAATGAACAAAATGCTTTCTGGGCAGATTATGATATGGTACAAGCGGAAATTATTTTCCTCACCAAAGGCCCGGCTTTCGATAAAGAAAGGATTCCGATTAGTAGGATATTTAATGAGTATTTCGATGGGAATATGAGTTCTCCTATTTTTCAGGAATTGCGTGAAGCACAGTGTTTAGCCTATTCTGCCTTTGCTTACTATGGCACAGCGGATAAGCCAACTGGAAACGATTTCTTTTATGGATATGTAGGAACACAAGCCGATAAGCAAGTAGAAGCTATGAAGGGATTGAGCGCGCTTATTCGGAATTTTCCGCGCACTGAAAGTGGTTTTGAGGTTGCTAAAAGTGGTATTATGAATCGGATTGAAAGTGCCCGAATTACAAAGACAGGAATATTATTTAATTACCTCGATGCTCAACGTAAAGGAATTGATCACGATGTTCGTAAAGATGTGTATGAACAAGCTCAGCAACTTACGCTGGATGATATTCAGAAGTTTCATGAGCAATATCTTAGTGGTGCAAAGTATAATGTGGTAGTTCTTGGCAAAGAAGGGAAATTGAATCTTAAGGATTTGCAGAATTATGGAAAAGTTAAAGAGTTAACCCTGGATGAATTATTTGGTTATGAAAAGCCGGTAAAAATAAATACAGAAAGTCCGAACCAGTAATATTCAAAACCAAGGAAGGTGTCGTTCGTAATGGGCGACACTTTTTTTATGCCCAAGCTTTTCTTAAAAAGCGCAGCCAGTTGCCATGCATCACATGGTCGATGTCTTTGTCGTTAAATCCACGTTGTGACAGGAGGGTGGATACTTTTTGCAAGTCGGCTATGGTTTCAATATCATAAGGGCTCTGTTCTTTGCCAAAGGCACCATCGAGGTCTGAGCCGATGCCGATGTGCAAAGCGTTGCCCGCTAACTGGCAGATGTGATCGTAATGATCAATCAGTCGGTTGAGGGTACAATTCATTTCTTTTGGTGTTGATTTGCCACGTACCCAATTGGGTACCAACATCCACGCATCCAATACCCCACCAATCACTGCACCACGCTTAATAAGTTCTTTGATCTGATCATCACTGAACTGCCGGTTATGATTGACGAGCACCCGGCAATTATTATGACTTGCCCAGACCGGGCCATTGAAATTATCCAGTGCCTCCCAAAAGCTATCATCACACAAATGGGTAGCATCCAGAATAATGTTTAGCCTTTCCATTTCCTTCAGTAACTCTTTTCCCTTTGCTCTCAGACCACCGGTTGCATCCGTACCCATCGCATACCTGCCAGGTCCGTAATGAGCAGGGCCTAGTGCCCTTAATCCATACCAATAGGCCTTTTCAAGATGTTCGATGGTTACAATCGAATCGGCTCCTTCAAGACTAAGTATGTATCCTATTGCTTTATTTGACGATTCAGTTTCCCAATTCTTTAAATGTTTTTCTAGCGATTTAAGATCGGTAATGGAAGTTAGCTCGCCAGCAGATTCCATTTCCTTATACCAGGCATGTTGCGCTTGTGTTTGAGCCCACGCTTGTTCGGGCGAGTGCCAGCCCGGAAGCGGATTATTGGGGGCTACATAGCGGGCAATTTGAGTAGCAACTACTAATCCTATATTTCCTTTTCGCAATTCTTCGAAGTTGACAACCCCTTTACCACGATCGGGCTTATCGGTCAGACCTTGCTCGCGGTTACGAATTTCAGAAATGGATTTACGCAGGTCACGGTTCCATTCCATGGCATTCATGCTTAAATCCAGGTGTGCATCTACGATAAACCTGGCCATGTCAAATAGTAATTTTTCTTTTGCGGGCAATTACATTCCAATTACCTATCACCTTATGATTTTCAACTACAGCCAATGTTTCGTGTAAGGCAACGGTTGGGCATATATGAAAGGGAACGCCATACAAAACATCGCCCACTTTATAGGTGTTGCCTTTCTCTGCTTTTAAGATAAGGTGCTCTTCACTATGTCCGCTTGGTTGTAACTCTGGTGCATTTAGAAAGTAAACCCGGTTATTCAGTGGATTTTCAGATGCCACTGCTTTGTGCCCTAAGTCAATGCAAATGGTTTCGGCATCAGGTTTGGAAATAATGCGGGTAACCAGAATGGCCGCGAACACAAATGGCTGTTCACTAAATAATTTATGATAGCCGTAATCCCAGAAGATAAACGTACCAGGACTGCATTCTACATTTGGTCTTTTGCCATGAATGGAGATTGTGGTGTTACCACTTGTTACGATGATAGACAAGACTCCGGTTTGTTTTAGAATTTCCTGTTGCAATTTCTCTACCCGTGCAAATCCTTCATCGCAGCCTTTTGTGCGAATGGCTAAATCTGCATCGCGATGATGCCCGTCATAGGCATGTAGCCCCACCGGTGTAATACCAGGCAGGGATTTACAATACAAAAAAAGTGGCAGAGCCTTTTCCGGAACAATACCCGTGCGACTCATACCAACATTCAGATCAAGAAAAATTTTGATCGTTACCCCTTGGTTCAATGCTGTGGCGGATAGCTCTGCAGCAGTGGCTTCGTTATCAATCAGACATGAAAATTGAGTCGCCTGATATTTTTTTATCAGATGACTTAGTCGCACCCCTCTTGGCCCCACTGGTTGATAAGCAAGAAGCACATCAGGAGCACCAATCATGGCAAGCATCTCGGCTTCGGCAATGGTAGCGCATTTAAATTTTTTGATACCAGCATCCATCATCAGCTTGCATACTTCTGCACATTTGTTGGTCTTCACATGAGGGCGCAACCGGGTAACATCCGGAACGAATTGCTTTAGGATTTTTATATTCTCTTTAACGCGATCCGGAAACACTACCAGCGCGGGAGAATCTAATTCATTTACATTTTTTATTTCGTACCAGTTGTTCATGTTTCAATTGCTAAAAGTTGACAAGGTACAGTTGACAATGGACAATAGCTGTTGTCAATTGTTCGATTGTCAACTGTCAATTATGTAAGTTCAAACATCGCTTCAATCTCTACGGGAATATTATCTGGCAACGAACCCATGCCCACCGCACTTCGTACACCTACACCATTATCAGGTCCCCAGACTTTTGCAAATAATTCACTACATCCGTTAATTACAAATGGATGACGTTCAAACTCCGGCACAGCATTCACCATACCTAAAACTTTAATTACCCGTTTGATTTTGTTTAAACTTCCGAGGTTTGCTTTTAAGGTGGCGAGAATTGCCAGGCCCACTTGTTGGGCGGCCAGCTTGGCTTCTTCCGCACCCATATCTACACCAACTTTGCCGATGATTAAACTCCGGTCTTCTTTTACGGTACCATGCCCGGAAACGTAGACAAACTTATCTACCTGAAGAAATGGTTTATAAACTCCTAATGGAGTAGGAGGTGGTGGCAGGGTAAGGTTTAATTGGGCAAACCGTTGATCGGGGGTAAGTGTATCCATAATTAATGAGCTAAATTTTGGGTAAGGTCTTAAGATTTTACCTAGCGACAAAATTTAAAAATCCTGCAAGACATAAGAATAGGTATTTGATGTACAATCAAGGATTAACAATGATATTTGCGCCAGAATTTGAATATGGAAGTAAGAGACAGGCAGCGATTTTTCTTAAACGTATATTTTTTTCTATCGGGGATCTGCTTTTCAACGTGGACTTCACGTATTCCCACCATTAAAACATTCTTTGATTTTAATGATGCTGAGCTTGGCACTGTTTTGCTATTTATGCCAATCAGTTCGCTCGTGGGCTTGCCCCTTTCAGGTTGGCTGGTATCACGGTTTGATAGTCGCCAGCCAATGACGGTCGGACTCGTATTTTTAGCGATATCCCTTGCATTTATCGGATGGGCACCTACCACTTTTCTTTTAATTTGTAGTGTCTCTTTATTCGCATTTAGCATGCGCATAATGAACATTGCTGTCAATACGCAGTCTCTTACACTGCAGAAAAAATTTGAACGCAAAATAAACGGTACATTTCATGGCTTGTGGAGTACGGGTGGCATTGTTGGGGTTGGTATCTCTACGGTCTTTGTTGGATTTCACGTGCCAATGGGAATTCATCTCTCCATAGTTGCCATTCTGGCAATTGCCACAGCTTTGTATTCGTACCAGCATTTATTGAAGCAGGATAAAGCAACAACCGGTAACAAGCTCATCATATCAAAACCAGATCCCTACATAGTTTATCTCGGTCTCTTGGTATTCTTTGCGGCAATCTGCGAGGGTGGTATGTTCGACTGGAGTGGAGTTTATTTTAAAGAGGTTGTGCACGAGGATCTGTTTACATTGGGCTACCTTATTTTTATGATCTGCATGGCAGTTTCGCGTTTCGCATCAGATAGTTTTATGGATCAATTTGGAATGCCAAAAACGTATATTATTAGTGCGACTTTAATTATGGCCGGTATTGCAGTGGCCGTAGTCTTCCCGTATTTCTGGCCTTCCATGATTGGGTTTTGTCTTGTTGGGCTGGGAACTGCTGCCATTGTTCCCATGACCTTTTTGCTTGCAGGCTCCTCAAAAAAATATTCAGCAGGTGTTACTATATCCATCATTGCAACGTACAGTATTGTAGGAATGCTCATTGGTCCACCCATGATTGGTTATGTGGCGCATGCATTGAGTCTTAGAATCGCTTTTGTAATTTTTGGCTTAGCGGGTCTTATGCTGATCCCGATTTCACACTTATTTTTCAGGTACCAGAAACTACAGGAATAGGTTTCTGAAATTCTTGTTTCTGCATATACACTAACTGGTTCCTAAGGTAAAGCGCGTTTACAAGAAAGTGTTAATCAACATCACTCCCGCAAGGCCGCAAACGGCAACAATTGTTTCCATCAATAACCATGACAGGATGGTATTTCAATGGCAATTCCGGCATACTATTCTTTTCTCACTTCAACATAGAAATTGTTCTTATCCACGTTGAAGTCTTTGACTTTCATGTCCTTTAATTTAAGCTCCTTCCAATCCTTTGTAGGATAGATAAAGGTATAAACATCTTTGGCGGTAGTAACTTTCACGGGCATTCGAAATGCTTCTGCCTCTGCATTCCATTTATATTTCACATACGTTATCGTTCCTTCTCTTTTCAATTTTAATTGCAATTCGGGGA
>Ga0116178_10004643_pt1 | contig 10060 bp, 10 predicted proteins | sample AD_STIC12_MetaG_FD_89880 | JGI IMG/M metagenome (GOLD analysis project Ga0116178, IMG submission 89880) | Active sludge microbial communities of municipal wastewater-treating anaerobic digesters from USA - AD_STIC12_MetaG | ecosystem: Engineered > Bioreactor > Anaerobic > Digestate | place: USA...
ACCGGCCCCGGATCAGCCATATCAACATAAGCCGAATCAAGCCCGGTCTGCCCCGCTTCAGCCGAGACGGAAAGGTCTGTAGCAGAAAAAACCGCCACAAAAACAGCACAAAACAAACTCAAAAAAACCGTAATTTTTTTTAAAATAAATTTACTAAAAATGCTCATATTATTTATATACACTCAGAGTATCTTGAAATATAAAAATATGAGCAAATGTTTTAATCTGTTTCAAGTTGCAAAACAACGGAAAGGATTTCTAACTAGTTAACAGTCAAAGTCAAATCCAATGTATAGGTACCACCAGCCTGGGATTCCGGAATTAATTGGGTGAAAGTAACATCAGTAAGCCCCCATCCACCTGGAGAATCAGCTGTGTTAGCACCAGACATAAGAGTAATATTTTCATTAACAGCAGAGAAACTAGCTGTAGAACCAACTGTAATACCTGTAGTGGTACTATCAAACATTCCAGCAAGAGTCGCGTCGGTAAGATCTATAGTCAAGCGTCCCCCATCTCCGTCAACATCAACATCTTCACCGGTATCAGCATCATTGAAGTCCATATGAGAACCGTTTGCGGTAGCCCAAAGAGCGGTACTACCATCACTTGGAGCCAAATAAAGGTCCCATTCTTCAGCAACGTCATTGCTATTCAAAACAGTGAAATATCCATCAGTTGAAGCCAAAACGGCATCTGAAGTCTGAGTTTCACCAATAGTGAAAGAAACAGGCTCAGAAGTTAAAGTCAAAGACTCTAAATTTGTACCAGTATTGTCTGTAATAGATACTGAAAGTCCTCCATCAATCGTATAACTAAGAGTAAATTCAGTAATTGCATACGCGACCAAACTAAAAGAAGACATCAAGAGCATAGAAATCAATGCTCCGGTTAGGAATTTCTTGGATTTGAAGAGTTGAAACATTTTGTTTTTGTTTTAATTTTAAATTAATAAAACATTATAGCATATCCAATAAATAAATCAAGAGTCCAAAGCACTTTAAAACCACAATCTATTCAATCTGTTGACAGAAGTTTTTTATACAAAAAAAACATTACATGATAAAATCTCATCATAATTAACCAAAACACTATGAAAAAACTCGCGACACTTTTGTTTTCAATCATATTTTTGACATCATTCACGGCCTGCCAAAAAGTCGAAGACTGGGAAAAACAAAAGACTCCAGCGGTAGAGGAACAAATAACGGAACAAACAGAAGACGAAACTAAACCCGAAGAAGAAATCTCGACAGAAGAAACAACTCCGTCTACAGAGGAAAATTCAGCGACAGAGGACCCCCAATCAGCATCAGAAATCCAACCTACAGAAGAATCTCAGCCAGTGCAAGAAACAAAAACATTCAACATCACAGCTCGTCAGTTCGAATTCAGTCCAAACACAATTTCTGTAAATGAAGGAGACAAAGTTGTAGTAAATCTCACAAGCGAGGACGTAGCTCACGGATTTGCAATAACAGAATACGCAATTAATGAAACCGCCCCTGCCGGAACGACAAGAATCATCGAATTCACAGCAAACAAAAAAGGCACATTCACATTCCGATGCCCTGTTCCTTGCGGAGAAGGCCACGCGGATATGGTCGGAAATTTGATAGTAAATTAAACAATTCAAATCAATTAACATTCACAATAAGATGAAAGCATTCGATTTTTTCGCGAACTACAAACCTCTGCCTATAAATCCGATACAAATGGCGCAAAACGCTTTTGTAACAGACTCACGCCCTGAAAAAAAAGGCTTGGCACAAGGATTTTTATTAAACGACAAAGCGAGACAAGATTATTTTGATATTCAAGGAAATCCTATCAACACAGTCCCTGGAAAACTTTTTCAAATGGCATCTGTAAAAGAAGCAAAAAGACTTGCATATGAAGCTGATCTGAACGATCCAAACGCAGACATGTATTTAAGTCCAAAAGACCAAGTGGCATCAAAATTGGAACCGCTCGTACAAAAAGTTCTATTTGGAGAAAACTCACAACTCATAGCTGAAAACAGAATAACAACCGTACCATTCCCGGGAATGGCTCCAACTCTCAAAGCGGCAATCACCCTCCTCGCAACCGAACATCCGGAAATCGACACAATAGTATTGGGAACAAACGGCTACGGAGGATACAACGATGTCTTGAAGCCGGTTTTCAAAAACATCGTGAAATACACACACAGTACAAACGAAAACAAATTCAACATCGAAAACCTGCGTGAAACAATAAAAAATCTACCCGATCCACGCAAAGCGGTCCTATTGATCCAAGCCGACGCATACAACTACACAGGCGTAAACCCGACATCCGACCAATGGAAAGAAATCGTCCAACTCATACAAGAAACCGAAATCCTACCTTTAGTCGACAACGCATATCACGGACTTATGAGAGGTCTTGATGAAGACGTAGAAATAGTGAGACTGCTCGCGGAGACAGACTCTCCTTTCATTTGCATAGATTCATATTCAAAAAAAGCAGGTCTCTACGGAAAACGCGTTTCATTTTTACACATAGTCACGGGATCTGCGGAACAATCCACAGTCCTTCGAGCAAATCTCTACGGTCACATGCGCACAAATTTCATAGGCATTCCACCATACTTCAAAATCGTTTATTACCTGTTAAATGACCCAACGCTCTACAAAATCTGGACGGAAAAAGATCTTCCGATAGCACGCGCGATCCTCACGGAAACAAAAGATCAAATGGCAGAATTTATGGGTACAGGTTTTGAATTTATCTCCACAGCAAACACACGAGGAATGTTTAATAAATTGAATATTTCCGCAGAGGGCAACAAAGTTCTCACAGACAAATATGCGATCTTTATCGTAAATGCAAAAGATGAAGAACGCCTCGACTCCTCTGGCAAACCATCTCAATCCCAGCGTATAAACATGGCCGCGATTCCGGTAGACGCAAGACAGTACATCGCACAAGCGTTCCGCGAAGTTTACGAGCAATACAAGACGGATTAAACAGAAATCACGCAGTTATTGTGAGGCAATCATCGTGACCAATCGTCGCGACTAATCATCGTGACCAATTTATCCTGTTAACTACTTCATTCTCCTAACGATTTCAGAAAAAAACTGAGATATTTTCACGTTTTTACTCACAAGTAAAACCAACATGTGATAGAGAAGATCCACACTTTCCTCTATCAATCTTTGTTTGGTCTCTTTTTGACAAGCTTTGATAACCTCCCCAGATTCCTCCCCTATTTTAGCGCAAATTTTATCGTTTCCTTTTTTCAATAATTGAACTGTGTAAGAACCTCTTGGCATCTTTAATTTTCTATCATTTATCAATCCAAAGAGAGTCATAATCGGATCTGAAATTGGGTCAGGAATTGAGACCGTCATTGGGTCGGGAACCGAAACCGTAATTGACTCAGGAACAGAATAGCGACTATTTTTAATTTCACCAAAACAGGAACTACTACCGGTGTGACAAGTTTTTCCAACTTGGTCTACCAACACAAGCAAAGCATCTCCATCACAATCAATTTTCATATCAAGAAATTTTAAAACGTTCCCACTTGTTTCTCCTTTCATCCAAAGTCGATTCTTAGATCTACTAAAAAACCACACATTACCGGTTTCACGAGTCTTTTTTATAGACTCTTTATTCATATATGCAAGCATCAAAACTTCGCCATTTTTATAGCTTTGAATTACAGCAGGCACAAGCCCACGCATTTTATTCCAATTAATTTTACAAATCTTTTTTGTCATATTTTTAAATTTAAAAATTTTTTCACATCAGAAATAGAATATTCACCGCGATGAAAAATCCCCGCAGCCAAAACCGCATCAGCGCCTCCTTCCAAAAATCCATCTTTAAAATCATCGAGACTACCAACCCCTCCTGAGGCTATAACAGGTATATTCACAGCATTCGAAACCTTTTTTAACAATACATTATCAAGTCCGGTTTTAGTCCCATCTTGATCTATAGAAGTTAATAAAATTTCACCGGCACCACGTGTTTCAACTTCTTTTGCCCAATCCAAAACTTCAAGTGAAGCCTCCTCTCTCCCACCGTTTATAAAAACTTTGTAACCATCTCCAATTTTTTTCACATCAATCGCAACAACTATACATTGCGAACCAAAAATCTCAGCAGCCCGAGAAATTAAATCAGGATTTTTTACGGCTGATGTATTAATAGATACTTTGTCGGCACCATTTTTCAGCACATTACGAATATCGGAAACAGATCGAATCCCCCCTCCAACAGTAAAAGGAATAAAAACATTTTCAGATATATTTGCGACCATATCAAAAAGTATGCTTCTCCCCTCGTTTGACGCTGATATATCGAGAAAAACAAGCTCATCCGCGCCCTCATTAGAGTATTTCATCCCAAGCGCAACAGGATCTCCAACATCTGCCAAATCAACGAAATTAACTCCTTTTACAACCCTGCCATTCTTCACATCCATACAAGGAATGATTCTTTTGGCCAAAAAAGATTTTTTTGAAATATTTTTTAAAATATCTTTCAAAAACAATTTATTCTCATACAAAGATTTCCCCAAAACAGCACCATATATAAAAGAATTCTGAAGAGATTTCAGGCTTTCAATACTTGAAATTCCCCCACCGGCGAAGACTTTTAAACCAAGGCTAGTAAGATTCTTAAAAATAGAAATATCCGGAGTTTTCAGCATCCCATCACATTCAACATCTGTAGAAAGAACGAATTCAACACCTATCCCAACCATCTGCTTAGCAAATTCAACATAATCAACAGCGATCGTTTCAGTCCAACCATTTACAGCTGCTTTCCCATCTTTCACATCCACTCCAACGATAATTTTATCGCTACCAAATTTCTCTAAAACACGCTTCAGGAAAGCAAAATCATTCAAAGCCTTGGTTCCCAAAATAACTCGTCTAACTCCCACTTCAAAATATCTATCCAAATCATCTTCACTTCGCACACCTCCACCAACCTGAACAGGGATATCCAGACTCCTCACAATCTCCGAAATTTTTGCAAAATTTACAGGGCGGCCGGAAAAAGCCCCATCTAAATCTATAATATTCAAAATCTCAGCTCCTTGCGATTGAAAATTCAAAGCAATAGACAAAGGATTGTCGGAATAAACTTTTTTCTTCGAATATAAGCCTTGCGAAAGCCTCACGCATTTACCTCCTATGATATCTATTGCAGGAACTATTAACATTTTAAACAAAAATTATTAAGTAATTTAAGACCAACCTCCCCAGATTTTTCAGGGTGAAATTGCGTGGCAAAAAAATTCTCTTTTCGAACCACGGAAGCAAAATCAATGCCATAAGAAGTCTTTGCAATCACAAAATCTTCAGAGGTTTGCAGATAATAAGAATTCACAAAATAAAAAAATTCACCACTTTGAATCCCATCAAATAAAGAATCGTTTTTCTTTAAAAAAACTTTATTCCAACCAATTTGAGGGACCTTCAATTCACGATCAACAAAATCAAATCTCCTTACAACCCCGGGAATAACTGACAAACAATCCACTCCACCCTCCTCTGAAAAATCAGAAAAAAGTTGGAGCCCGAGACATATACCGAGAATGGGCTTTTTAAAAGATTTAAGAGGCTCAACAAAACCATTTTCTTGAAGTTGGGTCATAGCGCTTTTTGCCGCGCCCACTCCCGGTAAAATCAATTTATCATAGATATTCAGAGAGCCAGGATTCGACAAAACATCACATTCGATGCCAATTTTTTTCAGGGCGTTCGCAACGCTTTTGATATTCCCCGCATTGTAATTAATTATTCCTATTTTCATATAATTCCTTTAGTTGACGGTATGTCATTTATCCTTGAATCATCTTCACAGGCCATCCTCAAAGCTCTTCCAAAAGCCTTGAAAATAGCTTCTGCTTTGTGGTGATCATTTCGTCCATATTTAACATTTATATGTATCGATGCTTTTAAATTTTCGGCCAAAGCTATAAAGAAATCTTCAATCAATTCGGTGGGCATATCGCCAATCATTTCTCTCGAATACTGACAATTAAATACAACACATCTCCTGCCTCCGAGATCGATGGCCACTTCAGCCAAACTTTCATCCATCGGTACGACAAAGCCATATCGTTTTACCCCTATTCTTTTACCCAAAGCCTTATTAATAACTTCTCCGATCACAATCCCGACATCTTCAACGGTGTGGTGCTCATCTACTTTCAGGTCTCCATTTACATTTACTTTCAAATCAATCAAAGATTGCTTGGAAAAAGTTTCCAACATGTGATCAAAAAAACCTATTCCGGTATTTATTGAATACTTTCCTACTCCGTCCAAATTAACAGATACAAAAACATCTGTTTCATTTGTTTTTCTTTTTAATTCAGCACTACGTTTCATATTTAAATTTGTTATTTTTAATTCTTATAAATTTCACACCCAAATTACGAGCAAACACTTCATCGGAATCACGATCGCCTATCATTACAGAATTTTTTAAATCAACTTTTACGTCTTTCAAATACCGATCAAGCATTCCAATTTTCGGCTTTCTGCAAGCGCAATTATCGGATTCAAAATGCGGACAAATAAAAACCGCATCGAATTCAACCCCCTCTTTTTTTAAAGTAGAAATCAATTTATTTTGCACCTTGTTAAAAACTTTCTTCGGAAAATATTGTGTACCCAAACCATCTTGATTCGTCACCATCACAAATCTAAAACCTTGCTCCTTCATCTTTTTCAAAGCCTTTATAGCGCCGGGAATAATTTGAAAATCCTTAACGATTCCGCCGCCTCTAGACTCAAAAATCAAAGTCCCATCTCTATCAATAAAAGCACATTTCACAGCCCGACTCAAAACATCCTTATAAGTCGATATAAACTTCAACATTTGGTTTTTTGTACCAACAGTAAGACGAATCTTATCTCCACGCATTCTCAATCTAACTCCCCTCTCATTTAATTTATTAAAAACATAGCTAGAATTTTGAAATTTAGCAGGTTTGAAAAGAATAAAATTCGAAAAACTTTTAATATACTCAATCCCATTATCATCAAAAAATTTCTCAACCATCGGCTTTGCGACATTCATTACTTCGTCAACATATTCATACATATAAGAAGAATCTTCCAACGCAGCAATAACAGCACAACAAGCCATCATATTCACATCGTAAGGCCCTCTCACTTTCAACATTTCAGAGATGTTTTCCGATGAAGCCAAAACGTACCCGACACGCAGTGAAGCCAAACCCCAAGCCTTCGAAAAAGTCCTGGAAATAACCAAATTCGGATATTTATTCAACAACGATACCGCAGAAACATCTGAGTATTCAAAATAAGCCTCATCGACATAAACTACCGCATTCACAGCTTTTTTCAAAACCACTTCAATATCATTCAAAGTTAGAACTTCACCGGTCGGATTATTTGGATTGCATATAACAATCAAACGAACATCCTCATCAAATTCATACACGATTTCATTTCCGTTCAGAGAGGCCCGCTGAGCAAACATCGCAAAAGTTTCACGCGGGATCATGATCTTGTCTCCGGCATCGGTAAAAGTCCGAAAAATCACATCTATCGCCTGATCAGACCCATTTACGGCCATAACTTGAGAGGACTTAACTCCGGCATAATTTGCGATTTTTGTATTTAAATCAGCATATTCGGGATAAGTTTGCACTCTTCCACTTTTCGCAAAATCAATCATAGCATCCACAATTTTATCGCTCGGGGGCAGAGTTCTTTCATTGAAATCCAAAAGCAATCCATCGAATTTCGCCCTACCCTCAATTGGCGGACTATATGCCTGCATTTTTTTGACCTTATTGTTGACGAATTTAGACATTTCTAATAATTATAGAATTTTTGTGAGCAGTTAGACCTTCTTGAGAAGCCAGAATTTCAACAGTATTTTTTAATTTTTCAAAACCGCGTTTAGTAACTTTTTGAATTTGCATCGTTTTCCCAAAAGAGTCACAAGACAAAGCAGAAAACATTTTTGCATAACCGGAAGTTGGCAAAGTGTGATTTGCTCCTGTTGCATAATCTCCCAAAGGTTCAGATGAATATTTTCCCAAAAACACAGAACCGGCATTTATAATTTTTGGAACAATTTTCTCGGAATCAATAGTATCTATCTCCAAGTGTTCGGGAGCATAAGAATTAATAATTTCAACTGCTTGATCGAGATTTTCAACAACAACAGCTACGCTTTTTCCCAGAGAATCATTTATTATGCCAGATCTAGATAAACCAGATATTTGATTACCAATCTCATTCATAACTTTTTTAACAAAATTTTCCGAATAAGTTACAAGCACGGCTTGAGATTCAGCGCCATGCTCTAATTGCGACAATAAATCCGCAGCCACAAATTTGGGATTAGCACGATCATCGGCAAAAACTAAAATTTCTGAAGGACCTGCCGGCATATCAATATCAACATCGCCATAAACAAGCATCTTGGCTGTAGTAACATATTGATTTCCGGGACCGAAAATTTTATAAACTTGCGGAATACTTTCAGTGCCATAAGCCATTGCGGCCACAGCCTGAGCCCCTCCAATTTTAAAAATTTTATCAACACCACAAATATCAGCGGCAACCAAAACCAAAGGATTACATTCTCCTCTTTTATCACAAGGAGTACACATCACCGCTTCTCTACATCCGGCTATCATTGCAGGTACTGCAAGCATTAAAACAGTTGATGGATAAGAAGCCCTACCACCGGGCACATAAAGCCCCACTTTTTCCACAGGTCTAAATTCCCGCCAAATTTTGACACCAGCTTGCGTTACAATTTTCTTACTCTTGCGAACAAGAACAGCAGAATGAAATTTCTCTATATTTTGCTTTGCTGATTTCAAGGCAGATAAAACATCTTTATCAATTTTTGAATAAGCTAAATCAATTTCCTCTCTTTTAACTGATAACGAGTCCAAATCAATACCATCAAATTTCTTTGAAAATTCAAACAAAGCAACATCGCCACGTTTCTTTACATCATCCAAAATAGCACGAACGACATCGCTAACGTCATTATTTTTACTCCTCAAACCATCTATTTCAGCAAGCACTTCAGAGGTCCCAAATTTAGCAACATTTAATATTTTCATAATTAATTCGATTAATAATTTTTAGTTTTTCCTCAGAAAGAAAAGGGCTTTCAATAAAAACAGCCCTGGACGTAAATAATTTCTCTATAATTCTTAAGTTGTTCGCCTTCAAAGTTGAACCGGTCTGAGTAATATCGAAAATTGCATCTGCGATGTTTAACGCAGGAGCAATTTCCACGGAACCGCTCAAGAAAACAATCTCAGAATTCAAATCTTTTTTACGCAAATAATTCGACAAAGTATTAGGATAAGAAGTAGCTATCCGACGCCCTCTTAAATCATCAAATTTTTCACACCAAGAATTTTCAGGAACAGCCAGTACAAGACTGCATTCTCCGAAAGGGAGTTTAGCCAAAACGTTCAAATTGGAAGATTTTTCAAAAAGAACATTCTCTCCGACAATACCAAAATCGGCAATTCCGGACTCAACACAATCCACTATATCGTCAGTTCTCATATACAATATAGATACATCCAAATTCTCACATTGAACTATCAAAGACCTACCGGGAGAATCAAATTTCAAACCGAGAGATTTCAAAAAATTCACACTCCCATCACTTAGACGCCCTTTATTTTGAATAGCAATTTTTAACATTTTAAAGAAATTAAGATACAAAAAATCCCGCTTCTCTCTGCGGGACGGATGGTCACAGTCCAATGCTTAAATTTTATTTCATTTTTTTAAGCACAAGATTATAACCACCCATTCCATGATGAAGCCAATGAGCAACACGTGTAACGGTAGTAGTACTTGCACCGGTAGCCTCGCTAATACTTCTGTAAGATTCCTTGTTTAAAATTCTTTTCGCAACTTGAAACCTCTCCGTCATTCCATTAATTTCAGATAAAGTACATAAATCCCTGAAAAACTTCTTACATTCTTCAGGAGTAGTAAGACTGGAAATCGCAGTAAACAATTCCTTTGCCTCAGCTGTATTTAATTCT
>Ga0116178_10004656_pt1 | contig 10046 bp, 6 predicted proteins | sample AD_STIC12_MetaG_FD_89880 | JGI IMG/M metagenome (GOLD analysis project Ga0116178, IMG submission 89880) | Active sludge microbial communities of municipal wastewater-treating anaerobic digesters from USA - AD_STIC12_MetaG | ecosystem: Engineered > Bioreactor > Anaerobic > Digestate | place: USA...
TGAAATTGAAGAAGAGCGCAAATTGTATTGGCGCAGAATACTTGTAGTGGGCGCGGTTATATTGTTCGCGGCATTTTATTTTGTGTGGGCGAATTATATAAATTTTGGATATATTGAAGTCGTGGCACAAGCTCCATTTTCCGTGAACGTAATAGGCGAAAAAGAGGAATCTTGTTCCACATCTCCATGCAGAATAAAACTTACAAGAGGAGAAAAATTTATAGCTGTAAGCAAAGCGGGTTTCACAGCCGAAGCGATAGAGGAAGAAGTAATTTTATGGGGCACAAAAACTATAAGACCTGTTCTAAAACTTGATCCTTATGTCAGAAAAGTTGAAGAAATCCCGGAAGGAAAAGTAACATCCGAAGAAGTAGCATACAAATTCATATATGATGTTTTTCACAACAACTACGCCATAGTCAAAGAAGGCGATGAATACAATTTGGCCGTTTCATATTTCGGAGGAAAACTGCAAAAGCCGTTTTTAATAGGATCAAATGACGCGGTTTTGGCTGTGGAAAATATACAAAACGGTAAAGCCTTTTATATAAACACTATAACAAAAGAAAGAAAGTCCTTGGCAAAACCTTTTACTGCGGTTGCAAAAGCGAGCGTTTCGCCAAACGGGAAATATTTCATCTTGGAGACTCGCGAAAAAAATATATTTGCGGCAAATCAATCAGGTTTTACTATGATAAATGAATTGAAAGATATAAAAAACAGCTATTGGACACTGAAAAACACACTGGTGATTTGGTATGAGCAAAGCATCACTGATGACGATGGTGTTACCACTTTTAAATATATTTTTGAAGAATATAATCCGGCAGATTTAAATCAAAGAACTCTATTCACAACAGATACCATGATTGGGGACCTGGCTCCAAGAAACATCAAAGTGAGCGATAAAACAAATACCGTTTTCTTTGATTCGGGTGAGGAAAAATACGAAATAGTGTTTTAAATTTTTGTAAGGATTTTTTAAGAGAAAAATTATTTTTTTGAGAACTTTATTTAAGGTATGAGTATTATATTTTTTGCAGATAATTTTAATGTATAATTTTTTAAAATGCCTGCAAAAATATTTTCAGCATGTACGGTTGGAATAAATTGTGAGCTCGTCGAAGTCGAGGCGGATATATCCAGAGGGTTGTCTTCGTTTTCAATAGTCGGACTGGGCGACGCTTCGGTTCAGGAATCAAAAGAACGCGTACGGTCGGCGATAAAAAATTCCGGGCTTACATTCCCGATCACGAAAAAAACCGTAAACCTCGCTCCGGCTGAAATAAAAAAACAAGGATCTATGTTCGATCTGCCCATTGCAATAGGGATTTTGTGTGCTTCGGGACAGATCACTGAAAAAATATTCGATAGATCCATGGTAGTGGGAGAGCTCTCATTAAGTGGCGAACTAAAGCCAATAAAAGGCATGATAGCGATAGCGCGTTTCGCACATGAAAAGGGATTTAAAAGAATTTTTCTACCAAAGAAAAACATGCATGAAGCATTGTTGGTCGATGGGATCGTTCCATACGGCGCGGACAATTTGAAAGACTTGGTGGGTTTTTGCAAAGGACAAAAAGAATTGTCATTCACTCAAAAAGAAAACATCGAAGAAAATAATACGCTACCCAAAGAAAGAACAGAAGAATACACATTTGATTCTATAGTCGGACTGGAAAAAGCAAAGCGCGCGCTCACGATCGCCGCCGCAGGCGGACACAACATTTTATTGAAAGGTCTGCCGGGAACGGGAAAAACGATTTTGGCGCGCGCGTTTCAGTCCCTTCTGCCAAAGCTTTCAAAAGAAGAATCTTTTGAGGTCACAAAAATATATTCAATATTGTACGGCACAGACCACGGAAGTCCACTGATTACAACCCCACCATTCCGACAGATCCACCACACAGCTTCAAAAATATCAATCATAGGAGGAGGAGCGAATTTAAGACCGGGAGAAATAACACTCGCACATAGAGGAGTGCTTTTTATGGATGAATTTTCAGAGTTTTCGAGAGATGTTGTAGAGTCTCTGCGGCAGCCGCTTGAAGACGGATTTATTATTATTAGCAGAGCAAAAAACTCAGTCAAATTTCCATGTCAGTTTATTCTGCTTGCGGCAATGAATAATTGTCCATGCGGACTCAAAAGTTCTGATGAAAAAAACAGGTGCAAATGTACTTATTCGGAAATTAAAAAATATGAAAATAAAATCTCAGGTCCGATTATCGATAGATTCGATATGTTTATAGAGACACCGCAAATTTCATTAAGAGGCTTCATGGAAGGTAAAACTCAGTTGCCAAACACGTCGTTTCAAGAGCTTAAATCAAAAATCGCACTTGTAAGAGCAAGACAAAAAGAACGTTATTCAAGCGACTATATGTTGAATACAAACCTACAAGCGACAGATATAAAAAAACATTGTTCGTTTTCAAAAGGTGCGCTCGAGACGCTGGACAAGGCGGCTGAAAATTTAAAACTTTCCAATCGCGGCTACTTAAAAACAATCAAACTGGCGCAAACAATGGCTGATATTGAAAATAGAAATTCCATCACGATAGAAGACATTTTAGAGGCGATTCAGTACAGAAAAAAAGAAAACTAATTTAACAAATACTTCAATCCTACTACATAAATAGTCGCAAGTTTCATTGGGTAAACCCCATCGACATATGCGCTTTCACCGTTTATCAAAATTCCCAAATCACGAGGACTATTAATTGAAAAATTCAAGTGTTGTCCAACTTTTATAGCATCTGTAAGAGACACGCTCAAAACATAATTCTTAGTTGTATTTTGGAAAATCAATTCATCTATATGATTGAATTCCAGACGATCATTCTTACATCTTCCGCGAGACACGTCTCCGTCATCACTTTCCAGCTCAGCTCGGGCAATAAATTGACATGATCCAGCATCAACCACAAAGCTGACTTCTTGGAAAATGAAAGAATCGACAGGATTATTGAATGAAAAACTTAAAACATTATTTATTTTTGCATTCGGTATCACATACGGAATAGGCGCACTTTTATAAGAAAATACAAAATTTTTGTTTAATGTCACCTTCTCGATATTTAAAGGTTCCGCAGTCAAAGCAACATTATTGAAAGCATTAATAACAGAAGAAAAAGTATTTGAGAAAAATCCGCCATTAACAATAGCGAATAATGAAAGCGCACACACCCCCAAGCACGCAAACACGATTTTTAAAAAGACTCCACTCGTTTTATCAGACTTAGGATTTACAATTATTCCACGCACATTGAAGTTTATTTTACGCATCTTTAAATTCATTAATTAGATATTTTACAAATTCAGTGGAAGCTCTTTTCTCGGGCGAAAATTTTTGTGAGAAAGAACGCCCTTTCCCATCTGCATACAGAGCCTCAACGAAATAATAAATTTTTGATGAATTATCTATATCGGAAAAATGAGGAGCCCCGTCGCCTTCAATTAAATCAACGTCAAAATAATTCAATAAAGGCTCTAGAACGTCTGCCCTTGTTACAATTTTTTCCGGATAAAAAGAAAATGTTTTATCCTCAAGTTGCATAGATTCAGAGGTCAAACCATTGTCATACATAGCTTGCACATAAGTCGAATACTCAGAATTTAATGGTACGTCGAGATAATAAGAATTTGCAGTAATTTGAGGCACTTCAGCGAGCTCAACAAAGAGTTTTGCAAAACTTTGTTTATCAATAAATTCTTGCTTTGGAAGGGAAATTGCATTGCTTAATGCAAAAGAATTATCATCAATTCTAGCCATTAAAAAATACACACGATCGTCATCATAAAAGAGTTCAAATTCCTCCGTACTTTCGATCTCAAAAGATTTTTCGCAATTTAAATCTTCATTCATTAAAAGATCTTTGGAAATTTTTAATTTGTAATAACTGAAAACATCATTTGAGGTATCCGTTTCAGCATATCTCAAGTCACCAAGCCCTTCAGTGTCGTCCACTTTTAGGCTGCAAATTTCTTTTGTTAAATTTCCAAGATGTTCGGAAAAATCCAAATTATAAGCCGATTCTACCGTGAGATTTTTTCCATCAAAATCTTTAACGGACAAAGTCCCAAGACTCGCAGGAAGTTCAAAAACAGCTACAGTGTAAGAATTATTGTTGGAGTCACCATCTATATTGTTTTTAGATTCCAGTTTGAATGTAAGCTCGGCATAATTCGCTTTTGCATCCATCAAAAATTCATAATCATCAAATGTAAAAATTTCTCCCTTCGCCAACGTAAAACCATCTACAGAATTTCGAACAAAAGCAGTCTTTTGATTTTCACCGGCATTGAGGATTAAGGATGAATCCTGATAAGTGGCACCGTAATTTCTCAAAGTTACAGTTGCTCGATATTTGTAGTAAGGAAAGTCTTTTTTTGGCTCATCAATTTTTGTCGCATATATATTACTGATCCCGATATCCGGAGTATTTTCATCAACACCAAATACATAATTATTGATTGCTCCCAAAACATTTACCTTGAAATCTCCACCATTTACAAAATGATATGAAAACCCTGCGGTCACAATCAAAGCCAATAGCGAAGTTAGTAAATATTTTTTGTTTTTCATTTTTGTTTTTGAATCCGAACATTATACCAAAAAAACGCCTCTTTCTCAACGCTCGTACTCCTGTTACCGCTTGCTAAAAATAAAAAAAATGCTAGTATAACGTCCACATGTCAAAATTTATCGTAAAAGGAGGGCGCCGTTTGAACGGCGAAGTAAAAGTCGGAGGCGCGAAGAACGCAGCTCTTCCGATAATGTGCGCATGTCTTTTAACTGAAGATAAGAGTGTTTTAACAAACGTTCCGGATATCGCGGACATCAGATCAATGATCGCCATTTTGGAAGATTTAGGAGCAAGAATCACATTTGAAAACAATACGATTGAAATAAACCCGGCAAAAGTCAGCTCGAAAAAACCTTTAAATGAAAAGGTATGTAAAATGAGGGCTTCAATATTATTGTTGGGACCACTTTTAGCACGTTTCAAAAAAGCGGAAATGGCATTTCCGGGAGGATGTATATTGGGGAAAAGATCGGTTTCCGCACACACTAGCGCATTGAAAAAAATAGGATGCGAAATAATCGAGGACTCGAAATATCTCAGACTGAAAGCAAAAACTCTTCATGGCACTACCATTATTATGGAGGAATCATCGGTTACAGCCACAGAAAATTTATTAATGGCGGCGGTACTTGCGGAAGGAGAAACTATTATAAAACTAGCAGCGGCCGAACCACACGTTCAAGATTTATGCAGAATGTTAAATAAAATGGGTGCAAGAATAGTTGGAATCGGAACGAGCACATTGAAGATAGAAGGCGTGAAATCTTTGCACGGAGCAACTCACAAAATTACAGGCGACTACTTGGAAGCCGGCACTTTCGCGATTGCGGCAGCGATAACAAACGGGAATGTTGTAATAAAAGGATTTGAAACGGACCAACTTGATTCTTTTTGGCAAAAAATGGAAGAGATAGGTGTGAAATTTTCATTAAAACATAATGAAGCGCAAATATTCGGCTATAAAGAACTGAAAGCGACAAAAATGCTTCGTACAGCGGTTTATCCGAGTTTCCCGACAGATCTTCAGGCTCCGTTCACCGTACTTTTGACTCAAGCAAAAGGTGTCTCAAAAGTATTCGAAACTTTATTTGAAGGACGACTTAATTATTTAGCGGAATTGGAACACATGGGGGCGAAGGTTGAAATTTTAAATCCTCATCAGGCTATAATAATTGGTCCTGAACAATTAAAAGGTATTCCAATATCAAGCTACGATATAAGAGCCGGAGCCGCTATGATAATTGCTTCATTGATAGCCAGAGGCGAAACCGAAATAGGTAATATTAACTACATAGATCGCGGATACGAAAAATTGGAAGAAAAACTTCGCGCACTTGGTGCAGACATTCAACGTGTTGAGTAGTGCAAAACTCCAATCTGCTAACACTCAGTTATTATTCAACTAATGCTCATTTACCATTCAAATTGAATGGTACCGCTTAAGTCTGTTCTGAAAACAGCAGCTCCGATTTTTTGGAAATTTAGTAAAGATTCTTGATGAGGATGCCCGAAACTATTCCCTTCACCGCAAGAAATTACCACATTTTTCGGACGAAATTTTTCTAGAAAGCCGATAGTATTCGCGGTCTTTGATGCATGATGAGAAGCCTTAAAAATTTCAATATCCGCATAATTGGCGGAATAGGTTTTTATGATCGCATCTTCAGCCTCTTTTTCATTGTCCCCGTTTAATAAGACTCGATGGATTCCTCCATTTTTATCCGAGAATTTAATTAAAAACCCGATAGATGAATTATTTATATTCTTAAAATTTTTCCCGACAATGCTTTTAATCGGATAGATGGTGTCAAAATAAATATCTCCAACAACAAAATCAAAATTGGCTTCAGCAAAATGAATTTTGAGTGAATTTTGCCCCGCCTTTTCAGCGATATCTTTTAAAAATTCTTTGTAATATGAATTTTTATATTCAACTCCGGTAATTAAAACATTTTCAACTTTGTATCTTTCAAGTACTTTTATAAGTCCATCCAAGTGATCGCTGTGAGGATGGGTCAAAACCATCAAATCAATCTCTTTCATAAAAAAAGGTATTCTCCGATTTAATTCAACAAGTACATCACTTTTTGGTCCGCCATCTATCAATACATTATGACCATATGAGCTTTTAATAAAAACCGCGTCGCCCTGTCCAACATCCAAAAAATCAACATGAATTTTTCCGTCAGGCAATTCACTCAACATCCAAAAAATTCCAAAATAACAAAGCCCCAAAATAATCAGAAAATATTTTTTCATATAAATAATCTAACGTGAATAATCGTGAATAATATTAAACTCGAACCCTCAAAAAAAACTTTCAAAAACTTAAAATTTCTCTAAATAATTTCTTGAAATTTCCGAAAATCCGAAGTAAAAAAAGACCTCCGTTTTATCTGGAGGTCTTTTTTGTAAAGAATGAGGTGACGATTATTTCTTTCTTGTGATAAATCTTCCCAATCCCGCTGAAACAAGGAGTAGTCCAAGTAATTCAGGACCAGTCTCTGAAAGTTTTACTTTTGCGATCACACCAGTGCTTTCATTTCCGGCAGTATCTTTTTCTGTTAATTTAAACCAATATTCATTCTCGGCTTGTAATCCGTCCTTCACTTCATATTGAGTAAGGTCTTTGCCAAGAGTTTGAAGATCAACATAAGTAGATCCGTTGTCTGTACTTACGTATAATTTTTGAGCATCCAAATCAGCATCTTTTGGCAATAACCAAGACAAGATTACTGATAATACATTATCTTTATTAATTTGTTTTGCCGTGAAGTTTGTAGCATCAGCCGGAGGTGTTGTATCCAAAGGAAGTTCTGTCGTGTCTGAAGTCCCTGCAGCGGCAACAACTGATGAATTTTTCAAATCATCTACAGCATTTCCGGCCTCATCTAGAACTCCAACAACAGTAACAGTGTATTCTGTGCCGGAAGCCATTTCGCTAACTGTAAGCATTACGGCCGCATTTTCAATGCCGGTTTTTGAATCTTTCCCAAGTGACACTTCAGAAACCTTTAACAGGTCAGTGCCTCCAACGAAAGAAACTTTGAAATTATCAGCCGGAGCCAATCCGAGAACGACAGGCTCATTGAATGTAACCAATAAGTGAGTTGCATCTACGAATTCAACACCGACAACCTGAGGTCCTACCATGTCTGTTTTTGGTTCCGTATCGGTGCCCATAAATTTTGCAGTATCGGATGTTCCGCTAACGATAGGATTTCCAGCTTCATCAGTTACGTCTATTGTTGCTGTTAATATATAATTTGCATCTTTTTTCTGTTCAACAGTTGTCAACCTCACAACTTTTCCAACTTTTTCAGTTTCAATTAATCCTTTCTCAGCATCTTCCAGTGTCAAAACTTTTGCTCCAACAATGTCTAAAGGCTCAAATGTATCTTGATCTTCAATTGTAAAAGCCTGCTCAGGTTTATCTTCAGGAAGTTTTACAGTCTCGGAAAATTCAACATCGACTTCAATCTTACTGATTGAAACAGCTTCAGAAACTCTAGGAGCTTCCTCATCTTTTGTTTCACAAACAGCATCGGCTGAAGGAGTTGCATTTACTTCAACACTGTAATTTGGACTTTCATTTCCAGCCGCATCATAAGCGGTAACAGCGAAGAAATATTTAGTGCCATTTTCAAGACCTGCAACCTCGGCTTTTAGAGCGTCTCCAACATTCACAGGTTCAAAAGTGTATGTATCTCCACCTTTTGATACAGATGTTACACCGGAATACACCTTATAACCGGTAACTTTTACGTCATCGGTAGCGGCATCCCAAGTGAGAACAACCTGTCCATTACATGCTGCGGCTTTAACATTTTCCACATCAGAAGGAAGAGTAGTGTCTGTTTCAGCCAAAGTTGTTGACGTCAGACTTAGCATTACTGCTAGCCCTAGCATTCCTGCAAATAGTTTTTTCATATTTATTTTTGTTTAAATTTTTTGTTTTATTTTTTAATTCAAATCGTATTATTATATCAAAATTATGGCTTTAAATCAAGGGGTCGGAACAAAAAGCTGGAAAATTACAACGAATAGAGTAAAATACACTCCAAACCTATAAATGATAGAAAGGATGAAGTTTTTTATAGATCAAAAAGTATTTCACGAGCATCCAAACCTGAAAATAGGTGTTTTGACTGCAAAAAACGTAAATAACATCAAAAGGATTTCAGCGATTGAAAGCCTTCTTCGCGGGGCTTCAATGGAACGAAAAAAAGAGTTTGATAAAAAGGATTTAAATAGCGATCCGAGGATTTTGAGATGGCGAGAAGCATATGCTTTATTTGGTGCAAAACCTTCGAAATATCAATGTTCTGTAGAAGCTTTGCTCACAAGAATAATGGAAGGTAAGGCTATTCCTTCAACAAATTCTTTGGTTGATATGGCTAATTACATATCTTTGAAATACGTAATCCCTGTGGGAGCCGAAGATATGGATAAATTTTATGGAGATGTAGAGCTCACATACGCGATGGGTGAAGAGTATTTTAGGCCAATAGGAACGATAGAAATTCAGCAAGCAAGACCCGGAGAGATAATATATAAGGACAAAGGAGGCGTCGTAGTCAGAAGGTGGAATTATCGCGAAGCTGAGCGTACAAAAGTAATCCGCGAGACTCAAAACGCATTAATTGTTCTTGAGGATTTAAACAATATTCCGATAGAAGAATTTGAGAAAATTTTGTACGATTTTCAAGATATAATAGAAAGATACATTGGAGGCGACGTAGCTATGTACATACTAAACGAAGACAATCACGAACTAGACTTGGAAGTTGAAGGGTTAAAAAAAGCTGATGATTCAAAAATTTCAGAAAAAGAAAAAGTGTTTTTCTTAAGCCAACAAAGCAAAAAAGAAGCAAGATTAAAAGATCTAAATAAAATCAATAACGACCAAGAAATAGATGAATCCTCCACAAAAAACGCAGAGTCCGTAGAGATCAAAAATGAAGCAAATCAATCAGTAGATACACCAAAAACAACACAACAAAAAATGCCAAAAAAACAACAGCAAGATGAGCAAAATAATCCGGACTTTTTAGACAAAACATCATACAAATACAGACTCACTTCTATTTTAAAAGAAGTTGTCGGAAGGAAATTTCCGGAAGAGGCGGCAACGCTAAAAATCGAATATCCAAAAGAGGAATCTCATGGAGATTATGCATCGAATATTTCATTGAAAATTGCCAGTAAAACGGGCCTCAACCCTCGTGACGTCGCGCAGGCGCTCATAAATACAATAGAAAAACCTGATTACATAGACAAGATCGAACTCGCCGGCCCTGGTTTTATCAATTTCTATCTGGCGGAGGAGGCGTTCGATGGAACTATGACATCTGTACTAAAAGAAGGAGACGACTACGGAGAGTCCAAAATCGGCAAAGGAAAAGCGGTAGTTATGGACTATTCTTCACCGAATATTGCGAAACCTCTAGGAGTTCA
>Ga0116178_10004664_pt1 | contig 10027 bp, 11 predicted proteins | sample AD_STIC12_MetaG_FD_89880 | JGI IMG/M metagenome (GOLD analysis project Ga0116178, IMG submission 89880) | Active sludge microbial communities of municipal wastewater-treating anaerobic digesters from USA - AD_STIC12_MetaG | ecosystem: Engineered > Bioreactor > Anaerobic > Digestate | place: USA...
CCTAATGCGTTTTACCGCTTCATCTACTGCCAAACCGGAAGTGGATTCTTTGTTTATTTCCAGTATAACGTCCCCCGCCTTAACTCCGGCTCGATAGGCCGGCGTATCTTTAATGGGGGCGATAATAATAATTTGTTTATCGGCGTTAAAACCTATTTCCGCTCCAATGCCGGAAAATTGACCGCTGATTTCTTCCTGAAATTTATTGGCTTCTTTTGGCGGAAAAAATATGGAATGCGGATCACCCAACGAATTTACCAGTCCGCTTATGGCCCCATAAACTAAATCGCTGTTTTTCTCAATCGCATCAGTTGATACATAACGAGATTTTATGATATTCCAAGCATTCCAAAAGGTTGAAAAATCGGCAGCATCGGAATCACCCACTCCCTTTGCTCCTTCAACAATAATGTTCCGAGTTTCTTTTTCACCCCTTATAAACCCCAAATAATAAGACCCGCTTACAATTGCCACAACCAAAACTCCCACAGCCACCAATGGCAATGATTTTTTTATGTAAGTTTTTAAAAAAGATATTTTCATATGGTCAGATTTTATCATTCATTTAATAATGACACAAATAACGAATTGTATTCTCTTCCATTTGGTCCGCTCAAAGATTCAAATAAAGTTATTTGATCCGCTCTAAAATTATAAAAAACAGCATCCGGCAATTCTTTAGTTATATCGCTTACAATTTTAGTTTTGTCATTATGATTTTTTATCACACAATCATCTTTCCAAGATTGGCGAAATTTTGCCAGAGTAACGTGCCCAAAATTATCGTAAGTCCCATCAAACCCGATTTTTCTTGATGTTAATTCCTTTTTCAAATGATTTGAAAGATTGTTTATTTTTATTGAAGAATCCTTATCAAGAACCAACCAAATCATACTGGGAGAATTTTGACTCAACTTTATCTCATAACCCGTTATTTTTAAATCAAAGGCGGTATTATTTTTTGAAACCGATTCAATGGATTTTTTTATTTCAGAAAGATTATTCTCGTCGGAAACTTCACCCAAAAAAATAAGTGTTATATGAAAGCTTTCTTTCTCAACAAACCTAAAAGAATCTAAAACGTCTTTTGAGTATGCAAAATCTCTCCAAATTAAATCTTTTATGTTTTGAGGCAAATCAATTGCCAAAAAAATTCTCATAATCAATTAAAAAACCGAGCTTATTGCCCACTTCTTTTCTTTAGTATACCATATTGGCATACCTCAATGTTTGATAAAGACTATTTAGAAACCCTAAAAAATCGCAAAAAAGAAACCAGAGTTTCCCAGCAATTTCAGCATGCCGGGCTAGTTATCTCGGGAATATTGGAGGATTCCTCTCATAAAGCTCTCTACATAAAATTGGCTAAAATTATTGATTCTCAAAAATTAATTGAGCTCGCCAAGGATGTGGCTGATAGACAAAGCGTAAAAAATCCAGGAGCCTATTTTATGAAGATGCTAAAAGAAAAAGGTCTTTTAAGTAAATTACCCAAAAACGCATGGACGAAAAACAAAAAACAATCTGGACAGTCAAAGAAAAAAAACAGGAAGCTCTTTTAAGAAAAAAGTCTGTTTTTTTTGATTTTACCAAACATTCAAAAAAAGAAATCAGCGATCTGGTCTTGCATATGCGCAAGATGATGGTTGCTAATCATGGAGTTGGTTTGGCTGCTCCTCAAATAGGAATCAGTCAGCAAATATTCGTTGCTCAACTCCCGGGAGATGATGGGATCGGCTATAAAGGAAAGTTTTATGCTTTTTTTAATCCTAAAATAGAATCTATTTCGTTAAAAACAATACCCCAAGCCGAAGGATGTTTGAGCGTCCCGGGATTTTATGGAACGGTTCAGCGAGCCGATAAAATAACCATCTCAGGGTTTGATAAAAATCAGCGTTCCATAACAATAAAAGCGGAGGGGTTTTTAGCCCGCATCTTCCAACATGAAATAGATCATCTGAACGGAACTCTCTACATAGACAAGGCGACAAAAATAGCAAAAATAAATGATACAGATATCAGTGATTAGTATTTGAATATTTTTTAACATTATTTATTATGCCTCATCCCTTCATTTTTTTCGGTAGTCCGGAATTTGCCAAAGATATTTTAATTCGTCTCATTGATGCCGGTTTTATTCCATCAGCTTTAGTTTGCAACCCCGATAAACCCTTTGGGAGAAAGAAGATTATCACTCCCCCGCCAACCAAAAAATTAATTTTAGAAAAAGGATTGGATGTTCCCATTTTTCAACCGTCCAACAAACAAGAACTTTTGGAATTAAAAGAAAACAATCTAATAAATCAGTCCGATTTTGCGATTGTTGCCGCTTATTCAAGAATAATTCCAAAAGAAATTATAGAAATATTTAAAAAAGGAGTTTTGGGAGTTCATCCGTCTCTTTTGCCCCATCATCGCGGAGCATCCCCTATCCAAACGACTATTTTGGAAGGAGGTTCTAAAACCGGAACCAGCATTTATTTATTGGATGATTTAATGGATCATGGACCAGTTTTTATTCAAAGATCAATTGATATCGGGGAAACTGAAAATTATTTATCACTAGAATCACGTTTGGCTCAATTAAGCGCCGATGGTCTTATTTCTATTTTGCCCTTATTTATTGAGGGAAAAATGACTCCAAGCCCGCAAGATGAATCGCTTGCCACTTTTACAAAGAAATTCGCAACTGAGGACGGATTGGTGGATTTAGAAAAAGAAAATCCTCAAATTATTGCGCAAAAAATAAGAGCCCTAAACCCGGACCCGGGAGTTTATTCACTCATCAACGGAAAAAGAATAAAACTTCTTGAAGTTCAAAAAATAGACGATAAGCTTGTTATAACAAAAACTCAAACCGAAGGTAAAAAGCCGATAGAGAGCAGAATGGCTATTGGTTAATAATAACTAGTTATTAATAGCACAATAACTTTTAACCACTAACGCATTATTTTGATATTTCATCTTCCAAATCTCTTTTCTACAACCTTCCAATCAATCGCTTTCATAAAAGCGCTTACGTAGTCAACTCGTTTAGTTCCATAATCAATCATAAAAGCGTGCTCAAAAACATCTATATTAAGAATTACCGATGCTCCCGCCAAATGACCCACGTCATGTTCATTCACCCAAACATTAAGTAATTTATCCAAGTGACTATCATGATAAAGAATAACCCAACCGATACCCCTTGAAGAAGCCGTTGCTTTAAAATCTTTTTCCCAATTCTCAAAACTTTCAAAATCAGATTCTATTTTTTTATAAAGCACGCTTTCTTTTTCCAAAACAGAAGACTCTTTATTTAAAGCTTCAAAATAATATTCGTGAAGACGCATTCCATTAAACTCCCAGCCAAATCTTCTTTTAATTTCGGCAAATTCGGGAGAATCTGTTTTATTCTCATTGTTAAGAGTTTCAATTTTCTCCAATAATTTATTGGTATTGTTCACATAACCCTGATAAAGAGCAAAATGCGTAGTTAAGGCTTTATCACTAAATCCTTCCAATCCCAAAAGCTGATCAAAATTTTTAGGTGTGTAATTCATATTGTTATTTAATTTATAATTTGATCTACCTGCCGGCAGATAGGAATTTCTAAATAATAATCACTAACTATTGTCCGATTTTTTAGACGTAGAAATACCGAACATCTTATATAGCGGACAAAATCCGACAACGGATGTTACTAATAATAAACCTCCGATTATTGACACGATTATTCTCAATTCATTGGAAAAACCGCCTTTTAAAGCAAAATAAAAAGCGATTATGGAAACGATTAATCTTATTATCCGATCCAACCAATTCATATTTGTTATCATAACTTTGATTATAATACATACTGCCGCCAAATAGAATCTGACTTGCTATTGTTTAAAAAATAGTTTTGTGTTAGAATAAACCCATAAATTGCTTGATCAGCGGTTATAGTCGTCAAACCGTTGTTTTTGAAAAATAACGCATAAACACCATGGCAAAATATAAATGCCCACAGTGCGAAGCCGTTTTGGAATCAGAACAGCCTGTTAATTGCGCTGCCTGTAATGTTCCTATGGTTGAAGAAACTGTAGAAACACCGGTTTCGAGCGAATCTGCTTCTACTCAGGAGCAAACAACGGACGCTCCAGTTCAAAACCAAGAATAAATTCGGTTATTGAATTCAAAACCCGTCTCAAATTGAGACGGGTTTTGTTTTGCAAATTATAAAAGAGCCTTAATGGCTCTGTTTAGTTTGAACTTTTTACGTGATCATCAGAAGTTGCGTTTAGTTTTTCTTCAATTTTCATTGAAAGACCAACTCCGATCAAACTCCCGACAATTGTTCCACAAACATAAGGGATTACATACGAAGGAGGCATATTAGCCTTCTTAAGATGGCGGAATGTCAAATACCACACACCGTTGGAAAAGATGGAAGCGATAGCGTGATAAGGAATATTATTGCGACTGCGAGCTCTACTAACTAAAGAAAAACTTATATTTTGTCCGATGGCCAATCCCATCATAATCAAAATCCCCTTCCAATCTCCAAAAATAAATGCTCCAACAACACCAACAACCGCAAAAGCCAAAGCAGGAATGAACGGTGAGGGTTCCTTGTTTCCATTGATGTGCGAATCGGCAGATAGACCAAAAAGTTTTTCAAATCGAATTGACAGATTCTGTCCCATCATACCGCCAACAATGTTTCCAAACATGTAATAAGGAAGCAGAGTAAAAGAAAGATTGGACATAACCAACTCTCTCCACATCAAATACCAAAGCACTCCATCCAAAACGGAAACTCCGGAATGATACCAGCCATTATTCGTATTTCGAGAACGTCTTACAGCCGAGAAACTTGCATTCTTAAGAGCCACCAATAAAGTAAGAACGAGTGCCGGTCCGGGATTACTCTTTGAAAGCAGAATGAGGAATATTATCAACCCTGCCAAAATGACTGAAAATACAATTTTAACTGTTTTGGAAATTTTAGCTGATTTATCGTTTTTGGTGGTAATGTTAAACAATTTCTCAATTTTCATTGAAATTTGAGTCCCGCTAACACTACCCGCGACAGTTGCAATTGTGTATGGAATCCAAAGAAACAAAGTCATATCTTTACTAACCAACCAATGCAAGGTCGTGTAAAAAGCAATATCTGAAAATAAAATTGCAAAGGCATAATAGATTGCATTATTTCTATTTCCCGCCCGACTTGTCATTGAATACGCTGTGTTTTGAAAGCAAGCAGAAAGCATAATTAACACGGCAAATTCAACATTTTGGACAAACAAAAGAGACAACAACCCCACTCCAAAAAGAATCAGATAAAATCTCTTCATAAACTCCTTTGATCCCATTGCATAATCCCCTTTCAAAGATCTGAGCAAATCCTATACCAAACAATATTGATATGCAATTTTATAAACAAAAAACCGACCCATACGGATCGGCACAACATAAAAGATCTTTTTAGACGGGACGGGGAAGAAAAACTTCCCAATCAATTGATCCGTCATTTTCAAAAACATTCTTAAAATAATCAAATGACAAAGCTCTGACTAAAATAGGAGCACTCTGTGGGCCGTCAACCGGCAATCCGATAAACGAAACACCCGTATTGTTGGGTGGGAAACCCAACTCCCCAAATAAATCAGTATGAGTATCCGGAGCCGACATCACATACAGAGAATGCCCGGTAACAACAGTGGCAAAAAAGTGTTTATCGCCATACAACTTCAATCCGTAACGACCATTGGCAATTCTGCTGTAATTTCCCCTTTGAGTATCGTTTCTAACAACCACTTGAAGAGGATCATTCCAATTTACGCCTCTTCCTGGAGGAGTATCTCTAAGATCAAGGAAATATTCATATCCTCCCGGAGCTACAATCGTTCCAAGACCGATAAATTGATTTGAATAAAGAGGAGATCTCACCAATTGTTCAAGAAGATCTGGATTTTGAGCCCAATAAGGAAGTGCGGACAAATATGCCCTAAGTAAACCGGCATAAATAAATCCTTCCGTTGTAGCCAGATCAACCGACTTAAGATAATGGTTTCCAGTGCCGAAATTAATGGCACCAATATCACGTCTATCAACTTCAGACCCGCTAAAATGACTGACTCCCCTAATTTGAATCTTTGAACGAATCGTTCTCCTTAAGATAGCATCGAAGAAACCAACGTAGGGTTTGATTAAAGTATTAATCATCATTTCAACTTGATCTTGAACCCAAGGCTCGCCCCTAAGTAATATCTGACTCTGAGACAATTTTGCAGCTCTTGCCAACAAAGACCTAATCTCATCAACATCCTCAACCAATTTGGCTCTGTTTATAAGCTCGGAAATCGATCGCTGAAATTCGGTATAACTCATCTTTTGAGGACTTGGCTGTTTATGAAAACCAAAATGATTCCCCTGTGTAGGATCATCGTTAAATGAAATCATATGAACAGGCATTCTTGCGTCTTCAAAAAGACCATCTCTTTGCATCTGTTCAATAACAGCTTCACCCATTCCCATCATTCTTCCATCGGGTGCAAGAAGAATTTCTCTTGCTGGCGATCCAATATGAAGATCTGTTTCAACCATAATCCAAATATATTTGGAATCTCCAATATGAACTCCTCTGGTTCTACTTTCTCTGATTTTTTCATGGAAAGATTGTAATGCCTCAACTGACCAGACGGAAGGTTGAAAAATACCATCAACATCAATCAATCTCAAAACTCCAGCCTTAAATTGTTCACTCAAAACGGTTCTAGAAAGTTTGTGAACCGGGTCAATAATATCCCTCATTCTGGTTCTGATGTATTTCTCATCAACTGCTATCGGGCAAACAAATATCTGAGCACAACCTCTTACTCCATCTTGATCAACTTCTCTAACCGTCATTCTGTAATTTGGAGAATTGGGATGACAAATAACAACACATCGTGCCATTCTCTCTCTTAAAACTTTTGGACCATGCGAGGAGCAGTAATCAGAAAGAAGTTCATCAGTCGGGTTATTGTGTCTGGGAATATTGACCTCAATCATAGAATTCCCGATTTTGATATAACTTGTTCCGATACCAACAACTCTGGAATTAGGAATCGTTTGTTCAATTTTGGCGACAAAGAATCTCAAAACCTTGTTGTAATAACGCTTCCAATCCTGAGTGGTGATATTGGTGATGTTGGTTCTAGAAAGCATATCGGATATTTTTCTCTGTTCTATATCCAGATAATCGGTTGATAGACCATGCTCTCTACGAGTGGCGATTTGATGCGTAACAGCTCTCAATCTGCCAAGCAATTCTGCTTGTTTCCTGCGAGTCAAATAAGTGGCTTCCCAATATGCCGCAGCAGTGATAATTTCCTCATCCTTGTAGCCAAGAACCACCAAGACTCTTCCGGTAAAAATGGGTTTCTTATCACTTCCCCAAAGCTTGGAAAGAGCACGGAGGCTCTCTACAAATAATTCGGCAGTTGTTTGATAAATTATTTCATCGTGAGGTTGATCCCTCAATATTCTTTCAACCTCCGCTTTGTATCTTGAATCCAAATCTGCCGGATTTACATTTCTGCCCGACATCAAGGCTTTAGCAACCCTTTGAGGACCACCAGCCTTTTTAGGATCGGCATCCAAGAAATTGGTCAAAATAATAATCGGATCCCCATGATGTTGAGCATTTTCCAAAGCGAGCCGAGATGGATTTTCTCCAAGTACTCCACTATAAGGAACTCCCAAATTAATGCCGTTTAAAATCATTACGGATCTGGTATCGCTGGGAAACTCGGCAATAAAAGGATTGGTAAAGGTTCCGGATTCAAATCTGACCGGATCCCCGCTCATTTGAGAAATTTCTTCTCCTAAGCGAAGAATACCCCTAACAAAATCTGTTGCCTCTCCATTTTTTGCCTTGCCTCTAAGCTGAACACACTTTCTATCATACATATCACGTGGGATATAGGAGACGAGACGATAGTGATCTTCCAAACTATAATGATTGCGAACCGCATCCTTAAGCTGAGCAATGATCTTAGGAGACCAAATTAGTTCATTTACTTTTCTGGAGAACATCCTCTTATCAAGATTATATTCCGGTTTCTTCAATTCTCCGGCAAATTCACTGCGAATAATCTCGTAAATCTTATCCAAACCCTGAGACTTCAGCGTTCCATCAAGAATCAACTCGTTCATTCTGGTTACTAAACCAAAAATTTTCCAAACATCCTTTTTCTTAATGACTTTCTTATCAGGATTTTTGACTTCTACTACCTTTTTGCGAGTCATGACTTTTTTCTCCTTTGGTTGTCAACGAGCTACACGTGCTGAGCACATCGTAGCACGCGTTAAATCTCACAACAAGTTTTCAAAACACAAAAAAGACCCCTTATCAAGCGGGTCTTTTGACTTTTCCACTTTTGTTTTTAAGTTTATTTGAATTTGTTTGAATTCATTTTAATCTGTTTGAATTTGTTTAACTCAAAACCACAAGTAAGCTATCCGACGATCGTCGGATAGCTTACTTTTTACTTTATTGAGTTTTGTCTTCTTTATTAGAAACAGATTCACAATCACCACAACAATTTTCACATTTTAAACAATTTTCATCGCATTCTTTTGAAACACAAGTATTTTTCTCACGTTCACGCTCAGAACATAAATCAACATCTTGATCTTCGGTGTTTTCCAAATGACTCATAAGTAAAAATTTGTATAGCATAACAATCAGTTTATGATACAGGATTAATTTTTCCGGTCAAATAACAAACTAATCTGAATTTTTTATGATTTGACAAAAAAGCAAAAAATGATAGGTTGATATAAGTTCACTGCGGAGAGAAAATGAAACATCTGGAAGTTTCCGATGAAGATAAAGAGTGGTTGAGTGAATTGAGCAATACTATTAGAATAAAAGGATCAATAACAGAAGAAGATTTGGCAAAATTGATTGAGCTTATTAAGAAGTATTGTCTGCCCTGTATGTTTTTCCCTCATTCTCTTGGAGCAGGAGTTGAGATATTTCTTCATTCTGAGCATCCGGGCATTGACCCCGAATCAATTCTGTGTATAGTCAATCTTCATATGCCCAAGACTTTAGAGAGGGCAAAAGAATCTGCCGGAGACGATTGGTTGATTGAAACCTTTTCTCCATTAACTCATTCGGAAGGAAATAAAAGAATTCTGGCATTTTACGGTTTTCCCGAACAGGATTCCCCTGATTCATACCGTTATTAAAAACCTCGCTTATAGCGAGAATTTTTATTTAATTTTTTGGTCTTATTTGGATTGATTGGGCATTAAAACTCCACCCTGAACCATTTTGGCTATCTGTTCGTCGGTTTTTTCGCTTGTAGTCATCAGCTAATAATACTACAAAATAGAAATAAATTTATTACATTGAAAAATCGATCTAAAATAGAATAATTGACAAATTCCAACAATTTTTTTACTATCTTAAAAGCACGGGGAGAGAAAAAATGAAAAACTCCAAAGGTTTTACCTTGGTTGAACTTCTTATTGTTGTTGTAATGGTCGCTATTGTATTTGTGGCTCTACCAACTGTATTTATGGGTAATTTCTGGTATACGGAAGAGGGTGTATTGCGAGAACTTAAGAACGGTGGAATGGTTACCGGAAATGCAATCATTATCAGAACTGAAAGAAATATTTGGAAATCATCCCAAATAGAAATTTCGGATTCTTTTGGAAATAGTTATGGAAGTTATAATTGTGTCGCAATATTTGACCTTGATACAAATATCCTTTTCAACTATAAACTGACGCTCAATCGCTCATACAAAACAATACCCAATAATTCACACGAGACAGACAGATAACCGGCAAATGCCGGATTTTTTTATATTTATAAAAAAGAGCCCCATTTGAGGCCCGACACACCAACAAGCAACTTTACTTTTACTCAATAACAAAGAATTGAGCCAATCTCAAAATAATCTTAGCTTTCAATTCGTCGTTAGCAAGAGGACTACGATATAAACGAATAAGATTCATAAAAGGAATTGGATTTTGATCATATTCATCCAACGCCTTA
>Ga0116178_10004666_pt1 | contig 10024 bp, 6 predicted proteins | sample AD_STIC12_MetaG_FD_89880 | JGI IMG/M metagenome (GOLD analysis project Ga0116178, IMG submission 89880) | Active sludge microbial communities of municipal wastewater-treating anaerobic digesters from USA - AD_STIC12_MetaG | ecosystem: Engineered > Bioreactor > Anaerobic > Digestate | place: USA...
CGCACCTTCCGCCTGGGCGAGATCGCCACGGTCACCCGCGGCTTCTCCGACCCGCCCGCGCCGCGCATGCGCTTCATGGGCGAGGACGCGATCGGCCTGGCCGTTTCGATGCGCGACGGCGGCGACATCCTGAAACTCGGCAAGTCGCTTGAAACCACCTTCGCGCGCCTGCAGAAAACCCTGCCGACCGGCATGGAGCTGCGCAAGGTTTCCGACCAGCCGTTGGCGGTGACGCGCTCGGTCGACGAATTCATCAAGGTGCTGACAGAAGCCGTGGCGATCGTGCTGCTGGTCAGCTTCCTGTCGCTGGGCCTGCGCACCGGCACGGTGGTCGCGCTGTCGATCCCGCTGGTGCTGGCGATGACCTTCGCCGCGATGCATTACTTCGGCATCGGCCTGCACAAGATCTCGCTCGGCGCGCTGGTGCTGGCGCTGGGCCTGCTGGTGGACGACGCGATCATCGCGGTCGAGATGATGGTGGTGAAGATCGAGCAGGGCTACGACCGCATCAAGGCCGCTGCGTTTGCGTGGGAAAGCACTGCGTTCCCGATGCTCACCGGCACCCTGGTGACCGCGGCAGGCTTCCTGCCGATCGCCACCGCGGCGTCGAGCACCGGCGAATACACGCGCTCCATCTTCCAGGTGGTGACCATCGCCCTGCTGATCTCGTGGGTCGCGGCGGTGGTGTTCATTCCCTACCTGGGTTACCAGCTGCTGGAAGAACAGGGGGCCGAAGCCGCGCCGAAGGGACGCATTGGCCGTGGATTCCGTCGCCTGCGCGATGCGTTCGCTGCCGGTGCGCGACGCATCCCGCGCGTGGGCGAGGCGCTGTCCGACCACATCACCGCCAAGCACCACCACGAAGCCGCGCACGATCCGTACAGGACGCCGTTCTACCAGCGCTTTCGCCGGCTGGTCGCGTGGTGCGTGCAGTACCGCAAGACCGTGATCGCGGTGACGGTGGTGGTGTTCATCGCCTCGCTGGCGTTGTTCCGCTTCGTGCCGCAGCAGTTCTTCCCGTCGTCCACGCGGCTGGAACTCATGGTCGACATGGAACTGGCCGAAGGCGCGTCGCTCAAGGCCACCGCGGCGCAGGCGAAGAAGCTGGAAGCGATGCTGCGGAAGCAGCAGGGCGTGGAAAGCTACGTCGCCTACGTGGGCACCGGTTCGCCGCGGTTCTACCTGCCGCTGGACCAGCAACTGCCGGCGGCGAACTTCGCCCAGTTCGTCCTGCTCACCCACGACATCGAATCGCGCGAAGCGGTACGCCAGTGGCTGATCGATACCGCCGCGCCGGCGTTCCCGGAATTGCAGGTACGCGTCACCCGCCTGGAGAACGGCCCGCCGGTCGGCTATCCGGTGCAATTCCGCGTCTCCGGCGAGCACATCGACCGCGTGCAGGCGATCGCCCGCCAGGTGGCCGACAAGGTGCGCGCCAATCCGCACGTGACCAACGTCAACCTGGACTGGAACGAACCGAGCAAGGTCGTGCGCCTGCGGATCGACCAGGAGCGCGCGCGCGCGCTGGGCGTCAGCTCGGCGGCGGTGGCGAAGTTCCTGTCGGGCTCACTGTCCGGCACCTCGGTCAGCACCTATCGCGAAGGCAACGAGGCGATCGAGATCCTGCTGCGCGGCCCGGGCGAGGAACGCGAACGCCTCGGCATGCTGGCCTCGCTGGCGGTGCCGACGGCAAGCGGCAAGGCGGTGCCGCTCAGCCAGATCGCGACCCTGGAAGACGGCTTCGAGGACGGCATCGTCTGGCATCGCAACCGCCTGCCGACCGTCACCGTGCGCGCGGACATCTATGGCAAGGAGTTGCCGGCCAGCGTGATGGCGCAGATCGGGCCCACGCTGGATCCGATCCGCGAGGCATTGCCGTCCGGGTACCTGCTGCAGCTCGGCGGCACGGTGGAGGATTCCGCTCGCGGCCAGAACTCGGTGAACGCGGGCATGCCGCTGTTCGTGCTGGTGGTGACCACCCTGCTGATGCTCCAGCTGCGCAGCTTCTCGCGCGTGCTGCTGGTGTGGCTGACCGCGCCGCTTGGACTGATCGGCGTGAGCCTGTTCCTGCTGGTGCTGCGGGTGCCGTTCGGTTTCGTGGCGATGCTCGGCACCATCGCGCTGTTCGGCATGATCATGCGCAACTCGGTGATCCTGGTGGATCAGATCGAGCAGGACATCGCCCATGGCAGTGCGCCTTGGGATGCAATCAGCGACGCCACCGTGCGCCGCTTCCGGCCGATCGTGCTGACCGCGCTGGCCGCAGTGCTGGCGATGATCCCGCTGTCGCGCTCGGTGTTCTTCGGGCCGATGGCGGTGGCGATCATGGGTGGCCTGATCGTGGCGACTGCGCTGACGCTGCTGTTCCTGCCGGCGTTGTACGCGGCATGGTTCCGGGTGAAGCCGCCGCAAGCGGCTTGACCCCTGCCTGAGTTGCGCCGGCGCAAGGGTTGCCGGTGAGGTAACCCTCTCTCCTCGTGGGAGAGGGTGGCGCGTGGCGCCGGAAGAGGGGAGCTCTGCGCGTGCGCGCCGGTGCGGTGGGTATCGGCGCGCATGTCCCCCGGCGTCGGCTTGAAGCGTCAAGTCGTTTGGAAGTTGATTGGGCCGACGCCTCCTCCTTGATTGCGCGCCGATACCCACCGCACCGACGCGCTTCGGATTGATCGTTTATCCGGGAGAGGCATCCGCCTTCAGCAAGTCGATGAACGCCTGCGCCGCGCGCGACAGGGTGCGCCCGCCATGGATCGTGTAGCCGAGTTGGCGTGTGAGCTTCACGCCGGTCACGGGCAGCACGCGCACCTGCGCATCGAGCATGGTCTGCGGCAGCACGGTCCAGGCGAGGCCGACGGCCGCCAGCATCTTGATGGTCTCCAGGTAGTTGGTGGTCATCCGCAGCTGCAAGGCGAGGCCGCGCCGGGCAAAGGCCTCGGCGACGATGCGGTGGGTGAACGTCACCGCATCCGGCAACACCGCGGGATGCGCGGCGAGATCGGCAAGGCTCACTTTCGTGCGCATCGCCAGTGGATGATCGGGCGCGACCACCACATGCAGCGGGTCGTCCCAGAGTGGCGTGGAACGCAACGGTGGCTGCGTTGGGCCGAGCGTGGTCAGGGCGAGTTCGGCGCTGCCCTGCAGGACCCGCGCATACGCCTGTTCGGAATCCATGAAACCCAGGTCCAGCGCTACCCGCGGGTGCAACGCGCTGAAACGGCGCAGCAGGTGCGGAAGCCGATGCAGGCCGATGTGGTGGCTGGTGGCGAGGCTGAGGCGGCCACCGATGTCCTGGTCGAGGTCATCGATCGCGCGGCGAGCGGCGTCGGCTTCGGCGAGCATCTGTTTCGCGCGTGGCAGCAGCAGGCGGCCGGCTTCGGTGAGCAGCACCTGGCGGCCGAGGCGGTCGAACAGGCGCGCGCCCAGCGAAGCCTCCAGCAGCGCGATGCGCTTGCTCACCGCTGGCTGGGTCAGGTGCAGTTGCGCGGCCGCGGCGGAGAAGCCGCCGTGGTCGGCGACCGCGACGAAGGCATTGAGGCTGGCCCAGTCCACGCGATCCCCCGATGCCTTATTAGGATTCCATTCGGGAATCGAAAGGATGAAAAATAGCCATTGGAGTTATCGATGGCAAGTCGGCAGGATGAGCCTCCAGCCGGCGGGTGGACGTTGGATGCAAGCCTGCCGCCAGACCTGACCGAGGCAGCGCATGGCCGGCAAGACCCTGTACGACAAATTGTGGGAGATGCACGAAGTCGTGCGCCGCGATGATGGATCGTCGCTGCTCTACATCGACCGCCACATCCTCCACGAGGTGACCTCGCCGCAGGCGTTCGAGGGCTTGCGCCTGGCCGGCCGCAAGCCGTGGCGGATCGACGCCAACATCGCCACGCCCGACCACAACGTGCCGACGACGAAGATCGAGCGCGACGGTGGCCTGCAGGCGATCGCGGATCCCATCTCGCGGCTGCAGGTACAGACGCTGGACGAGAACTGCGACGACTTCGGCATCCTCGAATTCAGGATGGACGACGTGCGCCAGGGCATCGTCCACGTGGTCGGCCCGGAGCAGGGCGCCACGCTGCCGGGCATGACCGTGGTCTGCGGCGATTCGCACACGTCCACGCATGGCGCGTTCGGCGCGCTGGCGCACGGCATCGGCACGTCGGAGGTCGAGCATGTGCTGGCCACGCAATGCCTGGTCGCCAAGAAGATGCAGAACATGCAGGTGCGGGTCGAGGGCGCGTTGCCGTTCGGCGTCACCGCCAAGGATGTGGTGCTGGCGATCATCGGCAAGATCGGTACTGCCGGTGGCAATGGCCATGCGCTGGAATTCGCCGGCAGCGCGATCCGCGCGCTGTCGATGGAAGGGCGGATGACGATCTGCAACATGGCGATCGAGGCCGGCGCGCGCGTCGGCATGGTCGCGGTGGACCAGAAGACCATCGACTACGTGCGCGGGCGTCCGTTCGCACCGAAGGGGGCGGACTGGGACGCGGCGGTGGCGGCGTGGGCCGACCTGGTCTCCGACGACGATGCGCAGTTCGACACCGTCATCGAACTGCGCGCCGAGGACATCAAGCCGCAGGTCAGCTGGGGGACGTCGCCGGAGATGGTGCTGGCGGTTGACCAACGCGTGCCCGATCCCGATCGCGAACCGGATCCGACCAAAAAGGACTCGATCACTCGCGCGCTGAAGTACATGGGCCTGCAGGCCAACCAGCCGATCACCACGATCAGGCTCGATCGCGTGTTCATCGGTTCCTGCACCAACTCACGCATCGAGGACCTGCGCGCTGCGGCTGAGGTCGCCAAGGGCCGCAAGGTCGCGAAATCGGTGAAGCAGGCACTGGTGGTGCCGGGTTCGGGCCTGGTCAAGGCGCAGGCGGAAGCCGAGGGATTGCACACGATTTTCCTGGAGGCCGGCTTCGAGTGGCGCGAGCCGGGTTGCTCGATGTGCCTGGCGATGAATCCCGACAAGCTGGGCGATGGCGAGCACTGCGCATCCACGTCCAACCGCAATTTCGAGGGCCGCCAGGGCAGCGGTGGTCGCACCCACCTGGTCAGCCCGGCGATGGCCGCTGCGGCTGCGGTGGCCGGGCACTTCGTCGATGTGCGCGAACTGATGCAGCCTTGAGGACACGTCGATGAAAGCCTTCACCACCCACACCGGACTGGTCGCGCCGCTGGATCGCGCGAATGTCGATACCGACCAGATCATCCCGAAGCAATTCCTGAAGTCGATCAGGCGCAGCGGCTTCGGCCCGAACCTGTTCGACAAGTGGCGTTACCTGGATGTCGGCGAGCCCGGGCAGGACCATGGCCTGCGTCCGCTCAACCCCGATTTCGTGCTCAATGCCCCGCGCTATGCCGGCGCCAGCGTGTTGCTGGCGCGCGAGAACTTCGGCTGCGGCTCCTCGCGCGAGCATGCGCCGTGGGCGCTGGAGGAATACGGTTTCCGCGCGGTGATCGCGCCCAGCTTCGCCGATATTTTTTACAACAACAGTTTCAAGAACGGGCTGCTGCCGATCGTGCTCGCCGCGCATGACGTCGATACCTTGTTCGCGCAGTGCGAGGCGACCGAAGGCTATGCGCTGACCGTGGACCTCGCCACGCAGACCGTGACCCGGCCGGATGGCGTCTCGCATTCCTTCGAGGTCGACGAATTCCGCACGCATTGCCTGCTGCATGGCCTGGACGATATCGGCCTGACCCTGCAGCACGCCGATGCCATCCGCGCCTTCGAGGCGCGCCATCGCGCGGCGCAACCGTGGGTGTTCGCACGCGGTTGAGCGCGGCTATTCCACGCGCAGCCGCGCCGTGACCGGGAAGTGGTCGGACGGGTAGCGCTGGCCGTCGGCGTCGGTCAGCACCGCGTAGTCGAGCACGCGGATGCGCGGGCCGACGAAGATGTAATCGATGCGCGGGCCGGGAGGTTGCCCCATCGCGAACCCATTGAAGGTGCCCACGGGGCCGTATGGCGGCGCTTCCGAGCGCAGGCGCGCATCGCCCATCACCGCCTGCATGCGGCGGATCTGCTCGGTCTCCGGGCCGGAGTTGAAGTCGCCCAGCGCGACCAGTGCATCGCCCGAGTCTCGCCCGGCCAGCCAGCGCAGCAGCAGTGCGGCCGATTCGCGGCGGGCCACTTCGCCCTCGTGGTCGAAGTGCACCGACACCACGGTGAGGGCCTTGCCGCTGGCCTTGTCGTGCAGGCGCGCCCAGCTTGCCAGTCGGTTGCAGCAGCGTGCGTCCCAGCCTTTCGACGGGACCTCCGGAGTCTGGCTGAACCAGAAGTCACCATGCGCCAGCAGCTCGAAGCGGTCTCGGCGGTAGAAGATCGCCGAGTGCTCGCCGGCCTGCTTGCCGTCGTCGCGGCCGACACCGACGCGGGCGTACTCCGTCAGCGCGTCGAGGTCGGCAAGCTGCCCCGGCAGCGCTTCCTGGGTGCCGAACACGTCGAAGCCGTGGCGGCGCACCAGCGCCTTCACTGCGTCGCGCCGGTGTGGCCAGGCATTGGCGCCGTCGCTGGCCACGTCCAGCCGCAGGTTGTAGGTGGCGACGTGCAGGTCGCCGGGATCGCTGGCCACCGCCAGGCCGGCGGCCAGCAAGAGCAGGAGGAATGCAAGCGTGCGCCGAAATGCTCGATGCGCAGCAGGCAGGCGCATGGGGGAGCTAGGCATGGAAGCGTCTGGAGGCGGCAGGGCCACCATTGGACAGCAAACGGGTGCCAACGTGCACCTCCGTCCGCGCGTCTGCCTCAGTCGCGCAGTTCCATCACCTGGCAGGGCAGTTCCAGTTGTTCAATGACCGCTTCGGTGGCGGCGCGGGTGCCGATGGCGCGCTGGCCTTCACCGGCCAGGTCGGCGGTGAGGTGGCCGGCATCCAGTGCGCGCGACACCGCCTGCTCGACGCATTGCGCTTCGCCTTCCAGGCCCAGCGAGTGGCGCAGCAACATCGCCGCGCTGAGGATGCACGCATACGGATTCGCGACACCCAGCCCGGCGATGTCGGGTGCGGAACCATGGATTGGTTCGTAGATGCCGACGCGCCCTTCGCCCAGCGATGCGCTCGGCAGCAGGCCCAGCGAGCCGGCCAGCATCGAGGCCTCGTCGGTGAGGATGTCGCCGAACATGTTCTCGGTGACGATCACGTCGTAGGCGCGCGGCTTGGCGATCAGGTGCATCGCCATCGAATCCACAAGCTGGTGTTCCAGCGTCACGTCGGGGAATTCGTCGCGGACCACGCGGGTGGTGACGTCGCGCCAGAGCCGCGAGGTTTCCAGCACGTTGGCCTTGTCGACCGAGGTCAGCCGGCCGCTGCGGCTGCGCGCGAGTTGCGCGGCATGGCGAACGACGCGCTCGATCTCGACGACGCTGTATTCGCACAGGTCGCTGGCGCTGTCCGCGTTGCGCTGCTTGCGGCCGAAGTAGATGCCGCCGGTCAGTTCCCGCACCACCACCAGGTCCACGCCCTGCAGCAGGTGCGGCTTGATCGGCGAGGCGCCCAGGCCGGCCACGTGCGGCTTGACCGGGCGCAGGTTGGCGAACAGGCCGAGTGCCTTGCGGATCGCCAGCAGGCCCTGTTCCGGACGCACCTTCGCGTTCGGGTCCGACCACTTCGGACCACCCACGGCGCCAAGGAGGATTGCGTCCGCGGCTTGTGCAGCATCCAGGGTGTCGGCCGGCAGCGGGGTGCCGGTGGCGTCGATGGCGGCGCCGCCGATCAGCTTCTCGTCGAAGCGGAAATGGTGGCCGTAGCGGCGCGCAACCGCGCGCAGGACCTCGACCGCGGCGGCGGTTACTTCGGGGCCGATGCCGTCACCGGGCAATACGACGATGTCAGCGTGCATGGGGCGATTCCGTTGCGTGTGTGATGGAGAAGAAGGTGTGTGTCGGAGGTCAGGCCATGGCCGCGATGCGTTGAGGCTGGCGCTCGCGCAACAGGCGATTGGCGACATCGAGCCAGGCGATCGCGCTGGCTTCCAGGACGTCGCGGCTGGTGCCCTGGCCGCTCATGAGTTCGCCGTTGACGCGCGCGCTCAGGTTGGCCTCGCCGCGTGCATCGTTGCCGACGCCCATGCTGTGCACTTCGTAGCTTTCCAGCACGAAGTCGACCTTGGTGGCATGCGCCAGCGCGGCGAACAGCGCCGCGACCGGGCCGTCGCCATCGGCGCTCTGCACCACGTGGCGGCCATCGGGATCCGAGAGGTCCACGCGCGCGTGGGTGGTGCCGGCGTTGTCGGACAGGCCCATGCCGGCGATCCGCCAGCCGGGGCCGACATGCTCGCCTTCGACCAGCCGCTGCAGGTCGCTGTCTGTGATCACGTGCTGGGTGTGGGTCAGCGCCTTCGCCTCGGCGATCACCTGGTCCAGCTGCGCGTCTTCCAGCACGTAGCCCAGCGCGCGCAAGCGATTGGCGACCGCGGCGCGGCCACTGTGGCGCCCGAGCACCAGCTGCGAATCCTCCCAGCCGACGTCCTGCGGCCGCATGATTTCGTAGGTGCCGCGGTTCTTCAGCATGCCGTGCTGGTGGATGCCGGATTCATGCGCGAATGCGTTGAGACCGACGATCGCCTTGTTGCGCTGGACCTGGATGCCGGTGATCCGCGACAGCAACCGCGACGTGGCCAGCAACTTCGTCGTGTCCAGCCGGGTGTCCGCGCCGTAGTAGCCGGGGCGCACCCTCAGCGCCATCGCCAGCTCCTCCATCGCCGCGTTGCCGGCACGTTCGCCGATGCCGTTGATGGTGCATTCGACCTGGCGCGCACCGCCCTCGATCGCGGCCAGCGAGTTCGCGACGGCCAAGCCCAGGTCGTTGTGGCAGTGCGCGCTGAAGACCACGCCGTCGGCGCCGCGCACGTTGGCGCGCAGGTATTCGAACAGCGCGCGGATTTCGCCTGGCGTGGTGTAACCGACGGTGTCCGGCACGTTGAGCGTGCGCGCGCCGGCTTCGATGGCGGCCTCGAAGACGCGGACCAGGAATTCGGGTTCGGTGCGCAGCGCGTCCTCGGCGGAGAACTCCACGTCCTCGACGTGGCTGCGCGCGCGGGTGACGCCCATCACCGCGTGTTCGATGACCTGGTCTTCGCTCATGCCTAGCTTGTGCTGGCGGTGCAGCGGACTGGTGGAGATGAACACGTGGATGCGCGGCGCGGCGGCACCCTGCAAGGCGCTGCCGCAGGCGTCGATATCGGCGGGGTGGCAACGCGCCAGCGCGCAGATGGACGCGTGGCGGATCTCGCGGGCGATGCTTTGCACGGCGCCGAAATCCGCGGGGGAACTGTTGGGGAAGCCGGCCTCGATCACGTCCACGCCGAGGTCCTCCAGCGCATGCGCGAACAGGACCTTCTGCGCGGCGTTCATGGTGAAGCCCGGCGATTGCTCGCCATCGCGCAGGGTGGTGTCGAAAATCTTGATGCGTTGCGTGCCGTGTGCGGTTACGTCGCTCGGGGTCGGGTCGGTCACGTCGTGCAATCCTCGGTGGTGCATGCGATGGCGGGGCTTGGTGTCGCGAAGCGGTTGGCCGCCGCCGGCCTAAGTCGCGCCGCACCGGCGCGCGCCTCGGCGATGTCCAGCACTGGCGTTGCGCTGACGATGGCCGGCAACGGTTCCTGCACGCGCCGGCGCGGCTTGCGCGGCGGACGCGGGCGGATGTCCTGCAGCAGCGCGGCGAGGACGCCGGCATCGAGGTTGCCGCCGGACACCACCGCGCACTTGCGCTTGCCGGCCACGCGGCGGCCCGCGGCCAGGGCCAGCGCGCCGGCACCCTCGGCAATCACGTGTTCTTCCAGCGCCAGGCGCACCAGGGTTTCGCGCAGCTCGGCCTCGCGCACGATCACGATGTCGTCGAGTAATTCATGCAGCACCACGCGGGTGATATGGCCCGGTTCCTTGACCCGCACGCCATCGGCGAGGGTCGCGACGGGATCGCGCAGGCTGGTGTCGCCCTTCAACGCACGCGCCATCGCATCCACGCCTTCGACCTGCGCGCCGATCACCTTCACGCCCTGCGATTTCAATGCCAGCACGACGCCCGC